>JGI24915J38486_100050_pt1 | contig 17666 bp, 19 predicted proteins | sample LinPfosmplate3_FD_38486 | JGI IMG/M metagenome (IMG submission 38486)
ATTAAATCATCAAAGCTTTGCAAATCATTACGAGGTAGTGCAAAATGTTGAAAGTTATATTTACTTTTATAACTACAAAAGGATTCATTCAGCGATCGGGTATATGACACCCGCTCAAAAGATGGCTGAATTGGAAAAAGTGGCTTGAAATGTGTCCAAGTTTAACGGACCACTACAAATAAACAGGTCTTTTTTAGTAAACCCATCAAAGCCTTCTTTAAATAAGAAGCTCTTTATTACTTTGTATCTTTTAAGTTGTACGCCTTTCATAACTTCTATTATATTCACGTTATATTGAAACATATAATTAGACTGACATATCGCCCATTACTTTATTAATTAGTTTCTGCTTATGGTCTATACATAGATGAGCATATCGCTTTGTCATTTGTATCTGCTTATGGCCTAACACATCAGCTATTTCTAGTAACGAAGCTCCACTTTGAGCAAGATATGAAGCACAGGTATGACGTAGGTCGTGAAACCTGAAATTAGTTATCTCCGCTTGTGTTAGTGCTTTCTTCCAAGCTTTAGTAAAGCAGAATGGTTTATCTGTAACAATCTCTGAATTGAACAATAGCATAGGTTTCTGTTCTTTAAATTTACTTAGCTCTGTAATTACTTCATCTGTTAATGGCAATACTTTTGGTTCGCCATTTTTAGTAGTTTTAATATATGCTAATTTTCTGTCAAAGTTTATATCTGACCACTCTAAGCCTATTAGCTCACCTTTGCGTCCTCCAGTTGTTATTGCTAACAGTGTAAGTAAGTACAATTTAGACCACTGAGAGGCTCTACACGCCTCAAATAGACGTGTTCTTTCATCATCTGATAAGAACCTAACAATTCCTCTAGGCTCTGGTAAAGAGAGAATATTACGCACTGGGTTGTCAGGTAAATCATACTCCCTGCAAGCATAGGAGAACACTACAGAAGTAGCAGCTTTGTATTTGTTTATAGTTGAGTTGCTTAAATTTTTAGGTAGCGCCTTTAGTCCATTTGTTATGTCGTTTTTAGTTATGTCTACAAGATATTTATTTCCGATTAATTTTTTCCAATAATCCATTCTATAGTCACGATATTGTGAATCTTTATACCTACTACATAAATATTCCTCTAATGCTTGTTTAAAGGTTATTGTATTGCTCAATCCGCCAAAAGCTAGTTGAGTTTTTCTATCGCTCTCAACATTCAAAGCGAACTGTTTTGCTAGTTTTTTAGTTGGAAATGTTTTAGATATGGGGTTTAGACCCTTCTTACGTATTAAAGCACGATATGTAGTGCCTTTCTTGTTTATTATTTTTTGTATACTTGCCATTACAAATCTCCATTAGTGAACAGAATTTGTACAGAATATGAAATTTGAAGTAAGTCTGATTGACTTGAATAGCTAAAGGTATATAGTGTTAACTCTACCAACTGAGCTATTCCCGCCATAAACTTTAATGGTACGCCCAACACGATTCGAACGTGTGACCTACGGCTTAGAAGGCCGTTGCTCTATCCAGCTGAGCTATGGGCGCATTTATACCCTTTGGGTAAAACAACTTTTGGGTAAAACAACTGTTGCGCTCTAAAGCAATGTACAGTATTTTTAATGGTCGGAGTGAAAGGATTTGAACCTTCGACCACCTGGTCCCAAACCAGATACGCTACCAAGCTGCGCTACACTCCGAAAAAACAATAATTATACTTTGTTAAATGCCTTAGTCAATGCTTAATTCATCCCAAATGCTATCAATCTTGTCAATGACCGATTGATCCATGGTGATGGATTCACCCCATTCTCGATCAGTTTCACCTGGAAGTTTGTTGGTGGCATCAATTCCCATCTTTGAACCTAGGCCAGATACAGGCGAGGCAAAGTCAAGATAATCAATGGGGGTATTGTCAATCAATGTGGTGTCTCGTGTTGGATCGACTCGGGTGGAAATTGCCCAAATCACTTCTTTCCAATTTTTTACATCGATATCGTCATCCACCACAATCACAAATTTGGTATACATGAATTGGCGCAAGAATGACCAAACACCCATCATAACGCGCTTGGCGTGGCCGGGATATTGTTTCTTCATACTGACTATTGCCATGCGATAAGAGCAAGCCTCTGGCGGAAGGTAAAAATCAGTTATTTCTGGGAATTGTTGTTGTAGTAACGGTACAAACACTTCATTGAGTGCCACACCGAGTACGGCAGGCTCATCGATCGGTTTGCCCGTATAGGTGGAATGATAAATTGGATTTTTTCTATGAGTAATTCTCTCGACTGTAAAGACAGGGAAGCTTTCTACTTCGTTGTAATAGCCGGTGTGATCACCAAATGGACCCTCATCTGCCATCTCGCCTGGATGGAGTACACCTTCTAGAATAATTTCTGCATTTTCTGGCACTTGCAAGTCGTTGCCTATACATGAACAAACTTTAGTTTTTTTGCCACGTAGTAGGCCTGCAAAAGCATACTCACTCAAGCTGTCAGGGATTGGGGTAACAGCAGCTAAGGTGGTAGCTGGGTCAGCACCTAAGGCGACTGCAATTGGAAAAGGTTTGCCAGGGTTTTTCTCTTGCCAATCTTTAAAGTCAAGCGCACCTCCGCGGTGTGATAGCCAGCGCATAATTAGCTTATTTTTTCCAATGAGTTGCTGACGATAAATTCCTAAATTTTGACGTTTTTTCAGTGGCCCTTTGGTGATCGTTAATCCCCAGGTAATCAGAGGTGCGGCATCTTTTGGCCAACAAGTTTGAATGGGTAATTTAGATAAATCAACGGAATCACCTTCGATGACAACTTCTTGACATTGACCTTTTTTAACCGTTTTAACCGGCATGTTGAGTACTTGTTTTAAAACGGGTAGTTTTTCAATGGCGTCTTTAAGGCCTTTGGGCGGCTCGGGTTGTTTGAGTTCGGCGAGTAGTTTTCCTAGTTTTCGTAAAGCGATTAGATCTTCTTGGCCCATGGCCATGGCCACGCGTCGTGTCGTGCCGAACAAGTTAGCAAGCACTGGCATGTCTGAATTTTTAACATTCTCAAACAATAGTGCAGGGCCTTTCTTATCTAGCGTTCGACGACAAATTTCAGTAATTTCTAAATTAGCGTCCACTTGCGTTGTAATACGCTTAAGCTCACCTTGTTTCTCTAACTCGTTTATAAATTCTCGTAAATCTTGATATTGCATAATAAAATGATTAATTAAACTTTTTCAAAGTAAGCATTGTGCGCTTCAAGTTCGGCTTTATTAGCCTGAATAACTTTCACTTGAGAATGGCTAGCATCAATTCTGATGATGTTGTTTTCGTTATTTTTTTTATCTTCAGACTGCTCAGTATCACTAAATAAAGTAAATTGTCCACCAGTCATTGCTAGATAAACTTGCGCTAAAATTTGAGCATCTAACAAGGCTCCATGCACAGTACGTGAACTGGAATCAATATCAAATCGTCGACAAAGTGCATCAAGATTATGCATGGTTCCAGGTCGCTGTTTTTGAGACAGCTCTAATGAATCAATAATTTTGCATTTGTCTTCAATTTTCTCATCAGAACCTAGGCGCTTTAATTCATGGTTTAAAAATCCAAGATCGAACGGTGCATTATGAATAACCAGTGTTGAGCCTTCAATGTACTCTAAAAATTCTTGTGCAATTTCTTCGAATTTTGGTTTGTCTTTTAAGAAATTATCACTAATGCCGTGAATTCTAAAAGAATCGCCTACGTTTCTATTGGGTTGAATATACTGTTGATATTTTGAATCGGTAATGGCTCTGTTTAGTATTTCTACACAACCAATTTCAATGACTCGATGACCTTCGGAAGGCTCAATGCCTGTGGTTTCTGTGTCTAAAACAATTAGTCTTTCCATAGCATGTCTTTTCGCGTAAAATTGCTTGATTTTATCATAAGTAAAATTTAAGAATTATGGCAAGAGTAACCGTTGAAGAATGTTTAGATTTTGTAGACAATCGTTTTGAATTAGTTTTAGTTGCAGCTAAGCGTGCACACCAGTTGAGTTCAGGTGGTTATCGTTCAACGTTAGACGTTGGCAAAGATAAACCGACGGTTGTAGCGCTCAGAGAAATTGAGGCAGGGCTTATTAATGCATCGATTTTAACTGAAGAGTACGCTATGGAAGAAGAGCTTACTGCACAGCAAAAAGCTCAAGATGCTGCGACTACTCAAGAAGTTGAAGCAGAATTATCAGTAGCAGCTGTTGATGAAGGTGTTGATGAAGTTACTGAAGTGATTGATACTGAAGCATAATTTTAAACGCTTAATAAATTCAATAAAATGACGCTTTTGCGTCATTTTTTTTCGCCCCTATAAAATATACAGGTATGATTTAAAGCTTTATTTTATTCAAAGAAAACTCTATGAAAACCTATCCAATTGCACTATCAAATAGAACACCTTTGTGTGATGAAGCAATCTATAAGACTATGTATGCTGAGTCAATTAACGATTCTGATGCGTTTTGGGATAAGCAAGCCAAAGTGTTTTTAGATTGGGATAAGGATTGGGACAAAACTTCAAGCGTTGATTACAACCAAGGTCAAATCGAGTGGTTTAAGGGTGGTGAATTAAATGTTGCTTATAATTGTATCGATAGACATTTACCAAAGCGTGCCAAACAAACGGCCATTATTTGGGAGGGTGATAACCCCGATGTTAGTAAGCACGTTACTTATCAGCAACTACATGATGAGGTGGCAAAATTAGCTAACGGTTTAAAGAAATTAGGCGTTAAAAAAGGTGATCGAGTATGTATTTATATGCCGATGATTCTAGAATCTAGCTATGCAATGCTTGCTTGTGCGCGTATTGGTGCAATCCACAGTGTGGTATTTGGCGGGTTTTCACCAGAAGCACTGAAAGATAGAATTCTAGATTCACAGTGTAAGATTGTCATTACAGCTGATGAAGGTATGCGTGGTGGTAGGGCGACACCATTAAAATCAAATGTCGATATTGCAGTAGCTGAATGTGACTGCGTGAGTGATGTGATTGTTGTGAAAAATACTCAAGGCGACGTTAAATGGGGTGATCGAGATATTTGGTATCATGATTTAGTAAGTGATGTTCCAAGTGAATGTCCTTGTGAGTCGTTTGATGCAGAGACGCCACTTTTTATTCTTTACACCTCTGGATCTACTGGCAAGCCAAAGGGTGTTCTACACACTTCGGGTGGTTATTTACTCTATGCAGCAATGACACATAAATATGCATTTGATTATCAAGAAGGCGATGTTTACTGGTGTACGGCTGATGTGGGCTGGGTAACGGGCCACTCTTATATTGTTTATGGGCCGTTGGCAAATGGTGCAACTACACTTATGTTTGAAGGTATTCCAACTTATCCAGATGCATCACGTTTTTGGCAAGTGATTGATAAGCATCAGGTGAACACTTTTTACACAGCCCCAACTGCTATTCGCTCTCTAATGGGTGCTGGTGATGAATTTGTTGAAAAAACCGATCGCTCTAGTTTGCGTATTTTGGGTACAGTTGGAGAGCCAATTAACCCAGAGGCTTGGGAATGGTACTACCACACTATTGGCCAATCTCGATGTCCAGTTGTTGACACTTGGTGGCAAACAGAAACTGGTGGCCACATGATTCTACCATTGCCTTATGCAACCGCATTAAAGCCGGGATCAGCCAGTAAGCCTTTCTTCGGTATTGAGCCGCAAGTGGTTAATGAAAAAGGCGATATTCTTGAAGGTGAAGCAGAAGGTATTTTGGTACTAGCCAGATCTTGGCCGGGGCAAATGCGCACACTTTACAACAATCATGAGCGATTTATGGAGGCTTATTTCTCAACCTTCCCGGGTAAGTATTTTGCTGGTGATGGCGTAAAGCGCGACAGTGATGGTTATTACTGGATTACAGGACGTGTGGACGATGTTTTGAATATTTCAGGACACCGACTAGGAACTGCAGAAATTGAATCTGCATTAGTGGTACACGAAAGCGTTTCTGAAGCTGCAGTAGTGGGCTATCCGCACGATATTAAAGGCCAAGGTATTTATGCTTATGTATCGATCATGAGTGGTGTTGAGCCGACAGATGCCTTAAAAACTGAGTTAGTAAAGTTGGTACGCTCTGAAATCGGCCCAATCGCAACAGTGGATAAAATTCAGTTCGCGCCTGGTTTACCAAAAACTCGCAGCGGTAAGATCATGCGACGAATCTTAAGAAAGATTGCACAAGATGATTATGGAAATTTGGGCGACACATCCACCTTAGCAGAGCCAGGAGTGGTGGATGATCTGATTAAAAACAGAGTAGAGTAGATTCTATAGTTTTGTAATTTTTTGCTTAATCTTGTCTTTTAAACTAACAACACACTGTTCGTGGTAGTTGTTTTTCATTTGCGCGTCTAAAGAAACTACTTTACCAAATATCTTCTCTTCTAAATCTATGGTATTTTTGACATTACCACAATAATTATCAATTTCTTCTATCGTATAAGAAACCAATGTTACAACACCTACAGCAGGAACAACAAGTCCAGTAAGAGCAATGCCGGTTGAGGTTTCTTTTAAAACCTTAATGCGTTCCATGTTTTTTTGTACGGCTACTTTATTTTGTTTTTCAAAAACCTTTTTAAGGTGTGCTAGTTTTTCATCCGACAGTATCAACTCTTGCTGTAACGATTGAACTTCGCCACGAGCATCGTTCATTTGAGAGATTTCATCGTTTAAAACACTGGATTTACTTGTTGATAATGATAATTTTTGCTGTGCTTCTTTTAGCGCTGAACGTGCATTAATTAACTGGTTGTTTAAATTTTCAAGTGCAGACACCGAAGTATTGACCTTCTTTTCAGATTGATCGGTTACAGATTGGGCAACTTCAATTTTTGAGTTGTACTCTTCTGTGATGGTGTTAATTTCACCTTCAAGTTGGTTGATCTGGTTGTTATAAAAGAAAAAACCTGCAATTAAAACCAGTGTAAGTGTAATGGATGTAAAGAGTGATTTATTTTCCATGATAAGCCTCAAAATTGTGGTTGTGAATAATGAGGAGTATTATACACTATTTTGAAAACTATATAAGAATATTATTATATTTTAATATATAAAATAATAAACCCTATTTCAACCACTTAGCAGCTTGTTTTGCGTAGTAAGTTAAAATTCCATCGGCACCTGCGCGCTTAAAAGAAAGTAGGGTTTCTAGTACCACAGGGCGCTCGTTAATCCAGCCATTTTGACTAGCGGCCTTTAACATGGCGTACTCACCACTTACGTGGTAGGCAAAGGTTGGCATGCCAAAGGTTTGTTTAACCTGATGAACAATGTCCAAGTAGGGTAGTCCTGGTTTAATCATAACCATGTCGGCACCTTCCTCAATATCTAAGCCTACTTCGCGGATGGCTTCATCTGCATTAGCAGGGTCCATTTGGTAGGTTTCTTTACTGGACTCTCCAAGGTTTTTTGCCGAACCAACCGCATCGCGGAAAGGGCCGTAATAATTAGAAGCGTACTTAGCGGAGTAAGCCAAGATATTGGTGTGGATAAATTTATGCTCTTCTAAGGCATCACGAATAGCGCCAATACGCCCATCCATCATATCGCTGGGTGCTACAATATCAGCGCCAGCTTGTGCATGCGACAATGCTTGCTTAACCAAGACTTCGGTGGTCTCGTCATTCAGTACATAGCCGGAATCATCAATTAAACCATCTTGCCCATGGGTGGTGAATGGGTCAAGCGCCACATCAGTAATTACCGCAAGTTTCGGGTGGTTTTGTTTAAGTGCACGTACTGCACGTTGTGCCAAGCCATCTTTGTTAAAAGCTTCTTTGGCATCGAGTGATTTTTTATTCTCTGGTACGACAGGGAACAAGGCCACTGCCTGAATACCTAGATCGACCAATTCACCCGCTTCAACTAACAATTGATCAATGCTCAAACGCTCTATGTCTGGCATGGATTCAATGCTTTCACGCTTATTCTCACCTTCTATTATAAAAATAGGAAAAATTAAATCGTCAGTTGTAAGTGTGTTTTCACGCATTAATTCACGGGTATATGCGTGTTTTCTCATACGGCGTGGTCTATGGGTTAAAATTGTCATCTTAATTTAAATTCTAATTCTAATAATTTCATCGATTATACAACAATGAGCCAATCAAGCGAAACTTTAACTAGCATGTCAAGCGTCAAAGAGGCATTTATTCAACCTTTTCCTAATTCACACAAGATTTATGTCGAGGGTTCTCGAGCTGGTATTCAGGTTCCCATGCGTGAAATTACACTAACGGACACCATTGGTGAGTTGGCTGAAAAGAACGATCCTATCCATGTTTATGATACGTCAGGCGTGTACACTGACCCTACAGTACAAATCGATTTGCGTAAAGGATTGAGTAATATTCGTGATACTTGGGTTGATGAAAGGGGTGACACTGAAACCCTGGAAGGCATGAGTTCGACATTTTCAAATGAGCGTTTAGACGATGATGAATTAGACGCGTTGCGTTTTGAATTTTTAAAAACGCCAAAACGTGCCAAACAAGGTAAGAACGTCACACAGATGCATTATGCTAAGCAAGGCATTATTACCCCTGAAATGGAATACATTGCCATTCGTGAGAATTGCAAATGGCAAGATTACAAAGATCAAATCGGTCAGCACAAAGGCGAAAGCTTTGGTGCAGATATTCCAGATGAAATCACAGCAGAATTTGTTCGCTCTGAAGTTGCGCGCGGACGCGCAGTGATTCCTGCAAATATTAATCATCCAGAAACTGAGCCAATGATTATCGGTCGTAATTTCATGGTGAAAATTAACGGTAATATCGGAAATTCGGCACTAGGTTCTAGCATTGAAGAAGAGGTTGATAAAATGGTGTGGGGTATTCGTTGGGGTGCTGACACGATTATGGATCTTTCAACGGGTAAAAATATTCATGAAACGCGCGAATGGATTATTCGTAACTCACCAGTTCCTATCGGTACTGTGCCAATTTATCAAGCCTTGGAAAAAGTTAACGGCATTGCTGAAGACTTAACTTGGGAAGTATTTCGCGACACCTTAATTGAGCAAGCTGAGCAGGGTGTGGATTATTTTACTATTCATGCGGGTGTGCGTTTACGACATGTGCCACTCACTATTAATCGTATTACTGGTATTGTTTCTCGTGGTGGCTCAATTATGGCTAAGTGGTGTTTGGCACACCATACTGAAAGCTTTATTTATACGCATTTTGAAGATATTTGTAAAATCATGAAACAATATGATATTACTTTTTCATTAGGTGACGGCCTTCGTCCTGGTTGTATTGCAGATGCAAATGATGCAGCGCAATTTGGCGAGTTAGAAACCTTAGGTGAACTGACTAAAATTGCCTGGAAGCACGACGTACAAACCTTTATCGAAGGTCCTGGCCACGTACCAATGCAGATGATTAAAGAAAACATGGATAAGCAATTAGAAGAATGTGGCGAAGCGCCGTTCTATACGCTAGGCCCATTAACCACTGATATTGCCCCGGGTTATGATCATATTACTTCTGCCATTGGTGCGGCACAAATCGGCTGGTATGGTTGTGCTATGCTTTGCTACGTAACCCCTAAAGAGCATTTAGGTTTGCCAAATCAAGACGATGTTAAAGAAGGTATTATTGCTTATAAAATTGCTGCTCACGCAGCCGATCTTGCTAAAGGTCATCCTGGTGCACAGATTCGTGACAATGCTTTATCTAAAGCGCGTTTTGAATTTAGATGGGAAGATCAGTTTAATTTAGGCTTGGACCCAGATACAGCTCGCAAATATCATGATGAAACCATGCCTAAGCAAGCGGCCAAAACATCACACTTTTGTTCGATGTGTGGCCCTAAGTTTTGTTCAATGAAAATTACGCAAGAAATTAAAACCATGGATAAAGCAGAAATTGCAAAGATTAATGCTATTCAAGTTGAGATGGATCAAAAATCAGCTGAATTTTTAGAAAATGATTCTGAGATTTACATGAAAGAGGGTGTTTAAACTTTATGATGGGTTCTTTTGTTAAGGAATCAATTATTACTTGCCCTGAATGCGGACATAAAGAACTTGAGAAAATGCCAACGGATAACTGTCAATGGTTTTATGAATGTAAATCTTGCGGTGTAATTATTAAGCCAAAGCCGGGAGATTGTTGTGTGTTTTGCTCGTACGGGTCGGTTGATTGCCCATCAATTCAGCTTAAAAAAGACAACTAATTAGCCGTTTGCATTTTTTCAGAAATTTTTAATTTTTTAAATTCTTTCAAGCAGCATTGCTTGGAAGGATTAAGATTTTCACAGTTACAGTAGTTGTGTTTGGTCTGAAATACCACAAAATCCTTTAAAACACCCCCTTTTCCGAGTTTTAAAGCTTCTAAATAGGAATTTTCACTGATGTTAAAGCAATAACACAGTGTTTTTTCATCCGTTTTTGTATTGCAACAGCCCATTTTGATTTTTTCCTAATTTTTTACAGTAGAATAATTACTTTTGATTATAAAGAATATTTTATTATGTGGCTAGCAGCTTTGGTTAACGCGTTCATTGTGGCACTGAGTGTTTTGATTCATTATGAGTTTTTGTATCGTGCAACAACATTGGTGCCTAAGGTTAGAATAAAGCATCGATTCAGAATTGTTATGGTGGTGTTTATTGCACTGATTGCGCATGTGGTGGAAATAGGCTTGTTTGCACTGGCGTATTTTTACATGGTTAAAGATGAATTCTGGGGCAGTATACAAGGCAATTTTAATGGCTCATTATTAGACAGTTTGTATTTTTCATTTACCAATTTCTCAACTCTGGGTTTTGGTGATATTGAACCGTTTGGTGCGATTCGATTTTTAGTTGGTATGGAAGCTTTAGTAGGTTTTGTACTGATTACTTGGACGGCTTCATTTTTGTTTTATGAAATGCAGCGCTATTGGAGTGCTAAATAAATAGTTTGATTAATTGGTTTAACTTTTTAACCGCACCTTGTTGAGATTTAAAGTATTTTTTGGCATTTCTTCCCATACTTTTTCGTTGTTTTTCATCACCCAGTAAATCCACTATTTTTTCAAATAATTCATCTGAATTTTGGGCCTGGATGGCTCCTTGTTGTTTAAGTAGGTCGGATGAAATTTCAGCAAAATTAAACACATTAGGGCCAAATAAGATTGGTTTTGCTAGTGCTGCCGGCTCAAGCATATTGTGCCCACCTGTGTTGTTTAGGCTGCCACCCATAAAGACAACATCACTTATGTCGAAATAGTTCATCATTTCGCCCATCGAATCACCCAATAATATTTGGCAATCTTGACAAGGTTTATTTTGGGAGCGCTTGGTAATACTAATGCCTTGTTTTTGTGCTAACTTGTAAACCTCTTTAAAGCGCTCTGGATGTCTTGGAATGATGATTAATAACGCATTAATATCATCCTTAAATTTTAGATAACTGTTGATAATTTGACTTTCTTCACCTGGGTGTGTACTGGCAAAAACCACGATTTTTTGTTTGCCAACGATGGTTTTTAATTTTTTAGTTAAATCTTTGTCGATACTTGGATTTTGATCAAATTTAATATTACCTGCCACTGTAACTTTATCAGTATCAATACCTAGTTCAATGAATCGATTGGCAGAGTTTTGGTTTTGTGTAGCCACCGTTGTGAATTTGTTTAAGGTTTGCTTGGCTAAATTTGGCGCAAATTTTTGGTATTTCTCTAATGATCGTTGTGACAGTCTGGCATTCACCAGTAGTGCCGGAATGTTGTTTGTATTAAGTGCATGAACAAGATTTGGCCATATTTCCGTTTCCAATAAAATACACAGTTTAGGGTTTATTTTTTTAATGTAGCGATTAACGATGATAGGCAAATCAAAAGGGAAATAAAAATGCAGCACCTCACTTTGATAATGATTGATAACAGCTTGTGAACCAGTTGGCGTTGTGGTGGTGACCAATATTCGATGTTCGGGATAATTTTGAATGAGCTGATCAATCAGCACAATGGCCGCTCTAAATTCACCCACCGATACACAATGCACCCAGATAATTGGAACAGGGATCTTGTCAACAAATCCTAACCGTTCGCCAATTCTTTGATAATAAGCCGGGCTTTTTAAGCCTTTGATGATTAAACGCAACACCATGATTGGCAAAAGAAGGTATCCAATTAAGCTGTAGAGAGTTTGATTCATTCGGCGGTGGTATAATGTCATTCATTGTATTTTAGCGATTTTTTATGAAGTTTGTAGATTCTGCCTCAATTCGTATTGAAGCTGGAAAAGGTGGTTCTGGGTGCTTGGGCTTTAGGCGCGAGAAATATATCCCTGATGGCGGCCCTGATGGTGGTGATGGCGGTGATGGTGGTCACGTGTATTTCCGTGGTCAAGAGAATTTAAACACGCTGAGTGAATTTCGATTCAATCGCTTGTTTAGAGCTAAAAATGGCCAACCAGGTTCAGGACAAAACAAGCGTGGTAAATCAGCCGAACACTTAACCGTTGAGATGCCATTGGGCACCAAAGTGTACGATCTAGAAACCGATGAGTTGATTGGCGAAATTACCCAACACGAGCAAGTGTTGTTGGTTGCCAAAGGTGGTTTTCATGGGCTAGGTAATGCGCGTTTTAAATCCAGCATTAACCGTGCACCTCGCAAAACTACCCCTGGCACGCCGGGCGAGGCACGTGAGATTGGCCTAGAGCTAAGTATCATGGCGGACATTGGTTTGTTAGGTATGCCTAATGCCGGCAAGTCGAGTTTGATTAGACAAATTTCAAGTGCTCGACCAAAAGTGGCAGATTACCCATTTACAACCCTACATCCTTCTTTAGGAGTGGTGTCGTTAAATGATGCACATATTGTTATGGCTGATATTCCTGGCTTGATTGAAGATGCTTCTGAAGGCGTGGGTTTAGGTTTTGAGTTTTTAAAGCATCTCTCTCGTGCTAAAGCTTTATTGCATGTAGTGGATATATTGCCAGCAGATGCATCAGATCCGGTTCAAAATTATTTAACCATTGAAAAAGAACTGGCAAAATACGACAAAGAGTTAGCCAACAAACCAAGGCTTTTGGCAATTAATAAAATGGACTTATTAACTGATGAACAAAAAGACAAAACAGTAAAAAGTTTTTTAAATAATATTGATTATCAGGGTAAAGTATTTAACATCTCGGCACTGAATGGTTTAGGTTGTAAAGACTTGGTGTACGGATTATTTGAATTAGTAAAAGAAAATGACTAAACAAAGATGGGTAGTTAAAATTGGTTCTGCATTATTAACCAACGATGGCAAAGGGTTGGACACAACTTCTATCGCCTCATGGGTAGAGCAAATTGTTACTCTGACTAAGCAAAATATTGATGTAATTTTAGTTTCATCAGGCGCGATTGCTGAGGGTATTAAGCGTCTTGGTTGGAATGATCGTCCAGACGATATTCATAAGCTTCAAGCAGCCGCTGCGGTAGGGCAAATGGGCCTCATTCAAACTTACGAGTCTCTTTTTGCTAAGCATGATATGCATACCGCTCAGATTTTATTAACGCATGATAATCTTACCAATGCTGATCGTTATGAGAATATTTCATCAACTTTAAACAATTTGCTTGAGTTTGGCACCGTTCCAATCGTTAATGAAAACGACACCGTTGCTACCGATGAAATCAAATTTGGTGATAACGATACTTTGGCAGCTTTAGTAGCCAATTTGGTGAACGCCGATCGATTGGTGATTTTGACTGATCAAGGCGGGGTGTATGACGACGATCCTCGACAAAATGCAGATGCAAAACTGATTGATAAAATTCATGTGGATGACGAGAAATTAGAGCAAGTGGCTGGTAGAACTGGAGGATCATTGGGTTCTGGCGGTATGTACACCAAGGTATTAGCGGCTAAAAAAGCATCCGAGTCAAACACGATAACCGTGATCGCATCCGGAAAGGCTGAAAATGTTTTAACTCGTTTGCAAGCTGGCGAGCACGTTGGTACGTTAATCCATTGCTAGCTTACATTGGGCTTGGGTCGAATTTAAATAACCCAAAACAACAAATTAAGAACGCACTGATTGCGCTCAATACTACGCAAGATGTTGAAGTGGTAGGTTTGTCGAGCTTGTACCAATCCAAGCCAATTGATGGGTCGGATCAGCCGGATTATATTAATGCGATGTGCCAAGTCAATACACACTTAACGGCTTTAGAGCTTTTGTACGCCTGTCAGGACATTGAAATCAAACAGCACCGTGTGCGTGAAAAAAAATGGGGCGCAAGAACCATTGATTTAGACATCATCCTTTACGGTGTTCAAGTCATTGCCTCAAAGCAATTGGTCGTTCCTCATCCGCAAATGATGAGCAGAGCATTTGTACTGGTTCCACTGGCGGAATTAGAGAGCGATCTTAAAGTGCCAGTTTTGGGCCCAATACAAGATTTAATTGATAAGATAGACACATCAGTATTAAAGAAATTATGAACATTGAACAGCTTAAATTATTTAAACAGTCGAATGAAAAAATCACCTGCTTGACCGCTTACGATGCTTCTTTTGCCAAGTTGTTCGATGATTGTGGTGTGGATGTTATTTTAGTGGGCGACTCACTCGGTAATGTGATTCAAGGCGCTGAAAATACATTGGGCGTTAGTATGGATGATATGGCCTATCACACGCAAGCAGTAGCAAAAGGTGCAAAAAATGCATTACTCATTGCTGACATGCCTTACCAAAGTTATGGCAGTGCTGAGCAAACACTCATTAATGCTAAGCGTTTAATGGATGTGGGTGCACAAATGGTAAAGTTTGAAGGTGGGCGTGAACACGAAGCATCTTTTAAAATTTTGCAAGCCAATAACATTCCAGTTTGTGGGCATCTTGGCTTGCAACCACAATCCGTTATCGAGATGGGTGGTTACAAGGTGCAAGGTAAAGATGAGGCAAGTGCCAAACGAATTGTTGATGATGCATTGGCTTTGGAGTCTTGGGGTGTGCAAACATTAGTGCTTGAATGCATACCAGCAGAATTAGCCAAGCAAATTTCTCAAAACTTAAGCATCCCCACCATTGGTATTGGTGCAGGGATTGATTGTGATGGCCAAGTATTGGTAAGTTATGACATGCTGGGGATTAATACAGGGCACATGCCAAAATTTGTTAAAAACTTTTTATCTGGTAGTGACTCAATTGAATCTGCAGTAAAAGACTATATTCACTCAATTAAAAACCAAGCATTTCCAGGTGATGAGCACAGTTATTAGATTGTATAGTTTTTTAAAATTATACAAATTATTATACAAAAAGTGTATAATAATTAAAAATTATACAAAAAACTATACACTATGAATTTTGACTACAAGAGTATCCCATGCGCTAAAAAAATTGATGACCTTCTGGTTTACTATAAAACCTCGGTTGCTTTTGCGCAAGCGCTAGGCGTCACCCGAATGACGTTAACTGCGTGGCGCGATAATGTGCAGAAAATCAAAGTTAAAAATCAAGATAAGATTGACTTACTATGGTGCAAGTATGTATTCTTGCCAAACATTGATGGTGAAAATAAAGCTGTAAAAGGCATTGATTTGGGTGATTTTCTTCTCGAGCCGCTGGTTATGGATAAGGCACTTCGAGGTATGGCTGCTGGTTCGCTTGAAATTGAAACAGGTACTCAAGAAATAGATTTTGATTCGATTGTGCTTGAGAATATCGTGCCTAATAATTTTTATGCTAAATCTGTGCTGGAAGTTCAGAACATTCACCACATTACTCAAGAAATCGCTCAAGATTTTCAGGTGGATATTGACTCACAGAAAATCAAAGATTGGCACAAAGTATTGATGCGCGGCTTGGTAGATAATGCGGGTGAATTCTCTACCAAGCAAAGAGTTTTGCCTAATGTGGATACGCAACTGACCCATCCCGATGATATTGAAGAAGAGCTGGAAAATTGGGTGGAAGAGCACAGTAATATTGAAAATCTGAGCGATGTTGCAAAGTCACATTATCATTTTGAAATGATTCACCCATTTAGTGATGGTAATGGACGGATTGGACGCCTAATTATTCTTGCGCAGTGTTTGAAAATAAGTATTAAACCGCCAACCATTAACAACAACAATAAAGCTTTGTATTATATTTTGTTGGAGCACGCTAAAGTAAACCCAAGTGCGTTGGCGTATTTTTTTAGAGCGTGTTCAAAATAAAACACATGATGCAAGTTTTTAATACGATTACAGCCTTACAAAATACACTTGATGATTGGCGTGCTAAAGATCGAACCATCGCTTTTGTGCCAACCATGGGTGGTTTGCATGATGGGCATTTAGCTTTGGTTAAGCTTGCTAAACAAAAGGCTGACAAAGTAGTGGTGAGTATTTTTGTTAACCCAACCCAGTTTAGTGAAAATGAGGATTTTGATCAATACCCTAATACCTTCGAGCAAGATGTATTGCTGTTAGAACGCAATCAAGTTGATGGTCTATTCTCTCCAAGTGTGGAACAAATTTACCCTCAAGGTTTGGATGCTGATATTGATATTGGCGAAATAGGTAATATCTTGTGTGGTGCATCCAGACCAGGGCATTTTCAGGGTGTGGTTCAGGTGGTGAATCGTTTGTTTGATATCGTTAAACCTAATTTAGCTGTATTTGGGAAAAAAGATTACCAACAATTGTTAATCATTAAACAAATGGTTGCGCAATTATCACTTGATGTAAAAATTATTTCACACTCAATTGTAAGAGAAAAAGACGGACTAGCAATGAGTACGCGCAATCAATATTTGTCAGCCGATGAAAGAAAGGTTTCACCTAATCTATATAGGAACTTGCTTGAACTTAAGAGAGAAATTCAAAAAGGACAAGCCATTAATGTAGCTGTAAAGCAGGCTAGAATGCAAATTGAAAAAAACTTTAAATTGGATTATATTGAGACTCTAGATGCAAATACCCTTAAGCAAATCACTGATAATACAAGTGAAATTGCTATATTATGCGCCATATTCATAGGATCAACTCGATTGATCGATAACGTCATTTTTAGGAGATAAAATGTTTAACATTACCGACGAAGCAAAAGTTTATGTGGCTGATTTATTTGCCCAGCAAGATGAAAAAGATTTGGGTTTAAAAGTCGATATTGAGAAAGCCGGCACACCAGCGGCAACCGTAACCTTTAATTTTTGTTTTCCCAAAGATTTATCAAAAACTTACCAAACCTTTGAATTTGATGGCTTTAATGCCTACATTGACGAGTGTAATTTTGATTACCTAAAAGATTCAGAAGTAGCACTAAAAGAGGAAGGTTCGGGCAAGAAGCTTACCATTACCGCTCCAAATGCCAAGGGCGAAGTACCAAAAGACGACGCCCCTCTTGCGGAAAGAATCAAATACGTGATTGCTGCTGATATCAGTCCAGGTTTAGCTTCACACGGCGGTTTTGTTGAATTGGTTGAAATCACAAAAGACATGAATGTAATTCTTAATTTTGGCGGCGGTTGTCAGGGCTGCTCTTCGGTTAAATCCACATTAGAGCAAGGCGTTGAAGCACAGCTTAAAGCACGTTTTCCTGAAATTAACTCGGTGCGTGATGTGACCGACCACAGTCAAACCGAAAACGCTTATATGTAATTTTTTGTTGAGTTATGGTATAACTTAGCAATGATTATTACTCTTGTGGGATCCTCTAGAGTCGACCTGCA
>JGI24915J38486_100578_pt1 | contig 16093 bp, 11 predicted proteins | sample LinPfosmplate3_FD_38486 | JGI IMG/M metagenome (IMG submission 38486)
TTCGAATCCCCTTGGGGACGCCAATAATGAAAAAAGGGGTTGCGTTAATAACGTAACCCCTTTTTTTATCCCACCAATATCGGTTTCCAACCACATATCATCTACCATTACCATTCAAGATCATCAGGTATTGGAAACTCAGCATAGGGATCATCAGGATCAAGTTCTTTTATTACCGATAAATTAAGGAGGATAAGAGATTCCGCTTTGCGATCCTGAATCTGTCTGGCTGCCTTTGCCGGGACGACCAAATATTGCTCATCCTGCTTGACAATGGCCATTTTACCATTACTGAGACCTCCAACAATTTCTTTGCTGACATAGAGTTTTTTAATCTTTTTGTTGTCAACAAAATGAAAGGCATTATCTCCCTCGACTTCAATCAAATTTTGCTTGATTATCTGCCTTATCTGGCCTTGAACTTCCTTTTCCTTAGCGACCTCGTTACGTTGACGATTCAGTTCTCTGTTACGGGCCGACTGCTCATTGCGAGCCAGTTGGATTCTTCTTTGGATCTCATCATCTTCCCGCGTTTTTTTATTTCTTTTTTTCGAGCGGGAAACATTTTTCTCATTGATTGCCTTGTTGGCCTGCTTCTGGGTCACCAAGCCTTTTTTCAGAAATTGATCCTTAAACGAATTGCCCACTATATTCACCTCTTTTGGATCGGGGATACAAATCAAAATCGGCAGCAATCCTCTGTCGCGCTTATTTAAGAGAATGCTCTTCACCATCTCCTGCGACTTCAATCAAAGGTCAAAAGAATGATTGGAAATCGGGAACCGCATTACGACTCCTTCATTGAAATATTTGGCTTCAAACTGGCTGACTTTGGGAACATCGGTTCAATCTAAAGCCGGAATTGGAGGCCTACCTCCATCACCTGGTTGGGTGGAATGCCCAGAAAAGATGGCGTATCTACTGAATTTCGATAGAGCAATAAAAAAAGATTGGACCGCCAACGGCTCATTTTGGGTTTGTCCAGGACAACCAATTGCGCACGGCCCAGAAAGAAGCTCACGTTCTCCAACTCCATGTCCAAACCTCTTTCACGGGCCAGGCGGAGTATGGTGGCCACATCGGGTTGCTCCATGAACCCGAACCGGGCAGTGATCTGGCGAATACCGGTCCCCATCCTCTCAACCGTCACCTTTTTAAAATCCGGGACCTTGGGTATGTCAAGCGTCCTGTAGTGCAGGATGGCCGTATTGGAATGGATGATCCGATTGTGGTTGATGTTGTGAATAAGGGCAGGCGGCACAAGATCGGGACTTCTCCCCTGGAATATGGCCTGCCCCCCAACCCGCTGCGGGGGGGTGGCCCCCAACCATCTTACGAATTTACCATAGCTCATAGTAAAGCGCGAAAGCTGCCCTTCAAGAATATCAAGACCGTCTTTCCAGGTCAGCATGAGGTAAAAGAAGACTGCACCAATGGCTAAAGGAAACCAGGCTCCGTGCAAAAGCTTGCTGGCATTTGCACTGAAAAAAGAGAGATCCACTAGAAAAAAGAGGCCTACAAGGGAGCCCGCCCACAGTCTATTCCAACCCCAATTTTCCCGGGCGATGATATAAAACAGGGTTGTGGTGACCAGCATGGTCGAAGTGACGGCAGCGCCGTATGCGGCCGCCAGTTTGCTGGAGTTCTGGAAGCCCACCACCAGGCCGATGGTGCATATCATAAGCAGCCAGTTCACCGGTGCCACATACACCTGGCCCCTGTGAAAAGCCGAGGTGTGTGTGACCTTGAGGCGGGGAAGATATTCCAGTCGAATGGCCTGCCGCGTCAAAGAAAAAGCGCCGGTGATGACGGCTTGAGAGGCGATGACTGCGGCAACTGTGGCCAGTATCACCATGGGCGCCATGGCCCATGAAGGGGCCAAAGCATAGAATGGATGGTAAGCCGCTTCAGGCCTGTTTAGCAGAAGAGCCCCCTGACCGAAATAATTCAGAAAGAGGGCTGGAAATACCAGCGAGAGCCATGTGACGCGAATGGGCCGTTTCCCAAAGTGACCCAGGTCGGCGTACATGGCCTCGGCCCCGGTGACCACGAGGAAGACGGCACCCAGCACCGCAAAGCCGTGAAGCCCGTTCTGCGCGATAAATTCGATACCGTAATAAGGGAGCACCGCAACGAGGATTTGAGGCGATTGAACGATCTGGATGAGTCCCAGGACCGCGAGGACGAGAAACCAGATAAACATGATGGGGCCGAAAAGGCTGCCGATCCTTCCGGTGCCACGGCGCTGAATCATGAAAAGTCCTGCGAGGATGCACACCGTCAGGGGAATGACATGGGACCCGAGGGTCGGTGCGATAATACGGATGCCTTCAACAGCGCTCAGCACCGAAATGGCGGGCGTAATCATACCGTCTCCATACAGGAGGCAGCCGGCAAAAAGCCCCACCGCCACGAGGCGCCATCGCCTGCCCCTGGTGCGGGCCCCGCCTTTAATCAGGGCTGTAAGGGCCATAACCCCGCCTTCACCCTGATTGTCCGCTCTCAGAATGAAAGTCATATACTTGACGGTTACGATCATCACGAGAGCCCAGAACATGAGAGAGATGACCCCCAGAATATTGGCATGGGTCACGTGAATGCCGTATTCTCCGTGAAAGCACTCCCGGACGGCGTAAAGAGGGCTCGTGCCGATATCGCCAAAGACCACTCCGAGGGTGGCCAGAGAGAGCCTGGTAAACCCCTCTTCTTTTGGATCCTTATGAACCCCGCTCTCCCCCATCTGCGCGTGGGGTGCTGAAACCGATTGGTTTATTGAAGCCATACCGACCCATCTGAAGTGGTTTTGTGTATGTCTGACCCTGCAATCCGGCCAATCCTGACTTCAGGAAAGCGCCGAAACCGTTCTGGCAACCCCCATGCTCAACTTTCAGCTTCTGAAAGAATCTCCAGAACAGGACCCGCTTTAAGAAAACCTTCTCTGAGGTCCTGATCAGACAGATCATTTGCCGTTCTATTGATTACGTCTGTTGCCATACGCCACTGATGGCGTGCATCGCTTAACCGCCCCATTTTGCTGAAGACCGATGCGAAGGATGCATAAGCTTCCCAGATTTTTCGAGGATTGCCCACCTCCAAAAGGATATGGATTGCCTGACCCATATTATTTAATGCAGCATCAAGTTCACCACGCCTTATCTGGACTTCCCCAAGTAATCTAAGGAAACTTCCTTCCATTTTTTTAGAGTGTTCTCTTTGCGTTATTTTAAGATTCTTTTCCACAAGACGTTTCGCTGGGCCGACTTTACCACGGTGTAAAAGGATTTGAGAGGCTAGATAATCCATCCGAACTTCCCAACGATCGCGTGCTCTATCAAAATCATCTTTTTTCGATTCTTCCGAAAAAGGCTTCATCCGATTCCATGCTTCTTCCAGCTTTCCTTGGTCAAATAGGTTTTCCATGAGGTTTACGCTGGCCTGGGCCACAATTTCCGCAGCTGTACTGCCGCTCATGGGATACTGCTCCATAAGTTGACGGGCAATCTCCTCGCTACGCAGATTATAGTGCCATGCCCGCTTGGAATGATAGATCTCGCGGTAGGAGTAACCCAAGCCATTATACAGCCTTCCAAGATGGAAACCCCCTCCAAATTTTTCACCTACATCAATACCTTCCTTAAGAGTCAATATACTGTTCTCGATTCGACCGAATTCTGCGAGAGCAAGCCCCCGGATAAAACTTATCGTAAAAAAAGTATCGGACAGATTAAACGAGCTCCTCATGGCCTCAATGAGCCCTTCGGTCAATTCAATGGTATCTTTTGGTCTCCCCAGCCACCTTTCGGAAGTCGCTCGCTGAAACCGAGTGAAGGAAATCGCCCTTGGGTTCCCCGTCTTTGAGGCGATTCGCTCTGCGTCGATTATCATCTCGTTTCCTTCATACCGATCGCCCAACAAAGATCGATAAAATCCCTGAACCGACAAAATGCGACTCTCAACTGCCTGGTTTCCAACTTCCCGGGCGCGTGCAATCGCTTCCTCATGAAAATAAATGACTTCATCCTTCATTGACTTTATGGGTGTGAACCACATGGTCCAGGCAAGCTCGGCCAGAATATCCATTTCACGCGCTACAAAGTCTTCCTCTCGACAGATTTTGATGGCTTTTTTGTATTCTTCCATCGCCGTGTTGATGTCACCAATGTCATGATTGGATGCAGCCAGTCCCTGGCGAACTCTCACCTCTGTTTCAGGATCCAATGAAACATTTGCGTTTTTCGCCACTTCAAATACTTTCCCATAGAATTCACAAGCAGCATGAGCAGCCTTATTTTTCTTCGATTTTTCACCCGCCAGTATCAAGTACTCAATCGCCTTATGAGCATTTCCGCTACACCCATAATGATGAACCAGCAATTCATAATATTCTTCAACTCTATCAGCGTATAATTCTTCGATGGCTTGCCCTACGCGTTCATGGATTTCCTTGCGTTTCTGTTTGAGCAAACTATCGTAGGCGACCTCCTGAGTTAAGGCATGTTTGAAGATATATTCCAGTTCCGGGTAAAGGACTTTTTCATAGAGTATCTCCAGGCCAACCAGCCTTTTCAGTTGGTCCTTCAGCTCATCTTCGAGCTCCGTAAGCGTTATGAGGATTCGAAACGCAAAATCCCTCCCGATAACGCTTGCCAACTGCATGGTCCGCTTAAGATGCTCATTCAAACGGTCCATTCGCGCGGCCAGTACGGACTGCACCGTGGCGGGGATTTGTAATTGATCAATGGGTCCATTACAAATGTATCTATCTCCGGCCTTTTTGATCTCCCTTCGATCCCGAAGTTCCCGAACAATCTCCTCAATAAAAAAGGGGTTTCCACTGGTCTTTTCCAAAATTTTTTGTTCGAGATCAGAATCTAACGTCAGGCCTCCCAATATATTTTGCACCAGATGAATAGACGCTTTTGTATTCAGGGCTCCCAGTTGCAGCTTCTGATAATAGGTACCTTTGGCCCAGGGCGGTGTGATCTCCGGTCTGTAGGCGGTCAGGATCAGGATGGAATACCCTTGGATACACCTGGAAAAATAGGCAAAGAATTCTTCAGAAATTTTATCTATCCAATGAATGTCTTCCAGAAAAAGGACCAGTGTCTTTTCTTGACTTACGGCCAATAGAAGATTTTTCACTGCCTCAAACATGCCGAATTTACGTCCTTCTGGTTGGAGATTGTTGAATTCAGGATCGTCCACCTTGAAAGAAAGCAAATTCCGGTAGAAAGGAACCATCGACGCAAGTCCGTCACGGCACTTCATATGGATTTGATTCCCGGCCTCTTCTTCATTCATTTCCTCTTCAATCCCAAGAGTCGCCCGAACCACATCAATCATAGGCCGAAAATTGATGTTCCCCCCATATTGGACGCATACGCCGGTGAGAAAATTCACCTCGTCACCAAGGATTTTTCGAAATTCGTACATGAGCCGGCTTTTTCCAACGCCTGCCTCACCGACTACATCGACAATTTGTGCCTCCCCGTTATTTGCCTTTTCGACCTGTGCAACAAGCGATTCCATTTCATTCTGACGGCCAACAAGTTCCGTTACACCCTGCAAAAGCCCGGCATCAAATCGCGTTTTCACCCCTTTACGTTCAGCAATCACACAATATATGGATTGCATCCCGGTCTTGCCTTTTAAGGATATTTCTCCTATCAACTCATCTTCAAAATAGTCGTGGATGAAATTCCGGGTCTCTTGACTAACAAAAACCTTCCCTGGCCTTGCGGTCTGTTGAATGCGGGCAGCAAGGTTGGTGGTATCCCCAACGGCGGTATAATCCATCCGAAGATCATCTCCGATTGAGCCCACGATTACAGGTCCTGAGTTGAGACCGATGCGCATCACGAAATCAACACCAAAATCATGGCCCACCTTCTCTCGGTAAGATTTGAGATTTTTTTGAATAGCCAAGGCGGCTCGACAGGCTCTATTGGCATGATCCTCATGCGCCACGGGAGCACCGAATAAAGCCATCACGCCATCCCCGGTGAACTGGTTGATGGTCCCCTCAAACTTGTGAATTTCATCCATCAGTATCTTGAAACAACCATCCATCATCTGATGGACTTCTTCCGGGTCGAGCTTTTCAGAAATGGCGGTATAATTGGCAACATCGGCAAAGAGGACCGTGACCCGTTTGCGTTCGCCTTCGATGGAGCTACGGGTGGTGAGAATCTTATCGGCCAGGTATTTGGGTGTGTAGGATTGGGGTTGGTCATAGGCGACGGGAGGGGCCCTTTTCGGCTCTTTCAGGTCACAGCCGCATTCATCACAAAAAATGCTGTCCGCTTGAAAAGGGTGACCGCAAGACGGGCAGATCAGTTCAAGTTTATTCCCGCATTTCTTACAAAATTTGGCCCCTTTACGATTCTCATACTGGCATTTTGGACATTTCACCGCTCATGTCCTCCATATGTGAGAAAAAGTTGGTTAAAACAATAGGATGGTCTATCTGATTTTGATGGGTCTCAGTATAAATGAGATATTGCCGGGTGTCAATTCGGGGACGATTTTCGCATATTCTATTTCTTTCCATGGGACCGTCCCGCCAAAACCTCACGGACCGCCATATCCAGACTGTTGCACCGATCAATCATCCGGGAGACCTGTTTGGCCTTTTGCCGCATCAGATCATTGGATAGAACTTCACGAATCGCGCCTGCAAGTTTTCGTGAGGTGATCCGATGCCGCCATATGGGTTTTGGACCCAGGCCAGATTGCTGCACCTGGTGCCCCCAATAATACTGATCGAGAAGGTGTGGCACAACAATTTGCGGGACCCCGCAGGCGGCACTTGCGGCAGTGGTCTCTGCCCCGCCGTGGTGAATGACCCCCGCCATGCGTGGAAAGAGCTTCAGATGGGGATAATTATTGATAAAAAATACGTCCTCGGACCGGGAAAATGTTGAAGGTTCTTCCCAGAACTTGGCAATAACAACACGTGATCCGGCGGATCGTGCGGCGTTGACAATAATTGAAACATTGTCCATTTGGACCTTTTTGGGCATGCTTCCAAAACCTGCATAAATGGGCGGCGGGCCGGAATTCAAGAATACTTCCAGCGCCTCAAAATGCTGATCCGGCTGATCCAGGTGGAGATACCCGGTTTGTGTGACGGCGTGTTCCACATCCGGCGGAACCGAGGAAATGGCGCTATCCGAAGCGACCATAACCCGTTGGCCGAGGATATTGGGCCACGCATCCTCAACGGGTTGTAATCCGAGCTTTTTCCGCCCCCCGTTGACCAGTGCGGTCAAAAAGAGGCGGTTGAGCATCTTCCCCATTCGCCAGGTCATCCGGTTATAGTATTCTGGAAATGCCTGGTGCTTGCAGAACGGAGAGGGATGGTGGCTTGAGGGCAGCATGGAGGGAGAAAATGCCACAAAACGGTATGGGATGCCCATGGATTCCGCCACACTTGACAAAGCACCTACCAGAGACGCTCCCACCACCAAATCGGCCCCACGGATGATCCTGGGAAAGAGGTGGAACTGGGACATGAATTCTTTACGGAGATACCGGATGGAGTCCACAAGCCAGCGGATAGAATGGGCGTCTTTCATGGTATCGATGAAAGCGGTAACATTGTCCCCCAACGGTTCAAACGGACACCCCAGTTGGCGCACCCACTCCCCCTTTTCAGGGGGCGCAGCCAGTCGGACGTCGTGCCCCGCCGACTGTAAAGCCAGGGAAAGTGCCAGCATCGGCTGAACATCTCCCCTTGAACCAAAGGTTGCCAAAACAATTTTCATCTGCGCCCCTCATTCCCTTATCACTTTTTCCCAACCCCGATGTTCTCTCATGCCATATTTGCCCATAGATCTCAATCTGCAAAAAATCTTCAAATGATCAGGCTTCATTTCAGAATTTCGAAAAGCATCTTTTTTGTATCCATAAATCTGCCAATTATGATATGTGTGAGCCATGAAATTGGGTTTGTATTTTACGTTTGTTGCTGAACTTTTGCGGGGCGGAACATGAAAAACAAAATGAAAAAACTAGAAGGTTTTCAACGAAAATACCTGAGGGGCCTTGCCCACAAAACAAAACCGGTTGTCTTTATCGGCCAGAAAGGGGTCACAGAGACGTTAAATCGTTCAATAGACGATGCATTGACGGCCCATGAGTTGATCAAGGTGAAATATATCGATTTCAAAGATAAAGAAAACAAGACAGAGATCGCCGGGATCATCGAAAATGCCCATGACTGCGAAATGGTGGGTATGATCGGTCACACGGCCATTTTTTTCCGCCAGCACCCTGACGAAGAAAAACGAAAAATTGCCGTGCCCTCAAGGTAGTCAAAAACCCGAAGTTGATTTTGTCACTGTTGCCATCAGAGGTTTCTTTTTCGCCTCCACTCCAAAAAGGAACGTGGCCCCAATAACTTCCCCAACCATGCATCACAGCTTCAGACCATCTTCGCCCGATCTGAAATAGCAAAAACAGGGAGCCCCTGAAATTGGGGGCTTTACAATCCTTTTCAACATTGATAGCTTTTGTTAAAAAGTATACGCAACCGGAGTGCATGATGGTTAGAAAAATCATTTCAGGGGGACAGACCGGCGCTGATCGAGCAGCCCTTGATTTCGCTCTGGAATGGAACCTCTCTCACGGTGGGTGGATACCCAAAGGGCGCAGGGCGGAGGATGGGAAACTGCCCGACAGGTACCGGCTCAAGGAAATGAACAGCTCCGACTATGCCCTTCGAACGGAACAAAACGTGATCGATTCGGACGCCACCCTCATTTTCTCCCACGGAAAACTGACCGGCGGATCACTGCTGACACAAAAACTGGCGCTCAAACATGGACGTCCCCGGCTTCATATGGACCTGCTCAAAACCAACAGTTTCAGTGCCGCCCAGGCCATTCACACATGGACAGAGGAACAACGCATCGGTGTTTTGAACGTGGCGGGTCCCCGGCAAAGCCAGGATAATAGAATATACCGCGCCACCTTTGACATCCTGGAGGCCGCCTTCCATCTCTCCATGATCAGCACCCATATGGACCCGTCCATGGGACGGCCCTACCCCCTCCCTCAAAACGTGGATGAAGCGCTTGAACGCCTCCTTGGACAATTGACATTAAAAGACAAGAGTAAAATCGCTCGCATGGCCGAACGGGACCTCAGGAAACTGGAACACACCCTGGGCCGTTACATCGGGGATAACTTCGGTATTTGGGACGACAACCACGCGCTCATCTCATCGTGCCGCTTCATTCTGGGAAAAGGGTCCATCAAGGAAAAGGAAGCCATATTCCTCATCATCAAAAGGCTCTGGGAAAAACTGCAGTCATCCCACGGACTGAGGGTCGTCCGTTGACGTCTCCTTTAAACCTGGCCTTCCCATGACCGCAAACGTAGAAACCAAGACGGAACAAAACGGCCAAAAACCGGGATCTCTTTACAAAAAGGTCGGCATCGCGTCCCTCATCATGATGGCCTCGGTTCTCCTGAGCCGGGTCATCGGTCTGCTCAGGGAAGTGGTCATTGCCTATGTGGGTGGAACCGGGGGTGAAGTGGATGCCTATCAAATGGCCTTCGTGCTGCCGGAGATATTGAATCACGTGGCGGCCACGGGGTTTCTTTCCATTACGTTTATCCCCATCTTCAACAAATATCTGATCAGCCACAGGGAAACAGAGGGCTGGCGGATTTTTTCCCTCATCCTCTCCTCATTTGGAAGCCTGCTGCTCATTTTCATTGTCATCGCCTGGTTTAACGCCGATCACCTCGTAGGGTTGTTCGCGCCCGGCATTGATGATCCGGCCATCAAGGCACTCACCATCCGAATGACCCGCATTGTTTTGCCCGCCCAGTTTTTCTTCTTTACGGGGGGGCTTTTCATGGCCGTTCAGTTTTCAAAGGAACATTTCCTCATTCCCGCATTGGCGCCCCTTCTCTATAACCTGGGTATCATCGCGGGGGGGATTGTTCTGGCGCCCTGGATCGGCATTGAGGGGTTTGCCTGGGGCGTGCTGATGGGAGCCCTGGCGGGCAATTTCGCAGTGCAGTGGCTGGGAGCGGCCCGCGTCGGCATGCGATTTAAATTCTGCTTTGAATGGGCCCATCCGGACCTTAAACAGTACGTCCTCTTGACCCTTCCCCTGATCCTGGGCCTCACCATGACTTTTTCAACGGAGTTTTTTTTCAGGTTCTTCGGTTCTTACATGCCCCGGGGCGCTATCGCGGCCCTCAACTACGGGCTCAGAATCACGTTCATCCTCGTGGGCCTGTTCGGCCAGGCCATAGGCACCGCCTCTTATCCCTTCATGTCCCGTCTGGCCACGGAGGGGCGCATGCTGGAAATGAACCGGTTGCTCAATCGAACGGTAAGCGCCCTGTCCATCGTCATCCCCTTTTCTGCTTTTCTCATGGTCATTCGTCATGAAGCGGTTTTCATTCTTTTCCAGCGGGGCCGCTTCGATGCCGCGGCAACCGCATTAACCGCCCATCTTCTTCCATTCCTGTTGCTGGGGGCGTTTGCCTTCTCGGCCCAGACAATCGTGGTGCGAGGGTACTATGCGCTGCAAAATACCCTGTTCCCGGCGCTTGTGGGGACAGCGGCCGTACTGCTCTGTATCCCCGTTTTCCTGTTGGGCATGCAACAGTTGGGCGCATCCGGCGTGGCCCTGGGGGTGTCAATTTCCGCGTTTATGCAGGTGGCTCTGCTCTATGTCTGCTGGAACCGGCGCACGCAAAACAGGGAGAGCCGTCGCGTCTATGGGACGGTTTTCAAGATGGCGCTGTTGAGCATTTTCCTGGGATCAGCACTTGAAGCCATCAGACAAAACATTTTTTCAAACTTGGGTGCAGACACACTTTCCAGCGCACTTTTGACGTGCTTCGGGATGGGTGTGCTGTTTTTGAGCCTGCTTTATGTGGCCTGCAGGATCATGAAAATGTCAGACATTCTAGAGATTATTGAAAAACCACTTCAAAAAATCAAAACCCATTTTCACATGAAAAGGAGTAAAACAGATGAAAGATGAACGCGGGAAATACTACTATCCATTCCCACAAAATAAAAAAGTACGCATGTATGTACAGGAAAAAGAGGACATGATCCATTTCAGGCTATGGAAATCAGATGATCCCAAGCTGTGGGAAGAGCACGACTGGATCCCCTATGAGGCCATACAGCAGGCCACCGCCATGTATGAACAGAAGAATGATTTCGACCCAAACCAGGCGTACAACCTTGATATTGCCAAGGCAGTGTTGAAAGAATGATTCGTTAACGCAAATAAATGGGGTTTGAAAAAATCCAGGGACGATAGCCGAAAAATGGCGCCCGGCGGTAAACCTCAGCACGGTAGACGCCGGGTTTGCTGACGGCAAAGGAGAATTGCATGCCGGTCCGGCGAGCTACCATAACACCGTCTTTCATCAGGCGGATTTCCCCTTTTCGGGGTGTCTCCACAAAAAGAGTGCCCGGTTGAAACGGTCTTTCTTCCCCCATTTCCAGGATCTCCCCCCCCTCAAGGACGTAACGGAATCGGAAGCCTCTTGAAGACGCCAACCGGTCATGGGCAAGATGGAGCCGACCTTTCTTCATGGCACCGTACACCTGTCGTCCCGCTTCAGTTGTATCCTTTGCCAAAGGAGAATCCAGCAACACATGGATATTGATGGAAGAGAGCCCGTCACGGTAGGACAAGGGGGTAAAACGAAACGGCCCCCAGCGAAACAACGCGCCGTGGGCATCGGATCCACCGATGGCCACCACCCGCCGCCGGGCGCATGCTTTGTCCCAGAACGACAGGGTTTTCCGGCTGGGGCCTTTCAGGGTCCAGGTCTTGAACAGCAGAAAAAACAGGCCATGCAGATGCGTCTTCACCCGTTCTTTCCACCGGGATGAAAAATTCCAGATACAGATCCCGGTGTAACCGGTCACCGAAAGATCATTCCAGGTGTAGGCAATGCTGTTTTCCATAAATGGCATCCCCTTTTCAAAGGGATGGGCCAGAAAACCGAAACCGCCCTTTTGGTTCACGCCGTCAATGACCGACTGGGGTCCAAGGCCCCTCCCCCGCACCATCTCCTTCAAACCAAAGGCCAGGTAATGGTGGAACCTAGCTCCAAGCTCGAGACCCATCAGAGCCACTACACCGTCATAATTTCTTTCATCTTCAAGATGAAGTTTTTTGGCCATGTAGTCGTGATCATTAACAATTATAAAGTCCAGATTTGCCAATTTGGCGTGCCAGGCGATCCGGGGCACATCTCCCGAACCATCCGAATAGCGGGAATGGATGTGCACGTTACCGGTGTATTCAAAATGATCACTGCCCATTATTTATTTCCGTATCCTGGATGTTGCCAGCGCTTTATGGCCGAGCCTCATGGGTTTCAACGCGGCCACCACCGTCAGAACCACCACGCCCCCAAAAGACAATATCATGTAAATCCGTTCCAGGATGGAGATGGGTCTCCCTTTCATTTCAGACATAAACAGTAGGTACACGGGGCCCGCTTCCAGAACCACAACGGCACCGATAAACAGGGCACTCACCATCATGTACAGAAGGCCGCCAAATCCGGTTGCCACCTGTCCGATATTTTCATGGTCAAACCTGGGATACATGGCCCCAAAACCGATTCCAAGACTCACGATACCGAATACCATCAACATCATGGTGCCGGATGAAAGCAGCATCATGAACTGTGTGGCTTCAAGAAAATCGTTGGTCACCACGATCAACACGAGGCCTAGAAAAAGCATGGGAACCAGGAAGAAAAAGTGTTTTCCCCAAAGGTAGCGCCTGAGCCTCATGGGAGACGACCGAAGGATCCAGAAGGCTTCGCCCTCGGCACTCACGGCCGTGAAAACAAACCGGACCCCCACGGCCGCCAGGACAAACCCCGCCAGCCCCATGTTTAGAAAAGCCAGTCCATTTTGAAGAAAGTCCAGAGGCAATGGACTTTTTTCCAAGGGAAGCACTTTAAAGTTATAGACATACACCACCACCAGGGCAAACAGGAGCAGCAATTGAGACCACTGGGTATTATCCCTGAAAAAAATCCGGATATCCTTGGCCATCATCACGGACAAATCCGTCTTGAACGGTTTTGTGATCCCCAGGATCAACAGATCGAGGAGCCGTTTTCCGCCCATGAGCCTCTTTTTGGCCTCCTGGGCCTTGGAAAATCCGCCAAAATATATCAGGCACGCCGTCCAGATGTTAACGACCACCAGCGCCAGGGCGGTGGTCCAGGTAAGGAGAAGATAAAAACCCTCCCCTCCTCTTTCGCTTCCCTCCAAACACCCCCACAGGATTTCCGTAATCCAATGGGTGGGAAGATAGGGTGAATCCGGGGCTTTGAGAGCCGATACGTAGTGCATCACCGATAGCGCCGTCTCCGGATCCACCAGTCTTTCGGGCCTCAAAAACCGAAATAAAAGATACAACCCCACCACCATGAGAATGGACAGTAACAAAATCACATCCCGGGTTCTCTGGGCGGGAAAAACGTGGACCAGGATCATGGTCAGGAGAATGCCCAGACCGGAAGCGATGAGACCCAAAGCCACCATCAGGTGCAGGAGATTCAGGTAAAAGCCGACGCCCGGCGCATAAACATAACCATAGGCCCCGAGTATGGGTACCGCAAAAACCAGCGCCATCCAGGAACTGTTTAAAAAAGTGCTGAAGGCCCGCGCCGAAAAAAGCACCTCCACGGACACCGGTACCGAATGGCAGAATTCCAGATCCTTTGACAGGTACAATGTTGAAAGGGCCGTGATAATATTGCTGAAGATGAGCAGGGAAAAAAAGGTCAGGAAGACCATGCTCAAAAGCTCTTTCGCCAGGAAATCGCCAATCATCTCAACGGATTGAAAATAGACCAGCACCCGGGAAGAGAGCACAAACAGGATCAGGCCGAAGACCAGCCCCAGCCCCCCCATGAACAGGGGTTTTTTGAGTCCCGACCCATGGGTCCGGCTCAGCCGGTTCCTGAAACCCAGAAAACCTGGGCGCAACAACAGCAAAAGATGGGCCATACAAATTCCGTAACAGTTATCATCCTGCCCCCTGACAACTGCCCCCTGCACCCTGAAAATCCCTATTCCTCTTTCTCTTCCGTCAACCTCAAGAAGGCCTCTTCCAGATTACCGTCCACACCGGCCTGCCGCCTGAGGGAATCACCCGACCCTCGGGCAATCAAGCGACCGCCCTGAATAATCGCGATTTCATCGCATATCTCCTGGGCCACGTCCAGGGAATGGGTCGACATAAACAAGGTAACACCGTTTGCAACCTGTTCCCGGAAGATATTCTTCACCAGCCTGGCCCCCCGGGGGTCAAGGCCCACCATGGGCTCATCCACAATGAGCACTTTCGGCCGGTGCACCAGGGCACCGCACATGACCAGGCGTTGTTTCATCCCATGGGAATAGCCTTCAATCAATTCTTCCCCCCATCGGCCCAGTCCGAAAAGATCCAGCAAATCACCGATGCGGCGATTCAATTCACTGTTATGGGTAAGGCCGTAAAGTCCCGCCACGAAATAAAGTAATTCCAGGCCGGTGAGCTTTTCATAGAGAAACGGCCGATCGGGTATGAACCCCACGCATCGTTTGGCGGCAACGGGATCTTTTGAAAGATCATGGCCGTTAATGATGATCCGGCCCTCCGTGGGCATCAAAACACCCGCCATCATCTTGATGGTGGTCGTTTTTCCCGCGCCATTGGGCCCCAGAAACCCGAAACGGGTCCCCTGTTCTATCTTCAGATTAATCCCATCAACGGCCCGGAGGGATTTGTATTTTTTGCTAAGGTTAATCAATTGAATCATAAGTATAGTCCATAATTTCCAATTGCAGTTTGCCCATCAGGGCCATCAGTTCAGCCTGTTTGTCCAACCCCCCGTGGACCAGCTTGATATGGGTCGCATCGGTGGGCATCTGGTTGAGCGTGGCATCCATGGAGATCCAGCGACCCAAATACGCTTCGGTCCATGCATGATAGAAGAATCGATGGTCCGTGTAAACGATCCCTGCACACTCCCGTGCGGGGATACCCGTAGCCCGAAGGAGCGCCGTCAACAATACCGCATGTTCGTTGCAGTCACCAACCCGCGTTTCCAGAACCGCCAGGGCGTCGGGGACACTGGTAACGGGCCGTTTTTTGATATTTTCATATACCCAACCCATCAATTTTCTAGCCATCACCCGCGAATCTTTATCATCCCCTGCAATTTCCCGGGCCTTTTCCACAAGGGCAGGGTCGTCACTCTGAATGGTGATTTCAGGTGAAAGAAACGGCTTCACATGGCGTGCCACATCAACAGCCGATTTTGCTAAAGGCACACTGAACGGCCCTTTTTCCTGCAATATTTCAAGAACATCCCCACTCAGTTTCTGCCGCCCTTCATTGAACACCGCAAGGTTGAAGCCGGTATCCCGAAGTCCCGGCACTTTCAGTTTCAGATAGGTTATTTCACGTGCGCGCTTAAGGGCCTGTTTCACCGGAATGGCGGCGGCGTCATAAAAATCAGCCCCGGCCGAACCCTCCACATCCAGGGGCGCATGCGCTTCATCGGAACGGACCAGGGTCAATCCCATGAAGCCTTCTTCTTTCAACAACACACCTTTTTCATCCAACCAGAAAACCAGTGTCTGCCCCCAAACCTTTGTTTCCAGACGGAAAGCAGGGTATTTTATGCCTTTCACGGAGATGACCGTTTTGCCAGCGACCTTGATAAGCATTTCCTTGTGGGAAAGGATGGAGGGATCGAACATGGTGAATCGAAATACATCGCCAACAACCAGCGCACGTCCTTTGAAAAACCCCGGAAGACCGGCGCCAATGGTCACGGGACCCGTAATCGGGATCCGTTGTTCCCGCTTCCGGTCACCTTCGCCCATCTCCACGATCATATGGTCTGCTTCAACTTTTCCTGATACGCGGAAGCGAACCACACCGGAATCAATCTCCAGCTGGAACTCTTTCATGGCGAACCCTTTGTCCACCACGGCACGGGTGGCCATGCGCATGACGCTGGGCTGCCCCATGAGCTTCAGGGCCAGTACCATTTTTTCCTCGTGGGATCCTCTAGAGTCGACCTG
>JGI24915J38486_100925_pt1 | contig 16000 bp, 20 predicted proteins | sample LinPfosmplate3_FD_38486 | JGI IMG/M metagenome (IMG submission 38486)
TCGAGCTCGGTACCCGGGGATCCCACAACATTTTTGAATTTTAGAAATTTCAATTCCCGAATTGTATAAATTCAAGACAGCATCTTGTGCTTTTAAATCAGTGTCATAGAATGTTTTTTCAATTGATTTAACAGAACTAGTTGAAGAAAATTTTGCAGATTTTATTTCTCCAATAGGTCCAAAAGGAGCACTCTCCCCATCAAGGGAAATTTTAGGAGAAGTAAATTTTTGAAATATCAAATCCGAATCAGTAGGTTTTGAAGACATTGTTACTTCTTGTAGATTTTCAATGTATCGTCCTTCAGTTTGATCAATTGAAACCTTTTGTATACCACGAACTAAATTTAATCTAAAATTAACAATTTCCTCTAAAGATTTTCCTTTCCATTTTTCGGGACTATCAAGTAAACTTGTATCGCCATGAATTGGTGGGACCATAGGACCAACAAAGACTTTGGGATAATTATAAGAACCCACAAAAACTGATGGAGGGCTAGTACCACTGATGGAATCAGATGAAAAAAGATTACCATATTTTGAAAGACCCTCATGCCATTTTGCTAAAATTGCTCTCCGAATATCTTGAGAATCAGATGACATCATAATTTGTGCCTAAATTATGCCTATTAACTTGCCTGTATGATTCACCAATCACAAATATTCAAAAATGAGAGATTATCACTTGAAAAATAAATTGGGAAAATACCCATTACTTAGATTCATTAGATCTTTCATTCTTGGGAATTTTTATAATAAATACATCTAACTGCTAATCATCGATTTCTTCTATAATCTTTGGCAGTGAAATTGTAAAAACAGTTGGTGGAGATGTAACGCTTATTTTTCCCTGATGTGATTCTATAATGGATTTAACCCCTACAAGTCCAAGACCTGTTCCTGAAAGTTTTGTGGTAAATAACGGTTCAAAAATCTTATCTAAATTCTCTGAAGATATTCCGATACCTGAATCTTTTACTTGAATAATTACTGTATCTTTATTCTCCTCAATAGTGATTTCTATTGTACCTTTATTATTAACAGCTTGAATTGCATTCAGAATTAAATTGATCATTGCTACTGTGAATAATCGTTTATCTACAAGAAATGTAACATCATTTTTTGGAGTGATTAGTTCCAGGTCATCTGGAATAACCAATGAGTCTATTGAGTCTGCAATAATTTCTGAGAATTTTACAGTTCGTAATAATGGAGTGTGGCCTTTTACAAAATCTAACACTCCATCTATTTGATGGGTAATTCTATCTATTGAACGTACAATTTTTTTAAATGATTTATCCTGTGATTCATTCACACCGTAATTTAATTTTATATTCTCCAAAGATATACGAATGATAGTTAATGGATTTCTAATATCGTGAGCCATTCGTGAAGATAATTGCCCTATTGCAGAAAGTTTTTCAGATTTAATGATTTCTTGTGAAATATGATCTAGTTCCGAAGTTTTTATTTTAAGATCTGATTGCAATGTTTTATTTAAAAATATTATTAGGATCGAAAAAATGACTGTAATCATTAACAAAAATACTGTGAAAAATTTTAAAAATTCAAAATTAGTTTGATTTTCAGATAAATAATTTATACTAAATAAAACTGACACAATAGCAATATTGATAATAATTAAGAAAGACAGAATCCCATATTTACTTAGTAGTTGTGTTTCATATTTTTTATAATTTTTAATGTTAAAACCCACATCATCAGATTTTTTAGCATTTTGTATGATGCGCAACAGAGAAAAAGTCCAAAAAAGATAGCTTACCAACCATAATAGATCTATAGGATGATTGTCCGTATATTCTCCAATTAACTCGAAAAATAAATACAATGTATCTGCAACAATAAGAACTATAATTCCTAGAAGAAACATTATCCAAAAAGGATTTTTTTTAGTTTGAATTAAAAACAAAACAGTGATAATTACAGGTATGATGATTATGGCATCAATTATTGGATAAATCATTACGATTATTAGTTCGACTAAATCAGAGTCACTACTTTCGGTGTATGTAATTAATACAGTTGGAATTAAAAGTAAAATAGAACAACACATTGCAACAATAATCATTTTTTTGGTAATTTGATTTTTTAATGGTCTTAAGAAAACTAGTAAAGATGTTAACATGAAAATTGGGGCGGCAATATAAAAAATATCAGCTATAGATGGGAAAGGATCTATCAGAAAAACATAATCATACAACATCCAAATCTGTTCAGCAGTAAACCAACTAACAAATGCCAAAAATAAAAAAATTAGAGATTTTTTTGGAATGTCTTTAATCGAGTTAGTATTTATCGCCCAAATCGATACAAGTATCATACTGGCAGGTATTATTGTATATAGAATCAGTGAAACATTATCAAAAATTGAAAAATGTTCTGCATAAAAAAAAATTTATGATATAAACTAGAATTACTAAAAGTAATGTAGAGATAAAAGAAATAAACCATATTTTATCATATTTCTCTATATTTTGAAATTCTGCCATTTTCTTAATCTTTTCTCTTTTCCGTTATTTCATTTAACATTTGAATGTCTTATGAATTCATAAAAATGAACCATTTAACAAATTGGCAATAAATGGGGCAATTACACATTTACTTAGTGATAAATTGTGCCTAGATTGCCTAGTTAGTAGGCTTTTCTTGAGCTACTTGCCTGAACACAGAAATTAACTATTTGTAAACAAGAATTATTTTTTTGAAGCATTAACGAGTGATACAACATCTCTATCTCGTAATTGATAATCCACAGGTAATCTTAAATTATATCTCAAATCCTTCCCATAAAGAAGACCCTTTGTTAAATCCGTGTGAATTTCTTTTGCAAGATCATTAATTGTGGCCCCGTCTTTTAATAAAATTAAATCGGGTAAAATTCTACCTTTTTTATCAGAAAGATTTTGTTCATCAGCAACAGGGTAAACAGAATTCATTTTTAATAATTTGAAAACTGCAACGTTAATTGCAAATTGTACCCCAGTTCTCATATATTCACCCATTATTCCTTTTTTGATAAAATCCAAAGCGTTGATTTGTTTTTCATTTAGTTCATCAGATTTAATTATTTCAAATTGTTCAGAACCAGGAGAATATTTTATGAGTCCTTTTTGTTCAGCACGTCTAAGACTAAATTCACTATCTCCACTTACAGGAATTATAATTGAATCGTTATATCGTTCTCTTAATCTAGCAAAATTTTTGTCAGCACCTTCAACATCAATTTTATTTGCAACAATCAAAGTGGGTTTGGATATTTTTCTGAGATGTGATGCAAATTTTTTGCTGTCAACCATATCAAAATTATCAAAATCTTTTTCTTCAAGTCCAGTTACAAAAAGTGTCTCTTTAACATGATTTTTGCTTACACCAATTCCGCGATAAAGATCAGTAATTGCATCCATAATATCAGAGCCATTACGAATCAGTTTTGATACTTTCTCACGATTACCTTCTAAAATTTTATGATACCACATGATTAATTCTTCTTCAATATCTGCAAAATCAGAAATAGGATCACCAGTTCCAATTTCAGTTATCTTTCCTGTAGAATCAATACCTCCTGAAGCATCAACAACATGAAGCAATGCATCAGACTGTGCTGCAATTGATAAAAATTGATTCCCAAGTCCCTTACCTTTCCAAGCATCTTTGATGAGCCCAGGTAAATCAATTAATTCTATTGGAATGTATCTCCAGCCATCAACACATTTTGAATTATTCGGATTATCTTGAATTTTGAATTCAGGGTGAACGCAGAGACTAATAGCATGTGCAATTCCCGATACAGGTGCTTTAGTGGTAAAAGGATAAGATGAGATTTCTTCAGAAGAAAGAGTCGCTGAATTAAAGAAAGTGGTTTTTCCAGTATTTGTTTTTCCTATTAAACCAAGTTTTATGGGCATGTAATTATTGAGATTTCAAAATATTTATCTCTGCCTAGCAATGATGAGAATTTTTCTTTTTTATTTTTTCTAAAGTTTGATTCAATTCTTTTAATGCCCAATCAATATCTGAAAAATCTTCAGCAGAGAAAGAGTTTTTCCATTTATCTAAAACAGTGTTTGCAATCTCTGAACAATTATACAATAAATTCCAATAAGGATGATGTTCAGCAGTTGCATAAGATAATTCAGTTACATCATTTAATCCATTTTGGGCCCTTGCCAATGATGTAATTTTTTCACCAAAAATTTTAACAATGTCATTTTCAAGATCTTTTTCAATTTTTAAAGGAGTGTTTTGTAGTTCATGTTTTTTTGCCAAATCAAGCAAATCTTGATAAAAGTTTTCAAAATTAGTCATTATAATAATCTCTGATGTTCTGCCAACATACATCGGTTAAAAATTACTTTGATCCCTTCTTTTCTTGCCAACTCTTCAGCTTCTAAATTATGAATTCCTTCTTGTAACCAGATTACTTTAGGCTTTTTCTTTATCGCATCTACGATAAAAGGCAAAACATCATCAGATGGTCGAAAGATATCCACAATATCAATTTCTTCATCAATTTCTGAAATTGACGAATAGCATTTTTTATCTAGAATTTTATCAGTTGTAGGATTAATCGGAATAATATCATATCCATTATCAGAAAGGTATTTTGGAACATAGTGTGCAGCTTTTGAGGAAGTTTTTGACATTCCAATTACTGCAACCTTAGATAATGAAAGAATTTCACGGATTTGATCATCAGAATAATCATCACATTCCATAAAAAAACTAAAACCATGAAGAATATAATATTTAGATATTTCAAATAAGAATTTTATAGTCACACAAAAAAATACAAGTATGATGGGTCCTGAGCCAAAAGATGTGATTGTGTTAGGTGCAATCAGACGTGGTGAAAAAAAATTTGATAAAATTCAAAGAATCACACAAGTTGATCCAGAAGAATTGAATTCAATTTTAGAAAAACTTGAAGAGAGAGGATTCATCCAAGTAGAAGAAAAGAAAGGATTGTTTGGTAAAAAAATAGAATTAACAGTTACAGAAAAAGGATCCACAGAATTAGATGAGAGAATCCATGAAATACAGGAAAGATGGGGCAATATGTCACAAATTTACAAAATGGGAGATAAACAAAAACTGCAGGAATGTATGGAGGAGAATAAGTCATTTTTACCCATGATGATGTTTTTTGGTGTAATGGATATGATGATGTTTAGTATGATGTTTAGTATGATGGGAATGGCAATGACGGATTATGTTCCAACAGATAGTATCCCAGAGGATTCAGGAATGGATGATGTAGATTCAGGAATGAATGGTGAGGGATTTGATTTCGATATTGGATTCTAACAAATTCATATACTTGAAATTAAAATAAATTAGAATTGACTTTTAATTCATTTAACAATCCTGGATTAGTTAAAGTTCTAAAATTTTTACAGACTCATAATACAGAATATCTATCAGGGCAAGATTTGAGTGATGTTTTAAGAATTAGTAGAGTTGCAATTTGGAAACATATTAAAAAAATTCAAGATTTAGGATACACTGTAGAATCAAAACAAAAACTAGGATACAAATTAACAGAAAATTCAGACATATTATTTCCATGGGAAGTTACATCAGAGCTCAAAACAAAACTAATAGGACAAAAAGCATATTATTTTGATTCAATTGATTCAACACAAAATCAGGCATTAAAAATTGCAAATGAGCCTGAAAACAATGGTGCTGTAATAATTGCTGCAGCACAAACAGGAGGGAAAGGCAGAACAGGTAGAAAATGGATTTCCCCTAAAGGAGGAATTTGGTTCTCGATAATTTTACATCCAAAATTTGACATATCAATAACTACCCTATTTCCAATTGCATCATCTTTGGCACTATCAAAAGCAATTGAAAATACATTTGAAATAACACCGGAATTAAAATGGCCAAACGATTTGACTATCAATGGTAAAAAAATTGCAGGAATACTAGTTGATGCAGCATTTGAATCAAATAAAATTGAAAGTTTGGTGTTAGGAGTTGGAATTAATTTTAATGTAGATATTAAAGCAATTAAAAAAACACTAAAAGATACTCCTAATTTTTACGGAGTATCATCATTAAGTGAACAAAATAAAAAAATAAAACCAATTCAACTTGTTCAAAACTTTTTTGTGGAATTGGAAAAAATATACGAATTATTAAATAAAAAACAAACTAAAAAAATAATTTTAGAATGGACAAAGAGATCATCAACGTTAGGAAAAAACGTAGAAATCAATACAACAGATGGGAAAATAAAAGGAAAAGCAACCAAAATTGATGAAGATGGGGCATTAATTATTTCAAATAAAAACAAAACACGCAAGGTAATTGCGGGCGATATTATTCATTTATCAAAATAGAGTTATTTCTTTGATCTATTGTTAGACTTAGTTTTAGGTTTAATTGGTTTTTTTCTAGGGGATGAAATTAGAGAGGATTGTTCTTTTAGAATTTCTTTAAGATCTGTTTGAATGTCAAAAACAGTTGAAAGTAATTCTTCTAACGCATTAGCATGTTGTTCATAGGCTGAAATTAATTCAGATTTTTTGTCATTTGTTTTTGAGAGATATTCATTTGAGCGTAGTAAATTTGCTGATTCGACTAATTCAGGTAAATTAGATACAGGTTCGCCTAATTGTTTTAAATCAAATTGAGCTTGTTGTATTTTTTTTCGTAAATCATAGATTATCTCGCCTGCACCGATTTCAGTCATCATAAAAATACATTATTTGAATAAATTAAAGATTTTCCAAATTAACGAGAAAAGTACGAGTGTTAACTGTAAGTTAAAGCTCTAATTTAGTACAAAATAGAAATAATGTAATCAAAAAAATATACATATGAATAAAGATTCAAAAATAATTTTTTATATTACATCCATAATTTTACTAAGTTCATTAATTTTTTCACAAACAGTTTTTGCTCAAACAGAAGAAAATGCAGAAATATTATTTAATCAAGCTACCGAGCATTTCAAAAATGGTGAATACAAAGAAGCGATATCAGTTTATGATGAAGTTTTAGAGATTGCACCAAATAACATATCAACTTTAAAAATGAAAGGGATTGCCCAAAGCAATCTTAGTGATCACAACAAATCATTAAATCAATTTTATAAAATTTTACAACTCAGCCCAAATGATGCAATTGCATTAACTGGAATGGGAATAGGTTTTGGAAATTTGGGAGAATACAAAGAAGCTGCAAAATATTTTGATAAAGCCATCAAAGAAAAACCAAACAGTACAGTGATTAAAAATTACAAAGAATTTATCGATAAAGTAATTTCAAAATATCCATATGATCCAACTGAAAAACCAGATGGACTAGAAAAAAAATATCCCACATCAATTCCCAAATGGGTTAAATCAATCACAGGGTGGTGGGCATCAGGTATTGTAGATGACAAAGAATTTGTTTCAATATTACAATACCTACTTGAAAATAAAATTATTCAGATTCCTCCAACACAAAGCACTGAAGATACATCATCAATTGAATTAAAAGAGAATTTTGAATTATGGGCAGAAAACAATGCAGATGATAATTATTTTGTGGTAGGAGTACACCAAATGATTGAAAATGAAATATTCTCATATGAATTTCAAGAACCAAGTAAATCACAAGAGGAATTAGGTCATGAATCTTATTTGTTTGATAGATATATCAAAAAAATACTAAGTGATATTTCCAAGGAAAAAAGATACATAGAATCTTCAAACCCAAGTAAAGATGTCATAAAAAAATTCCTCAGAGATTATATAAAATGGAATTTTGAAAATGAAGTAAAAAAAGCATCAGAGAGTTTTCCCAATCCAACATTTGGGATAGTGGATGAAATATACATTGTCAATTACAAAGTTTACATTAACGAGCAACCAACAGGGCTCCCATTAGATCATGTGAGTACATTGAAAAATTCATTTTCATTTTGGGAAGGGCAAGAGTTAACAAGTAATGATCAAAAAACTAAAATGAAGTTTGAGGTTACAAATCAAAAATATGAAGCAAATGTTTGGGTAACATGGGTAGTTCGAGATATAGGTGAAGGCGTATTAGGACACGCACATCTTGGGAAAGGAGTAGTAGAAGTTACATTAGGCGATTATAATTGTGATGGAATTTTTCAATTATATGATGTCAACAGTGTAGAGACAATAATGACTCATGAACTTGGTCACTCTATTGGATTAAAACACGTTAGTGAAAAAGAAAGTATAATGTATCCATCACTATCGCCATCATACGCATATTGTCTTCTTAGTTAAATTAAAAATTACTTTATAGATCTCTGAAATTCTAACTTATCCCAAGGAAATACGACGTATGCACCACTAGTCGTCTTTTTTGCATATAGAAGGTTTGACGGATATTTTTTTCCACGTCGTGCAAACAATGTAGCAAAAACAAGTTTTGATGGCCTATCAGTTTTTGAAATTACTTTTTCAAATGCAGAACCTGTATCAAAAATATCATCTACAAATAATGAATCAGAGGATATTTTTCTTTTATCAACATGAATAGTTTCTATTCCCAAATAATCTGCAACTAAACGTGATGGAATAAATCCACCTCGACTTAAAGTAGTAATACTTGAAAATGTTCTAGGTAATTTTGAAATTTTTTTACAAAGTTGTTCTACTAGTATTTCAATTTCATTCCAACTAACATCTTGTTTTAATGGCATAACTGATTTGAAAATTAATAGAATTAAGTTGTTACGATTAGAATGTCTTCAAAGGAGATTTTTTTAGGGGTTCGATGATTTTAAGAACTTTGAATGGAATAGAACCAAAATCAATTTCTTTTTCACAAGATAGTAACAACACATCATCGTTAGATAATGGGAAACTCATTACAATTACCTTGTTTCTATAAGACATTGAGAAATGAACTTCACCAAATTCTTTATCAAACTCATGTCTCATTCTTACACGTAAAGCAAGTTCCATGAACATCATTTCATCTTGTTTTTGTGCTTCAAGTGAAAGTAGTCCTTTTTTCATGCCACCAGCCATTAGATGTCCTCTACTATTGATGAGTCGAGCTGAGCGCATTTTTGTATTTAATTTTATAATTTTTTGACAGATTTTTTCGAGTTCTTCAACATTGTCCATTTGTCTAATTAAATAATCGAACTATTTATTGCGATCTGTATTATTAGAAATCTGTGCAATCAGAGTCGCCTAAAGATATCAATGGAGAGTTCAAGCATCTATCTCTTTTTTGGACAGATATCATGCATCTAATGTCAAGTAAACCCCAAGCACTGAATTCGATCGGACCAATGAGATCATTTGCGTCAAATTCAAAAAAAGTGTCAACTGAATTAATTGAAATTAATGAAATTTTATTAGAATTTAACAAATATTATTCAGAATATTACAAACAACTTTCAGATACTTGGACTGATGCACAAAAGAAAGTGAATCTCAAAGCTCCCGAAGTACCTCAAGATGTGGAACAAATTGAGGCATTTAAGAGAATTTGGATAGATATTTTTGATAATGATTTTACTGAATTATTTGATTCAGGGAAATTTGGAGAAAATTATGGAAAGCTCGTATCAAAAGAATTAGAATTAACAAAACATTGGAATAACATTACTAATGTAATGTTGCAATCAGTGAATCTTCCAAGTAAAGAAGAGATTGATGAAGTTTACAAAGAAATTCATTCTTTGAAAAAAAGAGTAGGAAAATTAGAATTGGAATTAAAGAAAAAGGAGATGAAAAAAAATGCAAAATGAATCAACAGTTGACCCAAAAATTATTGAAGAGATTTTAAAATTTAGTAAAAATGTAATTGAAGCACCAAAATTAGTATCAGCTCCGGATGAAATTAGTTTAGAGGTAACAGAACATGATGTGGTTCAAGAAATGGACAAAACACGATTATTACATTATACACCACTAACCGACAAACAACACAAAACACCATTGTTAATTTCGTATGCATTGATTAATCGATTTCATATTTTAGATATACATCCAGAAAAAAGTTGGGTGAGAAATTTACTGGAACAGGGATTTGATGTATACATGTTAGATTGGGGAACTCCAACTAGTATGGACAAATATTTAGATTTTGATGATTATGTAAATGGATATTTAGATACGTATGTGGAACATATCAAAAATGAATCATCAACTGAAAGTATTTCTTTACAAGGATATTGTACAGGAGCTACAATAGCTACAGCATATGCAACATTGCATCCAGAAAGTGTAAAAAATTACATCGCAACTGCACCGGTAATTGATGGATGGAGAGACACCACAGTGATTAGCAATCTTGCAAAACACATGGATGTGGATAAAATGGTAGATGTAGTTGGAAACATGCCTCCAGAATTCATGTATTATTGTTTTTCAGTGCTCAAACCGTTTGAACAAGGTATTGAAAAATATGTCAATTTTTTCAAAAATATTGAAAATAAGAAATTTGTAGATAGTTTCCTCAGAGTGGAAAAATGGCTAGGAGACACACCACCAATTCCAGGAGAACTATTCAAACAATGGATCAAAGATATCTATCAAGATAATTTGTTAATTCAAAATAAAATGTATGTAGGAAATCAACAAATTGATTTGAAGAAAATTACAATGCCAGTTTTTACTCAAGTAGCAGTAGGAGATCACCTAGTATCACCTGAATGTAGTATGCCACTCCATTATGCAATAGGAAGTGAAGATAAAACATTACGAATGTATCCAACAGGACATGTGGGGATGATAGCTAGTTCATTATCACAAAAGAAAGTCTTACCAGAGCTAGGAAAATGGCTTTTAGAAAGATCATAAAAAAAGGAAAAAATTAAAAAAAAATAGATTCCGACTAGTTAGTTTTTGTAGTGAATACAGAAATCCAAGATTGTAGAATGTTTCTATTTAGTTCAGCAAATGAATTTGCGTTATCGTTAAAGGTTTTGATATTTTGTTGTGCAGCATCAATAGTTGCAAGTGTAACTTGGTTCTGAATTGATGTAGCCTTTACGACTTCTTCTGTTGTATCTTGAATTACTTTGATTGTAGCTTCAGGAATGTTTGATGCAATACCGGCTTTCTTTGCATATTCTTTTTGTAATGTAACTGTTGAATCTGCAATGTTTTCATAAGCTTGTATGAATTCCTGTTGTACGTTAGTTATTGCTTGATGATACTGTGGTACTGATGTTCTAATACCATTGAAGAATTTATCTACGTTTTGCTGATATACAGAAAATATATCTTTTGGATTTGATTGTGTCTGTTCGTTTTTACTCAATTTTTCACCCCCCTAGCTTTTGATGATTTTTTTGCTATTGGAAGAATAATCACTTGTACTAAATCACCTTCACTTAATTCAAGGGCCTTGCGTTCTGCTTCAGGAATTGAAATTCTACCATTACTTCCGATAGTGGTTTTGAATGCACCCCAGTTCATAAATGATGGAAGCATTTGTCCAATGCTAAACATTGTGTCCATGTTTTTATTTTGCATAGATGATATGTTTTCAGCCATATTTGATTGGGTTTGTCTCGTACTATCAGCAACTCCTTTGAGAGCATCTAATGGGTTGAATGTTTGACTAGATTGATTAGTCATCAGAGATCCAAAGTTTTTCATGAATTCACTTTGTGCATTTCCACTTTTTTGAATCCAAGATTTGAACATCTCTGCAGGGTCATATGGGTTATTATTACCACTCATAGGTAATATATGGAATTTAATGTATTTAAATGGTTCTAATGTACATTAAGGAAATCCAAAACATGTGATGCAAAAATTTCAGGATCCTGAACATATGGAGTATGTCCACAATTATCCATTCGAAGAAATCTGCAATCTTTAATCGATGCAACAAATTCATCAGCATGTTGAATTGGAATGACAGGATCATCAGAACCCCAAATAATCAATGTTGGTGTAATCATAGATTGTAGTTTTGTGGTAAACAATTTGGCATTTTTTAATCCTAAAAGAGTAGACATGAATGCAAGCTTTGCGTTAGGTAATTTCATTCGTTCAATAAATCCACTAACAATTTTATCATCAATATGTTTTCCAGAACTTTCCATTAACTCAAAAGCATTTTTTACATTTTGTTCATTAGGATATAATGCAGCCATAATATATGCATCAAGTGCAGGAGTGGATTTTTTCATAACACCGGAGGGAGAAACAAGAATTAGTTTTTCAACATTTTGTGAGTGTTCAGCAGTATATTCTGCAGCTATTTGTCCACCTAAAGAGGAGCCAATTACTATAGGATTTTGAATATTGGCTGCAGTAAAAAATTTATCTAAAAAGGATGAAAAAAAATCCAAAGTATAATCTGCAAGAGGTTTATCACTATATCCAAAACCAATGAGATCGGGAATAATTACACGAAAATGTTTTGAAAAGAGAGGAATCACTTTATCCCATCTTTCAGCTGAAGCACCTAATCCATGAATTAACACTAGTGTTTTTTTAGAACTTCCAGATTCTAAATATCTAATATCATTTTCATCAATCCGAAGAAATTTTTCTTCCACTATTTTAGCATCAAGATCATCAATAGATAAGTTTTAGTTAATTTTGCGATCATTAAAACAATTGATTTTCAAATATTTAAAAAAACAAAATTACAAATATGTTTTTTAAGTTCAAAAAATGAGAAATATTGTGATAAAAAATAAGATCAAAAAAATTCTAGTCCCACTAGATGGATCTAAAAATTCAGATAGAGCCCTCCATATGGCAATTACAATAGCAAGACAATGCGGAGCCACAATTACTGGAATTTACTCAATTCATGCACCGCCACATTCAGAATTCAAAGGAGTAGGCTCAGTTAGTGAATCACTCAATAAAGAAGTTGAAAAATTTATGAATTCTGCCAAGGTATTATCTGCTCAAAACGGAATTGTATTTAACAAAAAAATAATGCGAGGCGAGATAGGATACAATATAGTCAAACTTGCTCAAGGAAAAAGTAATTTCAATATGATCGTAATTGGATCACGAGGAAGGAGTACTACAAAACAATTGTTCTTTGGAAGCGTATCAAACTATGTGGTACATACAGCTAAAATTCCAGTATTACTAGTAAAGTGAATTACATTCCACATTTTTTAAAATATTTTTGATGGTATTCTTCTGCCTTGTAAAATATTGGTGCAGCTGTGATTTCAGTAACAACAGGTGCACCATAAGTTCCAGATTCATCAAGTGATTGTTTTGATTTTTCAGCAACATCTTTTTGCTGTTCATCATGATAAAAAATGGCTGAACGATATTGAATTCCAACATCAGGTCCTTGACGGTTCAAAGTTGTAGGATTATGATTTTTCCAAAATATATCCAGTAATGCTTCAAAAGAAATTTCATCAGGATTGTATTCTACCTGAACAGCTTCTGCATGTCCTGTTTTATCAGCACATACTTCTTCATATGTAGGATTTGGAAGTTGTCCACCAATATATCCTACTTGTGTAGATTGAACACCTTTAGTTTTACTAAGTAAATCCTCCACATGCCAAAAACATCCTGCACCAAATGTTGCTTTCAATTCAATTATTGTAAATGAATATCAAATTAAAACCATGTGTTTCAAATATAATTATAATAATTAATGAATTGTCAGTTAATAGATTTTTAATTTTAATTATTTAACATCGGTAAATATTTCAACTACTTTTTTTGCCAGATTTTCAATATTGGCAATAGGTTCTGCAGAAATTAGTAAAAGTACCTGAGTGATAGGAAATGGGAAACTCACTAAAACGGCCTTATCTCTTCTTGCTGCAAGATAGTTTATCGGACCTAAACTTTCATCGTATTCTTTTCGAATGGATGCTTTTGAAACAAATTCCAAAAATGACTGCAATCTAGTCTCATCACCTTCATGAGGAGTAATTCCTTGCTTAAATCCTCCAGCGATGAGTTTACCATCTTTATCGACAATTCCTGCAAAACGAATCTCAGATTCTTCCAATAATTGATCACATTTTTTGTTATATAATGAGTTAGGAGAATCAGTCATGATAAAATGAATTAAAATATCAAAAATAAAAACCTAGTCAATTTCAAATATAGAAGAAAATAAATTAATTTTTAAAATTGAAAATATTAATCAGATTAATTAGATTTCAAAGTACATTTCAATAGAACATAATCAATAATTCTTTCTTCAGAAGCCTTTTTCATTTTTTTAATAGATTTGTAGAGTATATTTTCCACATATCCAGGATAATTTTTTAGAACTAATTTTTTCAAACGAGTTCTATTATTTACATAATAATCAGCCAGGGGATCATATACATTTGGACCAATTAATTTTTCACTAGAAATACTAAAACCATGTAAAGTCAAAAGATTTTTCAAATAATCTAAATCATAATGTTCTGAAGACCAAGTAAATTTCAAAAGACCTAATTTTTTAAAAGATGATGGACCAAGAGTAACAGGGACTGCTAAGACAAATAATCCATTTTTCATTAAAATTCTTTTTGACTCAATTATAAAATCAGTCAAGGGTTTGAAATGTTGTGCAGATTCTAATGCTAAAACTCGGTCAACGGAATTATCAGTATACGGTAAATTTGTAGAAGTGGAATTGATAAATTCTATATTTTTTTGTGTTCCTGAAAAAGACAATTGTTTGAAATTAATATTAACACAATCCAAACGAAGGTTAGGAAAGGTGTCCCTCCACAGCATAGAAGGTGCCGAAAGTCCACTTCCAATATCAACAGCGTGTGTTCCAGAAGACAATTCAGCCAATTCCCCAAAAACCATACATAAGTTATTTTGAGCGGAAATTGGATCGGTAGAATTTGAAGACCAATAACCAAAATTAAGCATAGAACCACCAGTAGCTAGTTGCATCACAGGGGAAAGAGTAGTGTAAAGATTCACAACATCTTTCTCATTTCTTCGGAATGTCCAAAGTAGTACATCAAGTGGATTTATGGATACCAAAAATAATTTCAAATTATATTAAAAAATGGACTATTAATTTCTAGGGTATGCAGTAATGGTATATGTATAGAGTTATGAATACATTATTCAAGTAAAACTATGAGCAGTTCAGATTCATCAACAGAGATTATTCTTGCAAAATGGACAGATAGATTTCTTGCATGGTTGATTGACTTTCTCATCATTTCAGTAATTTCAACATCAATTATCTTTGCATTATTTGGAACAATGGAGTTTGGCGATAGTGTGTTCTGGGCAGAAAATATGCAATATGTTCCAACCAGTATTTTGTTTTTTATATATTGGACAATATTAGAATATAAAACAGGACAAACCATTGGGAAAAAAATTCTAAATCTAAAAACAACCAACATGCAAGGTGGTAAACCAAAATTAAAAGGTGTAATAATTAGTAGTTTAGGAAAAGCATTTTTCTTACCACTAGATGTGTTGTTAGGATGGATAATTACAAATGAAAAACGACAAAGGATTTTCAATAGATTAGGCGATACAATTATTGTTAAAGTAAAATGCGTTGAGGGTTTTTCAGATATCACATATTCAAAAGACTAGATTTTATCAAATTTTCTTGAATGAATACTATGAAGAATTAGCCGACAGATCTATTAGATACATTAGATCTTTTTTTCGTAATGTCTAAGAATCAAGAATGGTGGATTGGACTAGCAAGAGAACTTCAAAAAGATATTGAATTAGAAAAATAAAATCACAAACAAACGCATAGCATCCGCTAGTGAGATTAAAAATAAAATCACAAACAAACGCATAGCATCCGCTAGTGAGATTAAAAATATAATCATCGTACAAGTCGTGTATTATTACCACTTGATGAAATTAATCATCGTGCATAGTCTCTATGTAAGTGGCTGAACCGTTATGTTGGTCTATTAGTAAAGGCTGGCTCACCACTCGCCGAAGCTTGTGATCTACACCACCTTCCTATCAACGCAGTCTTCTACTGCCGACCTTCATCTTACGAAAGAATAACTTGTCTCGGGATAGGATTCGTGCTTAGATGCTTTCAGCAC
>JGI24915J38486_100274_pt1 | contig 15581 bp, 16 predicted proteins | sample LinPfosmplate3_FD_38486 | JGI IMG/M metagenome (IMG submission 38486)
TTACCGCACCCTTTCACCCTTACCCGCCGTGTGCGAACACTTGGGCGGGCGGTTTGCTTTCTGTGGCACTTTCCCTAGGGTCGCCCCCGCCGGGTATTACCCGGCACCGTGTTTCCATGGAGCCCGGACTTTCCTCCCCTACCTCGAAAGATAAAGGCGACCATCCGACCGTCTGGCTTGATCATTATAGTCCTGAAATTGGTTAGAAAAAGGATTCTCGTATTTTTTTAGTCAATAATCGCTTGCAGCCCAACCATCATCCGAGCGGTTTCAGGATCAATCCGCCCATTCACCCGGTGCTGTCGGTAGTGGCGTTGAAAGGCACGAACAGCTGCAACAAAGTCGCTGATATCGTAACCGATGTCCGCCAGCATGCTTCCCAATTGCGCGGGGTCCTGCTCCAGATGATCCGACTCCTGCGGCCACAGTCCAATGCCCACCTCAGCCATGGCCCGCCAATCGAAAAACTCGCCAGGATCGGTCTTTCTCGTCGGTGACACATCAGAATGGCCGACGACATTGCGGGGCGGGACCGGATGTCGTTTCAAAATATCCGTCGCCAACTCACGAAACGCCGCCATCTGTACATCGGGAAATTGTCGGTAGCCGAATTCGTGACCGGGATTAACCAGTTCGATGCCAATCGAGCGATCATTGACATTTGTTTCACCGCGCCAAAATGCGACGCCGGCATGCCAGGCACGATGGCGCTCGGCGACCAGGTTATGGGTCGCACCGTCCTCATCAATCAGATAATGCGCGCTGACCTTGGCATCGGCATCACACAACCGCGCTAACGCTTCCGCCGCCGACACCATACCGGTGTAATGCACCACCAGCATATCGACAGCGGTATTGTTGGGACGTTGTTCATAATTAGGCGACGGTGATTCGACCATGGCCTTACCCAGACCAGATCACTTCATGCCGCGTTGTTTTTCGACCCGGTCATAAGCGGCATTGATGGTTGCCATTTTATCATTCGCCAGGTCAATAAACTCTTGCGGCACACCTTGCGCCATCAAGGTGTCGGGGTGATTTTCGCGGATCAACTTACGATAGGTGCGTTTGATCTCATCGTCCGAGGCATCGCGGCTGACCCCCAGCACCTCATAGGGGTCTTCCTCACCGTCGGCGCCCAGATGAATATGCTTGAGCCGCTCGAAGGCATGGGCGTCAAAGCCGAAGATCATTGCCGTGCGCATCAACAATTCCATTTCCGCCGGATGGATGACGCCATCGGCTTTGGCGATATGGAACAGCGCACCGAGGATTTCCTCCATCACTGCCGGTTCGTGGCGGAACAATTGTGCAATCTGCTGCGCGTAGGGCTCATAGCCGCCAGGTTCACGCTTGGCCTCGTCCCAGATGCGCGCCACATGTGACGATTCCTCTGGTGGGATATGGAAGATTGTTTTGAAGGCAGCAATCTCATCGGCGCTGACTTGCCCGTCAGCCTTGGCCATTTTGGCTGACAACACGATCACCGCGGTGGTAAATGCAACCTGTCGGGTGTCCTGGTCAAAACCGTCAAAGGCGGCATCCGCGCCGCCGCCGGTCCTCTCCGCCTCGGCTGCCTTCATTTTATCAACTGCATGGCCGGCCACGGCGCCTAGCATACCGCCCAATGGCCCTCCTAAAGCGAAACCCGCAACGCCGCCGATGACTTTGCCCCAAATACTCATGATGAGCCTCCTATACGACCAGCCATAGGCAGCTTGATGGCTAAATCCAACGGATCAATACCAAAGGTCAATCCAAGCAGATTAACTTCAAGCCCTTCCTCGGCACTGGCGAGCACACCGAGCAATCCGAACAGCGAAAATTGATACCCGGTGCCGCTCGGCGCTTTCGCCATAATGCCACCACCGGGGATGAAATCCTTACCGATGGCGGTCGGCGGCAAATCAAGTTTCAGTTCCGGCACGGCGCGTGCAACGTGAGCAGTGAAGGTGTTGGAATTGGGGCCGGGCCAAACCCGGTATTCATCCATGTAAGGATAGCTTCGCGCTGCCTGGTCGATACGCTTGATCAAGTCATCAACGCCGTCACCACGCATGTCGGCAATGATATCCGGCACCGAGTCAAACCAGCGTCCATCGGCGGGTCGGTTTGAAACCGCCACCGCCGGATAACCGTGATAGACGCGCCAGCCGATCACCTCGTAGACGGTAAATTCCAGCGCATTGGTCGGCTTGACGGCGATCCAGGTATGCACACCAAAAACGCCACGCCAACTGTAGGCCCGGGCGGCGTAAACCTGCACGATTGCCTCTGAGTGCACATTCGGGTCAGGCGCAATGCCAGCGGACTCACGGCTCGCTGTGCGCCAGTCAGCCATGGAATGGCGCGCCACACCGGCAACGATGATACTCAGCACAATGCTTAGCGGCACCACCCATCGCCAGAATTTCCGACCCCTTGTCCATCTCATGTTGATCCTCCGACGTTTGAGATGGGTCGCTCAGATAGCGGGCGCAAGACCATCCCCATCACCGGTTTCATCAGCGACGGCATAATATAGATGGGGAATTGCGCCAACGCGAAATAAGTCATGATCTCCGGGTCCACGCCCGCTGGTAAAACAGCGATGATAACAGCTAGGTTACGGCACCCCGACGCCAGCCCGGCGCTCAAGGCCGCCCGTTTATCGCGCCACAGCAACCAAAAGATCACGGCTGCGCTCAACATCAAGCCAATATAAACAGCAAAACTCAACGCCGTAAGAAACAGCATACGCGCCGGTTCAGCAAATAACCTTGCCGTGATGCCGTCCATCAAGGGGATAGCAAATAACCACAGCAATATCACGGCAGCGCCGTCAATAGTCACACGCGCGCCTTCAATGCGCCGCCGACCAACGGCCATACGCAACAGCGCCGCCACCACCGCCGCACTGCCGACCAAAGCGCCAAGGTGCCACATTAGCTCTAACGCGCCTGTTTCCATGTTGAGACCAACCAGCACCAAAGCTGTTATCGGTAATGTCAGCGGAATCAATAACGTGGCGGCAACCAAGACCGCCAGGATCAGCGTACCATCAAGCCCTAAGATCATCCCTACCGCAGGTGTAGACATCAAGGGCGACGAACCTGCAGTCATCACTATCGCCGCCACCACACCGCCATGTAAGGGAAACATCGACGCCAACAGCCACATCAAAATCGGCGACACCACGAGCATCCATATCAACGCCGTGCCAAGCCGGGCCGGTTTTTTGAGCACGCTGACAAACGCCGCACGTTCCAAGCGCATCATACTCAAGACCAGCAACGCCCATACCGCCGGCATCAACAACGGTTTGCTGACCGCCGCCAACGGTTGCATAACAAGCCCAAGGAACACCCCAAACGCCATTGCATTGGTGGCATGCCGGCCCAGAAAATTAAGAATGGAGAGCATGGATATCTAAAACTCGCGTCGTTTACCGACGACAGCCTTGAATCTCTCTATTTCATCGCGCGCACGCTGGCGCTCAGCTTCATCATCGAATTCCAGTGCGAACCCACCGGTGAATTCGCGCACCACGCGCCCGTGCAGGTTTTCAAAACCCTCTGTGTGCAGTTCGATGAATTGGTCATTTGTGTAGCGCGGCTTATCGGTAAGAATGGCGGCGCCGCCCTCCGACAAATCCACCAGCGTAGCGCCATACGTACCGTCGGGATCTTGCACCTGGGTCGGCAGATGCATTTCGAACCGCTCATAGCGACGATGATCATTGCCGGTCGGGGTCACCTGATGCCTCTCCTCATTGTTGCGTTGTAATACCATTAATTAAGCTGCGACAGGTTCGACACCAAACATCTCAGCAAATCGCACTTTGTAGCGGTCCCATGCGTCAGGATTTTGCAGTCGCGACGGATAGCGTCCGGCGAAAATTTCACCCCATTGTTCGACCGCATAGACCGCCATGTTGAGATTGCAGTCGCTGGTAACGCCGGCATTATGCGGTGACACGATGACGTTATCGAAAGCCAACAAAGGATGGTCATGCGCGGGCGGCTCTTCACCAAACACATCACATCCGGCGGCGGCGATGCGCCCATCGGCAATGGCCGCGGTTAATGCCGTTTCGTCATGGATAAACCCTCGTGCGGTGGTGATAAAAATGCCGCTCGACTTCATCAAGGCGTATTGCTCGGCACCGATCATGCCACGCGTCTCATCGGTTAACGGGCAATTGACGGAAATAATATCAGCACTCTGAAACAGCTCATCAAGACTGTTCACCTTGTCTGCACCGCGCTCACGAAAGTCCTCATCCGTAATATACGGATCATAGGCGATGGCTTGCATGTTGAAGGCCTTTGACAACTCGGCAACCCGCCTGCCGACATTGCCAAGCCCGACAATGCCAACAGTACGCCCGGTCAGTTCGTGGCCTTTATAATCCCAGCGGGTCCAATTCCGCTCCGCCCGGCGCATCGCCCGGTCGGACTGGATCATCTGCTTGGCCAAGGCCAACATCATACCGATGACATGTTGAGCAACCGATTCGGCATTCGAGCCCGATTGATTGACCACCAGAATACCGGCCTCCGTGCACGCCTCCACATCGACGATATCGTAACCCGCACCAGCCGACGAGACGGCCAGAAGGTTAGGACAACGCGCAAGAAATGACCGATCCGGCCAGAAGATCCTTTGTGTTTCCGTACTCGGCCGCATTTGATAGCCATGCGCGCCGGCAAACGTTTCCCAAATTTTATCTTCAGCGCCAGCCTGATCCATAAACGCCAGATTAATACCAGGATTTTTGGCCGCCATCTCTGCGCCGGTCGGGTCCATCCATTGATCAAAATAGGCCAAGCACTTAGGCTGCGTGTTCATATTAAATCATCCCCCTTATCGTTCAGTCATTGGTTCTATCGCCGACTGCCTCAGACCGCAAAGGTTTTGGTGCAGCCCACTATATATAGTGTAATTTAATTACTTTTTGCCGATATATGGTTTACTAGCGCATCGGTTTGAGTTAGTATTGATCTGGTTTTTAGTTTCGGAGTTAACGATAGAGATATGGCGTTATTACGTTTCGTTATGGCCTCCTTATCCCGCGCGTTCGGCATTCGCCGCCGTTCGCGACCGGCTGAGATGATTCGTTTTGGGCCATCGGCGCTCCGATAACCTCAAACCACCATCATCACGTCAATTGAACTCGGGGCCCGGTCGGGTCCCGTTTTTTTGTTCTTAAGAAATTCAGTGCTTAATACTAAAAGGCCCCAGATATAGCGCGTAAGCTAGACTAAAATCGGCCTATATAGCCATCAATCAACCACTGATCCATCCTTATGTCATCTAACATATTGATTTAATACATTTTTTTGTCATCGTCGCCAATTGACGATTGACTTAAAACCGAGTAACCTTATGAGAATCAATGGTTTACGGATAATTTCAGGGCATGGCGCGGTTTAATCGACCTTTCATGGGTGTGCTTTCGGTGGTCGGCTTTTGGCTGATCATCATATTCGCCGCGCCGTTGTCCGCCGCCCAATTGGAATCCGAATTAGCCAACCTGCTGTACGATCATCCACAAATTCGTTCCGCCCTGAAATCCGTGGAGTCGGCACGCAAGGAAATTTCCAAGACAAAAGCCGGTTATTACCCGACGATTTCGGCGACTGCCGAGACCGGCCATCAGCTGATCGACAGTCCCGCTGAACGAAACTCCACGGATGGTCAGGGCGGCAAGCCGTCAAGCCGCACGCCGCAATCTACAACCTTTACTGTAACTCATAACGTCTTCAACGGCTTCCTCACCAATTCGCAAGTCCGCTCGGCTAGGCTCAACAAGGAAGTTTCGTTCTACAATCTTGAGACCACCAAGCAAAACACACTGTTCGCTGGCGCCAATGCCTACATTGATGTCCTCCGCCAGCAACGGCTGGTCGAGTTGTCGCGCGAGAATGAAGCCACCATCCAGCGCCAACTCAACCTGGAAGACGAGCGTGTGCAACGCGGGTCGGGTGTTGCCGTTGATGTCCTGCAGGCCAAGTCCAGACTGCAAATCGCCAAGGAACGGCGGGTTAGCTTTGAAGGCGCGCTACAGGACGCTATCAGTCGATATATCCAAACCTTTGGCCATGCACCCGACATGGACGCCATGATGGACCCGGTGCCACCAGTGGAGATGGTGCCAAGCACGTTGGATCGTGCCGTAGAAATCGCCATCGTCGAAAATCCGGCATCAACCAGCGCCGTGACCAATATCGAAGTGGCGCGTGAACGCCGTCGCTCAGTGTTGTCTGAATTAGCGCCTACCGTTGACCTGGAAGGCCAATTCAATTTCGAAAAGCATGCCGATTCAACAATCGGCGTTCGACGAGACTATTCCCTGATGCTAACCGCCAACTGGGATCTGTTTACTGGTTTTTCGACCCGCGAATCGCTATCTCAGGCAACTTACGATTACCGCGCCAGTCAGGATAATCGTGACGACACTTCGAGGCGCGTGATCGAACAAACACGCCTGGCCTGGCAAGCATTGTTGACAGCAAGATCCCGTCTGGGACTTTTGGAAAACGCCGTCAATATTGCATCAGAGGTGTTCGAATCACGCAAACGGCTGCGCGAAGCCGGTAAAGAAACGGTGATCAACGTTTTGGATGCCGAAAATGAAGTGGCCAATGCGCAGATAAACTATACATCGGCAGCCTATGATGAGCGGCTCGCCGTTTATCAATTGTTGCGGTCTATGGGACGGTTGAACATCGCCAACCTGGGCCTTGATACAGGCTGACCGTTGGGCTTAAGAGAGATTTCCAATTTAACCAGCTTGGTTGCCTCTGCGCAGGCTATGGCGCATCAACGCATGAACCGCATGAACAGACAGTCCAGCCAACAGCCGGGCCAAATCACCTGATAAGAAATCACCCGACGAATCACGCAAATATGGTGCTTTTTCAACAGCATAGAAGTGTCGCAGTATAATTGGGCCGCTGCCGTTAAAGGTCAAAATCAAATCATCATCTGTTCGATTGTAGCGGCACGCATTGAGCGTATATCCATTAGGCAAACAAATGGTTTTGCCTGACGATGGCAAGAGATAGGCATGAGGCTCTTTGTCCATACGTGTTGCGATCATCAACAGTTTCCTTCTCTAAGGCATTGCGCCCGTGCGGGCATCCCCATATTGGCTATAGAAACTGATTAAACCATCTCCATGACGAAACCCTGACGGGTGAATACTTCATCAAGAAATGCGTGGCGAAGCAGCGTGATCGTAGTACTCTTTTGGGTAACTAATGCGTTAACCGTGAGGCCAGATGCCTAGTCCACATTTGCTAATCGTTGAAGATGACGAACTCGTCCAGAGCCTGATGGGGGCGTACCTGCGCCGTGATGGTTTCTCTATCAGCTTAGCTACGACCGGTCGGGAGATGCTGGCTGCTATCGATTCAGAACCCATCGACCTCGTGTTACTTGATCTTAATCTTCCTGATGAGGATGGTTTGTCGTTGGCACGACAAGTCCGCGCCCGATCGAGTCTACCGATCATCGTTGTCACCGCCCAACAAGATGTTAGCTACCGTTTGGCGGCGATGGAAATCGGTGCCAATGACTACCTGACAAAACCTTTTGATCCCGACAAACTGGTGCAGCGCGTACGCAAACTGATCAACCACTCAGCATCACCAAGTGCCCCCGGGAAATTTACTGAAGTCCGCCAATTTGGCGATTGGGAAATAAACATCGATTCGCGCAAGGTGACAAATTCTGACAATCAGGTCATCGAGTTCACACGCGCTGAATTCAATCTTTTGTCCGCATTGGTCAAAGCGCCTGATCGTGTGCTGACACGCGCCTATCTACTTGATGCCGTCAGCCATGATGCAGATTCGCCCACAGAGCGCCTGATCGATGTGCTGATCAGCCGCATTCGTAAAAAAATAGAGCCTAATCCTCGCAAGCCCCGCTTCATTACCACCGTTGTCGGCTGCGGCTACAAATTCAGCGCTGGATCGAATTAAACACAGCCTTTATTCACACCGGACAAAAAAAGGGTCTGACCATTACTGGTCAGACCCTTTGGCAGGAGACGCACATCGAGAAAGCCTGCCGATGTGCGCGGGACAACTGGTAAAAAATTAAATCAAATACGTTCTCTTAAAAATTATTTGCTAAGCAACTGTTGCAGTCTTTGATAGCACATCTATAAACGAAAACGAGCTTAGAACCGCTCGGTCCGTATTAACGGGTGTGAACAGAAAATTTTCCATAGGGAGGACGAGCCATGGTCCGAGTGCTTGGTCGAGCCAATTCAATCAATGTTCAAAAAGTCATGTGGTGTGCCGCGGAACTTGGCATCACTGTCGAGCGACACGATATCGGCATGCAATTCGGCGGCAACGACACACCGGAATACTTGGCGAAAAACCCCAACGGTTTGATCCCTACATTGGAAGACGGCGAGCTTACAATCTGGGAATCCAACACCATCGTGCGATATCTGGCGGATACATACGCCCAAGGGGAATGGGCTCTTGCCACATCAGCGGACCGTGCGCGCGCCAGTCAATGGATGGATTGGTATTTAACGACGATCCATGCACCTTTGTCGGTGGTGTTTCGCAATCTGATTCGAACACCTGAGCCGGAGCGCGATATGGATGCCGTCAACCAAGCCATCACCACCGTTAACAAATTGTGGATGGTTCTCGATATGCACTTGGGCAGACACGACTATGTACTTGGCGAACACCTAAGCATCGGCGATATCCCCGCCGGTTGCGCCGTCTATCGTTGGTACAGCATGGATGTCGAGCGACCTGAAATGCCCAATCTAGTCGCTTGGTATCAGCGATTGCAGGACCGCGACGCTTTTTGTACCCATGTCATGATGCCACTCACTTAAAGCAGAGGCCCGAAATGTTATCCTTGCCTTCTCATCCCGCGCTCGACAGTCCAGAAGAGATAGACGCCCAGTACAACAATCGTGCCTTGGTGCCTGAACACCCACAGCTTTATGAGCAATGGCAGCCGCTGTGTGCGCAAGTGCTGGCGGATTTTACCTGCCACCAAGATGTCGCCTACGGCGCCTCTCAGCGCGAACGGATGGATATTGTGCTGCCCAATTCAGCGGGGCCGCATCCGGTGTTGCTATATATCCATGGCGGTTACTGGATGAGCCGCTCGAAATCCGACCAAACCTTCTTGGCCCGCGCCTATGCACAAGCCGGTATTGCTTTTGTGTTGGTCGAATATGATCTGATCCCCGATGTGCGTATGGATGACGTCGTCCGTCAGTGCCGCGCCGCAACCGCTTGGTTGCACACCCATGCCGATGAATATGGGCTCGATGCCGAAAGATTTTTCGTTTCTGGGCATTCCGCCGGCGGCCATCTGACCGCGATGCTGGCGGATACCGATTGGGCGAGCTTTTGCGACGGCCCAGCGGACCTGATGAAAGGCGGCATCGCCATCTCAGGTATCTACGACCTGACGCCTATCCAGCACAGCTACATGCAGGAAACGCTCGCCTTGAGCGAGACGGATGTGGCCGCCAACAGCCCACAATTTTTTGAGACCGCACCAAACATGCCGCTGATCATCGCGCCGGGTGGCGCGGAAAGCGATGCTTTCCGTCATCAGTCCGGAAACCTCGTCAACACCTGGAATGGTATGGGTGGCAACTGCAACTATTTGGAAGTGCCGGGCTGCAATCATTTCACAATTTTGTCTGAATTCGGCGATCCGGAAAGCCAACTCGCCAAGGCCACCATGGCAATGGTCGGCCGCTCTTGAGTCACGACTGAGAATCAGAACGTCGGCTATCTGGCAGCAAATATGCCATCACGGAAGCGATGAACATGGCTGCCGCCAATGCGTAAAATACAGCCCCCACGCCCCAGATATCAGCAATCACGCCACCGACCACCGGCACCAACATGGAAAACGCCGATTGCGTACCAAACAATAAACTGATGGCGCTGCCGTGCATGTTTTGGGGTGTTAAATCCATAGCCCAGCCATGAATCACTGGACGCACCGAAAACAAAGCACAACCGAGTAACGCCAATACGGCAATAACCACAACTGGCGCTTCGATGACCGTCAAAGCAAGGACCACAGCCGTTGTTGCCACAAGGCCACTTAAAACCACCGACCGCCGCCCCATTTTATCCGACAATGTGCCGGCTACGGGACCACCGATCATGCCACCGACCTGCATCGCCGTCAGCGCCAAGCCCAACAATACCGGACCGAAACCAAAAACGTTTTTCAACAACATTGGGACATAGACCAACAGACCGTTCTGGCACATTGACCGAAACCCGGCCATGGCGCACAACCCAACAATTCCCCGGTCCTTGAACAATCCCCCGACACCCGTGAGATAGGCGCGAAAACCCATGCCTTCACCACTGTTGTCTTGTGCACGCTCGACCCGCTCGTGGCGTCCGAGAACCACAAACAACGCCGCCGCCACGGCAAACACCGGCAATGCATTGACCGATGCCGCACCTTGCCACGAAAACCACAATAGCAACGCCCCCGCCACCAGCGGTGATAGCGTGTCGCCGACACTGGCCCCCAAAGTATGAATGGAAAGCGCATAGCCGCGGCTATCAGGATAGGCGCGTGATAAATACGCAATCGCCGCCGGGTGCCAAAGATTATTGGTCAGACCGATGAACACCACCATGGCGGCCAATAGCCATACGCCATCCGCCAAACCGACCGCCACCAAGGCGGCCGCGCCAATCAGCAATGCCGCCACCTGAGTCATTACCCGACGCCCGGTGATATCAACCACCGCACCACTGCCAACGTTGGCAGCGAACGAAGCGGCATGGAATACAGTGATCAGGCTGCCGGCTTGCGTATAACTCAACCCCAGATCTTCACGGATGAACGGCAACAAAACGTAGATGGTGGCAATAATCCAATGGGTCGCGCCGTGACCGGCGCCAACCAGAAAAGCTGGCCCTTGGGCCTTCCATTTCACACCGGTCATGCGTTCGATAGCTGCAATCACAAAGTCATCTCCGAAAAAAACCAATCTGGGTAGCAGAATCGCGCCTTTGGCGTTGCCTGGCAAGGCCGGGGGCGTGACAATACGCGCCGCCTATCAGAATTATTTACGGAGGAACCAAAATGGCTGAGATCACGGAGCAACTGATCGTCGAAAAAGCGAACGGTGTGGGACAAATATTTTTCGATAATCAGGCACGGCGCAATGCCATGACCTTCGAGATGTGGCGTGATTTGCCATTGGTGCTCGAAGATTTCATGGCCGATGACGATATCCGCGTGGTCGTCGTCGCCGGTAAGGGTGGCAAGTCATTTTGTGCCGGCGCCGATATTTCACAGTTTGCCGAAGCCCGCTCCAGCGAGGATGCCACCGCCTTGTACAATGAGGCCGTTTCCAATGCCTCCATCGCACTTGCTGGAATTGCCAAACCGACTATCGCCAAGATTGAAGGATTTTGCATCGGCGGCGGCGTCGGCATTGCATTGTGCTGCGACCTTCGCATCGCCAACGATGTCTCAACCTATGCCGTCCCTGCCGCCAAACTTGGTCTCGGCTATGGTCACGAAGGTTTGAAACGCCTAGTTGACTTGGTCGGTCCATCTTCGGCGAAAGAAATTTTCTTCACCGCCCGCCAATTCACCCCCGATGAAGCCGTGACTATGGGGCTGATCAATCGCGTCGTGCCCCGGGCCCTACTCGACGCCTATGTGGATGACTACACCAAACGCATGGCCGAGAATGCGCCACTGACCATCCATGCAGCAAAGACCGTGATCAATGAACTGGTGGAGAGCGGGGGACCTGATTTCGAACGCTGTCAGCAGGTCGTCGATGATTGTTTTGCCAGCGAAGACTATAAGGAAGGCCGCACTGCCTTCATGGAGAAACGCAAACCCCAGTTCAAACGAAAATAGGGGCAGCCCATGGCCGCGCCACGACTGGGCTTCATTGGATTTGGCGAGGCCGGTCCGGCAATCGCCGGAGGCTTGAGTGAGGAAGGCGTCGAAGGCATTGAAGCCTACGATATTCTACAGACGGCTCCACAAGGCCGTGCCCTGATCGAGGCCCGCGCCAATCTGACCGGCGTAAAACTCAGCCAAAGCCCGGCCGAGCTTGCAGACAGGCGGGAGATCATCATTTCCGCCGTCACCTGCGCCGACGCCGTCGATGCAGCCCGTTCGGTGGCGCCACATTTAAGTCCGGGACAATATTACCTCGACGTCAACTCGGTATCGCCGCAAACCAAAAAAGCTGTCGGTGAGGTCATCGAAGCTTCAGGCGCTGCTTTTGTCGAAGCCTCAATCATGTCGCCCATTCATCCCAACCGGCATAAATCGCCGATGTTGTTTTGCGGCCCCGCGGCGCCTGCTTTGATCGAGCGACTTTCAGTCTATGGTATGAACCTGGAAGACATGGGGCCTGAATTCGGGCGCGCATCGGCGACCAAGATGTTTCGATCGATCATCTTCAAGGGGATCGAAGCGTTGATGCAGGAATGCGTTGTGGCGGCGGACCAATACGGTGTCGCCGAGAAAGTATTGGATTCTGTTGGTGAGAATTATCCTGAGTTAGATTGGAACGCTCTGGCGTCTTATTTCATTGGTCGCTCGGTCATGCACGGTGAGCGCCGTGCCCATGAAATGGAGGAAGTGGCTGAGACTTTGCGGGCCATGGATATGCAACCGTTCATGGCTGAGGCCGCCGCCAAACGTATTGCCTGGCTTGGCCGGCAGAACTTGAAAGAGGCATTCAATGGCCAGGAACCCGAAACCTACCAAGAGGTTTTGGCCGCCATCAATCTAAAGCGAGATACGACCTGATATCATTTTTTAGCTCTCATCGGCGAGCACCTCGATGGCAGCATTTACGCCGCCTAGCGTATAAGGAATACCAGCGAGTTTCAGCCCCGCCTCGACAGCACCGAGCGTGCCGAAAATCATCGTCTCATTAAGATCCCCCATATGGCCGATGCGGAATGAGTTTTCACCAAATTTTCCAAGCCCGTTACCAAGCGCCAAATTAAAGCGCTCACGACAGATTTTTCGTACATCGAGTGGGTCATAAGCCGGGTCGACCAGTATAGTGGTCACCCCATTGGAACGCTCGGACGGATTGACAGAACACAATTCAACGGCGCCCGCACCAGCCCAGACATCAACGGCCGCATGCACAGCTTTGGCCAATCTGGCATGGCGCGCAAAGACGTTTTCAAAACCTTCTTCCACCAACATATCGACAGCAGCGCGCAACCCAAACAGCAGATGCTCCGGCGCCGTGCCACAGAAAGCCCGGTAGAACTCGTTCTCGTTCAAGCGGTCATTCCAATCCCAGTAACTGCGTGGCATACCGGTATTGTTTTTAGCAGCGGCCAAGCCTTTTTCGTTGACTGCGGTAAAACTTAAACCCGGCGGCAGCATCAAACCTTTTTGCCCGGCGGCAACAGTTACATCCACCCCCCATTCGTCCATGCGGTAGTCGGTGGTCATCAGCGAAGCAATGGTATCAACCATTAACAATGCCGGATGACCGACCTCATTCATGGCGGCACGCACGCCGGCGATATCGCTGGTAATGCCTGTGGCGGTATCCGTATGAACCAACAGCACCGCCTTGATTTCATGATCCGTATCGGCGCTCAAACGCTCTGCCACGGCCACGGGGTCGATGGCGGTACGCCAATCATTGGGCAGCACCTCACACTCAATTTTCAGCATTTCCGCCATGTATACCCAACTGAGTGCAAACCGGCCGGTCTCGGGCACAAGAACTTTTTCGCCGGGTGACAAGGCATTGCATATCGCAGCTTCCCATGCGCCGTGGCCATTGGCGGCATAGATAAAGGGATGTCCGTCCGTCTTGAACACGGTCTTAAAATCGCTGAACAGAACCCGACAGAAGTCCATGAAATCAGGTCCGCTAAACTCTACCGCCGGGCGGTGCATGGCATTCAGCACGCGGTTCGGTATATTCGTCGGCCCCGGCGTCTGCAAAAAATTCCAGCCGCGTTGTACACTCATTATTCGATCCTATTCTTCTATGGCAGTGATGATCGCATCGCCAAATGCCCGTGTGCCCAACGGGCCACCGATATCCTTGGTTTGGGTTTCCGGTGTTGAAATGACCTTATCGACGGCTTTTTCCAAATGAGCCGCAGCATTGGCCAGTTGATTATCGCCGCCGCGGCCGGCAACCCACGCCAGCAACATCTGCGAGGAGAGCACATGCGCTATCGGATTGGCTAGGTCTTGACCTGCAATATCCGGCGCCGAGCCATGCGCTGCCTGCGCCACGGCATGCGTATCGCTAGCATTGATTGAAGCACCGAAACCGAGGCCGCCGGATAATTCCGCCGCCTCGTCTGATAGAATGTCGCCGTACATATTGGTGGTCAGCACCACGTCAAAACTCTCGGGCCGGCGGATCAACAGCGCCGCCATGGCATCAATGATGACCTCTTCGATTTCCACATCGGGATAATCCTTCCCGACGTCACGCACGTGCTCCAGGAAGAGCCCATCTGTCACTTTAAGCACGTTGGCTTTGTGCACGACGGTAACTTTTTTGCGCCGCGTCCGTGCCGTATCAAAAGCCACCTTGGCGATACGCCGCGACCCGGCAACGGTGATCTTGCGTATGGACAATGCCACTTCCGGCGTTGGCATTATTTCTGCGTTGCCCATGAACATGTTGCGGTCGGCGTAGAAACCTTCGGTGTTTTCACGCACCACCACCAAGTCCATATCCTTAGCCATTGACGGCACGCCAGGGCGACTGCGGCTGGGGCGAATGTTGGCAAATAGATCATATGTCGTACGCACCGCCTTGGACGGGCTAGCGCCACATTCGGCCTCGGGCGGGTAGACGAAACTATCGACTGGCCCCAACATGGTGGCATCCGCCTCAGCGATTTCCGCCAATACGTCATCGGGCATGACACGACCGGTTTTCTCCAGCGAGGCGAGGCCAATGTCGCGCTCGACAAAATCAAACCCGAGCCCGAACCGTGCATCCAACGCGGTCAGAGAACGGCGGGTCACGTCGGTTATTTCAGGCCCGATCCCATCGCCCGGTAATATCAACAGTTTCACTTTGTTACCTCTCCCCGCTCACAGATTTGAACCTGTTCTTCCTATAGCCGCGCCAAAGCCGCACGTCACGCCTTGTTAAGCTGTATGTGGTGATTTTTTCTTACGCACGACACGCATCATCATAACCAACGGAATACAGCCGAACAGCATCGCCGCCAACAGTCGGAAATCCATGGAATAGGCAATAATTTCGGCCTGATGGGCAAGCTCTGCATTGAGTCGCGCCAAGCCGATTAAACTGTCAAACGACCACGCCGCAGGATTAGGCACATGGCTGAGCAGGTCATTGAACGGCGTCGCAAATTCTACCAAGTAGGATTTATTCGCTTGCGAGGCGCGCACCAGATAACTGGACAGAATGGCGATGCCGATTGAGCGCCCGATGTTACCTGTCAGTGCGAAGAACGACGTGCCTTGGTCAAGCTGGTCCGGCCCGATAGTTGAGAATGCCAGGGCATTCAGAGGAATAAAGAAACATGCCGTGCCCACACCGTGGGATCCTCTAGAGTCGACCTGCA
>JGI24915J38486_100501_pt1 | contig 15382 bp, 5 predicted proteins | sample LinPfosmplate3_FD_38486 | JGI IMG/M metagenome (IMG submission 38486)
GAGGCGGCGCGACCACCAGTGCCCGCACTGCAGCAGCCGCTTCGGCACGGCGGGCTACATGCGGACGCACATCAAGACCGTCCACGAGAAGGTGCGGGCGCACGCGTGCATCTACTGCCCGGAGGACGTCGCCTTCGGGACGATGAGCAACCTGAACACGCACATCAACACGGTGCACTTGAAGATGCGCGATCACGCGTGCCCCTACTGCGAGAGCGTCGCCTTCGGGAAGAAGAGCCACCTGACGAGGCACCTCGACACGGTGCACTTGGATCAGCGCGACCACAAGTGCCGCTACTGCCCTGGCGTCGCCTTCCAGACCAAGCAGAACCTGAAGACGCACATCAAGACGGTGCACAAGAAGCGCAGGGACCACGCGTGCCGATACTGCCCCGGCGTTGCCTTCGGGCAGAAGGGCAGCCTGAAGAAGCACATCGACTTCGTGCACCTGAAGCTGCGCGAGCACGCGTGCCCCTACTGCCCTGGCGTCGCCTACCAGACAAAGGCCCACCTGAAGACGCACATCGAGACGGTGCACGAGAAGCGCAGGGACCACGCGTGCCCCCACTGCCCCAGCGCCTTCGGGTGCAAGAGCAACCTGAATGCGCACATCGAGACGGTGCATGAGAAGCGCAGGGACCACGCGTGCCCCCACTGCCCTAGCGCCTTCGGGGCGAAGAGCACCCTGACGACGCACATCAAGGTGGTGCACGAGAAGCGCAGGGACCACGCGTGCGGCTACTGCGATAACGTGGCGTTCGGGAGGGCCGGCGACCTGAAGGCGCATTTCAGCGCCATCCATCTGAAGATCAAGCGCAGCAGAGGCGCAAAGTAGGCTGGAGCGCGCAATAAATGCTCAACGGCCCGTCAGGTCATTCGTCATGTCACGAGTGTCAAGCGCCTCGAAACACGGCTCGTTCACGGCGAGCTCACAGCTGCGAGCTGCTTCATCATCGCACCAAGACCCTTCGCTCTTCTTCACCGAGACCCCCTTCGCTCCTTCTTCACCGAGACCCCCTTCACCAGAAAGGCCATGGGGAAAGAGGCCAAACCGCGCGTGCACCCCTGCCCGCACTGCCTCACCAAGTTCCCGTCGCCGAGCCACCGCGACGCGCACGCGCGCGCGGTGCACGAAAAGTGGCGCGACTACAAGTGCCCCCACTGCAGCAGCCTCTTCGCGGCGAAGAGCAACATGGTGGTGCACTGCAGGGTGGTGCACGAGAGGCGGCGCGACCACCAGTGCCCGCACTGCAGCAGCCGCTTCGGCACGGCGGGCAACATGCGGACGCACATCAAGACCGTCCACGAGAAGGTGCGGGCGCACGCGTGCATCTACTGCCCGGAGGACGTCGCCTTCGGGGAGATGGGCAGCCTGAACAGGCACATCAACACGGTGCACTTGAAGATGCGCGATCACGTGTGCCCCTACTGCGAGGGCGTCGCCTTCGGGACGAAGAGCACCCTGACGAGGCACCTCGACATGGTGCACTTGGAGCAGCGCGAGCACAAGTGCCGCTACTGCCCTGGCGTCGCCTTCCAGACCAAGCAGAACCTGAAGAGGCACATCAAGACGGTGCACAAGAAGCGCAGGGACCACGCGTGCCAATACTGCCCCGGCGTCGCCTTCGGGGAGAAGGGCCACCTGAAGACGCACATCAACTTGGTACACTTGAAACTGCGCGAGCACGCGTGCCCCTACTGCCCTGGCGTCGCCTACCAGACGAAGGCCCACCTGAAGACGCACATTGAGACAGTGCACGAGAAGCGCAGGGACCATGCGTGTCCCCACTGCCCTAGCGCATTTGGGCGGAAGAGCGACTTGAAGACGCACATCCAGGCGGTGCACGAGAAGCGCAGGGACCACACCTGCGGCTACTAGCATATCAACTTGGTGCACCTGAAGATCAAGCGCAGCAACAAGGGCGCACTGTAGGCTTGCCTGGTAGCAGCAGCGGCCAACCGCTCTCACTTACTTGTAACACTTACCGGTTCGTAAGAGATTATCTAGGAGCCGGACGGTAATCGGTAAGCGTAATCTTAGTAAAATTTAAGGGGAACTGCCTCTCGTCTCAAATTTGTAAGCTTACTATATGGGACGGTTTGCTGACACCCGAAGGTTCGGACAGGGTGCCGAATGATCTGCGCATTTTACATGTTATGATAGCCCTACTTCAGGAGAACAAAATAAGAAAACGAGAAGTTTCAATTTCAACGTACACTTCCTGATACGCCCAACCGCAAACGTCATTTTCTGATAATCTGACTTCGGGAAATGAAATAAGGATCATGGGGTATGCCCCGATATGTAAAATCCTGCTAACACGGTCTTCCCCGAACCTAATGGCAACTTTTTGTAAAGGTGATCTGGATGAAGATTAACGGTAAAAAAGTAGTCACACCCGATGTGACGATTTGGTCCCGCTCCTGCCTAATCTTACTTTGCGCCCCTGCTGCGCTTGATCTTCAGGTGGATTGCGCTGATATGCCCCTTCAGGGTGCCGGCCGTCCCGAACGCCACGTCTTTGCAGTAGGGGCACGCGTGGTCCCTGCGCTTCTCGTGCACCACCTTGATGTGCGTCTTCAGGCTGCTCTTGCACCCGAATGCGCTGGGGCAGTGGGGGCACGCGTGGTCCCTGCGCTTCTCGTGCACCGTCTCGATGTGCGTCTTCAGGTCGCTCTTCGTCTGGTAGGCGACGCCAGGGCAGTAGGGGCACGCGTGCTCGCGCAGCTTCAAGTGCACCATGTTGACGTGCCTTGTCAGGTGGCTCTTCGTCCCGAAAGCGACGCCGGGGCAGTATTGACACGCGTGGTCCCTGCGCTTCTTGTGCACCACCTTGATGTGCGTCTTCAGGTTCTGCTTGGTCTGGAAGGCGACGCCAGGGCAGTAGCGGCACTTGTGCTCGCGCTGCTCCAAGTGCACCATATCGTGGTGCCTCGTCAGGTCGCTCTTCTGCCCGAAGGCGACGCCCTCGCAGTAGGGGCACGCGTGCTCGCGCATCTTCAAGTGCACCGTGTTGATGTGCACGTTCAGGTTGCTCATCGTCCCGAAGGCGACGTCCTCCGGGCAGTAGATGCACGCGTGCGCCCGCACCTTCTCGTGGACGGTCTTGCAGTGCACCCGCATGTTGCTCGCCGTGCCGAAGCGGCTGCTGCAGTGCGGGCACTGGTGGTCGCGCCGCCTCTCGTGCACCGTCCGACAGTGATGCTCCATGTTGCTCTTCTGCGCGAAGAGGCTGCTGCAGTGGGGGCACTTGTAGTCGCGCCACTTCTCGTGCACCGCGCGCGCGTGCCGGTCGCGCTCCCTCAGCGATGGGAACGGGGCGAGGCAGTGCGGGCAGGGGTGCTCGCGCGGTTTGGCCTCTTTCCCCATGCCTTTCTGGTGAAGGAGGTCTCGGTGAAGAAGGAGCGAAGTCTCGGTGAAGAAGGAGCGAAGGGTCTTGGTGGCGATGACGAAGCAGCGCACAGCTGTGAGCTCGCCGTGAACGAGCCGCGTTTCGAGGCGCTTGACACTCGTGACATGACGAATGACCTGGCGGGCCGTTGTGCATTTATTGCGCGCTCCTGTTTCAGTCCACGATCCTTTGATGACTGAGTAAAGGGGGAAGCCTTCGCATAGCGAAGGCCGAGGGGTACCTCGCCCCTTTGCTCAGTCATCAAAGGATCGTGGACTGAAACACAAGTTCCCTTGGGTCTATACTCCCTCCTTCGCTTATGATGCCACTCCAGCGTTTACGCACAGCCTGCGGCTGCGGCGCCCAGCGCCGCGTCCGCCGCTTATGCCACTGGAGCGTTAAAATTTATTACCGATACCGGCCGGCTCCTAAGTATTACAGGAAGTTTACTCACGCGGCGTTGGGGATTGCGATGGCGGCGGCGACATTTAGGTTTATGCAGGCGACAGCGAAGACGGCGATGAGGCGAGTACGGGGCATACGCGGCGGACAGGGCGAAACGTTGGTGCCACCGACAGCGGTGGCAGGAGGCGGCGAGGGATTTGTATTTGAATTCGAGGCATCCGACAACAACAACAGCGGCTAACTACGCTGTGCATTGGTAGTTTAGAACCTCACTCCAGCGCGCGCTAGTCAGTCCAGATGATGCCAATATGATGCCTATATGATGAAGTCTGGGGGGGGGAACATTTGCGACGTCGCAAATGCGTCTTTGACGCCCCCCCCAGACTTCATCATATAGGCATCATATTGGCATCATCTGGACTGACAGGACTGTGATAGGGGGGGTGGCCCCCCTACGGCCACTCTCCCGAGGGGCTCCTGCGGAGAGCTGCTGGGTCCCTTCGAACCTGATACTCAATACTAAGTTCGATAATAAAGGAGAGAGCGATTTGAAGTTCAGGTGCTAGAAAGTTTTGGTCGCAGAATCGACGACATCGACTACCGCTGTTTGCCCCTCCACGAAGACTGATATGTGTGTGTCGCTGAATTACTTCAACTACCGACGACGACTAATGCTCGTGAGTCACTGACTCAATCTGCAGAGGCCTCCCCCCGGGCCACTCCCTTCGTCGCCGTGGCACTTCGACTACGACTACGCAGACTGGTGCTCGTGAGCTCGTGAGTCAGTGACTCAATCTGCAGAGGCCTCCCCCCCGGGCCACTCCCCTTCCCTTCCCCGGGCCACTCCCTTGGCCACTCCCTTCCCTTCCCCCGGGCCACTCCCTGGCCGGTCGTCAGGTCGTTGGAAACTAAACAAAAACTTTTTGGATTGAGGATCCTCTTTGCTCCCGGGGCGCTTGGTCTCTCTTTTTTTCTAATAGTTTTAGTAGTAATTCTTGACGACTTGACGACAGCTGTTTCCCTCCCTACGAAGACTGATACGTCAGAGCGTCGTCGCCGCAGCACATGACTATGACTACACGACTGCACACACACATACACACACACATACACATACACATACACATACTCGTACACGACTACAGCTACAGCTACACATACACGACTACACGACTACACACACACATACTACACTGATGCTCGTGAGTCAGTGACTCAATCTGGAGAGGTGTCATGCAGAGGCCTCCACCCCGGGCCACTACGTTCCCTTCACCCGGCCACTCTCCAGGCCACTCCCTTCCCCTTCCCTTCCCTTCTTCAGGCCACTCCCTAGGTCACTCCCTTCCCCTCGTGCCTGTCGTCAGGTCGTTGGGAATTGGAACAGAAACTCCTGGGACATTGGATCCTCTTTGCGCTCGGGGGCTTTGTCTCTCTGCAGACTGATCCTCATGAGTCAGGGACTCCATCTGGGGAGGGGGTGTTACCACGAGAGTGCACGACTGCGACTACGACTACGACTACGACTGCGACTACGACTACGACTGCGACTGCGACTGCGACTGCGACTACATATACTGCAGAGGCCTCCTCCCGGGCCACTCCCTTCCCTTCCCCAGGCCACTCCCTTCCTCACTGGCCTGTCGTCAGGTCGTTGGGAATTGGAACAGAAACTCCTGGGACATTGGATCCTCTTTGCGCTCGGGGGGCTTTGTCTCTCTTTTTTCAAATAGTTTTAGTAGTAATACTTGACGACTTGACGACAGCTGTTTCCCTCCCGACAAAGACGGATAGTGGGGAGCGTCGTCGTAGCGCACAACTACACATACACATACACATACACATACACATACACATATGCAGACCTATGCTCGTGAGTCAGTGACTCAATCTGGGGAGGGGGTGTTATCACGAGTGCACGACTACACGACTACGACTGCGACTGCGGCTGCGACTGCGACTGCGACTGCGACTACACAAACTGCAGAGGCCTCACATACGGCAGATCACCGCGGTTGATTCAATTCTTGGTGCACGAGGGCGCTAGACGCGGCCGCTGTAGGCACCCTACCACCAAGCCTGACCGCCGGCCATGCACGGAGAGCCAATCGTTTCTTTCTTTAGAATAGTTTTAGTAGTAATAGGTGACGACTTGGCGACAGCTGTTTTCCTCCCCACGAAGACTGATACGTGAGAGCGTCGTCGCCAAAGTACACGACTACACATACACATCAGGTTCAACATTACACATTCTGATGCTCGCGAGTCAGTGACTCAATCTGGGAGGGGGTGTTCTAAAGAGGTCTCCCCCTCCCGGCCACTCTTTTCCTGGGAAAGTTTTGTAGTAATTATTGACGACTTGACGACAGCTGTTTCCCTCCCAACAAAGATGGATAAATGGAGATGTCGTCGCAGTCCACGACTACTGACTACTGATACTCAATCTGGAAGGGGTCCTGCAGGAGATGAAGATGCCTCCCCGGACTGCCCTTCCTCCCAAGCCTGTCGGGCCTGTCGCCAAGTCGTCAGGAACTGAAACAGAAACTCCTGGATCGATGATCCTCTCGTCTGGCTGGTGGTGGATTCCATTCCCTGGATCGGTGGATTCCCTTTCCCCCTCCGGGTAGCTGGGTAGTCAGTTTCTGGATAAAAACTCTCCTGAACAATGGATGGTGTCTCCCTCCGCGACACACGTTTTCCAAGGAACTTTTTATTGTTGATTTTTGGCTACCCGGCAACCGCTTTTCCCCCGGAAGGAAGAGGGAGACGGCCAGGTAGCTACCCGCTCGGCTACCACACGCATCGTCGACTGATGACCCTTGCCGCGGGAGATGGCGTGGAGTCACCCAGGCGACCACCAGTGGTATGTCTCAGGCACACATAACAAATCCCGTCTGGAAACACCCGCTCAGGTGAATACTCGGGCGAGGCTCGGACGGGGCTCGGACGGGGCTCGGAAGGGGCTCGGACGGGGCTCGGACGGGGCTCGGGCGGAACTCGGGTGAACATATTCTCTTGGTAGGAGGCATAAACAAAACGGACAATGCAGATCACAGAGACCCCTCCCAAAGACGACGGCATCCCCTTGATGTTGCCGCCTGGAGGCATGGGACGAAGCCCGGGGCCCGGGCCGGGAGCGGGTGGTGGTCCGGGTCGCCAGTGTCGTTAAGTCGTCGGTTGTTGGGCAAAAACTTTTCTATAGAGAGAGGGAGTTTCCCCCCCGGGGGGAACTTCCTGTTCTTTTTCAAATACTTTTTTAGTAGATTCTTGACGACTTGACGACAGGCATTTTCTCTGGAACTTGAACGGATAAACATATTTGTCGTCAAAAATCAAAAAGGGGAACTGACGACAAGGAGCGGAGCGGGAGAATCTCCAGCCTGTCCTCCTCTGCGTCCCTCTCTGTCCCCTGTTCCCAGCCCCCTAGTCCTCGTCGCTCCCCGTGGTCGCCGACGTTCCGCACCGCAAGTGTCGTTAAGTCGTCAGTTGTTACGCGAGAACTATTTCTACAGAGAGAGGATGTTTCCCTCCGGGGGGACACCCTGTTCCTTTTTCAGATACTTTAAAGGTACATTCTTGACGACTTGACGACAGGCATTTTCTCTGGAAAGAGAACGGATAAACATGTGTCGTCAAAAAGGGAACTGGCGACAGGAGCCCAACTTCAGGGTATGTTAGGGATACAAATCTAACCGTTCCAGGAATGTGGATGCTCAGAGGGAATGTCTTCCACTGACAACCTTGTGGACCCCAACAAAGTTGCCGCTGGAGCTCTATTTTTTACCTGAGGTTAGTCATAAACTTTAAGTCTGGCGGCAGATAAAAGTCAGAGCTCCAACGGCAACTGTAACTTGTGATGGCATTTTGATCACCGATTGTGAGCGACACAGGACCCTGTATAGTGCATACGAAGCGGTTCGGGAGCCATGCTCAGTCTTGTAACGGCTTCGTATGCAATATACAGTTTCTCAGTTTTGTCACAATCGTCAACGGAAATGCCATGACATCTGGTGTTGGACACACTGTGAGATCCAACGGATTTGGCCGTGCCATTTGCGATGTGCGACTTTCTGTTCCAAATAAAGTACACAGGCATCCCCGCATTGATCAGGGCTTTCGATCGCGCCATCGCGCAGTTCACCTGGCCTCGCGTGTGGCCCAGGGATCCGTTTGGCGAGGGCAGTTGCACTTCTGGATACATGTTGAAGTGGGTGGCAAATCCTAGCTCGGACTGAGAGTAGGCGGCAATATTTTGTGCCGCAGCTGATCCCCAGGCCATGGCGGTTTGACACATGTACTTTCCTTCCGTGTTGGGGGTCCACAAGGTTGTCAGTGCAAGACATTCCCGCTGAGCATCCGCATTCCTGGAACGGCTAGATTTGAGGATGTCCGTTACGACGGGAGCCTATAGCGAGAAATTTATTTTGGCCGAGACGAAGCCCAAAGGTATCCCAAACATACCCTGAAGTTGGGCAGCCATGTCGGGCACCTTTGCGGGTGTCACAAGCCTCAGAAGTGAGGCTACTTTGTACAACTGTACGGGAAATGGCCAACAAGTGTAAGCGTAGAATTCTATGCGTAGAGCGGGGCGCCGGCGCTCGCCTCCCCACTGGTGAGCCGGCTTTATAAGTGGTGTCCGTTATGTGCGTTGCTTCATTAAATCCGTGCTCTTCTCAAAATAGAGCTGAGACCTCTTGTTTTTACCTGAGCTTTACGCATAGTACTAGTCTTACTGCTCACCTATTTCATCTCGGATAAAGACTGTTGCATCTGCTGGTATGGGTACCCAAACAAAGGTCCAAACGCAGCATATCCAATGCCGCGGGCAAGCGATCCCTCGGGCCCAGGCATCTCCATTACGTACTGATAAGCAACCGGCACACCTACGGCAAGGGCAGCCTCCGGCCCGCCAAGGAAACCGACTGCTGTCGCAACTCCGTCCGTTCCCGTAACACTTGCCACAAAGTCGGCTACACCGTCCTTTGCCAAATCCGCCAGGTCCGTCTTCAGAGCATCTGCTGTTCCTCCAAGTATTCCTTTGCCTGTCTTGTACAATGAGTGCAACCCGTTGACAGCTGATGCACCTTCGAGCCCTTTCTTCACGTACTCCAGGCCGTGATCTTCCGCCCAGTGACCGAACTTGGTCCAGAACTTCCGTTTTTGTGCCTCGAACTTGGCTTTTTCTGCCTTGCTCTCATGTGCCATGTGGTTGAACTGGAACGACAGCATTCCGGTGACGAACCCGTCCTCGAATTTACCGCCACCCAGCTCTGATGCGGCGCCCCCAATGGCGCCGGACACAATGTCGCCGGCAGCGACGGTGTGGCACGCGCTTGTGGCGCTGCCAGCCAACGGCGCGAAAGCTTCCGAGATGAAGGCTGTCTCGAAGCCAACGGTGAATTTCTTGCCTTCCGCCGCGTTCAGGCCACCGCCAGCGACACCGTGAATCAGCGAGCGCCCGAGATCCCCTTCAAACCCCTTGGCCGAATTCAAGGAACCCTCGGGGATGCCGAGGCCTCCCGCGAGGCTACCAGCCTCGTACATCACTGCGGCCTCCGCCAGACTCTCGAAACCGGCCGTGAGCGCGGCACCCCACGACCCGCCCTCCATCTTCGTCAGCGCGGTGGACCAGACGGCGGAGCCGATAGCATCAGCAAGGAGGGCAAACGCACCAAACTCGAGCCCTGGTATCACAGCGAACGCCACGGCCAGCACGTCACGCAAGAGGGCGCTGTGCAAGATGGCATGCTTGATGTCGTGGAACACGTGCGAAAAGAAATGCGTGATGCCGTGCCACATGTGACTGAACCAGCCGAATCCGGTGCGATCGGTGAGGGCGAGCGGGTTGTTGCCCGCGTAACTGTAGCGGTTGATCATCTGCGAGTGCTTGACGCTCTGGATCGTTGGATCTGCGGAGAGGAACCGGCCAATGTACGGGTCGTACATGCGTGCAGGCGTCTGCACAAGCCCGAGGCCTGCAATGTCATTGTGGCCCGCAAATCCGTTGTCCGTCGAGCTGGCGCCCCAGTCATGGCCGCGCGGGGCAAGAGTCCAGTTGCCGAACCGGCGCCTGCCAAACGGGTCGTAGCTGTGGCGTCCGTCTTCACCGGGCAGCAAATTGCCGTCGCCATCCATCACAATGTTGAGCGAGCCCTGGTGGTCAAAGCCCATGTACACGGTGCGAGTGGGCTTTCCATCGCAGGCCGACACCACCATCACTGCAGTCGACACGTAGTGGCGGCACTCGACAGCACCATTGGTCCCCTCCACACGCTCAAATCCGGGCAGGGTAACAGTGGTGGTGGAGTCTCCGTCACTGCCGCTGGCTTCTGTACGCTGTACCACGGCACCTGCGTGACTGTGCAGAAACGATACGGAACTCTTGCCGCGGCTCGCGCTGATGGTTTGGCCCATCGAGTTGTACGCCAACGTGCGGCTCAAGCGGGAGTCGGTATCATCGTGGCTTGCGACCATTGCACCGATCGGGTCATACTGCATGTTCATCAGCTCTTGTTGCTGGACGTTGACGGTTACGATTTGCCGCACTGCATGCGGACCGGCGCCGCCTGCTATGGTACAGTCACCCTGCCTAGATCTCGCAGCCTCTGCGTGTGACGCGTTGTGTGCACCAGCGGCTGAGTGCGGGCACTGTGACTGAACGCACTGATCGCAGTCATGCTGATCCTTCAGATAGGCCTTGCAGCACTCTGCACACACGTTGGCCGTACATCCACCACTCACTGTCGGATCGCACTGGTTGCGCACGGGTCCTGGTGGCGGCGGCGGCGTGGGCGTAGGGGGCGTAGCGTCACAGTAGCGGTAGGCTCTCTTATCGCCATTGGTACTCTTGTACTTGATGTTGCCAATGGCGTCATAATCCACGCGCACCGTGATGTCCCCTTCCGCGTTGTAGTTGTTCAGACGGCTCATGTGGTCGTAAAAGAACTGCTCCTGGTCCTGCTTGGGCAAGCAGTTGTCCTTGCGCGTGATGAGATTGCCCGTGGGATCGTACCCCATGACAAGGTCTTGCACGTGGCCGCCCAAGCCGATCAGGCCCGGGCAATTGTCATCGCGCGTGCCTGGTCCGACAGCAGATATGCGGAGAAGCTGTCGTGAAGCGAGATCAAACGTCTTCACCGTTGTGACGCCGTTGCCAAGCGTGAAGTTCGTGGCTCGACCGTACGGATCCACGGCATTCAAAGACCACCACGGGGACGCAGCTGAGCTGTCCACGTCTCCCACCACGTGCACCATCAAACCTGTGGCGGTGTCATACTCGTGGTGGACAACTAAGCCACCGGCGTCAATGGCGTCGCTGGCGCGGCTGCAACTGTCGAACTTGTTGACCGTGCTGGTAAATGTCGAGCCATCGATGACCACCGTTGTGTTGACGGCGCGTCCCATGGCATCGAATCCGTGGCGCTCGCTGTACTTGCCGTCGGAACGCTCCGCGGCTGCGAGCTTGCCAATTCCATTTGGTGCCGTGTCATAGTGCCATAAATTGCTGCCCTCCGCGCTCGTGAGGTTCAGCAAGCGGCCCAAGGCGTCGTACTCCTGCAGCACCCAGTTGTTGGCGTTATCGACGCTTCGGACCGTCTGCCCGAGGGCATTGTACTCGAATGTGTTCGTGCCCGTGTCGGGGTCATCGACGCGCATCTTGAAGCCCCTGGCATTGAATGTCGTGTTGATTGTGTTGCCGTGCGCGTCCTGGATCTGTACCATGCGGTTGAAAGCATCGTACCGGTACACAGTGCAATTGGGAGGCCCGCCCAATCCTTCATCGTTGTCCACCATACGGCGGATGCGGCCCATGCAATCATTCTCGCGCATCTGGGTGAAGCGCCGTTGCCTGCCGCTGCTTTCGTCATACGTTAGCACGGCCAAGCTCGTAGCTCTCGTGCTGAGGCCGTCGTAGGTGTAATTGTGCGTGCTTTGGTCCGGGTGTGTCAACACCAACGGACGGTTCAGCACGTCAAATGTCGTGTTGCTCCACAGCACTGCCGACTCTCCCTCGAAGTATGGTTCGGATTTGGCTGCCTGCAGCCCGCGTGCATTGTACGTTGCATCCTGGAAGGTGCGTAACGTCGGACTCGCAAATGCAGGGTGGGCAGTTCGCACGACGTCACCGAATGCGTCATAAAAGCTTGAAGTCTCAATGCCGCATGCCGTGGTCGACGACACAACCAAAACGATCTCGTGACCGCCGGCTTCGCCAGAGCTCCAAGCACGTGTGGACGATGTGCTACTCCCGTCAGGAAGATGCTGCGCTATGACGGCGCCGAATGCATCCACGTCTGACACGGTCTCCAGATTATTCGCATCAACCACCTTGATTGCCGTGCCGAACACCAGATGGTGCTGCGTGCGCACGACGTGGCCGAGAGCGCCAGTTGCCACCTCTGCGAAACGGCCAAGTGCGTCATACTGCAGCGTCGTCGTGCGGCTCACCCCCTTTCCCTCGGCCTTGGTCGTCAGGCGGTTGCCGAAGCGGTTGTGGGTGTAGCTTCTCATCATGGACAGGTCGGCGTCGCCCGGCTCGACGGTCTCGCTGAGCACCGCGCCCGTGGCATTGTCGTAGTCTGTCTCACCGTGCGTGGTCAGCGCTTCAGAGAGGGCGTCCCCGGCTGAGCGTGTCACCGTGTTACTCGTGACCAGCCCGAGCCGCCAGTGCGGCCAGGCGTCCAGACGCACGTCGTTCAGGTACTCAGTCTCCATTTGCGTCGTGTACGTGGTGTAGCGGTCCGTCACTGCAGTGATCTCTTTCGTCTGGTGATTGAATTCGTCCACCTCCACGGCTGACGTCTTGTTGCTGAGCAGCTCTCCCGCCAAGCTGAACTTGGTCTCCGTCGTCAGCGCGTTCCAAACGCGGAACACGGACGGTTGGTGGGCACTCTGGTTCGACACCCACTGGCGTGTGGCGGTGCCAATCTTCGTGCCGTTCTGCTGTGCCCGCGTGATGCCGGTGCGCCGGTAATGCATCCGGTGCGCCCAGTCTTGGCTGTACTCGTGCGTTTCGGTGATGCCCGTCTCAGTCTCAGTGCTCGTTGCTGCCTGAAATCCGAGGGAACCGATGCCTTGAACTTGGGACTTCTTGCCTTCGTAGCGGTAGGTAGTGCAGTGAACTGTGCCGCGGCTGTCGCTCTTGGTGACTTGCGACACCACAGCAGCCGCGTTCTGGACATCCTTCACAGGAAAGGATGCCCCAGAGTGCTTCGTGTACACCGCGCCATCCGTAAGGTGCTTGTACTCGATCTCGGTGACAGCACCGAAGCCATCCGTCACGCGTGCAAGCTGACCGGTGCGAAACGGGCTGAGATGGATGCTGTCGGGCACGGCACTATCACCGCCGCGGTTGATGGTGTACCAGTCCACACCACCATCACCGTTGAAGTCACCGGGTAGCAGACGCTGCAGGTCCAGCGGTGCCTGCGTCACTGCCAGGCTTACTGGCACGGTGGGGAAGCTGACGTTGGACAGCGTGAAGCCGCTACCACTGGCGATGTAAGTGCGGACCTCGGTGTCAGTACCCGTGCCGCTTGTGTAGTGAACATCTTGCAGGCCATCACTGTTCACGTCCACCACCCGGATGCGCTGCAAGTCGACGGCGGCCTGGGGCAGTGACGCGGACACCACGAGTGCAGGCCCATCCATGGCGACCCCAAACGTGCCGTTGCCCTGGTTCAGGAAGAACTGGTGAGTGACGGCGGAGTCGCCCGCGCCGCGCACGTAGTAGAGATCGATTGCGCCGTCGCCGTTGAGCTCGGCGAGGCGAATGCGGCCCAGGTCGACCTTGGCCTGCGCAACCATGTCGCTCACGGCAAACGCTGGTCCCACGCGCGTGGGATCCGCGAATGCGGCCTGCAGCGGCTTGCCGCCGGCGTTCTTGTGCAGCAGGGCGGGCTGTGCGACCCCACCTGTGCTGTCAAAGACCAGCACGTCGGTCAGCCCGTTGCCGTCAACGTCCACACAATGCACGCGCGACAGATCGAGCGCTGCAAATGTCGACAAGCTGCGCACGGTTGCACCGGGCGCGTCTGCGGCGGGACTGCTGAACGTGCCACCGCCGCCATCCGGGCTGTTGAAGTACACCTTCGATGGCGATGGCAGCGTGCCGACGACGAAAATGTCGATGAGGCCGTTGCCGTCGAAATCGCCAAACTTGACGCGCGCCAGGTCCACCTCGGCGTTGGGCGCGGTCGATGACACGGGAAAGGCTGGGCCGGACGTGGGGCTGCTGAAGCTGCCGTCGCCGTTGTTCATGAAGATGGAGGACGGGACGGCGTCGTCGCCCCAGCCGTTTAGGACGAGGACGTCCGCTGCACCGTCCGCATTGAGGTCCAGGATCTTGATGCGCGACACATCAATCGAGGCGAGCAGCACCGAGCCGCGCACCGCCGTCGACGGCCCCGGCTTCTCGATAAACTTACCACCGCCCTGGTTGAGCAGCACGCTGTCCGGCTCGCCCGTGTCGGCCGTGCCGAAGCCGTTCACGTAGTAAATGTCGGTGAGGCCGTTGCCGTCGAAGTCACCCGTCATGATGCGGCGTTGGTCGAGCGAGGCCATGGCCACGGCGGTGGCGACCTTCGTGCTCGGCCCCGGCTGCTCCACGAACGCGCCCGTGCAGGCTTCGTCCCAGCCGAGCGTAGTCGGCGGCTTGCACACGGGGCTGCCCATCACGTCGCTGCACTCGGTCACCTGGTTGATGCGCGAGGTGCCGCTGTGGCAGCCCTGCTCGTACTGCAGGTCGAAGTGCATGAACTGCGTGCCGTTTGCCACCGAGCGCACGCGCTGCAGGCGCTGCGTGTTGCGCAGCAGCATGCCCGCCGCGAAGTGCGCCGGCGTGTCCGGGCGCGGCTCGTAGTCGAACTCGATCGAGTGGTACGGCGCGATGGCATCGGCGCCAAGGACGCCGCCGTTGCCGCCATAGGCGACGCGCGCGAGGGTGGGCGTGCCGCTCCCTGGGTCCGGGTCGTATGAAATCATCATGAAGTTGTCGAAGGGGTCGCGGCGCTCGCTCATCTTCCACACCGCCACCTGCTGGCGGCCGGGGGCGAGCATGCGCGCGTCGGGCGTCGCGCCGAAGAGCAGCCTCTCGCCGCTCGCGGTGCGCGCCTCGAAGTGCGCGGGCGCGCCGTCCTGCGCGCCGCGCGAGACGAAACGGGTGAACGTGTCGACCTCGGTGGCGTAGACGGTGCCGTCGGCGCCGTACGCGCCATCGACGGCGATGAGGCGCTCGTCGCCCACGCAGAAGCGGTCGTCGCCGTCGAAGTTGATGGCGCCGACGCGGCCGTCCGTGGCGAGCGTCGCCGGGCAGTGCGCGATGTGCGCGATGCCCGCAATGTGGAAGCCCGTGCCGAGCAGGTTCGAGCTGAGGCGCTGGCTGCTGAACGCGAGCGAGAGCTTGGGGCGCAAGCCGCCCGACGCCGGCGCGGTGGGCACGGCGATGCTGAGCTGCGCGTCGCCGTTGTCGGTCGGGTTCACGGAGATGGCGGTGACGCCCGCGTACGTGGAGTTGTCGTGGCGCAGCAGAGCCGCTGAGGCCAGCATGGAGGGCACACAGAGCGTGGGATCCCCGGGTACCGAGCTCG
>JGI24915J38486_100320_pt1 | contig 15233 bp, 11 predicted proteins | sample LinPfosmplate3_FD_38486 | JGI IMG/M metagenome (IMG submission 38486)
TTGTCTGAGGTTGTTGTTTGTCTGAGGTTGTTGTTTGTCTGAGGTTGTTGTTTGTCTGAGGTTGTTGTTTGTCTGAGGTTGTTGTTTGCTTGAGGTTGTTGTTTGTGTGTTGCCCATGGTGCTCAACAAAGACGGCCCCCCCAGCGAAACCACCATGAAAGAACGATTTGTGGCGGCCTTTTGCTTGTGCGTTGTGGGGTATGTGATGTGCGTGGTGTGGCACACAGTGGGGCACTACGCAGGAGGAGGGGCGGCACCATTCGTTGGTAACGACAAAACAACCTCACCCCCCACGCCAGTGATTTTTGCTCTCGCAACCATTGTGTTGAGCACGTTTTTTTCAGCAATGCCCATCGTCATGGGCTTCAGGGACGCCAGACGGCACAGACAAGAACTTCAGGAAACAGTGGGTCAGGAAGACAGTGCGGCTTAATTTGGCGAAGTGTTGTTAATCATGGGGATGAAACGAAGCCAAAAAATGAACCATTTAATTAAAAAGATATTTACGGCGACTAACATGTGCAACGCAACAAACAACCAACCACACTGCGACCAACCACAACCACACTGCGACCAACCACAACCACACTGCGACCAACCACAACCCCACAAACTAACAGCACTGGCTTTTCATGCACTGTTCGGCTCTTGGTCCAGAGCATACGGGTTCTTGACACCCGGTTTGGCCAGTGTCAAATTCTGGTTGAATGACGCTGTTGTGAATTCCCAGACTGTGGGCATAAGTCTTGATGGCATCACTGGTTGGTTCAAAGTCCTGCTCGGCGCATTTTATGTGACACGTGAGGATAATGGTGTCGCTGCTGTGCTGCCATATGTGAAAGTCATGGACGCCTTGAACGCCGCTCATTTCTTCGATACGTTTTCTTGTTTTGGGGACATCGATGTGAGAAGGAGCGGACTGCAAAAGAACTCTGGCAACTCGCTTGACCATCTTTACGGCCCCAACGAAAATTAAAGACACAATGAACAGGGTGCATATCGGATCCACGGCGTACCGTATGTCACTGTCCCCACCCCACTCAATGACACACGCCGTGACGACCACAGCAAGGCTTCCCAGGGTGTCTGCCATTATGTGCAAAAGAACTCCGTGGGTGTTTTCGTTTTTGCCACTTCCATGATCATGGCCCCCTTCACCCCCTCCATGATTGTGCCCATGATGCCCCCCACCGCCGTCCCCAAAACTGAACATAACGATGCCAATGATGTTCACCCCCAATCCAAGGAGCGCCACTATCAACAGACGGATACCCTCCCCTTCAAGTGTTTCCTTCACTTTGTCCAGTTCAATGAAGCGATGGATGGACTCTATGACCATGTTGAAACACGTGGCCAGGAGAAAAGTTCCATTGACCAGGGCACCAATGTATTCAGAGCGCGTCCATCCGTAGGTGGCGTGGTCTGTCTGTTTTGACGCAACTCTTGCAGAATGCAGACCCACAATCAGCGCAATAACGTCGCTCCCCATGTGAAAGGCGTCTGCCCTCAGTGCCAGAGAGCCTATGATGATGCTTCCAACCAACTCAACAACAAAGAACACAAAAGTGAGGGCGATCATGACAACAAACTTTTTGCATTTGGCGGGGGGTTTTTCGTGGGGCGGATGTTCAAACTTTCGTTTGTCGGCGGCGGCGATGACATTGTGGGTGGCTTTGTTGTCGTCCTCTTGCGTGGAATCGCTTGGGATGTGTATTGTGTACATTTCAGGTGCCACAGGGTTGTCTGGGACGTCGTCGTTTGAGGCGTTGTTTGGGGGGGGGGTGCCGCTCAAAGTGCCGTCCGGGTTGTCTGGGACATCGTCGTTTGGTGGGGTGGTGTTGGCTGGGGTGGTGTTGGCTGGGGTGGTGTTTCGAACACGCTCAGACATGCCTTGGCGGATACGGGGTGGAGCCATTGTTGTTAGTAGTGTAGGGGGGGGTAGTGGAAAAAATATCATTGAACAATTGCTTGCTTTATTGGCTTTCGTGTGCATGCAAAAAGTGTTTTTAACCCCCTGGCACGGGGGTTGTGATTACCACTCCCTCCCGCTACTTTTATCGGCTAATAATGCTAAAATAGATAAATCTATCCCAACATACCATACGACATGGAACTAGCACCCTAAGTCTCATGCCAAGTCAATGACATTCGATTCTTTGTTTGTTTCAAATTCAAGCCTTTCGTGCACCTCGTCCACTTCCATGACCAGGGCTTCCAAGCCGTCTTTTGAAACAGTTGCGTTTCCTATGCTTCTCAACAAGATATTTCGGGCACCGTTCGCATCGCGGTCTGCTGTCCACTCACATTTGGGACATATGAAAATCTTTTTTGTGCCCAACGTCTTGTGCTCCTCTCCACAGCGGCCACACGTTATGGAGGTGTACGCCTCACCATTAACCAGCACTGTGGTGTCCAAATGCCCTGCTTTCCACTTGAGTCTGTCCATGAACCGACAGTGGCTCCACTGCATGGTCGTTCTTGACGTCTTTTTAGACATGATTTTCACCATGCAGTTCTTGGCGTTGAATTTTGGGAGCAGGATGATTTTGTACTGGTTGCACAAGAACCTGATGACTTTCCAATGGATGTCGTCTGTCATGTTCTTCATGCGCCGAAATAAACATAGGTTTTTGTTCTCCAATTTGCGCTCCTTGGTTGTCGGTTGCGCATGTTTTGGAGAGACAGGTGTTGACCCTGGTGTCTTGGGTCGTTTTTCTTTTTCCATCTTTTGGATGGCTTGGATTTTTCTTTTGTTCTCGTCAATGGCGTGTTCCAGCCTGTGCATACGGGCCACATCTTTAGTAATGCCAATGTCATGGACGTTGCCCTCTGTATCATAAGCGGTCACAAAAGTGCGTGTGCCAGGATCCAATGCCACGATGGGGGCCCTGGCATCGCCCAAAAAGTCCTTTGACACGATTTCGTCTCTCTGAACCGTCACACAGAGCCAGTACTTGTCATCCCGAGTACGCACCAGACGCATGTCTGAGGTGGGCTTATCCCCCAGCCGCTTGACATGAGACGTGGTTTTCATCAGAATGCCCTGCTTGCCCAGTTCGTCCGGATTGAAAACTGCATAACTTGAGCCATTTTTGCTCCTACTTCTTTTGTTTCCTTTCTCGTCATCATCGTGTATTCCGTACTTGAACGAAGATCCACGGTCCCCACGAATGCGGATACTTTCTCTTGGGTCCCGCTTTGAGCGGTACTTGAAGTTGTACTCTTTGATGTTCCCTCTTTGCTTGTTGGTGTTTGCGCTTTTTTGAGCAATAAAGAAGTCGTCGAGGGCGCCCTCCCTTGGGTACACGGGCACGTCCTTAAGCCACGGTTCGGAGGGATGTGTGACAAGAGTGGCTTTTAACTCTGCTCTCCTGGCGGCCATACCCTCTTCTCGGCATTTTTTAACGGCGTTGACGACGGTGTTGTATGTGTAGCGAGCGTGGCCAAAGAACACGCGTAACGTTTTTTTTTGAGCACCTGTTGGGTACAGCCGCACCTTAAAGGTGCGGACTCGGGCCCCCGCCTTTGTCTTTTCCTCCCTTTCTGATCTTTTCCTTTTTTTGGTTTCTTGGCATTTCAGGAACGTGGCTTTCTGTTTCAAACAGACCTCAATTTCTGATGGGATGTCGTTTGACTGAACCTTGATTTCGACATTCTTGGTGCCCTTTTGTGGTTTGATGCTTGGGCATTCTTCTTGGGGTGTGTAGTTGCCCACATTCATGCATATGTCTGTGTTCTGGCCCAAGATGTCTTGGTGCATGCATGTGCTCGTGTCACACATGGGTGGTCTGTTTTTGTCTGGTGGTTTGGCTGGAGGTTTGTCTGTTTTTTGTCTTTTTGGGGGTGGACGCTCAACACCTTCTTCGTTTTCTGTTGAGCCAGCGACCAAATATGAGAATGATGTAAAGGCTGGGGTTCCCCAGCCCTCCGATGTCGGCAAGTCCTTGTTCTGGTGGATGCTTTTTGTTTCAATGGAGAACCAAGAGGGAACCTCATGGGGTTGGCCAGCAGCCAAGCAAGGTAAGGGAGATGCGGCAGGTGCGGTCATGGTGGGCAACCACAACCGGTCGGACACTGTGGTTAATGCAGGAGCCCAGAAGGGCTGGACCCCCCGCACAGTGACAATGGATATTTGAACACGTGGCGTCTCCATTTGTGCCAATGAGAGAGGAACCTGTTGCTATGTGAGACAGGTGGAAAGAACACACAAAAATTTACAAAGTGTTGACCAATTTGATTTATGTGGGGAAACAGAGATGCGTAAAAATAACTTGCAACATGTAAAAACGGAATTTCCATATTTTGGGTGGGTCAGAGAGTCTGGTGGGTAGGGCAAAGATGATGGTGCAGAACATGAAAGCAAATTCACCATTTATTTGTGTTATCACATAAAGTAGGGAAATGCGATCCACAAAAGGCGAAAACGAGAGAAACTGTTAAAAATAAATCAACTGCACCACCCTCCCCCCTCATGTTCAAATTTTGTCTTGCTCTCAAAGTGAATAAGAAGACCCTCGTGGTGTACAATATTTTGCGCACGTGGGTAGACCCCCATGCAATCACCCAAGTGGGCACGAGACAGGCTTCGTCGATTTGTCAGACGGGTCGTCAATCGCCCAAACAACACAAGCGACCTGTTGGGAATCATGGAAGACGCCCAGTTTATGGCATCCCCTCGCATCCGCATAGTGCACCCGCCCGGCCCGTCTGGGTCTGTGGGGATTGTGGTACAATATGCGCTCGAAACGATCGTCCCCAGTGTGTTACTGTCCGCGACAAAATCAGATCCATGCACGAAGCGAAAATTCACGACAGTGGAACTCCTCCGTATGCACTATTTTGCGCTTGGGGTGGACCTGCGAGTGTTACCCTCGTATTGTGCGGATCTCCTGAAAAATACCAACGCGCGTGACTGGGTGCGAACCACCCCACTGCCATATTTCGTCTACGCATTGAGGTACACCCCCCTGGTGTCACCGCTGTCGTCGTCCTCACCACAAGCGGATTTGCCCACCCCCGCCGAGAACGCCAAGGGGTTTGCGGATGCAGAAGTGGTCAGGTTTCTCTACACAAACAACACGTGGGAGACACTCAACGACTTTGATTTTGAGATCACAGACACGCTCATGAGAATGATTGGTCAGTGGGGGCGCGTGAAACTCGCCATCATGGCAATGATCACATCGTCTGTTTCCTCGGTGTTTAAGAATTTTTGGTCCAAGTTCTCGTCCCTTTATGGAAAAGAGGACGTCTGGCTCGTTGTGCGAGAGTCGCTCTACATGTCCACGTACTACTGCAACCCTTTAAACGTTTTGGTTCTGCTGCAGTCCTTGAACTACCTGTCCACAGAACAGAAAATCATTCACCACCACCGCCTGCGGTGCCCAGACACACCGGAGGACAGTTTTGTGCTGTACGACATCCTCACAAACGGGTACATGGCTTGCGCAAAACACATGGTGGGCACCCTGGGGGCGGACGTCAACGCTGGCATGTGTGTGACCGTGCCCGACCCATGGAAATTCACGGGACGCTGTCTGGGACTTTCTCACCAAGACCATGTCAACTATCCGCACATTATTCGGAAAGTCAAAGAAAGGGCATGCGGGGACGAGGGGAGTGACGCGTGGGAATGCGTCATCGAGAAACCAACCCTGTGCAGCATGTTTTTTGAGAGTCAGGCGCGTCCCACCATGGTGCGCCGAACACCCAACCTTGGCCCCATATTGGATCTTGTGTGGCCATTGTACAAACCATGCACACAAATGGCCAGGGCAGGCATGGAAACGTGCTTGTTTTGCTGTTTGGAGTTGTACGTGATAGACGGTGTGTGTGGGGGGGGTGCGGGCGGCAGGGAACGCTCAGACCACGGGAACTCACCTGAACATGAACGAACCACGCTGACCGCCGAAACAACACAGGGGTCCCCAAACACAACAACACCCTTCATCAGACCCTCCCCCACAACAACACCCTTCATCAGACCCTCCCCCACAACAACACCCCCCACAACAACACCCCTCACAACAACACCCCCCACAACAACGCCGGGCCCCCCAGACACAACCAAACAACGGCGGCTGCGTAAACGAAAACGGTCTGACCCACCCAATTTCATGGCAGAATTTGTGGAGTCCTGCGAAGAACACATCAACAACCCTCACCCCCTTACCCTTCAAACCCCCCTCCACGCTGCTTGCATGTCAGACACCGAAAATTTTGACGATCAGATGTGGGAAACACTGAGAAACTCGCACACGGCCGACTGGAATGCTCGTGACATTCTGGGCAACACCCCCCCCATGATGGCCAGGAACAACCCTTGTCTGGCAGAATATCTCGTGGACCACGGGTTGGCACACCTGTTTCACAGGAACAAAATGCGCGTCCACCCGTGGTTTGAGTCTTACTTGTTGCACCTCACGGCGGGGGGTGGTGCCGACCCCCCCTGCGCACACCACCACCAGCGGCTTTATTCTGCTCTCATGAAGGCGTTCAACCCCCTGGACAGTGACGCGTGTGGGAACAACGCTTTCCACCGCCTGGCCAGGGCACCGAGAGCGCGCTCCCCCAAACACCCCCACACACTGCACACTTGCTCGTTGATCTCAGGGGGGCTTTGCGCGCATGAATGCGAACTCTTGTGCACCCACATCAACAACCACAAACACACCCCCATCATGGTGGCCGTCATTCACAACAATTCTTCGTTTGTGTGTGCGCTTGGGAATCTTGTGGCGTCTGGAAAGATCACCATGGGTGCGTTCTTTGGTGGCGGAGGTAGCGGTGGTGGTGGCGGAGGTAGCGGCGGTGCTGCGCAGACGGTCCAAGGCAACATATTACATCTCATGGCAAAACATGGAATGATGGGGGGGGGGAGTGGCTCGTTTGACTTGGTCGAATTTTCTGTGAAACACGGAGCCACAGACATGGTCAAAAGCGCCTTGCGAGCCAAAAACGCTCAGGGCCTCACACCGTGCGACGAATTCACTAAACGGAACCCCCATCTTTCCCCCCACACCTACGTGAACCATGTAGCGCGGACGGCGGGCCTCACCACAGAGCAGTTGCTTTCATGTCGTGCCCAACTTTGAATGAAGTCCATATCCGTCAGGGTTGTCAGGTTGGGAATTTTTTGAAATAAATATGTTTCTCAAATAAAACAGTGAAATTTACAAACTCTGTAAATACACAATGGCCAACAACAACAGTCAAGATGTTGTTGAAAAGATTCTGATGTACGCTGACACTGTGAGCCACCTGTTAGAAGAAAAGTGGAAAACTGAGAATGTGGAGGGAGGAGGTAAATCTCCGAGGCTGGAAGTGTGGAAAAAACTCGTTGCCAACGCCCAACTAGCGAGCGAGGGAAAGTGCGACCAATCACGTTTTGTGGATGACCTCAGCCGGAGTTGCGAGAGTTTTGTTGGGTCTCTCCTGTCATTACCAAAAGATCCCAAAAAAGCGGGAAGGATACAAATGATGGGATTTTTCAGTGGGTTATCAGAACAGTGCAGGAATGAGTGCAGGGCAGCAACAGCCAAGACCGCTGGTCTCAACAAAACTGACCGTGGGGTCTCTGAGGACATTGTCGAGAGAATTAAGGTGTATGCAGATGCTGTATCCAGAGGAATCAAGGGTTTAATCGGTGCAGAGAAGACTCTGGGAATATGGGAAAAAATTGTCGATGAAGCAAAAAATGTGTGCGTGGACCCGACCTGCGCCGAAGGAAAATGCAGCAGGACAAAGTTCGTGGAAGGGCTCGGCAGTTGCAACAGGGAGACGGTTTCTGGCCTCATGGGCATATTAACACCCCCCAAGGAAAACGGCGAACTACGATCCCTGGGAATAACGACCCTCAGGCAAATTGTGTCTCATTTACCAGCAGAAGAGTGTGTGATCAAGTGCACAAAAGGAAAAACTGAACTGGATGACGATGTTCCCGTTCTGAGCAAAAGTATCGAGGAGTACAACGCCACAAAACAATCAGAAGATTTCTCCCCAAACGTATTTTTTGAAATATTTTCAAAAGCGTTCTCCAACAAGGATGGGGAGTTCTCACCAATTTTGCTTGGGAGGTGGAATACTTTCGCGGCAAACCAGAAAAATCATGAGATGGGGGAACTCCTGATAAGCATGCTCCCCAAATGGTCCCGGATCGATAAGGTGATGGGACCGGATCAAAAAACACCCGCTCTGGGTTTGTATTCCGATGCAGTCAAGTCAGCCCTCGTCGAACGAAGATGTGGACAACAGGCATACGGCGCAAAAGACAACACATGCGCTGTTGACGACTTGGGGAAAGACATTGGGGTGGAGACTGTTGATCAAGGAGATATCCAACAGGATGAGGAGAAAAGAAAACGGTGTTGGTGCACCGCTATCTTTGAAATCGCAAAGGTTAACGAAAAAATGGCAGACATATTTGCTGCCGCGGAAGCCCTAGAAGAAAAGGAGAGAGCGGAGAACGAGGTGGACGAACATGAAATGACAGAAAACGAGGTAAGTGATGCTTTTGTTGCAGAAAAGGGTTCAGAGGGGGGGGTGCAGGAAACACCAAGTGAGGAGGTACAGGGGGGGGTACCAGAGGAACAAACACCAACAGGGGAGGCACAGGGGGTACCAGAGGAACAAACAGACGAAACGCCAACAGAGGAGGGGGCACAGGAAAAACAAACACCAACAGAGGAGGGGGCACCGGAAAAACAAACACCAACAGAGGAGGGGGCACAGGAAACATCATCAGGGGAGGCACAAATGCCGAAACCAGCAAAAAAAGTCAACCAAGAAAATGTTAAAAGAAAACTAGATGCATTCAAAAGAAATTTGAAATCCATGGGCCTCAACATTGATCAAATCAAGAAAAATATTCGGTCAATTCACTTGGAATTTGATAGAAAAATATCCGATGAGGAAATGGAGGGTATCATGACAAAGGTGTTGACATTCAGAAGGAGACTTGGGCCGACCGCTTGGTACATAAATAATAATAAATGGGGTTGGAAATGGAACAGCGGAAATTCAGATGCAGAAGAAATAACAAACGCGATTGGGTTGCGATTCATCAAGGCGGGCGCTCTCCCACCACAAAAAAGAAGAAACAGGGCTGAAACATTTATGTTTTGGTGATTCTGCTGGGGTCTGAACTCCCACACAAATGAATAAATTTAAGGACGTTCCCCCTTGGGGGTCCAGAACACAACATGGCCAAGGGCGTATTTTTTTGTACCGCATTTTACAACCACCCTAGGGACAAACCAACTGACCAACTAACTAACCACCGCCCATCCATGCGCAAATGTTGTGCCGGAATATTCTCGCAGACGTGTTTGCGGAGAACTCCCCCGGTTCCTCAATAAAAAAGTTCATCTTGGCCTGTGATCTCTGGAACCCCAAGGGGCAAGCCAAGAGGATCCCCATATTTGTGTGGATGGTGCTCCACAAAACAAAAGTGGTGGTGCCGCCGGGAAACGTCATGCACTATTATCGTGTGAATTTCCAAGATTTCTTCTCCCCGGACGCTTATGTTTTGCATGTGTTGGGCAGGATTCTTTGTGAAGACATAACCCCAAACGAGATTGTGAAAAACTTGACGTATTTTTCGGAAAAAATGCCCAGACCCCCCTGCCCACATGCTGCCACAACCCTCGCAAATGGCAACAGGATTACAAGGATCTTGTTTCAACACTTTTTCTCAGACAGTGCAACCATCAGGCAATGGGCATGCGAGGTGTACGACAACCGGAAAAACACGTGTTTTTCACACCAAGATACAGCCAGACTGTACTCGGAAACAGCCCTGCACATGAGAACTGACGTTTCCAGACTCCCCACACCAACAAAAAATGTCTTGAACGCCGTTGGGAAGTTGTACATCGAACTGTCTGAGACTTCCCTGTGGCAAAGGAACTGGATGTACTTTTTGTACGCAAAACTGTGCATGGAGGACCACTTGGAGAACGGGGCCCCCATCCCTTGGGAAAACGTGAACACCGGCGGCAGACCCGCGTTTGGGTTCCATGGTTCGGAGGCCAACACCCCCCGTCTCGCAACGTTGCGGGCATTTGTCACATGCAATCCTGATCTGAAACGGATGTGCAAGATTGTCGAGACCCTGTACACGGGGAAAACAGACTACAGTTCTGAAAAAAACGCGGTTGCGGGGTCAAAAGAGTTGTTCAGAAAGAAGGGCCAGGGCAGGAAACTCAACAGCAACTCCAAAGAAGTCCCCAAGAACCGGAAATCCTATTCTTAACGTGCGTCACATATGCTGACAATTTCTTTCTCTTCAAGCAGTTGAGACACACACACCGCTACCGTCGTCAATCTCTACCAACCAACAACACACCACCATGCAAATTTTCGTCAAAACCCTGACCGGCAAGACCATCACCCTTGAGGTGGAATCCTCAGACACGATCGAGGCCGTCAAGTCCAAGATTCAGGACAAGGAGGGGATCCCCCCCGACCAGCAGCGCCTGATCTTCGCCGGGAAGCAACTCGAGGACGGGCGCACTCTTGCCGACTACAACATCCAGAAGGAGTCCACCATCCACTTGGTCCTGCGCCTCCGCGGTGGCATGCAAATTTTCGTCAAAACCCTGACCGGCAAGACCATCACCCTTGAAGTCGAATCCTCAGACACGATCGAGGCCGTCAAGTCCAAGATTCAGGACAAGGAGGGGATCCCCCCCGATCAGCAGCGTCTGATCTTTGCCGGGAAGCAACTCGAGGACGGACGCACCCTTGCCGACTACAACATCCAAAAAGAGTCCACCATCCACTTGGTCCTGCGCCTCCGTGGTGGTAGTGGCGGAAAAGACGGTGAATAACACCCGGCGTTTTGTGGGTGAGGGTCTGCCGTCTGGCGCGCCTCCACAACAGAACAATAAATTTGCCCAAGTTACATTTTACACACAATATCCCGCGCACACTATTACGACGTTGTTTTATTTGCCTGTTGTTTATTTGCCTGTTGTTTATTTGCCTGTTGTTTATTTGCCTGTTGTTTATTTGCCTGTTGTTTATTTGCCTGTTGTTTATTCATGGTGATGAAATTCCGGCGATCAACAACGGGGTCCAACCATAGTGCACAACAAACAAAAACGGCGCGTCCGCTTTCAGGTTGAATGTGGTGGTGGACGCGCACATTTCGTTTTTCATCATGACGGCGGTGGTGGCCGCAAATTCGGTCCCACTCTCATCCACATCCAGAGAGACGCTGTGGAGGACGTGGCTCACGTAGGGGGGGTTCCCACTGTCGTCCCTGAGCATCCCCGTGATGTCTGCGCGCCGCCCGTCAAACATGTCAGACACGCCACACTCCATGAGGGCGCCGGCCAAGGGGATTGTGCCCGAATCCAAGTGGAGTTTTGGCATCTCCAGTGTCCCCTCCATGGTTTTTGATTCTCGGTAAATTTTTTCCCACGCACCCGGGCTCAGCAGGCCTGTCCAAGGCATGCCCCGCTGCGACCGCATCACGACCGTGGCCTGCACCCCCTGGCCCACACGGGAACCTTGGTAGGGGATCGTCACCGCCCTCCAGTTTGGGTCCTCACAGTAGAGGGCCTGGCCCTCCGCGTAGTGCTTTTTCATCATCTGGCACTGGCTCTCCTGCCCGGTGGCTGTCAGGAACACGCCCGGTGTTGATGGGTTAAATTTGTTCAGCCACGAGGACCGGAACACCAGCGCGTTGATGAGCACCGAAATGGTGTCGGACGGAAGTTGGCCCACGATGCGGGAAATTTTTCCGTCTGTGGATTTGTGCACCCACTGGTTCATCTTGTCTGCCCCCCCCCCCAAGGGGAAGATTTTGAGCACCCCCTGCGTGGCTTTCAGGAACGTTTTTTGCACGTCCTGAGGGTCTGCCCACAGGGACGTGGCGTTTTTCCAGTGGCAGTGGTGCTGGACCCCATCCAAGAGGCCCGGCGAAAACCCCTGCACGAGTTTCCTCAACTGTCCCTGGGTGTCGCCTTTGGACCCCAACAACACAAACCACAGCGCGGTGAGGATGCTCGCGGGGCTCATCACCATGTTTTCGGACCCGTCCTTGGCCATCTTGTATGCCAGGGCCCACGCCCCGGGGATGTTGACAAAGTGGTTCGCGGGGGGGGGCGGAGGAGGGGGAGGGGGTTTCAGATGACCATGACCGCCGCCGCTGTTGCCTTTGTTGTTGCTTGGAACCATCGGCGGGGGCCCATGGGGGGGCATGGGGGGCGGTTGCATGTGGGGCGGTTGCATGTGGGGCGGTTGCATGTGAATTCCGTCCGTGGGGGGTTGTTGGAACTGGTGCACGTCCGAGAACCTGGCGAACATGTCAAACCCCCCACCATCATCCCCTCCCCCCCCGTTCCCCCCTCGTCTGGGCACCCGTTCGGCGGGTCTCGTTTGAAGAAACTGCTCCTCTAGAAAACTCCTCCCCCCGGGATTTTGGCCGTCTGGGGTTGCTCCAGCATGGCCGGTTATGCCATGCCCCGTGATGGGCCCTTGAGGGTGTTGGTATCTGTGGGGAGGGGGGGGCTGGGGGGGGGCACCTTGGGAGGGATGCTGGGGACCACCTTGGGGGGCGGAACCTTGTGGGGGATGCTGGGGACCTTGTGGGGGATGCTGGGGACCTTGTGGGGGATGCTGAGGAACCCCATGCTGAGGAACCCCATGCTGAGGGACCCCGACTTGTGGAGCCTCTGCGCCCGAGTGTCCAACAATTCCGTGTCCCTGCAAAGGATACTGTTGTTGTTGGGGGGGGGGGCCGTTCATCCCCGTGGGTGGCATTGTGGATGGTATCATGGATGGCGTCATGGGTCCCATGGGCATCCCGCTCATGAGGGGGCCGTGAGACTCCCCCTTTCTCCCGCGGGTGCGTGTCTGTGAGGGACCGATCTGCTGCTCGGCATTTTCATAGGCCTGTATCCAGTCATGATTAGAGTACATTGGGTGTGAGAAAACTGTTTAGGGGGGGAACTCACGTGTATTATTGTATGGGCCCCCTTCTCACGTATCTAGAAACATTATTAAAACTTGATAATTTATTGATGGTTTACGCAAAAGAGTCGTACTTGCCCTGCAGTTTTTCGCCATACATGGTGCTGATTCCCACATTGCCGGTCTCTGTATTGGCAATTACCTTGCGGGCACCCATGCGGAATGAGAACTCCAAGTTTGCAGAACCTGATGTTTGGATTTTGGTGCCGGAGGTGGCAATTGCGCCACCTTTCTTCAGGGTACTGAGCCATCCATCGCCAGCAGTAGGTGTTGTATCCTTCCAAGATGTTTCCGTACTAGCCAAGTAAAACTCAACCTTGACAAGTTGGGATGAACGATCTGTGTTTGACTTGGGCCCATCGGCAGCATCAGCAAATTCCCCACTATCATTGACTTTCCACGGCGCGTCCCCATGGATGTATGCGACGTTTCTCACCCTGTCCTTGTCTGTCTCGGACATCTTCTTGGCACCAGTCTTGTTCTTGCTTGTACCTCCTTCATTTAGGGTCTTTTCAAGGTCGCCCTCCATCCACGCCTTGTCCCCCATGTTTTCCTTGACAAAATCAACCAACTGTGTGATGTCCAAATTAGTGTTCCATTTCTTGTCTTTGCCAACGAAACCGGCGCCGACGTTGCCCTTTTTGACGCGATCCTCGGGGTCACGAACGTAGTCGCACGTGAGGTCGTCATCGGCCACCACCCAACGGTGGCACCCATCCTCACGGGTCTTGGGCCACATGTAGCGAACGCACGTAGCGCTGCCGGCGGTGATTTTGACAACAGGAAGTTTAAATTTCGCTCCAGACTCTGACCACTTGGCTTCTGATTCCTTTGTCACGAGGCCCAAGCACTTGACCAGGAGGGGGAGGTCATTGATCTCGCTGGAACCTCCGCGGGTGGCGCCCAGGCACAGGTAGGCGCTGTTGAGGACGTCATCATTGTCTACCTTGGTGTGTGACACGGCGGCCTCCACAACACGCCCGTCGCGGGCCTCCCCGGTGCAAGCGCACTTGAAAAGGCAGACTTGGGCGTCACAGGACATGGAAGCACAACGGCCAGTCACGAAAAAACGAGCAAAAGCGCCACGGGACGAGTTTGAGACGTTGTCACGCTCGGCATTGCGGCGGCTCACGTAGACGCCGTCCTCATACAACTTCTCCTTGTCGGGGTACATGCTGTAGACGTTGGCGGAGCCAAAGTATGTGTCTTTGTTGTCACAGTTCTCCACACGGACGGGAGCACCGCTGGACCCGGTTGCGTCTGCTGCACGGGTTACACGGAGGATGGGGCGGCCCTCTGTGACATCCTCAAAGGGGTCGCAGGGAGCGTCATCCCAATCATCTGCGGCACCAGAACCCTTGACGGCCATCTTGTAGACGTTGAATTGCAGGGGGGTGGCGTAGGTTGAATCCACGACCTTGGCGGTCTGCGAGCGCATTGACTGCTCAGAGACACCCATCATGTGCTTCGAGGTGGCGTGGTCCAGACCCAGCAAACTCAAGAGTGCCCGATCGTTGTTGCTCGTTGCCTGTTCAAACTCGGAGCCCTCCTCGTCCTCTGTGCTGCTTGACAGCGTGCCGTCTGTGGACTCGCTCTCGGATTCATCGAACTCAGACCCCAAAATGCCCTGCTCAAAGTCGCTATCCGAAGAGGACGACCAATCTCCCGAACCCTCCAAAAGGAGGGTTTGCTCAAAATCGTCTGACGAAGAAGAGGAGTAGTCAGACTCTGAACGGCTGTGAACGCGGCTCGAGTGCCTGCTGCTTGCAGAGTGGCTTGAACGAGATGGCATTTGAATATGACTCGCGCTTTAATTTGGACATAGGAAAAAAATCTGTGCTGCACCGTGGACCAAACTTTTTGAAAATGGTACCAGACTTTTCGAAATGACCAAACACTAAAAAATTTATTTAATCACGTCCCCCAGGCACCGCCGTGCTGACCGCTGACCGGCATGGCGGTTGGTATGGCGGTTGGTATGGCGGTTGGCATGACGGTTGTTGGTATGGTGGCTGGCATGACGGTGGCTGGCATGACGGTGGTTGGTATGGTGGCTGGCATGACGGTGGTTGGCATGACGGTGGTTGGCATGACGGTCGGCATCGTACGGTTGTTGTTCATGACAACCGAATTCGTGCCCATTGTGGGAGAAAAAAACTGGGTTTGTTGTGGCATTCCTTGGAACCCTTGCTGTGGCATTCCTTGGAACCCTTGCTGTGGCATTCCTTGGAACCCTTGCTGTGGCATTCCTTGGA
>JGI24915J38486_100240_pt1 | contig 15229 bp, 17 predicted proteins | sample LinPfosmplate3_FD_38486 | JGI IMG/M metagenome (IMG submission 38486)
TCGAGCTCGGTACCCGGGGATCCCACTCATCGCCCCAAACAAGTATGAGAGGAATTCCACGATTTACCTTTCTCCGGCTATTGCCGGTCAGTATGTTCCTATCCATCGCTTGTCTCGATGTATATCGAGCTAAACGATGGAGTCCCGAGCACGTCGGAACTCTGTAGTTCCCTGCTCGGGCCGTTGTCGTCTCTTACTTGCCTGCCGGTGCTGGCAGAGCCTGGATGTCTTCGTCCTCGATCTGGCCACGCTTGCGCAACTCGATCAGCACTGAGGCCGAGAGCCATCCCATGACCATTTCGTCGACGACCGGAACCAGGTCCGGCGTGATCACCATGAAAGCGGTCGTCAAACCGAGCCCTGTGGCCAGAAGCCAGAGCATCCAATTGGGGAGCTTGGCGATCAGGACGTGAAGTGCGAGGTGATGAAGCAAGGCTTCCTCCTTTGGCATTACGGCGCCATTATTCCGCCACCCCAGGTTGAGGGTGGATTGAGGGTTTGAAACACAAAAACCTGTATTTGGAGAGAATCAGGGGAATCCCCTACAAATACAGGCCTTTCTATTGCTTTATGGTTCTCTCCAGACTCACAAAGCATCGCTTTTTTATCTTTCAATGAACGCATGAAGATACCAGAAAATGGGATTTTTGTCAATCATTCCTGACGAAACTGGTTCACGTGTCTGTGCACAGGAGAAAAGGCATTCATATGCTAAAATACGCACATCTATGGCAAGAAAGAAAAAACGCTCTCGTAAATCAAATCGGGGGCAGGAGGCTTTTTTGGGTCTCGAACTAAACCCTGAAACAAAACGTGGCATTGGCGTTATATTTTTATTCGCTATTGCTGCACTTATCTTTCTCAGTTTCTTCCAGATGGCAGGTAGTCTGGGGGTAGCGATTAACAGCGGGCTAAGCATCTTTTTTGGTCTAGATCGCTTCTTAGTTCCTATTGTAATCATCATCATTGGTGCATCAATGGCATATCCAGACCGCGGTGTCTTATCGATCTGGAACTATATCGGATTACTCTTCTTCTTTCTGTCATTCAACGCCCTTATAAACTTCTTCCTTTTTGCTCGTCCAGAACCAATCACTCAAGACCTGACGCTTGCAGGTGGGTACCTTGGTCAATTTCTTGGAACTTTGCTCCCAGCGTTTATTGGTTACTGGGGAGCAATCTTGGCAAGCAGCGCCTTGCTACTCATTTCAATCCTTTTGATTTTCAACACATCACTGCGATCAATAGCAGGAGTGCATACACATATAACAGGTTGGTTTGGTGCACTGCTTCACAGAGACACTTTGAGGAATGCTGATGACCCCGAAGAAGATTGGGAAGATGAAGAGGAGGAGGATGAAGTTCCAGATGAAGAAGAGGATGAGGAGGAAGATGAGGTTACAGATGAAGAGGAGGATGAAGATGAAGACGAACATGAATTCACAGCTAAGCCAGTACCAACACCTGAAAGACGTGAGACTGTTCTTATATCGTCTCAACAGCGAACAATTAAGATCCCAATGAAACTTTTGCTTCGCGGAGGGGCAAAAGCAACCTCAGGAGACATTGATCGCAATAAAGACATCATAGAAAAAACATTTAACGAGTTTGGTATTGATGTTGAAATGGGCAAGACATCAGTTGGGCCTACTGTCACTCAATTCACCCTGCGCCCAGCGCAAGGAATAAAAATCTCACGCATTGTCTCTTTGCAAAATGATTTGGCTCTAGCCCTAGCTGCTCACCCACTTCGAATGGAAGCACCTATCCCAGGAAAGTCGTTGGTTGGAATCGAAGTACCGAATACAAAGGTTGCAACCGTTACACTCAGAGATGTAATCGAAACCAAAAACTTTAAAGCAAGTGAGTCACCACTGAGCGTACCGCTAGGAAAAGATGTTTCTGGAAACTCTCATGTCATAGAACTAGACCGAATGCCACATATGCTTGTGGCTGGTGCTACTGGATCTGGTAAGTCCGTGTGTCTCAACACCATGATCATTTCTTGGTTGTATCAAAACGGACCAGATGCCCTGAAGTTGATTCTGATTGATCCAAAGCGCGTTGAGCTCACTATCTTTAACGGCATCCCTCATTTACTAGTTCCACCAATCACATCAGTAGATGACACGGTCAATGCCCTCAAGTGGACCGTAAGAGAAATGGAACGGCGCCTAGACATGTTGAGTAAATTTGGCGCTCGCAACATTGACCAGTACAACGCCAAGGTAGAAGAGCGAATGCCAAGAATCGTTATTGTTATTGATGAATTGGCTGATTTAATGAGTGCTTCAGGGCGCGAGGTTGAGTCAACAATTGTACGAATCGCCCAGATGGCACGAGCTGTAGGTATTCATTTAGTACTTGCAACGCAGCGGCCATCAGTAGATGTCATCACCGGAACCATCAAAGCTAACATTCCTGGAAGAATAGCTTTTGCCGTTGCTTCTCAAACCGATTCTAGAACAATCCTTGATCAGTCAGGTGCAGAAAAACTACTTGGTCGAGGAGACATGCTCTTTACTAGTGCAGAACTTTCAAAACCAAAAAGAATTCAAGGAGCATTTGTTTCCAATGATGAACTTGAAGGGATTGTTAAATTCCTGCGTAAAAAAGGTGCGCCAGATTACAACATGGCTGTCACAGAAATCACTAAGGCTGGCACGGTCTTTGATGATGAGGAGAGGGACTCTTTATTTGAAGATGCTATTGAGACAGTCTTGGAAGGCGGTAAGGCATCAACTAGTTACCTACAGAGAAGACTCAGGGTCGGCTATGCACGTGCTGCACGCATCATGGATGAACTAGAGAGTGCTGGTGTGATCGGAGAGGGTCATGGTGCAAAAGCTCGAGAGATTTTAATTGACTCATGGCCACCAGGAGGAAACGTCACTGAGGGCATGCCTACGGCCCAAGATGATTATGATGAAGCATATGGAAATGAGCCACAGTGGCCTGAAGAAGATGATGAGGAAATTGAGGAAGAAGATGAAGACGAAGAAGGAATTGAAGATGAGGAGTTGGAGGATGGTGAAGAGGGAGAGCTAGAAGAAGGTGATGAGACTGATGAAGAAGAGAGTGAGTGGGAGGAAGGTGATGAGATAGAGGAAGAAGAGGAAGAGGAAGGTGAAGAGGAAGATGGTGACGAGGACGGAATCGAAATTGACGAAGAGTGGATTGATGAAGACGAAGAAGACGAGTAAGCTCAAAACATGGCATTCGTAATTAGAAAATTCGACTACGCAGAAAACCTGGGCGAAAAACTCAAGGCTATTCGACGTTGTGCCAACTTCACATTGAGCGAGATGGAGACAAAGACAAAGATTAGGAAATCGTTTCTAAAAGCATTTGAGACAGGTGACTACGCCTCACTGCCAGATCCTGTCTACGCAAAAAATTATCTGAAAGTATATGTGCGTGCGCTTGGTGGAGACGTTAATTACTTTCTAGATCAATACGAGGCCGAGTGTGGAACCTGCGACTTCATGAAAAACGCTAGACTCCCCCGTCGTAGAGCAGGTGCGTTGCAATTCCTTGTAGCTAGTCGTTATGTAAAAGTATTGGCCGTATTGGCAGTTGCCGTGGCAATCACCAGCTATGTTGGCTACCAGGTTAAGGCGATTGTTTCCCCACCAGATCTACTTGTTTACCAACCATCTGACGGTGTTATGACCGACGAAGCCCTCATTGCCGTCACTGGTCATGCTGAGGATGGTGCTTCTGTGAAAGTAAATGGAATTGGGGTCCTCTTGTCTACAACTGGGAGCTTTGAAATAGATGTGGCACTTGAAAGAGGTCTGAACATCATAGAAATCGAATCAACTAAGCGATATTCACGTCCAGCAATGGAATATAGGCGTGTTGTATTGCAGCAAGATAGAACACTGAGTTTTAAGTAAAGCCACAGCTGACAAAATGCTAAAAAACGCCTATTTATGGGCGATTTTTTGTCTGCCAGGGTTGACAAAACCCCTAAAAAATGGTATCTTCCCTTCTTGTAGAAAACCCTCTACAGGTCTCAAAACCTTACAATTAAACTTGCTTGTCAATTCTGTGCACGCCCTTATAGGCTTTTGGTTAAGCAAGGTAAGATTCGTTTTTACAGAATGAAGACGCGTCATGTCATCAATATTCATATTGGTCACATGACGCGTCTTTTTTTGAGTCATGTTTCACCAGTCGGAGAGATCCTATGCCCACCCCCCGTGTTGACGACGAGCTCAGAGAGTTCGGTTCCACTCGCGCACTGAAGAAGTTGCGTCGAGCGAGCCGCACTCGCCTGACCCGATGCAGGAACCCGGAAACCTATGAAGAGATGCTCGAGCGAGAACGAGAGCGTCACAACAACGCAGTCACAAGAGAGTTCTCGCGCCTCGAAGCCGAGCAGGAACTCCCTCCCCACTTCATGATGTTTTCCGACGAAGAAGATGTCGCTGGTGATGACGATCAGGACTGGCTCGATCAGTTCGACGAGAACCTGGACTAGTACACGGCCCGAGCCTAATGCAGGGATCCAAGACGTGGATACCAAGCGCTACACACTCGGGACTCCACTGTAGTTTCTTCTCAAGAGGAACCTGCAGTGGAGTTTCAGAAATCAGATCAATATTTACAGAACATGCGAGCTCTGCTCGTCCCGTCGACTGGGTTAAGTCGGAGAAATGAGTATTTAGAGATGGCAAAGAAGCCTTTTGTGCTGAAGCCAGGTGTTCTGGAAGTAGACAGGCGCGTGATCCGCATCTTCGGTCTCAGGTTTTGTCCTCAAGGAGACAACACCTGGTTCCTGCAGCTGCACGATGAGAACACGGGGCGTAACAGCCACATCCCTCATCCCAAGATCTACAACAGGGTCGGCCAGGCGATCACTGACCTGCTCGAACTGCTGATCGTCGCTGGGTGTGAGGGAACGATCGACCACGTCTTGGTCGGTCGAGTTGATGCAGTCCGTCTGGTCCGCGAGGGATACATCTTCCCCCGAAAAGGACTGAGGCGCGCACAGCTCCTCGACGACGGCACACTCCTCCTTCCCCCGGTCATCTTCCAGACAAGCAAGGGAGAGATGAGAATCCCAATCCGGATCACCAGGGAGATGGAAGCAGACCACGTGGTCATGAACGCAGACGGCAACCCCATCTGCGGATATGACACCAAGAATCTGGTGGCAGATGACGGAACGGAAATCGAGTTCCATACACCAACGGTTTTCGTCCAAGAGGCCGCACAGACCTAGAACAACAACGACCCGAGCCAACGCTCGAGACCCGCCGGGATAACCGGTACAGGAGGCTCGAAGCATACGCGGCTCGGGACTCCATCCCATGTTTCGACACTGTCGAGACGTGAGATGGAGTGGAAAGGAGCAACAACATGACCCACCCCATCTATGTGATCACCCTGGACCCCAAGAGGGGCCTGAATCACATCCACCTGGACGACTCGCCAAATGGCAACATGCTCGAACTCGCCCTGCGAGACGAGCGGGAGCTGTTCCGCGGCTCACTGAAGGAATGCCTGGACTGGGCACGAGAGAATCTCAGCGACGACGTCGCCGACGATTTCATCAGGCTGATGGCTGCCGACAAGGCACTCTCAGAAGGCACCAAACAGCCCCGGTGATCTAACCGACACCAACGGCCCGAGCCGACTCTCGGAGACAAGGTGAGAGAATCTCACCACTAGGAGTCTCCATTGACGCAGCTCGGGACTCCATCTGACATTTCGATGAGATCGAGACGTGAGATGGAGATCCTCTCCTACCCATCCCGCATCGCGGGACCCGTCAACTGGGTCAAGTTGAAGAAAAGAGACATCTTTTGCGTTTTTACATCCTGATTCTGACCTTGATGACCGTGGGTTGCGTCCAAGAGCTTCCTGACACCTACGTCACCATCAACATGCCGCCTGTCGCCGACTCTGACGAAGAGCCTCCGGAAGAGCCTCTCGACGATGACGACAGTGCTTCAGAACCCGAAGAAGAAAGCGACGTCTCGCAGGAGCTCATGGAGATCGGCTTCACGACTGCCTTCCACGCAGCCGAGCCGTTCTTCGCCGAGCCCGGCGAGCAGGTCACCTTCGGTACCGTGACGCTCAAGAGCCGCTACGGTGGCATGCTCGACATGAGCATCGTGTACATCGAACTGGGTTCCGACGGAAACCAGGACGGCTTCTACGGCTACGGCGGCAACGCTGAAGTGTCCATCACGGACTACGTGGAAGAGTGCATGCTGCGTTCATGGCCGTCCATGGTGGAGTACACGATTCCCAACACGCTCTCCTCCGAGGGAAGTCTGCTGGGAACCATGCTCTACCCGATCGGTGGCGAGGACGCCGTCGCACTCGACATCGTCTGCCAGCTGACCGACACGGTCCCCGTCCAGCAGATCGGTCTTACGACCGAGATCCCCAACCCCACCTTCATGCCCACGGTACGCGACGAGTACGGACTGGAAGTTCCGATCGTCGTGACGTCCATCAACGGGAACCCCCCGCAGGTGGCCGTGCTCATCGAGGGTGAGGACTGGGATGTCGGTGCCGTCCAGCACTTCTACAGCGCCGGTCTGCTTCCCCCTCAGGGTCTGTTCGACTGGTACATGGAAACGGACTACTACGCTGACAGCGTGGCAGACCCGTTCCCCATGCTCACCGCGGACTCGCTGAGCTGGGACGACGATGGAACCTTCATGGCTGACGCTGTGGAGTGGACCCTCTTCGCCACCTACCTGGATACTCCAGTGTCGCTCGACCCGAGCGACTTCATCGACGAGTGTCTGGTCAACGAGATCTCCGCCGTAGCAGAAGGGCCCAGCCCTTGGTCTGAAACCCAGATCGGGTCAATCGACGTGACCGGTTCGAGCATTTCGTTCCCCTTCGATTGGCTCACGCCCATCTCCTACGAAGGAAGCCAGGACTACACGGTCAACCTCTCCTGCGTCATGCTTCCGAACACCACCGGACAGACGGTGATGATCTCGGCAGTCTTCACCGGCGTGGTAAACCCCACGCTGGAAGAGACCGGTCAGGAGCTGGAGGTCGACATGGCCGAGCACGACTCGCTCGTGTTCTACCACCTCCCGGAGTAGACCACTCCAACGAGACCTCCCTTGGGAATCCGCCCAAGGGAGGTCAACCCGAGTTCTCAACTCGGGACTCCAACAAAGCGCTTCAACCTGGAGCGTTACGAGGAGTAATCAATGATCGTAGAACTGCTTTTGCTGACACTTGGTCAGCCGGCCCCCGGAATCTGTGCAGACGAAGTTATCGAAGACTCGTCCGTGCCGGGTTTCCCCGACGACGAGCCGGTCGAGCCCACACGGCTCATGCCCGCGGCCAAAGGTCGCGACAAGATCAAGCTCAAGCCCAAGACCGGCAAGGGAATCCCTCCGGTCAAGTACACGGGGCCCAAGCCCAAGACGCGTGCCGGCCGCCAGCCGGTGATGCAACGGGCTAGCCACCCGCAGCTTCGACGACGTTCCTAGAACGAACTCTTCACACCTCACACACCACCACCCCCTCCAATTGAAAGGATGGGAAATGTACCAAGGAATCGCCAAGCGCATGGGTCTGCCTGATTGCGTCGACTGGAAGCGATACTGGAGATACTTCGAAGACAAGAGCTTCGAGAGCGTCCCTGAATCGTCCCTCGATGAGCCGACCATCCAGGTGCAGGCTCAGGACGTTGTCACGCGCTACCTGCTGACTCACAAGAGCGAGCGAGAGCTGGTCAGCATCCTCTTCGACCCCCGCTTCTACTGCGACGGATTCGCTGCCTGCGCAACCGTAACTCGCGCAGCCGCCATCCTGGCCCTGAAGATGAAGAAGGGCCGAGTTCAGGACTCTCTGGACACGACCGGATGGACCTTGGAGGACTACGGTCACTGCCGAGCTGCCACCAAGGTGCGGCGAGACCAGAAGCATCTTCTGGAGACCCATGAGGATCAACCCTGGGGCAACTGGAAGTACAACCAGCGCTGCAGAAAGCAGTGGATGACGCGAGCACGAAGGTTCGCACACAAGGCCTGCAAGCCGCTGGACTACTGGGGCTGGAAGGCTCTGGAAGACAGCAGCGACTTTCACGCTAGCGTGAGCCAGTTCGTCGGCGACGGCGAGAGCTTCAAGCCCCTCAACGGCGGCAGCTGTGAAGAGACCGACCTCTTCTACACCAACGAAGAGACGATTCTCATGCTCGACGCGGCGCAAGAAGATGCCATGGACGATCACGTCGCGTCCCTGACTCCCGGCGAGTTCGGTCTGACCGACGCCGAGACCGACGCCTACGAGCAAGAGTGGGCGATGGACTGGGATCGCCCGGACATCGACACCGCCGACATCAGGTCCTGGGACGAGATCACTCCCAGTCGATGGTCCCACAACAATCTCGACTGGAATTCCATCAGCGCCGAAGGCCTCCTGAAGCGCTATGGCATCTACTGGAAAGAGCCCACCTGCGGGTGCTGCGGACCGCACTGGTGCCAAGACGGCAGGGGCATGATGCAGGTTCGTCGAGGTGACGACTGGCAAGAGCGCTGGTCCTCCTGGAACGACCTGTATATGGACCGACAGGATGAGCCGCAGTTCTTCAAATGGCTGATGGCCTGGAAGCACCACGCGGACATCGAACTGTCGTTCAGCGAACGCTACTGCTAGACAAGACACGATCTGCCTAGCCTAACGGGCTAAGGCAAACGACCCACCGTCGCCGTTTGGCTATGGTGGGCACGCCCGAGCCTAGCGCTTTGGACCCAAGGTGGGTTCCCGAACGCTACACGCTCGGGACTCCACTTTAGACCCTCATAGGGGGCCTGGAGTGGAGTTTCCCCTACAAGTAATATCTTCAACAACTCCTGCCGTGGAGGAAATGGTCATGATTCGCAGACCCTTGCGAAGCTTGCATGTGACAGAGGTACACAAGGGAGAGATCCCGATCAGCGTACGAGTCGGCGGAACAGGGCCCGTAAAGCGGCCCGCCGTATGGACTGGTGAAGATTTCCTCGGCTTTGCAGCCCCGGGAGTCGCTTACCCAGATCGACTTCGCGCGGTCATGGTCACCTTGAGTGACGGCACGAGCTTCAAGCTCATGTCAGAGAAGCTCACGGTTCTTCACCAGCGTGAAGATACCCGCTTCTGGCCACCAACTGGCACATGGCAGTTCCTCAGAAGAAGGGACTCCATTGTCGAGCTGCAAACGGTCTGGAACATGGTTCCCTTCCAGGACAAGGGAAGGAACCTACAGCTCATCCGAGAGCGCAGCCATGCGCGCAGGCGAAACCGAAGAGCGGTCACGGTCAAAAGCCCTCAGTGGTATGTCTTGCGACGACGCGTTGGAAGACTCGAGCGTCAAGAGTTCTGGAAAGACGCCGAGAATGAAGCTTCGTGCTTCAAGACTGTCACCATGGGCTCGCCCAGCACCTACACCAACGAATCAATCCACATCGAGTTCCAGGATGCCTGGGACGCCGAAGTGGATGACAAGATCGTGGTGCAGTGGGAGCATGCCTTTCACCGGCGAACCGTACTGGTCGAGTGGCCCCTCTTCCACGGGGAGAAGCGGCGCCACCCTCTGGTTCGTCTCAACATGAGCGAGGAAGAAGCACGTCAGTTGTACAACTCCTGGGTACGAAGAGGTCGACCCAGCGGTAAGTACGACAACATCCACGAACTCGTCGAGGTGGTCACCAATGGTGAGCTCGCCTTCCCGGTAGAGCGACCCAACGGGATCGGTGGATGGAACGACTGGTACAAGATCCGCTTTGCCAGCGGGATCACAGCCATCAACTGGCCGGTGCTCCTGAGGGCGATCGAGGACAAGTACTTCGATCAGATCAACACCAACGAGCGGCTGCGCCAGATGGTCTCCACCAGGAAAACCATCGAGCGCGACCCTGGACTGGTTGATAGGGTCAAGCGAGCACTGCTGGCTGGATCCTGCTTCGAAGGCCAGAACTTCGACGTCGAGTTCGATGTCGAAGTGTGTGTGGGAGCCAGACTCCTGTTCACAGGACGCATTGGCGGGAAAAAGATCTGGATCGTGGACAGCCCCAACTACGGGCATGCCATGTACGTCTTCGACCAGGAAGATCCCGCAAGGTTCTTCGCCAACTACCAGATCAGCGCAGCAGAAGCACTGGAAGACGCCATCGCACGCGTGATCCACTCGAAGGGGTGGGAGCAGCGCGCAACGCAGGTGCTTCAAAACGCAAGCTAGAAATTTACGGCCCGAGCGGTCGATTGAGAACGGAGTTCTCGATCGCTACACGCTCGGGACTCCACTTGTACTGATGAGGCTTCTCGTCATGACAAGTGGAAAGGGGCTCGTGAAGAGCCTAATCCTAAACTGACCATTGGTCAGAGAAAGTTGAGGAACACCCTTGGACACAATCGACCAAATCATGAGTTGGCTGCCGGAAATGCCGGAATGGCTCGCCGCCATCGTCCTGGCCGGACTGGTAATCGGAACCATCGGGCACCTGATCTTCCGAACCCATCGTCTGACGACAAAGGGATTCTCCCTGAACATGGAGCTCGCTGAGGTCTCCAAGATGATCACGGACAAGAAGTCCTATGAGAGCATCATGAAGTTCATAAACGAGCACCCTCGTGGGAGCGACTACCCGATCGTGGCACACGTCTACTCGATGGTCTACCAGGCCTCTAAGGGCATCAACGGGTTCGTGCGCAACTCCAGTGCGATCCATGACAAGGTGAACGCTCAGCACACCTGGTACATTTGGAAAATATGGGCACCAGCTGCAGCGATCTTCCTGGTGTCGGTGATCGCGGGAGGGACGGCATGCTCTGCACTCCCCTTCAGCAGAATCCTCTGGGGTGTCGGCTTCACGACATGCACCTACTGGGGAGCAATCGCCATGACCCGAACAGTGATCGCTCTCTGTAGTGGATCCATCACAAACATGCTGCTCTGGGACGTCTTCACAGACTTGCTCGCACGAGCCAACCGCGAGCACAACATGCTCTGGAAGAAGCACGTCGAAGCCGTCTGGATCGACCCGGACGCCGACCGCGGGCCGTACAGCGAAACGACCCAACAACTTGCTGGACTGAGCTAGCAACGACACCCGAGCGTAACCCTAGTTACACCTGCACACGGCAGGTAACCGACAAACTGTCGGAGTGGAAACTGGGCACTTGTACGCTCGGGACTCCATAAGTGATGAGGAACAAATCAATGTAAGGAGTACAGACCTTGCTGAGATACTGTTCCTCGACACTTATGGATACAAAACGTTTACGCGGTTTTTTTGTTTTGCCATTGTCAGACAATTGTTTGACAAAAGTCTGACAAGCTGATTTAATAGAAATGTAAGTCATGATCCCAACCCCTATGGCTAGCAAAATAAAAACTGAACCAATCTCAGTACGAGATTTTTTAAGAAATTTCGCTCTAATCACAAAACCAACTAATAATAAGCGGTATGTGATCATGAAGCACAACAACCCAATTGGAGTATTTACCCCATGGGAGGCCCAAAAAAAGCTTATGGATAATAAGCCATGGTCCATGCTTGATGACGCTGAATAATGACCTCTTGTATCTTTTTCACACCCTGTTAAGCTACTCACACTCATTACTGAAATTCCATAATATGGCTAAGCAAGTAACAAAAGCACTTGATACAGATGCACGCTCAAAAGCAGCACTTGATGCTATTTCTCAAATAAAACAACGATTTGGCGACGGTGCAATAATGCGTCTTGGGGAAGCCCAGACCATGAAAGTTGAGTCCATCTCAACTGGCTGTTTATCACTAGACCTTGCCCTGGGGGTTGGTGGTGTGCCAAGAGGACGCATCATTGAGATCTATGGCCCTGAGTCTTCTGGAAAGACCACTCTTGCTCAACACATAGTTGCCGAGGTTCAAAAAAACGGTGGACTCGCTGCCTTTGTCGATGCTGAACATGCTCTTGATCCAGAATATGCACAGAAGATCGGGGTAAACATCGATGAGCTTTTCATCTCTCAACCAGACACTGGAGAGCAAGCCCTTGAGATCGTTGAAACACTCGTACGTTCAAGCGCGGTGGATGTGGTGGTGATCGACTCTGTCGCAGCACTCACTCCTAGAGCAGAAATTGAAGGAGACATGGGTGACTCTCACATGGGTCTCCATGCTCGTCTGATGTCGCAGGCTCTCCGCAAACTTGCTGCGATTGTCAGCAAATCAAACACTACTGTTATATTCATCAACCAGATCAGAATGAAGATCGGTGTGGTGTTTGGAAATCCTGAGACCACTACTGGTGGTAAGGCCCTAAAGTTTTACTCTTCTGTGCGAATCGAAATCCGCCGCAGGGCCCAGATTAAACAAGCTGAAAAAATCATAGGTAACCGTACTAAGGTAAAAATCGTAAAAAACAAAGTCGCTCCCCCATTCCGCACCTGTGAGTTCGACATCATGTACAACGAAGGAATTTCTATAGCTGGAGATCTTCTAGAGCTAGGTGTCCCATATGGGGTACTCGATAAAAAAGGAAACAACTATTACTACGGAGAGGAAAAACTTGGACTAGGACGCGAAAGTGCAAAAAGATTCTTAAAAGAAAATCCAAAGATCATAAAAAAACTCCGCAGCGATATAGAAAAAGCAATAGAGGCAGGAGAGCCAACAGAATAGAAACAAAACAGGGCCATGTGCCCTGTTTTCTTGTCATATCGTTTCTAAATCGCTAACCTAGAAGCAGCGATAACGCTAGGGAGAGGACACATGAGCAGACCCCGTGGATTCAGGGCTGGTCTAGTCTTGGAAACTGAGATCAGCCGTGAACTGTCGAGAATGCGGATTCCTCATGAACTCACAAGGGGAAGGGATGAGAATATAGAGCAGAGGGTGGATCTTCGGATCACACCACCACCACACGCTCAGCACGAACCAACGTTCGAGATGCAGTTGACACTACGACGTGACAATCGTCGTAAGATGACGGACTTCGCGGTAGCAGCACTTAGTAGCACAAACCGCGGCATTCGTGTCTACGTGGAGGTCATTGCGTCTCGGCACAAACCAATTCCACGTATTGCATCGCGCGTTGCATGGGCCATCAAGGACATCATCCGTCGCTTCTGCGACTTCGGTCCAAACAGACTCTTCGGAGTCCGAGTACGCATTGGCCGCTCTCGCAGAAACCCGCCCATGGAGCGATTCAGTCTCATGGACATCGTGGGCAAGCGAGTAATGCGAGCGCTCGCCAGAGAAAGATCTCGTCGCAGAACGCGACTTGCAACCCTGGTCAGGCAAGCACGGGCAGCCAGACGAGCCCTGTTTCCATCAAGGACCCCTCCACGCATCAACCGACGAATTCAATGCACTGCCCCAAATCACAGGGGTGGACAGCATCGTGGATTCGTCCCGATCCGCCAACCTCGGTAGATCTGGGATACAAAACGACCCCGCAACGCGGGGCCTTTTCTTTTTTCTATTTACTTACACGTTCTGAATACGCACCAGTGTCTGTGTTGATCATTACCACATCACCTTGATGTATAAAGGCTGGAACCTTTGCGATTAGTCCGTTGTCCATCTCAGCTTCTTTTAAAACATTACCTGATGCTGTATCTCCCTTTACTGCAGGTTCAGTGTACGTAACTGTATACTGAATCTTTTGTGGAAGAGATACTGTCACAGCTGCTTCATTGTGCATCACCACAGTAACTTCCAAACCTTCTTTTAGATACGGAACTATATCCCCCATCTCATCTTTTGCAACAGACACCTGCTCATAATTCTGATTATCCATGAAAGTATATAGGTTTCCGTCACTGAAAAGATATTGCATTTTTTTATACTGAACATCTTCAAACACCAAAGGTTCTGCTGCTTTCAAATTCTCCTCAAGAACTTTTCCAGTTTTTAAGTTCTTCGTCTTTGTCCTAACGAAAGACCCACCCTTACCTGGAGACACTCTCTGAAAGTCGACAACCAGTAGCAGGTCACCGTTGCGATTGATAATAACTCCCTTTTTAATATCGTTTGGTGATGGCATAACTATGAAAAGTATAAGATTTGAATGTCTCTGATGTCGCGCTCAGCGTACTTGAGCATTATAAGCCGGTCAAGACCAAGCGCATTGCCATAAACGGATCCTTTGATTTGATCAAGGGCTTCTAATAGATCTTCATCAATCGGAAAGACAGTCTTTCCTAGCTGCCGACGCTCTTCTTGCTCTTGTTCAAAACGCTTTCGTTGTTCAAGAACGTCTGTCAGTTCACAAAAACCATTACACAGTTCCAAACCGTCCCCAAAAGCTTCGAAACGCTCAGCATAACTTCCGTCGTCACTCAGACGAGCCAATGAAGCTTGTTCAACCGGATACTCTGTAACAAAAAATCTCTTTTTGTCCGTCTGTGGTTCACCAAAAGCATCTACACCAGCCTCACCATAAGGCAATCTAGGCCACGGGGCATCATCCCCAAGAACATGCTGAAGCAATTCTTCGGTTTCATTTACAAGATCAGAGTACCCACCTGGAGCGTACCACTCCAACATACTGAACTCTGGAAGATTGTGTGGACCGATAGATTCCTTATTTCTAAAAACGGGAGTAATCGTATAAACACGCTCCAAACCCGCACCTAACAATTTCTTCATCGAGTACTCAGGCGATGTAATCAGAGCAGCACTCACATCTCTGCTGGGATTTGTTAAATTAATCTGCGCCTCAACTGGATCAAGATTGGGCTCCATTCCTGGATGACGACTTAGCAGCGGAGTTCTCACAAAGATAAATCCACGCGCTTTAAAAAAGGCGTGGATCTTTTCTTCAACGTCTTGCCACATGGCAATTCGTCTTATCATGTCCTGTTTTGAGGGCATGTTATTTTTGTACGAATGGAAGAAGTGCCATAACACGAGCCCGCTTGATGGCTGTGTTAAGGGTTCTCTGATGCTTCATGCAAACCTTTGAGCGCTTTCGTGGAACGATCTTCGCGAATGAAGAGAGGAACCGACGCAAAATGGTCACATCCTTATAGTCAACGTCTTGAATGTTGTTGTAGCAGAAGTAGCATTGCTTTTGCTTCTTCACGATATTGTCTTTTTTCATAGTCTAAAATGGGATATCTTCAATCTTGATTTCATCATCAGGGTTTGGTGCCGGATCGCTCATGGCAGGTGCCTGAGGGGGAACAAATGCACTAGGTGCTCCAGGTTTGAAGTTTCCTCCACCACCTCCACCAGGTGCCTTATCAAGAATTATCATATTCTCGGCCACGATCTCA
>JGI24915J38486_100241_pt1 | contig 14719 bp, 15 predicted proteins | sample LinPfosmplate3_FD_38486 | JGI IMG/M metagenome (IMG submission 38486)
GATATTGTCTTTTTTCATAGTCTAAAATGGGATATCTTCAATCTTGATTTCATCATCAGGGTTTGGTGCCGGATCGCTCATGGCAGGTGCCTGAGGTGGAACAAATGCACTAGGTGCTCCAGGTTTGAAGTTTCCTCCACCACCTCCACCAGGTGCCTTATCAAGAATTATCATATTCTCGGCCACGATCTCAGTTCGATATCGACGGACACCGTCTTGCCCTTCCCAATCACGTGTCTGCAATCGTCCTTCGATATAAACTTTTCGACCCTTGCTCAGATATTGCGCACAAATCTCAGCAAGCTTTGCCCAAGCCACAACATTGTGAAACTCAGATGCCTCTTGCTTTGCACCATTTGCATCTTTCCATGCACGATTAGTTGCAACTGCGAATGAACATACTTTTTGACCAGACGGAATCTGCTTGAGTTCAGGGTCGCGAGTAAGATTTCCGATGATGGTAGCTCGATTGAGTGAATACATACGTATGTAGATTAAATATTGTCTGCAATGTCACCCTCCAGAATCTTATCGAGCTTCTGGTCCAACTCTTCCATTGTCATCTTTGTTTCATCAGCTGTTGTAGCAGATGGTGTTGGAGGTGCTATCTTAGCAGGTTCCTCAACTGGAGCCTCTGCAACTGGTGCAACTGGCGTAGGAGCTGCTGTTGGCTTAGGTGCTGGTGTGCGAGGTGCACGTGACGACTCTTCTTTTTTCTCCTCACCCATTGTGCGTCGCCCCTCTTCATTCAAAGGTGGAACGTAAGAACTCAAGTCGATCTGTTTCTCAAGTGCTCCTTCTGCGCGCTCAAGCAGCATGTGACGGAGTACTTCCTCTGTCAGTTTTAGCTTTCGATCAAGCTCCTTTATAACAGTTGGTTCTGCATCGAAATGGACAATGACATACGTGCCATGTGTCACTTTCTTAATTGGGTAGGCCAAAGTGACCTTTCCTAGATTCTCATCACGGAGAATCGTTGCCTCGTTTGCCTTCAACAGATCAGCGACAGTCTTCTGGATTTCAGTGACTTCATCGTCTGTAAACTGTGATGGTACGAGGTAAAAGAGTTCGTATTCTTTCATAAGCGTACTGGCTCGAGTGGTCCCGAGCAGCCTTTTCAGGCTTTGGACAGTTAATAATTAACGGTGGCATCCTAGCTTTCTTTCCATTTTTGGTCAATAATGATCACACTTACCTTATATATGGTTTATTTCATTCTTGGAGCACAATCTGAACTAAGTATTGCAGAGCTAAACGCCGTTTTGGGCGATGGGTTTAAAATTACCCATTCAACAGACAAGGTTCTTCTAGCAGACATTGATGAAAAAAATCTAGGTGTTCTACAGGAACGTTTAGCTGGAATAGTAAAGACGGGTCACATCATTGGGGAACTGGATGGTTGGAACGAGGAAGATGCAATAGAACTCATTGCCACTTATGCTTCTGGGGCAATGGGGAAAAATAAAATAACTTTCGGTATCAGTGTATACAACGCAGGTGATATCTCTTTGACCCGTGCCCTAGAAAAAGATTTGAACAATATTGGGGTACGAATTAAAAAACAACTACGAGAATCTGGCCGACCAGTGCGTTATGTTTCAAGTAAAGAACCTAGGCTATCCTCAGCCATCGTTGAAACAAATAACTTACTCCCCTCAGGTGGAGAATACGTTCTCTTTGCCCAAGGTGGAGGACGTGTTCTCATCGGACAGACAGAAAGCGTGCAAGACTTCCGCAGCTGGGAGGCACGCGACATAGGAAGACCAGCAAGAGACAGACGCTCTGGCATGCTTCCACCAAAACTTGCTAGGCTCATGATCAATCTAAGTGGAGTTAACCCTCAAGGCGCCACTCTCTTAGATCCATTCTGTGGATCAGGTACAGTTCTTATGGAAGCAGGCCTTTTAGGTTTTGAAAAAATGATCGCCAGTGACATTTCGGAAAAAGCAACTGAGGACACACAAACAAACACCACTTGGCTGATTGAAAAATTCGGTATCACGCCACCAGATCTTTCCATCTTCACTTCAGCAGCGGCAGATTTACAAACTCAATTCAATGATCCAGTTGACGTTATCGTGACAGAAGTCTTTCTGGGTACTCCACGTAGAGAGTATGTAGACTCGTTTGAAATGAAAAAGATAGAAAGAGACTTACTGCCAATGTACAAAGATTCGTTCGCTACCCTGAAGCATCTTCTCAAACCAGGTGGCAAAGCAGTGGTTGCATTCCCTGCCTTCAAACAAAAGGACGGTACGTGGTACCGCCTTCCAATAAATGATCTTCTATCTAGCCTTGGCTATACCGTTCAGGCAGACTTTCTTTATAGTCGCTCAGACCAGTTCATTGCCAGAAACATTTTTGTGTTCTCTGTTTAAGTACTCACCCTGAAGTGACATACGTCGCCGTCAACCATCACGTATCCCTTTCCTTCAACCCTAAGTTTTCCAACATCACGTGCACCTGACTCTCCCCCAGCAGCTACGAAATCATCGTAGGAGATCACTTCGGCGCGAATGAATCCTTTTTCAAAATCTGTGTGAATTTTTCCGGCGGCCTGAGGAGCTTTAGTTCCACGCGCAATTGTCCATGCGCGTGTTTCTTTTTCTCCAGAAGTAAAATAAGTAATCAAGTCTAAAAGTTCATAGCACTTAGTAATGAGTCGATCCAATCCAGATTTCTCAAGACCAAGTTCTGAGAGAAACATCTTCTGCTCCTCTTCATCCATATCCATAATCTCTGACTCAAGCTTTATACTAATTGGCATTGCCAGACGATCTGATCCCAGTGGACTCTTCCAGTCTGTCATCGAAGCGTTCTCTGCCACATTCACCACGTATAGAATTGGCTTGCGAGTTAAAAGATTCACATCGCTCAAAAGAAGTTCTTCATCATCTGTAAGCTCGATTGTATTTGCCATCTTCCCTTGCTCAAGAGCTTCAAATATTTTTTCTAAAGCACCAGATTGCAATTCAAGCTCTTTTGTTTTTCCTGCCTTCAGTTTTCCACGAACAAGATTCAGTCGCTTCTCCACGGTTCCAATGTCAGCCATGGCCAACTCAATCTCAATAATCTCTACGTCACGCGCAGGATCAATAGTTCCATCAACGTGATGAACATTCTCATCTTCAAAATCACGTACCACGTGCACAATCATGTCCACCTCACGAATGTTAGCCAGAAACTTATTGCCAAGCCCCTCTCCTTTATGCGCACCTTTCACAAGCCCAGCGATATCGACAAATTCGATCGCTGTAGGAATCACTTTTTGTGAAGAAGTTATTTTTGAAAGTGTGTCGATCCTCTCGTCAGGAACTTCAACAACACCAACATTGGGCTCGATTGTGCAAAACGGAAAATTCTCACAGTCGACCTGTTTTTTGGTAAGCGTCTGAAAAAGTGTGGACTTGCCAACGTTTGGGAGCCCAACAATACCTACTTGCAACATATGGAGCCGAGTATAGCCCGAGATCTGCCCTATGTCGAGAAATAAAAAACCCGCACTCACCTCGAGGAGATGTGTGCGGGGTGCCGAACGTGAAGTTCGGTGCGTCGTGGATCAGGCTGCGGGCTGCGGGGCCTGACCGTTGTCGGGGACGGGAGCGGGGACGGGATCCGGATCGACGTCCGGCTCGGTGTCCGACGTGGCGTTCGGTTCGACGGGCTGGTGGCTCGCGAAGAGCGTGCGTACGGACCCGTTTCGATCGGCCGCCTGCTGGAGCAGCGCATCCGCATCTTCGCGCGCGCGCTGCAGGCGTTCGTCGTCGATGGACAACCACTCGGCGGCCCAGGCTTCCTTGTTGACCTCGATGACCCCCTGGATGGAGGCAGCGAGAGCGACGTTGAGCCAGTCGCCGACCGGACCGGGTCGCCAGCAGAAGGGCTCGACGACCATCGATGCGGAGCGACGGTCGACCTGGGAGGTGATCGCCATGATGCCGTCGCTCAGCGACTGCGCCATCTCGAGACTGCCCGCGCGACGCGATGACAGAGGCCCGACCGTGAGGAAGTCCTGGAACAGCGGTTCACCGGCTCCGAGATGTTCGACCACGATGGACAGCGCGCCCATGAAGATGGTCTTGGCCGCTTCCGTGATGCTGGCTTCCAGCGGCCACGCGACCAAGCTGTGAATCAGCCGCTGCTGCAGGGACCTCGCATCGACGGGGAACCGAGCGACGATCGCCGCACGGCCTTCTTCGCCCCACTGGTCGGGAACCTCCACGATCTCCAGACCCTCGAGGCTGGTAGCGAGGATGTAGTCACCCACCGGCACCGACGAGAGACCGAGCTCGTGAGCGAGGGTGTAGATCAAGTCTTCACACTCACCCATGTCGAGGCACCGAACATCCGAGATGTCCGTGAACTGGACGATCGGAGGCTCCACCTCGATGTCCGGATCGGAGGATTCGTCGGCGACGTCCTCGAGGTCCGCTTGGGAATCGGCGGCGGCATCTTCGGGATCCGGTTCGGGTCCCTCGACGGCGTATTCGGGTTCGGTCTCTTCTTCACGGGTGGGCTGCTCGAGAGCGACGGCCTGAAGCCGAAGCACGAGCCTCGCCCCCAACAGGGGGATCGGGGGGCTCAAAACGCTGTCTTGCATGGTTTTCCTCAGTGTGGCCAGAGGGTTGACGTGCCGGTGCCACAAACCGGAACGCGAGAAGACTACTACTGATACATACCCCCGTCAACCAACCGACATATACTTCTCTTGACAAATAGGCCTTTTTTTGACAGACTCAGTCCCTTACAATAGGTAAAAGATCAATCTTCCGTGTAGGCTCTTATAAGCTAGTTGATCAATAATTCCCTCTTTTCTACGGAAAGAAGACGTGGGGTCGGTAGCAATGATTTGCATTGATCTCGACCTCACGTCTTTTCATTTGAAGAGGCGGGGCATTCTTTCTAAGCGAAGAAAGAAAGGGATTTGATGGCCTACCCATTTGCACAAGGACTAGAAGGAGGACTGATGGGCAACCAAGACACCCCAGGCGGCCCCCCCAAGGTTCCGCCAACGCCGATTCGACTCAAGTCGAGTGACTTCAGAGATCCGCCAGATCAGCTGGCAAACGTACTTCCAACCGAAGACGCACCAGTTACAGACGTCCCTGACGCTCTGTCGTCTGACGCAACAATGAGCCAGGAGGTAGAAGTGGCAGTGGAACCTGAAGTAGCAGAAGAAGAACCCGTGTTCGTGATGCTGACGAAGACGTGGCCAGAGAAAGCGACAGCTGATGAGAAGATGAAGGCTGCCAAGGCTGCCAAAAAGAAAGCCCTGGCAATCAGCGAGGATCAAGAGCTCGCAAGAATTCAGCGGCGCGAAAGCTCTAGCCTGCACGTCGTGGACGAATGGACTGCTGGTGACGAAGAGTACGACCTGACCACACTGGAGGGGCAGATCGAGTTCATCGTGACCAGCCTGGCGCCAATCGTGGACATCAGAGATGGGCAACCCAATTCTCTTTCCGCGACTACGCGCATCTCAGCGATACAAGATGCGATCCCTGGCATGAGAGCAAGGGATCTCAGTCCACTGTTCCAGCCCTTCATGGGAACTGTCGCTAGTGACGCATCCTCACTGCGAGAGACCGTTGCCCTGTGCATTCAACAGCACGCCCAGGCCGGTGGTTCACCCAACACAGCCTCGGAGGTGCCGGATCTGACCACACTCAGGTGGCAGGTCGAGCTGGTTGTCAGGAGCCTGTTCCACATCGTGGATCTATCCAAAGCTCCCTTCACAACAGCGGGATCTCATGAGTCCCTCAAGCAGCTCGTTGCGGCAAGGCCGCCGAAGCTGAGCGCGGAGAACCTGCAAGACATCATCTCCGTACTCAAAGGCAGGCGCTGCGAGAATCCGACCGAAGTCGAACTTCTGCGTTTCGCAGTTGGTGAGTTCGTTGCCAAGCACCGTCTCGCCACTCTGAGAGAAGCTGTTGAACTTCGTCTGATGGCCAAGGAAGTCAACGAGCCCGAAAAAAGGCCGGAGGATCAAGCCTTCGGTGCATTCCTTCCAGAAGCAGAGGACATCGAAGAGATGCCTCCGCCAACCGCAGAGGACATGGCCCCCTACTGGGATCTGGTTCCCGAGCTCCAATGTCCCGAAGGTGACGCTGTGCTCAGGGAATACCCCGGTGCAATCGACACTGTCACAGAGATGTTCCCAGCAGAGCATCTGGACAACGAGGCTCGTACAGAGGCAGTCGCCGACCTGGCGCTGGCACTGACTGGAGTCGCAATCGGATTCGATGCTTTCGAGCGCTCGGTCCGAATTCTGCGCGGCGAACAGCCAAATGAATCCACGTCCCTGGGAGCAAGATTCCCCGTCGTGGAAGATGGTGCCAGACCCGCCGCTGTGGGAAGCGAATGGGATACTGAGATCGTGGCTCCGTCGCCACTTTCAAGGGTTCCCACATCCAGAAGGCGTTCACCCCCCACCATGGGGTCACGTGGCCGCACTCCGATCTCCGCCAAGGCAGAGACACCTCCTGCCGTCCGCAGAGTCAAGCGAGAACGTCTGGTTCCTGTTTCGGCCCTGTGGTCACTCGCAGGACTGGTTGTGGTGCTGATGCTGCTGGTTACCGCATTTCTCATGCGGCAAGACACAGTCAACCGCAACGACAGCATTGTGCGAGACACATTGCAGGACGAAGAGATCGCCAAGCAAGGAGAGCGACTGCGCTCCTACGGCGACACTCTCGCTGGTGCCATCGCCGACCATGCCGAACAGAAGTCAGAGATCATCAGCCTGACAAGAGAGCGCGATGGCTACCAGAGCCTGGCTGATCAGTCAGTGGAAGTCGTCGACTCTCTTCGTGACGAAGTCGATGACCTCGAGCGAGACACTCGCAGGAGGGTCTCAAGCGTCGCCACTGACCTGAGTGCAACCCAACGAGACATCCGCGCTCTGCAACGCCAGGTGCAAGGAAGCCAGGGGCGCGAGCGCGACCTCAAGCAACGGCTCGAGGCCACAGAGACAATGGCCACGTCCATGGTGAACGCCCAGAAGTGCCCAACTGTGGGATCTGGGACTCTCACCAGCGGAGAAGCTGGAACAGTCTTCGAGTGTCGGCAAGCCGGCGCCAAGGCGTTCGTCATCTGCATCGGAGCGGATCCGGCAACGGCCCACTCCTGCCAGATGACCACAGCCCCCAAGTAGACACTCAACGATCACCCGTTGAGTACTTGCCCGGTTAATCTGGGCGCCCTGCCACATCTCCAACCACCTCCCCCCACCGGAGATGGCGTGCAGGGCTATTTAACTGAGACGACGAGACCTCTCGTCGTTTGAGGGTAAATAGAAAGAAAGGAGGTGAGTCCATGGACCCGCTTCTGATTACCGTAGACCTGCTCTTTGCAGTGATCGGACTTTTCGTAGTCTGGATCGCTTGGCGCCTACACAGCAAGGGAGAGATCCCCCACAAGACAGCCGTGCCAGTGTTCCTCCTCGGTGGCGTCCTGCTGATGGTCGGCGTGACAATGACTCCTTCGCGGATCCTCACCTCCATCACCTCGAACGAGGTTGAGAATCAGACTTCTCAGCAGATGGTCGCGCAAGATGACGATGGACCAGACGACCTCACGGTTGTCGATGGCGGCCCCAAGGGCAAGACCATCATCATCACGGACGACGAAGATCTCAAGAACTTGCTCAGGCAAGCGATCGCCAAACTTCCTGAAGCAACGAAAGAAATCAGCACAAACTCAGACATCTCGACTGAGCTCCTCAACGTGAACGGCACAGACGATGATGACAGCTCCGGTGACGACGATTCGACCACCGAAGACGATGATTCCGGTGACGACGATTCTGCTCAGGTAGACGAAAGACGTGACCCGTTCAAGGTCGCCGTTCTCGTCCAAGAGTCAGAACCCGTTGTCATGACCCCGGTGATGACACACCCAAGAGCGCGCATCCGTACCCTGCCAAAGGAGCCTGTCAGTGGAGCAACTCCCCTGTGCACAGACTTCAAGCTCCTCCATGGCCAAGCAGGTGGACCAGAGCCTGGTGGATGTCACGTGGTAGGATGTTCTCAAGGGTACGCGCTTCCCATGCAACATCTGCCGAGCGGTGGATGGGGACAGTGCGACAGCGTGAATCGGGTCGAGAGGATCGACCAGTGCTACGTTGTCCCTGACGCGGACGGCACCGAGCGCGGACGTACGTTCAGCGAAGATGGCTCCTGGGTAGATTGCCCGGTGAGCTAGACCACTTTTTGCACAGCGTGAGTATTCCCTCCTCATGGGTAAGAGTTGATCCCCGGCTCTCACCCGATCGCTGTGCCTGTCGAGCCAGGTCCTAAGATGGTCCACTCGACCCCCACCCCTCTCCGGCCTATGGAGAGTGGTGGGGTATTCAATCCTGGCCGACGAGTGGGACTCGTCGATCGAGAATGGATAGAGGAGGAGAATCCATGGACCCCGTGACCCTTTCCAACTTGAGCTTCTGGATGAACCTGGCGCTGATCGGATTGATCAGTGGATTCCTGACAAGGGACATCTTCGATGACAGCAAACGTATCCTCGCGGCATTTGTACTGTTCACCTTTCTGGTGGTCGCTCCCATCTCCTGGGCGCGGAACAAGGTCGAGGACGCACTGACCCAACCACGGGAAGCAGTCTCTGCAATCGAGACGACCTCGAGCGCAGAAGGCATGGAGATTGTGAACAGGATTCCACTGGCGGCGATCAACGAGATCCCGATCACCCCAACTGGAATCACATTCAGGCAATAAGAGAATGCGCGTGCACCTTAGGGGATCCCCCCAGCTGACTAACAGCTGCGCCTGACGGTACGCGTGCAAGAACCGAGACATCGCCCCTGCGTGCACGTCTCGGTCAACCACCGAGTTAGAGCTGTACGGTCACCCCCCCCTGTGACCAAGCTCGCTCGGTCTGCCAGGCAATGTCTGGCGCCCCGGCTTCCTCTCCACCTGGACGGCAGGAGGAAGTACGGGGTTTTCTTTTTGACCTAAAAGGATTGACAAAATACAATATTTCAGGTATCCTGAGGCGTTCTTTGAGGTGGTTTTTCGTGTAGGGCCTGATAGCCTAAACCACAAAAACATTGCATATCCCAACGAAAAAGGGGCGTGCGTAAGAAATCATTTTTTGATTCCTTGCGTGCGCCTCTTTTCTTTGTTGAGTCGCCCAACTGTTCACGAAAGGAACAGAAAATGGATGAAGCCGCAATTCGGGCCGCAGGGCACTTCCCAGTATCAGTAGGTCCAGACAAGCTCGATCTTCTGCTGACCATGGTGGACCCCGTCTGCATGGGCATGCTCCGAGAGATAGGAATTCGTATCAGCACTGCCGAGCGGACGGAAGTCTCAGCTCGCGGTCACGTGCTCATGCTCGAGCACTCGAATCGCAATTGTGGTCTCTTCAACTTCACCATCGCAGACATCAGCCGTAGATACCTGCATGTGAGGGGCTACAGTCCCAAACATGGATCGGTGATGAGCTGTTTGTGGACTGATGACTACCTTTCGCCGACACCTGAATGGGCGGCACGCCAATCAGCTCGACTGGAGCTGGACTACGAAATCCCGCGGGACATCCTGCTCTCAGCACTATCGAACATGCACTCGACTCCTTGGCCCAAGCATCTCAAGGTTCTGGGAATCAAGCTTCCGTCGGACAGCCCGATTTTCCTGCAGGACATCAATCGAGACAGACTGGGTGCTAGCACCACGCTCTACGGCGGTGTCCTCAAGGCCATCCCCTTCGGTGTCTACCGTGAGGATGCATCTTCTCCACTGCTCATGCAGCTCACCGACGAGAAAGGTCGCGTCTTCCACGGACAACTGAACATCGAGCATCAGCTCGAGTGGATCGCGTTCGGTTGGGGATGGTCCAACGTCCGATCCGCCAGCTAGAGAAGAAGTTCACCCCTCTCAGGAATCCGCCTGAGAGGAGCATCCCGACTTGTACGAAGTCGGGCGATCTCATGAGTGCCTAATACATGGGCCCTCATGGGAGAAATCCCACCTCAAAAATAATTCCCGGGTGGATGCCTGGGTGGCTGAGCGAAAGTTTGGTAACGGCTTTGTGTGCAGCCAATGCACCAGAAAGGTACGGACGGATGTCCAACGACCTGTTCCTGTTCGACGGCCCCTCCCGGGTCGGTTCCCTCCTCAACCTGCTGAACCCCACCGTGTCGCACCCTGCCATAGGCAAACTGCGTCGGGTCTGCAACGTCACGGTTATGAATCGCCGTCGCGCGAGCCAGTCCAAGCGCCAGCCCAACTACGACATGAACGTCACCGGGATCCGCCAGGCGGATCTGAGCGATCCCAACCGGGTCGACATGTGGTTTCAGACCCACGGCACGGATCCGTGTGAGACCTCGGTCGTGCGTGGCTACGACATGTACAAGCGCAACGGCGAGTTCTTGCTGGAAACCCACCCGTGGACCGGCGCCACGCCGCTCGATCGTCAGTTCCAGTTCGCGCACAAGATCGACCACTTCGAGCTGGCGGGTCAGTTCCCGTGCAAGGGCGGACAGCGTCACCCTCTGTGGGTGACGATCGAAAACGTGCTCGTCGATGACATCGAGCCGCTCTCCACCTTCGTGTCCGAGCCGGGTGGGCTGCGCGGTGCGCTGTACATCCACGAGATCAAGGCGATGAACGTCGGCATTCCCGGCGACGCGTTCCACTTCGAGGCCGAGGACCTCAAGGGTGACCTGTGGCACGGCATCATCTCGCTGATGGACAAGGCTGGGTTCCTTACCCGAGGCGCCCACCCGATCTACAACGGTGGTTCGATCGCTGGCCTCGATACCGTCCTGGAGTAACACGCTACTCCAACGATCCCCCTCCGGAATACGCCGGAGGGGGAGCCGATCAAACTGATCGGCTCTTTTCATGAGTGCCTAAGACATGGGCCCTCATGGGAGAGATCCCACCACTATAATCCCTGAGGTGTATGCCCAGGTGGTTCCGAATCTAAAGATTCGCGACAACGGCTATGTGGGTGCCGAACCCGCAAAACGGTGTAAGATGAGGTACACAGAAAAAGACGACATGGTGTTCGTCACTGAAGGTCCTGGTACATGGGACCTGGCTCGAGATCTCTGGGCAGATCCTGGAGTCAAGACCTGGCGAACCTTCCGGCTCTCCAATCGCGACCCAAACACGCACGGTGGAACCACCGCGCTGGTCAATCTGGAGAGACGAGCAAACAAGAAGATCACCATCCTGGGAACACGTGTGAGTTGCAGGATCATCGGTGCCTTTCGTACCATTGGAAAAAGTGGTGAATTCCGAATCACGATCCTGACCAAGGGTTCCCCAGGGTTCCCCGCGTCGCGCCTGGAGGGTTACTACAACCCCAATACAAGACAGGGCAAGCTCTACAACGTGAAGGGACCTGCTCCCAAGCCCCCGAATCAGCCCCGCTGATACAACACCACCCGAAGCTGTGTGACGTAGCAACACAGCACGCAAACCCCCCTCAATCTGATCGGAGGGGATACGGCCTGATGCTTGCTCGTATCAGGGCTCCCATAAGAACTCGAACTCCTCACGAGTTTTAATGAGAGCATTTGCTCAAAATACATGAACCCAAGAACCTTAAACGGATAGTGCAGCGTAACTGCAGAAAGCGACAGTTTTTACCGTGTCTCGACCCCCCGCGTGGTTACTAGACCGTACTGGTCCTAGCAAGATGGATCTGGTGCTGGGAATAGTTGACCCACTTCCAACAGTAGGTTCAGGCGACAGAAGATTCACTCGCATATGCACAACAGATGCAGTGATCAGTGGAAGCAGGAACTTGACCGACACCGAACCCCCCGTCGATGAGAACCTGTACGCTCATGTAGTGGGACTGGAGATCGTCACTGGCGATGGCATGCACTTCAACGTGCATATGGAAAAACGACGTGGCTCCTTGAGCGACCCTCGACTCCACATGACACTGACCTACTACAACGCAATTCGGAGATCCGGGTACCTCTCTTTCCAAAAGCCGCCAGAGTGGGAGTTGTCGGACTCACCACAAGTCAAACTAGTGCACAAACGTCTGCCGACCATGAGTGACCTGGCTCTGGCATTCCTCGATCCTGGCAGAGAAGGACCCAGATACACCACATTCGGATGTGAGAGGATCAAATCTGGTGAAAAGTTCTCTGTGGAGCTGCGACTCACGGCGATCAGATCGTCGGGAGTAAGCTGGAACAACTATCAGTTCCAAGCACATGACGATTCTTCACAATGGTTCCATGGAGTCGTGAGCAACACTGAATCCTGGCTTGCGCCGGGCAAGTGGCGATAGGCCAATAACAGATAGAAAGAAGCCAACAAACCCCCCTCAATCTGATCGGAGGGGATACGGCCTGATGGTAACATCGGGCGATCTCATGAGTGCCTGAGACATGGGCCCTCATGGGAGAGAACCTCCTAATCTGAAGTAATTCCTGGGTGAATGCCTAGGTGGTTCCCCATGTGGAGCAACGGTCGCGAGTGCCTAACTCGCAGAAATGTTGGATTCATGTCAAACCGAAATCTGATCGCTGGAATCGGTCGTGTGAGAACTGCACTTGGTGAGCTTGACGACGTCATCGATGAAAACAGAGCTGATGTGGCAAAGCTCGAAGAGGCCTATGCCTCACTAACACAAGAAAGGGCAACTGGGCTCAATCAGCTACAGCAGGATCTCGCAAGGCTTCTCGCAAGCGGCCCATGGCTGCATGATGTCGTCGAAGCTGCCGGCATCGCAGAAGACGTGACCGTCTACAACATCTGCCGATTCGAAGATGCCCCAGGCACCTACGAAGACGTCGCCTTGATCCACGTCCGCGGCCTAAAGCTCGGACTTTTGGTCGAGCCGACCGCAGGTGAGAGCCACGGAGTGGAGATTCGACTTCACGATCGGTTGATGAGCCATAACTACCCCTTTGTCAGGCCACGAAAAGACCTGGATGAAGACTTCGGAGAAGCCCTCCAGCGGCTGTGCACCGACGAGTGCATCGGCACAGTGCTGATGGCCAACCCTCAGACCTGGAAGCTCAAGCTCGGAGAGATCAACGGCTTCACGATCAAGGGGGATGATCCGGACACAATGTGCGAGGTCCTGACCATGCACTGCCAGAAATGGCCGGCGTGGCTCGCTTTCAGCCTGTAAGAAAAACACACGTCCCCTTCAGGAATAGGCCTGGGGGGAACTACCTGATAACGCATATCAGGTTCTCCAATAAGCGCTTATGGCGTGCATGTTCAACACCTATTGAAGATGCACGACAGTCATACTACTGACTAAATGAGCTCTCATTGGAGAAAGACTTAACTTCACGACTGGCTTTGTTTCCCAGCGTGTCAAACACCGGCTCTCACCAGCCTCTCAGAAAGGAATGGGTGAACAGATATGTCTGCCGTAAGATGGAGACGTACTGACCAGAGGGTCTGGGCTTTGGCTGGCCCAAACCTCTTCGAGCACGAAATGCTCAAGAAGATTCTCGCTGGGGGTAAGGGACCCCTCAAGACGGCAATGACCCTGACTTTTGGGAACCCTCTCATCGACCATGGTGTCTCGTCGGCTGGAGCAAGAGGTACAGCGATAATCCTTCTAGAGATGGAGGGATCCGACAACGAGAACGTGGTAGTCATTACGTTCGACACATCTCCAACCGAAGAGCTTGGAAGCATTCGACTCAAGGGTGAGTACAACTTCCGAAGTGGTGTTGGAGAGTTCTGGGTCTACAGGCGAGTGCTGACTCAGAGAGAAGAAGAAGCCTGGTGGCACGCTCATGACAGGGCAACGATCGACAGCCAGCCGCCGCCGACCGAGTGGCCCGAAGTTCCATAGCGAAACGCTAACACCAAGGGGAGGAATAACCCTCTGACGAGCCCAAGGTGTTCCACCGTAGTTTGTCCAACGTGACGATCTGCGGTGGTTTTCTTTTTGACGGCCTGAAAAGGCATTAAGTACACCACCGATCGTTTAGAGTTCTGATTGTGCATTATCAACGAGTTTTCATAAGAAAATATTCCCTTGGGGTAGACGATACTGTGACTATGGTAAATACTGTGAATAGGATCAACCGGGGCTACTCCCCGAGAAAGGAATGATCCATGCTTACCACTGAACGGGTCTGGGTCAGCACAGGTGAATTCCTGTCTGTGACCAGCGGACCAACAAGATGGAAACTTGCCACATCCTTGTTCGACGAGGATCAGACTGAACCCAAGTGGCATGAGTTCCGCATGAGCACTGAAGCCGTTTCAAGAGACGGTGTTACTGCGACAATGGTCCAAGTCGAAAGCGAACCACGCCATCGACTCACACTGATGGGAACCCTCATCGAGGCACGTCTCATCAGCGCAGGGCGGGAACGTCCGGGCGTGGACAACCTTCAGATCGTGATCGAGACAAAGGCAATACCACAGCTTGACTCGGTGCGTCTGCGTGGGAACTACAACCCACTGACTCGTCAGGGAAAGTTGTACATCGTCACGTCAATCTTGGTGGACACCACCAAATCACAAAGACCCACAAAGGACGACTCTCAACCTGATCCGCCCCAAGCTGGGTAGCACATACCACGCCTGAGAAAACGAACTCACTACAAGGGGATTCTCCTTGCACTGATGCGCACTCCCCACAGTTGGTTTCACATGACCTGCTGCGAGGAGTTTTTTAATTATTTTTTCTAATAAAAAATCAATCAGTTTCCTGATTGATTTTTGGTGGACCCTAGCGGGTTCGAACCGCTGACCTCTTG
>JGI24915J38486_100275_pt1 | contig 13969 bp, 12 predicted proteins | sample LinPfosmplate3_FD_38486 | JGI IMG/M metagenome (IMG submission 38486)
TTCCGACCCACCACCATCATCACCCCCCCCCCCCTTCAAATCTGTACCCTCTGCCACGAACATCCCATTGACATTCGTCTTTAGGGAGATGAATTTTTCCAAGGACATGGTTCCATTTTCCAACGCATAGTATTCGTCTGGCTCGCCGCACCTTTGACAGTGGTAAACGTTTTCCTCTTTGCTCCTGCCAATAAACGCATTGGGTTCAAATCTCCACTTGTCGCACTTGTCACACAGGATTGAGCGCGGGGAATATGGGAGTTCTTCATCATCGTCGCTGTTTCTCGGTCTCTTCCCCCCGGTGACGACAACTCTCTCTTTTTTAACGAGTTTCTTTTTTGGTTCTGGGGTGTCTGTCTTCAGTTCTACATATTTTCTCCATGTTTTGACGTGCTCATCGGCCTCGTCTTGTTTGCCTTTCACAATGGACAAAGATGTCCCATTATAAACGATCACATCATTCCGTGATAAGCGTTTATTTTCAGAACTGTAAAAGATGAGGATCCTGTTTCGTTCTTCTGGAGTTGAGTTTGCTTCAAAAAACACAGGATCCAACAGCCAAGAACATGCCCGAACCTCGTATGACGAGGGCTTCTTTCTGCGTGGCATGTTTGTTTGTTTGTCACCCATGCACCACACTCCCAATATCACACCACACACACAAACACATTCCCAATATCGCGCGCCATGCACGCTCTCAATAAAACTTTGTAAATTAAACATATCCTGGAAAACGTTCCACAGACAGGGTAAATGGTTCATTTTCGGGGGGTCCCCGCCCCAGACCAACGATCACAATGATTTTTTAACACCTTGGATGGCTTCGTAGACGACCATGTTGGGGTCGGCGCTGCGAAATTTTTTCATGACAAACGTGGCAAACATAAACTCCACCACCAGCACCGCAACGATCATGATGGTGGTGTCCATCGCGAGGTCTTTCAAAGAAAACCCGTGCCAAAAATCACTGGGATCATCGCCGCCGGATTTTGACCACATGACCCCCACGAACACCAAACCAAACACAAATGTAGACGCCGCTGCTATGGCCGCCTTGATAACTGTTTTGTGGTTTCTTTCTGCCACGACCGCGTTTGCCTTGGACATGTCTGGTGGGGTCCAATCCTGGGCAGATTTTTTGATGGCGTTTGCTTCCTGTGGGGCGACCTCCTTGATTTGGCTGGCAAAATGCTTCACCACAAAATCGGTCTCGTCTGCCAGGATCTCCCTCTCTAGGAAGGCCCCGTAGGTGAAAAAGAAAATGGTCAGCATGGCCACCATGGTAGCAACAAACATGACAATGCTGCTTATGCCTTGGGCACTGGAGATGTGACTCCAGTCGATTACCCCCATGCTGTCTGTCGTCTTCTGTTGTCACTGTTTTTATTCTTCCAAGACAATAAAAACCTAAATTTCACTGTCAACGACGAATGGAAACACTGGGCAGCGAAATTTCGGACATTGCAACCAGTTGGACGACAGACGACGCCAGCGGGTGCATGAAACTCCCTGAACACACCGTGTTTGTTTTAAATATCGCCATCCATGTCATCATTCTGTTTGGTATTTTGTCCATCTTTTTCCGTCTGGTGGTTTCCCCCATGGCCAAGTCTGACATGGATGAGCAAATCCGGGGGAATGTGTCCGGCGCTGTCGCCACCATCATCAAGAAAGAAAAATCTAAGATTGATAATTTGGGTAAAACATACACGGGAGTGAGTGGGACCATCCACAGCGCCCTTGGTGGCGCCCCTGGTCTGGTGGAGGCGAAGGAGGCGGCCGGGAACGCCAGACAAGAAACTGTTGCCCTGCTTGACAGGGCCGCTGAACACTACAAAAAGCCGTCCCCGATCGTCAAGGAATGGAACTCCTGGCTTTTCACGACAAACGCCCTTGTGTGGGTCGCCATGGCGGCGGCGGTGGTGGGCATGGTTCTCGTGCTCCATTTTGGGTGCAACACCTGTCCCACGATCCCCACGCTTGCCATGGAGAACCTGATAGTGTTTGCCATGGTGGGGGTCGTCGAATTTGGATTTTTCAAACTCATCGCTTCCAAGTACATCCCCACAAAACCGTCTGAAATCATCGAAGATTTCAAGAACAGCGTCGTTCGCAACTTTTGATTGAATAAAATTCATTTTATGCCCAGAATGTTACGCTAGGTGACACCACATCTCGAACATTTTTTGGGGGGGCGGTTGGTGAGGGTGGTGGTGTTTGTCTGGCCTGTTGTCGCTTGGGGGGGGCCTTGCCTGGCCTGTCGCTGGGGGGGGCCTTGCCTGTCGCTGGGGGGGCTTGCTTTCCCCGCGCACAGGTGTGTTTCGGGGTATCGGTGGGACGCGCACACTTTGGCCCCACATGTTCCACACCTTAAAAATGCCCCAAACTTGCAACCCTTGTGGGCGCACCCAGACGGTTTTCTTTTGGTCGTCACACCCCGCCCACATTGGTTTTTTATGTGGAACGACTCCATTTCTCGGACCTTGACTTGCTTCAGACCGATGATCATGTTGTACAAATCCACATCAATTTCTTTTGAGAGATCTTCGTCTGAAACAGAATTTGCTCCCGTCCAACTGACGCCCATGTGTAAGGTTTGTTTTCGCTTCTCGCTCACCTTCAGGGCCATGGCGTCCGTGGCCGCCCCCAGAGCACTGTGGATCTCCTCGGAACATGAGCCCACACCACAATTTTGTTCAGATATGACCATTTTGCACTTTGGGCATGATGGAAGCACGATTTCGTGGGGGTTTTCGCACCCATGGGTGCCGTACCTGTAGCAGTCGCCGCAAAACTCGTGTTTGCATGCGTCACAGTCGAATGGCGTCGCATAGTCACCCCGGTTGCACCAATGACATTTCCTGGTCTCCTGGTCCATGGGAACGACGGAACGTTCTGCTTCAAAATTGTTTTTATTTTTTGGTGTGGGTGGGTGGTGTTTTTGTGGGCGGCGGTATTTTTTCGGCTGCCTTCTTTTGCACCACTAAATATACATACTCGCCCCCAGCACCCTGGTTGAGATCCCCGTTGGCCCCATCCTCCCCCTTGACCAAGGTCCACCCCTTGGGGGGCGTGGGGTTGGGGTGCTCAGACGTCACCGTTCGAATGTCTTGGATCGGGCGGTCGTTGCCACGCTTGAAGCAGACAAACAGGGATGTGCCCGATATGCCGGGGTTGAGCCCAGAGGCAACCCTCTGGTACCCGGATGGGGTGGACCCTTTGGTGATCACGACATCCTCGATCGGGGTGGCCGACCCAAAGTTTGAGTAGGCCATGTAGACCCAAAACCCGGCGCTGCCCTTGTTTAGGTTGGTGGCGGTGACCAACTGGGTGGTGAGCGCCCCCCCGGACCTCTCTATTTTGAACCGCCCAGACACGTCTGTCACGTGGGACCACCCAAATTTGCCGCAGTTCCAGTCGGAGGGGTTGTTGGTGTTGTACACCATGAGGTTGTTGACCCCCCCCGCCGGGTGGTCGATGCCAGACGCCAGTTTTTTGTACATTGCGGGCGTGATCCCGTTGATTTCTGCGTGACTCGTGGTCACCTCTTTCTTTGCCAAGTCGAACACCCAATAGAAGAACCCCTTGTAAACATACAGTTCGTTTCCGTTCACAGGGCCAAACGCGGCATCTGGGCCCGTGGGCAGGCCGGGAAACACCTTGTCAATCTTGTCTGCGTGGAGGATCTCCTTTTTGGTCAGAGAAAACACGTAGCACGTGGACCCCTTAAAAAACCAGACAAAGGTCTCCCCGGATTTCGTGTGGGGCCCGCACACAGCGTCTGGGTTGGGGGGGACGTAAGGAAAATCCTTTTCCATGGTGGTGGATGAGGGGGGGACGGTCGATTTGTTTGTGTCATGAATCCACACGGTGGACCCGTCGGAATCAAAAAAGTACAGCAGGGATTTGTTCTGGTGCACGTAGGGTCCGAAGCACTTGGTCACGCTGGCCGGGACGCCGGTGAACGTCTGGGCGACGGGCTGGTCGTACACGGTTGTTTTGCTCGTCTTGATGTCAAACGTCCACACCGACTTGTCCTTCATAAGGTACACGTTGTTCCCCACGGGGCCGAACGCAGACGTGATGTTGTTGGGGATGCCCTCAAATTTCCCAGACACGCTGATGGCGCCTTGGATCTGACCAGAATGCGTGTTTGATCCCGTGTTTTCCAGTCGAATTAGGTCCGCCTTTTGTTCGACGCTCCCGTTGCACCCCCCCAAACCGACAGGAGAAAACATGCCGGCCGTGGCCGTCTCCCCTTTGATCTTGTCCACAAGTCCCTGAAATCCAGGCGGGTAGTTGTGGCTGCCCCCCGCACCCTCCCCAAAAACCACGCAGCGGCCCCACGCATCCTTGACAGACATGTCCTTTTCGGGGTAAAAATGCTGGTTCTCTGCGTTCGTGCACCGTGACAGTTTGACAGACGTGCCCTCCGCTGTCCAGCAGAAATCATACCCACTTAGTTGGATCTGGCCGTCTTTCCGCATGATCCACGACGTCCTTCCGCTGTTGGGCCCCTCACAGTTGTCCATCTGGAGTTCGGGTTTGAGGTCTGGGCGCCACTCTTGGTCGGTCCGTTTGCACCACTTGTGTCTTCTCGAACAGCCCCAGACGCCGTGGCACTGGCACTGAGTCCCACACTCATCCCAACCGCTCCCGCAGTGCGCCGCCCACATGGCCCCGCTGAGCGCCGCCCATGTCCTCTTGGTGTAGGTCACCGTTGAGTCCGGGACGTACACACACCTCCCCCCCCTCTGGACCTGGGTCTGGATCTCGGAACTCCCCGCCCTAGGAATGTCTGGACCGGGTGTCCCGTCAGCACACGAGGGCTTTGACTCACTGCAATGAGGATGAAATGCATGGGATATTTTATGAAATAAATGACTGAACCACCCCATGATTGATGTGCGTCTGGTGATAGGAAACAAAATATCCAACGCCCTTCTTCTTTGGAAGCAAGATGTTTTTTGGTTCGGTGCGCACATCCCCTGTGAAACACAGACTTGTCACACACAGACTTGTCACACTCACACACACACACACACACACACACACACCCAAACGATGCTCAGCCCCTCAAGTTGTCGGTTCCTGGAATCAAACCAAAAACAAAACCCCAACCCCCTACATACAATGCTCTTCACACTCACGTGTTTGTGGCACAACTCCTCACACCATTAATCGCCATGCTCTCCAGACCGTTTATCTTGACATGCGTTTCGCTGGAGTACGTTCCCCACAGACTGGGGATTGTGCTGTGGAAATGCTTGGGGGTGAGGCCCGAGGACATCCTGAAAAAAACACTTGGGTACTGCGTGGGGAACAATGTCGTTTTTTCCAACCCTTTTCTTTCCCAAAACGGCACTTGGAAAGTGAATATTTTCAACAAACGGGGACAACCGTCGAAAATTGCAACGCCCAAGATGAGATTGCCTCGTGGACCAAAATGAAACACTTTAACACACATGTCTGTCCACCACCAAGCAAAAGAGAGAGTTTTGGGGCTTGAAACCAAACAAACTAATTAAATATAATCCTACCCCCCCCACACACACACACCCGTGTGTCTCCGTGCACAACAACGATGCATTCTTGTGTCACCATTCCATCCCATCACTCACTATGCTTTCCAGACCGTTCGCCTTTACATACGTTTCGCTGGCATACGTTCCCCAAAGACTGGGGATTGTGCTGTGGAAATGCTTGGGGGTGAGGCCCGAAAACATTCTAAAAAACACATTTAAATACGTCGGTGAAGATGTCGTTTTTTCCGACCCCTATTGCCATCGGAACAACAAACACGCCAAGACTGTGTATGTCAAAAACAAACAGGGACAGCCGTTGATATTTACAACACCCAAAACAAAAATACACTGCAACCAAAACAACGACAAAAATCGATGTGCAGTATGTGTCGATCAGGGGGCTAGCGAAATGAGGAAGTTCTTGGGGTTTTTAGAGGACTTTGACAACAAAGTTAAAGCCGAAGCATTGTCCGGACAGTGGTTTGGAAAACATCTGACACCGGTCACCATCGGAAAAATGTACTACCCCAGCACCACTCTAGTTAGTGGCGAGCACATTATCCGGTACAAATTTCCAGACGATGTCCACTTTTTTGACAATAACATAAACCCCATTGGACCCGATCACATCAAGAGAGGCGGACAACTCAGGGCCATAATTTTTCCTTTGGTGTGGATGTTGGGCGACAAGTTTGGGGTGTCTTGGCGGATCATGCAAGGCATGGTCTGGGAACCACAACGGAGGTTCCCAGGACCCCAAGCGTTTCCGAAGATCACAGCATCTCTCTCCTCAAGGGGTGAGGGGGGTGAAAAATGACAATGTTGAAAAAACCACAAAAGTAAAAATTCATTCACACGTTTTTGAAAACTTCTTTTGCAGCCTTTCAAGGGCGATCCAGTAGGCGGCTGTGCGCATGGACACGCCGTCTTTTTTCGCTCTTTGAGCGGTGTGATCGTATGCATTTGTCATGCGTCGTTTCATGACGCTGTGAACCTTTTCTTCTGTCCACTCCTCCAGGGTTCTGCTCTGCACCCACTCGCTGTGTGACACACAGACCCCGCCCCCATTGGCAAGGACGTCCGGGATCACGGTGATGCCCTTTTCGGTGCAAACCGCGTCTGCTTCCAAGTCAAGGGGCCCGTTTGCGCCCTCTACAACCAGGGCGCAATTCAGGGTGCTTGCTTCAGCCCTCCCCACTTGCAGTTCCAGTGCGGCTGGGACCACAATGTCACACTTTGTCGCCCAGAATTCCTCGCGGGTGCATTCGGTACCCCCGTTGTACCCGGCAACTCCCCCAGTGTGCTGTTTTTTGGCATACTTGCGAAGTTTGTGAATGTTGAACCCTTCGCTGGACGTCATGTAACCGGTGTGGTCGCCGACGGCCACCATGCTCATCCCTTCCAGCGACAGGAGCGTGGCCGTGTGGGACCCAACGTTGCCAAACCCCTGCAGCGCAAATGTTTTTCCATGGAGGTTCACGTTGTGGGTTTCTGCCCACCGCTTGATGCATGTCACGACACCCATGCCCGTGGCGGCCGTGCGACCCACAATGCCCCCCCCCTCGATGGATTTGCCCGTAAACACGGCCTCCCCCCGGCCCCGCCCGAGCGACGTGTAGGTGTCTGTCATCCAGTCCATGACATCTGAATTGGTGCCCAAGTCTGGGGCAGGGACGTCCTTGTCCTCTCCCAAGTAAGGCGCCAGCGCCTTGCAAAACCCCCGTGATATCCTTTGCAAGTCTGTTTTCGACACGCTTCGGGGGTCGAACTTGACCCCCCCCTTCCCCCCCCCAAACGGAAGACCCATGAGAGAACATTTGATTGTCATCCAAAAAGCCAGGGCCTTGCATTCATCTAAATTGGCCTCGTGGAAAAAACGAAGACCGCCCTTGTATGGGCCCAACAGATTGTTGTGTTGGACACGGTATCCCTTCATGATGCGGGTAGTCCCGTCCTCAAGCGTGACGGGAAAATTGACGATGATTTCGCTCTGGGGCTGGCTCAGGATATGCACGAGTTTCGAATCAATCTGGGCATTTTGAGCAGCAGCGGTTTCTAGTTGTTGTGTTGCAAGACCGTGCACACTAGACATTGTGTTGGCAGCAGAGTTGTTGTTTTAAACTAGCACGTGAATTTTTTTACTGGTTGTGGTCTGGGGGGGTGGGGAACTGTGGTCTGGGGGGGGTGGGGAACTGTGGTCTGGGGGGACTTGTTTTGAATAATTTTAGTCCACAATCCTGTGTGTCCCCACGCATTTACACACATGTGAAAATGTGGGACCCCAGGAACATACTTCCTGTCTGCATGGTGCACGGGGTATCCACCAAAGACGCAGCATGTCAGACAGTGACGATGATCCCAGTGTCATGAATGATGTAGTCACCCAAGAGACACAAGACACCCACACCCAAGAGACACAAGACACCCACACTCAAGAGACCCAAGACACCCTCACCCAAGAAATTCCCCAAAACGAGCAAGAGGTGCTCGAAGATATTGACCAACGTCTGCAAATGCTGGCAGAGACAAAAAAGATGATCGATCTGTCAGACCAACACGATCCAGAGAGCACACTGACACACCTTTTGGGGATACAGGCGGCGACAATGGATGACGCTCTCTATGATGCCACATCTAGGGTTTTTGAAAAAGGACGGGAACGATACAAAAAAAACATAAAAACATGCCTGAAGAAGCACGGGGCCACTGTGACCACGATGGAAGAACTGGATGACCAAATACGTTCTATTCAGGGGCGCATTCGCAGACGGACAGCCATGGGAATCAGGTGGGCTCGCGTGACAGATATCAAGCAACAGGAAGAAAAAATCAAAAACTCGCTCATCCCGCTGTTGGGGGACGATTTTGTTCCCAGACCAGACAAGAGCGTGGAAGGGAAACGAAAAAAATGGACCAGACCCCCCATGGGAGAAATCTCATGGGAAACGACAGGTGGAAATGTGGTCACGGTATCCTCTCGGGGTCCCCCAAAGAAAAAACCCAAAGTCACCCGAGAACGTCTGGAGCAGTGTGAAAGCCTGTTTGTTGACAGACAGTCCATGGAAAAATTTTGGGACACCACACACCCCGTGGTCCAAGAGGTTCAAATCACGGCGGTGCACGGAGACACAGGGAACTATTTGGATTTTGTGTCAGACGTGGAAAACGGCAAAGTGTTTCAAATCCCCGAAAACAGTGTCCCTTCAGACAGAGTGTTTGAGATCCTGAGAACGTTTCCTGCGGGGGTGTGCTTGGATTCGTCCAATGAGGCGTTTGGCGTCTTGCGGGACGCCATGTGGGAGCATTTCGTGCGGCTTGACCTTGTTCCACGGATGGAAACTTACACGGGGCCCCGCATGACAAAAGACCAAGTTGTTCAAATATCGAGGGCAGATGGAACAGCCGGGCTGTTTATCCAGTTTGTTTTAAGCAACGGGGCCGTCTGGTGGCCCATTGTGGGGCACATCCGTCACCCCCCATCCAACGAGGCCCGTTGCTCGTCTGCCGCGCGACATGCCGTCCGGGGCCAGGTCGACGATTTTCGAGAGGGGGCTTTTCCCGCTCCGGGGGTTACCCCCATCCCGTGCAGCGCGTGCGGATGCATGGTGACCCAGAAGTTCCACCGGATCCACATTGACCACTATCCAGAACCGTTCTCAACTCTGTGGGAGCGTTTTATGTCGTCTGGCACCCCAAAAATCCAAGACCCAAGACTTGTGGTAACCATGGACAGCCCTTCAAGTGCTTTCATGCTGGCCCCCCCGGTGGATTCGGCATGGAAACAGTTCCATGCCGAACACGCAACCCTTAGGGTCACATGTCGTCTGTGTAATTTGGCGGCAGGCAAACATGACCAATGAATCTTTGTGTGTCCGTCTGTCTGTGGTATTTTCCAGGGTTCAAATGCCCTGGCCACCATAATGAGCCCACACCGCAAATGAAATGCGCGCGCCAAAATATTTACGCTTTGTACGCCTTTGTTTCACACGGAATTCCACACAAAACATCATGACAGATGTTATCGTCACAGCAGATGCTTCATCAATCATCGTTGTTCTAGGAGAAGCAACAACAACAACGGGAACAACAGAGAATGACACAACCAAACGAAAATTCAAAGATGATGGAGCCCCCCCAAACACAAAAAAAACCAGACACAACAACCAAAATGTGACGACATACCACCACCACCAGACAGACGTCCACCATCATGGCCTTTATTGTGGGTTTCATCACCAGCCAACAACAGCCGACCACCATGGAACAAATACCGCAAATATTGCTAACGGTGTCCTCCCTCCGCCGCCACCCAAGCAGTTCAAAGACTTGTCCCAACCCGTTATTCTACCCCCAAGACAGTTTATTTCGAGCCTGAAATGCATTGGCACGGGAGGTTTTGGAAAAGTATATGAGAAACGCCTCGAGGACGGACGGTATGTGGCGCTTAAAGTTGTGAGAGTGTATCCAACATACCCTAGAGAGGGTCCAGACCGGTTTTCCAGACTGTACAAGGGTGACTTCAAGGGGTTCAATCCGAGGGTCATGCCTGAGATCGAGCACATTCAAAAATGCTCGAGTTTTGTCACAGACATGAAATCGCCATATGTGGTGGATATTTACAGGACATGGGTTTATTCTCAGGCCTCTGCTGTGGGAAAAGAACCTAAAACAGAGGTGATTGTGGAGATGGAGAAACTTTTGGATGTATCTTCAGACATGCTCAATTTTGCAAAAACAAACAGCAACACCTTGGGGTGCTGGGTTTCTCATGCAGTGGCAACTTTGCTTCTGGGGGCCTACGACATGTGGGAAAAACATGGAGTTGTGATGTCTGACACCAATTACGCCAATACCATGTACCTGTTATCCCCGTGTGGGGCCTTTTCTTCGCATTCTTTGGTGGAAATTTCAGGTAAACATTTTACGTTTGTGTACCCCGGCGTGAAATCCAAGTGGATCGACATGGACCTGTGTGCGTTTCCCATGGGGTTTGACTCGAACGAAGAAACCCTCCCAGACAACTACAAAGATCTCACCCCAGATATATTGGACAGGTGGTGCATCGGGGACAGCGTTGTGGAAGACTTTGTGAATTCCAGTCATTTTTTCTTGACCATGCCATGCCCAATCATCGTGTTGGAAAAAACCGTGTTGAACATGTTCACCAACACAAAACTGATCAGCCTGGGGTTTCTAAGGCAGTGGGGAAGCGAAATGTGGGGGATACTGTGTGTGACTTTCAGGCAAAATTCACAACTGCATGTGGTGACAGACTCCAACCAGGGCGGGCTGACCCTGGCTTCGTGGATGCGGAACGTGTTAAACCTCATGGCCAGGACAGGGAACGTGGGGCTGTACGTCTCTGAACGTGATGGCAGGAAACGTCGGATGTATTTGCGTCTGGACACGAATCGCGTAACTGTCACAACTAAAAACAAGGAAAACAAAACAGTGGCCGAACAGGGACTCATGCAAAACCAGCAGGATTTCTGCTCGGCCATCTCCAACCCCAAGCAGCGAACCGAATTTGGATTTCAATACAGTGTGGGAAACCATTTTTATTCATGCAAATTGGAGTCTTTGAAATACCCAATGTGGTTTGTGTCGCTGGGGGAACGACACATGGCGCAAAGCATTTCTGAGACGTACAGCGACACTGTGGAACAACTCCAAGCATGGAACATGAAAACGTACGCGTCACAGCACAACAAATGTGGAATGTGTTGGCGATCGACATGTGCGTGCACGGTCATTGATGACGACAAAAAGAAAGGGGCATGTGTGGTTGTCAAAGTTTCCAAATAATAAACGTTTGTTAATAAAAAAAGACTGACTGTTGTTTACTTGCATTTACCACTAACTACACCATGGGCAACATTCTCATCAAAACTTGCCCCCCAACCATCGGTCACCTTGTTTCCAATCATTTTGAGGGGGGTAGGGGCAACAGTCTCAAATACCGATTTTTATCCATTGATGGTTCATCCCCAAGCGTGGACGACCCAACCAGAATCCGCCCCAGAAATGATATGGGGTACATCACGACATCCAAAAATTTCTTAAATTCCACCGCTCTAGGGTCTGCAAATTCTGCGGGTCACTCTAAACAGTACCATGCGGTTGACAAATCATGCAAGTTGTCGCGGTCGTCGTCCCTGGCCTACGCTTCCCTTCCGCGCGAGTTCCCAGAGGTCACGATCCTCAGGGCGTTGAAATTTACAGACGACCCCCATAATTTTCATTTTGCAGACAATGGGAACCTGAAAGACAGGGGGAGCAATATTTTCCGCTCCCAGTCGTTTTCCAAATACCCACAACTCTCTAAACACACCCACAATGTGGTCGGTTACCGCATGGAACTTTCCGAAGACTCCATAATGTGCATGGACACGCTGGAGGGTCACTCTTTGGAAGAATACTTGGAGGGGGACATCTTTTTTGGGATCTTGTTTGTGTTCAAACTTGTGGGTGCCAAGTGGGTGTTGGACTTTGAGTGGTTTACGTTTCTAGGTGATTTTTACGTGGAGATGAAGGCGGGGACCTACATGGTCGTGCTTGGAGATTTTTTGGATATCGAACTCACAGATCTTGTGTCGTGCGCCGACTACAAGTTTACGATCAAAAATTTAGACTACCCGACCACCCCCACCGTTTCACCAGTGCCGGCGGGCACGTATCTGGTAACCGCCGTCTTTTACGGTGAAACGGAAGAGTTCTCTATTGTGCTAGACGAGGGTGGCACCGCCACTGGGTTCTCGTTGTCTGGAACGTGGGGGCAAGAGACCGGGACGTACTACGGATACACATACAACGCCAAGGTTACCCTTGGGGGAACAGACGGCATGGTAATTTATGTTCATTATGATGGGTCTACCACCTCCGCCATTTTGATTGTGGAAGAGTTCGGTTTTCATCACGCAATACCACTATCCATGGAATTTCAGTAAATACATTTTTGTGACACATTTTTCAGTCTGAGGGATGGGATCTCAATTAATATGTTCTTGTGTGAATGGATCTTCAAAAAAAGTTTGGCACCAAAACAATTGTTGTCGGGGTTGTGGCTCCGAACAAAACCACGGATCTTCTTCTTCCAACAGCATCATCGAATTAGAAATATCCATGATTTTGGACAATTGGTCCGCCATGTTATTTGTGCTGACATCTGTCATGTTGTTATTGTCCACGGATTTATCATCTGTTTCTTCGTTGTCATCACAGACCCCCGGAACAGTCATGGTGGGGGCCAAGATTTTATAGGAGTTATTGGGCAAACCCTTGGCGGCTGATTGCAGGGGGGGCTGTTGCGGTTGTGTGGTTGGTTGTTGTGTGGTTGGTTGTTGTACAAACGGGGTCTCTTTCAACAGATAGCGGGTTATGGTTTTTTGTCCGTTTTGTCCCCTCATTCTCTCTTTTTTAACCGCCCCACGCTCGGATAGTATTGAAAGAACGTCTGTCGCTCTTCGGGGTGGAACATCCGCCCCTATAACCACGTCCTGGTGGGAAGCCCCCCCCCCATCCTGCTTCTGTTGCTGTCCGTTTTGTTCCAACAGAAAATCCAAAATCTTGCGGGTGATTATGGTCATGCAGTGGGGCCCCCTTCGAACTTTTTTTGTGATCAACGGGTCCGTTCCTTGTGTCCAACACCGCAACACCGAGTCTACGGCACCAGTGTAGTATTTTTTCCGTCCGTTTTGTGGATGAACAGCAGAAAAAAAGTCTGCGGGATCCTTGGGATGTTGTTGGGTGTCCTTGATGATACGTGTGCTCTTTTTTCTCATTGTGGGCTTGGTCTGTGGAGGGGGCATTCTGGGTCACAAAATACCCAAAACGTGGGGAAGTCCCCAAGGGGGGTTTTATGGTTGTGACACGAACCTACAGACCAACCCAAAAACACCACAAGCAACCCTGGAATTTTAATAATGGACCGTTGGTTCCACGTTTGGATCGGGCTTATTCACACACTCTTGGCACTGCAGGGAAAACCACCCACGGTCTGTGTCCCCCCCCCCCACGTACGAGAACCATATCCGGTCCTGCATCATTTTTTTCCACTGGTCTGGATGAAACTTTTCCCGATGGTCCCTGTACCGGTCGTTTGAGAGCACAAAAGCGCTCAATTTCAGAGCCACAGACAAGACAGCAATATCGTCATGGGCATTCCCTTTGGTTTCTACAATAGTGTGCAGATGTTCGGGGGGCATGATTCTTTGTGTGCACCGTGCATGCGCTGATGTCAGCACGACCTTGAGGTTTTCGTAGCCGTCTCTAAAGAGTTGGTCCACGAGGGTGGTCAGACTTTCGGGCGAAAACGCCCCAGACAAGTTTCCCACGTTGGCCCCATCTATGACGATCCACCGGTCTGGGGGAACGGGGAGGTATGTGCGGTTCTGAAGCCTCTTTCGTTTTCTCCTGTTGCCAGACGAAGAAACCCCCCCCCCCCC
>JGI24915J38486_100276_pt1 | contig 13950 bp, 10 predicted proteins | sample LinPfosmplate3_FD_38486 | JGI IMG/M metagenome (IMG submission 38486)
TCGAGCTCGGTACCCGGGGATCCCACACCAACAGATTCCGCCACCGCGCCGCCGACCCCGGCATCGACCTCGTCAAAAATTAAAGTCATGATCGGGTCGGCCTCGGCCAGCACCACCTTCAAGGCGAGCATGAACCGCGCCATCTCGCCACCTGAAGCAATCTTGTTAAGCGGTCCTGGCGGCACGCCGGGATTGGTCGATACCAGGAAACTCACCTGATCGATGCCCGATACCCGCCATTCCGTCTCAGCAAGCTCGCTGATATCTGTAACAAATTTGGCTTTATCTAAATGCAGTCCAACCAATTCAACCGCGACCTTCTTATCCAGCTCTGTCGCTGCACGACGTCTTGAATTTGATAGTTCTGTTGCTGCATTGGCAAAGGTTGCGCGCGCGGCTTTTTCAGCTTGAGTGAGTGCTGCGAGAGCCGAAGAGCCGTCTTCAATACTGGCCAGCCGCCGGTTCATGGTTTCGCGCAGTTCAGCCAAGGCATCGACTTGGACGCTGTGCTTTCGTGCCAAAGCGCGAAGCGCGAACAAACGTTCTTCTATTTCCTCCAACCGCGCTGGGTTCAAATCCAAGTCGTTGGTCAGTCGGTTAACCTCTGCAATGCCGTCCGCCAAACCATCACGCGCCTGATCAAGGGCTGAAATTGCCTTGTCCAATCGGCCTTCGGCTTTTTCCGCCATCCGCTCTAGCGCGCGCACAGCGTTCTGAAGCTTTGTTTCAGCGCCATTATGCCCCGTGGCCTGCTCAACCGCTTCAGCCAACGCCTCAACAAGTTGTTCGCCATGCATCATCATTGTACGCTGTGCCGCCAACGTCGCCTCTTCGCCAGGCTGAGGGTCCATGGCATTCAATTCCTCAACCGCGTGACGAATATAGTCTTCATCCCGCCTGGCATCTTCTGCTTCAGCCTCAGCTTGTTTACGTGCCTCTACCGCAGCGCGCCAATCATGAAACGTCATTTGCGTTTGGCTGACCATTTCGTGGTGACCGGCAAAGGCATCAAGTAAACCACGGTGGGCATCGGGCTTTAGCAGTCTTTGATTGTCAAACTGTCCATGCACCTCAACCAGCGCTTCCCCAATCGATTTGAGAAAGCCGATGCTCACCGGTTGGTCATTGATGAACGCACGCGAACGGCCATCAATGCCAAGTGTGCGACGGAGTATTAGAGCTTCACCATCAATGTTGAAATCCTGCGCCGCCAAGGCGGCATGAACAGGGTGTGTCGGCGGCAGGTCAAATACCGCGCTAACCGTTGCTTGTTGACAGCCATGACGCACGAGACGCGCATCGGCTCGCGAACCAGTCGATAGGCCTAGTGAATCGAGCAATATTGATTTACCTGCACCGGTTTCACCAGTCAGCACACTCAATCCGGATTTGAATTCCAAATTCAGGTGATCGATTAAAACAACATCGCGGATTATCAGGTTCGTCAGCATGATGTGGGTGATGACCTCAGGAAAGAGCGTGAAAAAGAACTACCAGAGCTTCCACCACTTTTTTTCCGGTTCCTGCCGAATTTTTTTATCTTCAAGCATTTCGTAGGAATCAATATACCACTCGCTACCCGGAAAATTATGGCCCAACACAGAAGCGGTCTTGCGTGCCTCGCCGACAATTCCAATGGCGAGATACGCCTCTGTCAACCGATGCAACGCTTCCGGTACATGTGTGGTCGTCTGATAAGTTTCAACAACTTGGCGGAACCTATTGATGGCTGCCAGATATTGGCGCTGATTGTGATAGTAACGACCAATCTCCATTTCCTTGCCTGCCAAATGGTCATAGGTCAGATCGATTTTTACCTGGGCGTCTTTTGCATATTTGGATTTCGGGAACCGAACAATCAATTCCTTAAAAGCTGTCAGCGCAAGTTCAGTGATTTTCTGGTCCCGCGCAACATCTGAAATTTGCTCATAGAAACTGAGCCCCTTTAGATACATTGCATAGGCGACATCACGGTTTGCCGGGTGTAACTGGACAAACCGATCAAGCGCTAGAATTGCATCATCATAATGGTTGGCAAGGTAGTAGGAATAAGCCGCCATCAATTGCGCTTTTGTCGCCCAAACAGAATATGGATGTTGACGCTCGACTTCGTCAAAGGTTTCTGTCGCCGATGAATATAGCCGCCTCTGCATCTGATCCAAAGCTTCGTTGTAGAGTTCCTCGACCGGGCGCTCGACGTATTCTTTCTTCTTCTTCGAAGCACACCCTGCCAACAGGGCAATTGCCACAATCAAAAGCACTGCTGATAACGATGAATTTCGCATTGCGTATTTCATACCGATGACTAGCTGCCCATATAGAAATCTATAAACGCAGTATACTACGATGCCATAGCTTGGTGACAAGCGCCGCTTCTCCGGGCGCTAAAAACAAAAGCGCGCCTTGGCTAAGGCGCGCTTTATAAGATTAGATTTATCTGGCTACAAGCGTTATGCGACGTTGATAACAGCCTCCGATTCGGACACTAATCCACCATCCACTGCACGCAACACCTCATCACCACGCATAACGTCATAAGACCATGCGTCCTTATCGGCAAACAAAGCATGCAACAACGCGTTATTGGCGGCATGTCCCGAGCGGGCGCCGCCAAAGCAGCCAATGATCGGCGCGCCTGCAAGATAGAGATCACCTACTGCATCAAGCATCTTGTGGCGCACAAATTCATCATCGAAACGCAGGCCTTCCTCGTTGAGAATTTCATCGCCACTTATAACGATGGCATTTTCAAGAGAACCGCCCTTGGCCAATCCTGCGGCACGAAGCTGTTCTACTTCATGCAAAAACCCGAATGTCCGCGCCCGCGATAATTCTTTTCGGAATGAACCGTTCATCAGTCCGAGGGAAAAAGTCTGACGGGCCACGGCCTTGCTTTCGAAATCGATCTCAACACTCAAATCAAGGCAGTCACCTGGCGCCAAGGATGCTTTCGAGTCGCCAACCACAACTTGGAGGTCTTTATGAATGCGGATGACACGGCGTGGTGCCGCTTGTTCGATAACACCGGCGCTCTCAATCAAGGCCACAAAAGGCTCCGAGCTGCCATCCATTATCGGCACTTCCGGCCCATCAATATCAATTTCTGCATTGTCGATGCCGCAACCAGCCAAGGCCGCCATCAAATGCTCTACCGTCCCAACACGAACACCGTCATCATTGCCCAACACCGTGCACATGCGCGTATCGATAACATGATCCCAACGTGCGGGAATGATTACACCTTCAGAACCATCCGCGGATATACAGTCTGTGCGGCGAAACAAAATGCCAGTGTTTGCATCTGCCGGCTTCAAGGTCAGTTTGACTTGCGTGCCACTGTGCAGGGCGGTGCCCGTTAATGACTTCGAACAATTAAGCGTCCGTTGACAAACGACCGGCACGCGAGCGGTGTCCGGCGTTGTTGCTGTTTTTGAAATCTCGGTATTGGTCTGCGAAAACACCTAAAGTCCCCTTTAATTTCCGGTCTCTGCCGGCTGTCTTTAAAATTTATCACCGGTGTTGAATGCCGGCTTGCGATGTTTTCAACGCTCCCACTCTCGATCCCTGAACCTGGGCTTAGCCCTTTGTTTTCAGGGTGGTTCCAGGATTGTGTTTATCAACAACCCTGGAACCTCACAAATCACTCTTTATTGCAATTTGTTACCCCTCATTTTCAGCTTCCGACAAAGTCAGCCTAATTGGCTTGGCGACGTAGAAATGCCGGGATATCGAGGAGGTCATCTTCATCCACAGCTTTCTCATCCACCGGCGCCAAATCAACCATTTGAGCCTGCTCAAGCTCTGGCTGTACCGCTTCAGCAACCGCGGCAAATGCAGGCTTTGCCGGTATCACCGCAATTGGTTCCGGAATTGCCGCCGATGCCGCTGGCATTGATGGTTCTTGTTTTATTTCAACAGGTTGTGATGCAACAGCAGTTGCTTTTGCAGGTGCATCCGCAGCATCACGGCCAAACGCGGCACGCCCTGTACGGGTCACCCGCTCAAACAAACTCGGACGCACAGGCTCATCTGCATCTGGCGCTTTGGCAGCTTCCTGTGCACCATTAGTCATCGCCGCGGCGGCAAATGGATCGGGCTTGTTCTCGATCGTTTTCGCCTCGGGGTCTTTTGGCATCGGCGGAATAAAGGCATCTTCGCCACCTATTCTCGGCATTGCCGCCGGTGCGTTGGGTGCTTCTGGCTTAACTTCCGCAACCACGATTTCAGAATCTGTTGATTCGGAAATTCCCACCTCTTCCGCTTCAGTTTCTTCTATTACCGGCTCGGTGTTTGGTTGGTCATTGCTTTCCAAAACAACCTCAGCAATTTCTTCAACGGGTTCTTCCTTAATTTCCACTTCCTCAGGCATTTCTGTTGAGGCCGCGTCCTCGGTCTCGACTGGTAATGGCGCCGGCCGCACACGAGAAATGGCTTCTGTCACCCGCATCATTGTCGGTTGCGGCATCACCGAGGCCACGGAATCGATACCTGTAGCAACCACCGAAACCCGCATCTTGCCATTCAGTTCACCATCAAAGGCGGAGCCGATGATAATGTAGGCGTCCTGATCGACCTCGGCTCTGATCCGAGATGCAGCTTCATCGACCTCAAACAGCGTGATATCGGAACCGCCGGTGATGTTGATCAACACCCCTTTGGCGCCCTTCATTGAGGTATCGTCCAACAACGGGTTGGCGATTGCCGCTTCTGCTGCTTCCAGGGCACGGCGCTCGCCTTCGGCCTCGCCGGTTCCCATCATCGCTTTACCCATCTCACTCATCACCGAGCGGATGTCGGCAAAGTCCAGGTTGATCAACCCAGGCATGACCATCAGGTCCGTAACACCGCGCACGCCCGAATACAGCACTTCATCAGCCATTGAGAAAGCATCCGCAAATGTGGTGTTTTCGGTGGCGACCCTGAACAAATTCTGATTAGGGATGATGATGAGCGTATCTACATATTGCGCCAGCTCTTCTATTCCAGCTTCGGCCAACCGCATGCGGTGCGTGCCCTCGAACTGAAACGGCTTGGTGACCACGGCAACCGTCAGGATGCCTGCCTCCTTAGCTGACTTGGCGATCACAGGTGCCGCACCCGTACCCGTGCCACCGCCCATGCCGGCGGCGATAAACGCCATGTGGGCGCCGTTGAGCTGATGCAGCACTTCTTCATGTGCTTCTTCGGCAGCGGCGGCGCCGACTTCAGGATTTGATCCTGCACCGAGACCTTCCGTTAAGGTCGCCCCCAACTGGATGCGACGTTCGGCGCCCGATTGCAGCAACGCCTGTGCATCGGTATTGGCAACGACAAAATCAACGCCGTCCAATTCTCGCCGGATCATGTTGTTGACGGCGTTTCCGCCGGCACCACCCACACCGATCACGGTGATGCGCGGCTTGAGTTCTTGATTCGTCGAACTCTCTGGTACGCTTAAATTGATACTCATATTGACCTCCTAAGTCAGAGCTGAAAATGAACCTGCGCCGTGCCCGTTTCCGGAACCCGGCAAAGTAAAAGTGAAACAACGGAAGACTTCAGACCGGTTCATGTCAGAAATTCTCCCGTAACCATTGACCGATGCGACCGAACCGTCCCTGCGATTCCGCCACTTGGGGCATTTTTGCCCCGATTTCCTCGGCTCGGTGGCCAAGGCCGTATTGTAATAACCCCGCACATACCGCGAACGTTGGCCCGGCCGCGGCCTCCGCCATGCCATCCATGGCCAGCGGACGCCCGAACCGGGCCTGTTTGTCGAGCACGGTATCGGCAACCTCACGCACGCCTGGCAGTTGACTGGCGCCGCCGGTCAACACCAGGCCGCGTCCGGCAACCTGATCGAAGCCGGCTTTTTTAAGTCGATCGCGAACTTGCTCAAAAATTTCCTCAATGCGTGGACGCACGATACCGACCAGCACTGAACGCGGCACCGTATGGGCTTCCGGCGTTTCTTCCTCGCCCACCGACGGAATCTGGATCAATTGTCGGTCGTCGTTGGTCGATGGGATGGCATTACCGTAAAGAGTTTTCAGTCGTTCAGCATGGTTGATCGGCGTCACCAGCCCACGGGCAATATCATTTGTCACATGGCCGCCGCCTATGGGCAGCACGTCGACATGCACCAATTCACCATCAAAAAACACAGCAACCGAGGTGGTGCCGCCACCCATGTCGATGCAGGTCACGCCTAGGGCCTTTTCCTCGTCACTAATGCACCCCAGCGCCGCCGCATAGGGGGATACAACCACATCTTCAATATTCAAATGACAGCGGCGAATGACTGATTCCAGATTGCGCAACGAGCCACGTAAAGCTGTCACCATATGCATGTTAACGCTCAATTTCTCACCGTACATGCCTCGCGGATCGGCAATGCCACGGTTACCATCAACGCCGTAGCCCATGGGAATTCTGTGCAAAAGCTCGTGCTCTTCGGGTTTTTCCGCACCCAAATTGACCGGATCGAGAATTCGGCGAAGATCACCATCACCAATTTCATGACCCCCGATGGCAACCTCATAAGCCACCAGTCGTGACTTAGGCTGACCACCGCTTAAATTGACGATGACATGTTCAATGTTTTCACCGGCCATTTGTTCGGCGGCTTCGACAGTGGTGCGAATCGAGGCTTCCGCCTGATCCAAATCGATGATCGCGCCTTTTCGCAGGCCATGCGAAATTTGATGGCCGATACCGACAATGCGCGGCCCCTTATCAGCATAAGCTCCACGGTCGACACTGGGTTTGGCAATCAGGCAGCAGACTTTATTGGTGCCGACATCTAGTGCAGCCACCAAGCCGTTTCGCGCCTTAGGATGTTTGCCGCCGTTGATCATGTTTCCTGACCTTTGCGCGACTTCCCTTGCGGGCGTGGGGTTTTGCGTACGATCAATTGATCCGGTATGCGTAAATCCAAGACCTGAACGTCACGCTCCAGCAGCTGATGCGCCTTTTCATATTCCGCCAATCTGATCCACGCAGCAGCGGGATCTGTTTCCGGCAAGCGAACATCGATATCGCCTTTAAGGCGGAGGTTCCAACGGCGACCTCCGACCCAGACAGCCGCCTTAACCCACGACCGCAATTCCGGCGCCACCGCCAAGGTCGCAATCAGTCCGGCTGCCTGTCGCGGCGCGTCCTCGCCAACGACGACGATCAGGTCGGAAAACCGCCCCAGCCCCTTGCGTAAGATCACCTCGCCACTGTCATCAATAAGCGCGAAACGGCCCTGATGCTGCCAAACGGCTACCGGCCTGCGCTCCACGACATTGAGCAAAATGGTGTCGGGCAGCATGCGTTCCACCGTTGCACGCTGCACCCAGGGTAATGTCTCAACACGGCGCCGCGCGGCATCAAGATCAAACGCCAAGATTGGCGCGCCACGGGCCAGGCGAATGGCTTTCAGTAAATCTTCCTGTTTGGTTTCACGGCGACCGACAACCAGGATTTCATCAACCTTGAATCCAATTTGTGATGATGCCGCTATTAACTGCCAGCGCGCTTTCTCCGCCACACGCTTAACGGCCCCTGACGACCAAGCCCACCAGCCGCCACCGGCAGCTATCAAAATCAGCATGACATAAAGTGCGCGGGTGATCCGGCGGCCATTAAAAAATGGCGCCTTTACCTTGTTACGAGGTTTTTTTGCGTTGGTGGATTTGATTTTATCGCTCATTCGTCGAACTCCGCGTTTTCAACCATCCAGGAAACCAATTCCTGGAATGACATGCCGATATGTGCCGCCTGCTCCGGCACCAGCGAGGTTGGTGTCATGCCGGGTTGGGTGTTGACTTCCAAAATCATCAGACGCTCGCCGTCGTAGCGAAAATCAGCCCGCGACACGCCCCGACAACCAAGTGTTTCATGTGCCAGTTCCGCCAAACGCATCGCTTCCGACGCAACGTCATCATCAACATCTGCCGGAATTCTATGCTCGGACCCGCCATCGACGTATTTGGCGTCGTAATCGTAAAAGCCTCGATGTGTCATCACCTCGGTCACCGCCAAAGCCTTGCCTTCCATGACGGCGACGGTCAGTTCCTTGCCGTCGATAAACGACTCGACCATCATTCTTGGGCTGCCGACCATGCCGTCATCCATGACCGGGCCATTGTCTCCCTCACGGACGATCTGCACACCGATGCTGGAACCTTCGTTCGCCGGCTTGATGACATAGGGGCGAGAGATAACATCGCCGGCGAGAATTTCTTCAGGTGTCGCCAGCACATGTTCAGCGACCGGAATACCGGCCATTTCGAACATCCGTTTGGCCATCGGTTTATCCATGGCAACAGCAGACGCCATCAGGCCGGAATGGGTATAGGGGATTGCCAGAATATCGAGCAGCCCCTGCACGCAACCATCTTCACCATAACGGCCATGTAGGGCATTGAAGACAGCATCAGGTTTGGGATAGAGCCGCGTCATCAGTGCGCCCATGTCACGCTGCACATCAATCGGCGTGACATCATATCCCGCCCCTTTCAGGGCATTGACGCAGGCCGCACCAGTGACCAGCGACACTTCACGCTCGGCCGACCACCCACCCATCAAAACAGCTACATGCTTTGTCACGGCGTTACCTCGCTGATTTGGCCATCGACCGGTCGGCCGACACGTCGAATTTCCCATTCCAGAACAACACCCGAATGGGCTTCGACCCGGCGGCGCACGTCTTCACCCAATCCCTCCAGGTCGGACGCCGTGGCGCCGCCCTCGTTAACCATAAAATTACAGTGCAATTCAGAAACCACCGCATGGCCACGCCGCAATCCACGGCAACCGGCGGCATCAATCAGCGCCCAAGCCTTTTTGCCATCGGGGTTTTTAAATGTGGAGCCACCGGTTAGCATTTTTACAGGTTGTGTTGTTTCGCGCTGTTGCTGAATTTCAGCCATCCGCTTGGCGATTTCATCTGAGTTACCCTTGGCGCCACTCAACCGCACATCGGTAATGATATCGCCAACCCCGAGGCCGGCATGACGGTAGGAGAAATCCAAATCCTTAGATGTGATGACTTTTTGATGACCATTGCGTGCAATGATGCTGGCCTCAACAAAAACGTCACTGATCTCAGCGCCGTATGCGCCCGCATTCATGTTGACAGCGCCACCGATGGTTCCAGGTACGCCGGATAAAAATTCCAACCCGGCAATGCCGGCGTCACGCGCCCGCCGAGCAACGTTTAAATCTGCGGCGGCGGCGCCGGCGATAATATTCAGTCCATCAATTTCAATACCACTGAAGCCACGTCCCAGCCTGATCACCACCCCATCAATTCCGCCATCTCGGATCAGCAGGTTTGATGCGTTGCCAAGCACGGTAATCGGCACGTCTTCTGATAGATTGGCCATGAAACTTGCCAAGTCATTTGCATCCTCAGGCCGAAACAGCACTTCCGCCGGGCCGCCCGTCTTAAACCACGTGTAACGCGCCAACGGCACATCGGCGGCCAGTTCTCCACGCACCACAGGCAGGCGTTCAATCAAATCGGGCAGGTGTTCAGCCGGCATCATTCGCGACCTCCCATGGCCCCGTGCGCGGCTTGCGTAACGTCTCCGTCACGCAGCTTGCGCAAGTCCTCAGGTAAGGCATTTGCCCAATGGGTGATGGTCCCTGCCCCTAAGCAGATAACGAGATCACCGCTCTCGGCCAAATCATTGATTATCGCCGGCAGGTCTTCAGCGCTAGGCAGCGGCTGCACAGCACGGTGCCCATGATGGCGCAGTCCTTCGACCAATGAATCACGATGCACGCCCTCTATGGGTGCTTCACCGGCAGCATGAACCGGCGCAACGATGACTGCGTCAGCATCGTTGAAACAGGTGCAGAAATCTTCAAACAAATCCTGCAAACGCGAGTAGCGGTGTGGCTGCACCACGGCGATGACCCGGTTGCGAGTGGCGGCGCGCGCAGCCTTAAGTACCGCGGCAATTTCCACCGGATGGTGGCCGTAATCATCAATCACGGTAATACCATCGACCTCACCCGTGTTGGTAAAGCGTCGTTTGACGCCCTCAAATCCGGCCAAGGCGTTGCGCATGTTGGTGTCGGAAATTTGCATTTCCCAGGCGATGGCGATGGCCGCAAGAGCGTTCTGTACGTTGTGTTCACCAAGCATCGGCAAACAGAAATCTTCCACGCTACGCTCGGCACCGGTTTTGCGATCAGTCAGCACAATGTCAAAGCGGGTGCCGCCCGGTCCAGTTTGCAAATTGACGCCACGTACATCGGCTTGCGGCGAAAACCCGTAAGTGATGATGCGCCGATCAGAAACACGTGGGATCATCGCCTGCACTTCCGGATGATCGACGCACAGTGTGGCGAAACCATAAAACGGGATGTTTTCAACAAAGGTATCGAAGGCCCGGCGTAGATCGTCGAAAGTGCCGTAATGCTCCATGTGTTCAGGATCAATATTGGTGACCACAGCGACGGTTGATGGCAACTTGAGAAAGGTGCCATCGGACTCATCAGCCTCCGCCACCAACCAGTCCCCTGTGCCAAGCCTTGCGTTCGAGCCCCAGGCATTGATGATGCCGCCGTTAATTACGGTTGGGTCAAGCCCGGCGCCATCGAGCATGGCCGCAATGAGCGATGTTGTTGTTGTCTTGCCATGGGTTCCACCGACCGCGATCGACCATTTCAATCGCATCAGTTCACCAAGCATCTCAGCACGGCGCACCACGGGAATTAACCGGTCACGCGCCGCCACGACTTCCGGGTTGTCAGCCTTTACCGCCGACGAGACAACCAGAACCTGAGCGTCGCCCAGATTGGCTGCGTCATGACCAATCGAAACCGAAATGCCAAGTCCGCGCAGCCGCTGCACATTAGCACTTTCACCCATATCGGAACCTTGCACCGCGTAACCCAGCGTGTGTAGAACCTCCGCGATGCCACTCATGCCGATCCCCCCGATACCGACAAAATGCAGGGTGCCTAGATCCAACGGAAGGCTTCTCATGCCGCCCTCCTTTCGCCATTGGCGCCATTCGGGATTAGGTCCACAACTATGTCGGCCAGGGCTTTAGCCGCTTGCGGGCGAGCAAGTGATTTGGCGTTTATGGCGGTGCGCTCTAGCACCGCCGGCATGCCGAGCAAGGATTCGATACGGTTACGAAGCTGGTCAACGCTGAAAGCGGGTTCCGGTAACAGCCATCCGGCCCCGGCCTCATTGACCGCATGCGCGTTGCGAGTTTGATGATCGTCTGTGGCGTATGGGTATGGGATCAACAGCGACGGACGCCCGATCATCATCACTTCTGCAACCATTGACGCACCGGCACGGCCGATGACCAGGTGCGCTTCGGCCAAACGCGCCGGCACATCGTCAAAGAAGCTTGCCAGCTCGGCATTGACTTGAGCGTCTGCATAAGCGGCACGGACACGCTCCAAATCCTCGGGCCGGCATTGCTGTACGATGTGCATGCGCCGACGTAATACATCCGGCAATCCGGCAATCGCCGCCGGCACGACATCACTCAGCACGCGCGCACCTTGTGAACCGCCTATGACCATCAATCGGAATGGCTTATCGTCGGCAATTTCAGGGTACGGCGCATCTTGATAACTGATCACCGAGGGACGCACCGGCATACCGGTAACGCTGACTTTATCTGATCCCGCCTCGGGCAATCCCTCGATTGCCTCGAAACATGTGGCAATACGATCAACCCGCGTCGCAAGCAGCCGGTTGGCCCGACCGAGAACGGCGTTCTGCTCATGGATGGCAGTGGCAAAAGTACCAAAGCATGCCGCCAGCATGGTCGGCACCGACGCATAACCACCAAATCCGACGACAACACTGGGGCGAAGTTTACGTAAAAGCCCGCGCGCCTGAAACAATCCGATGGCCAGTTCCGGACCACTTTGCAAGAGCGCCATGATACGCTTGCCGGCGATCCCGCCGGCGCGAATACGATACGTATCCAAGTCACCCAAGACACCGGAGAATGCATCGCCGCGGCGATCAGTGATAAGCGCCAACCGGCAATCACGCGCCATCAGTTCGATTGCCAGTGCTTCCGCCGGAAAAACGTGACCACCTGTACCGCCAGTGGCCAAAACGACTAATGGGTTATCAGAAATGCTCATTACATCACCTCCCCACCGAGCCGGAATCAGGCCGTAGCCGGGTCAATGCCAGCACCATGCCGAGGCCAATGCCGAGTGCCAGAGTTGATGATCCGCCATAGGAAATAAACGGCAGCGTCATGCCTTTCGGCGGCATCAAATTGACGGTCGAGGCCATGTTGATCAGCGCCTGCAGTCCGAACTGCGTCAACAACCCGGTGACGGCAAGCAGGACAAAGAGGTCTTGGTCTTTGAGCACCCGACTGAAGCCGCGCAACACGATGAAAATAAATACCGCCAGAACAATCAGGCAGGCAATCAACCCGAACTCCTCGCCAACGACAGCGAAGATAAAATCTGCATGAGCATCGGGAAGCACTTCCTTGACCCGCCCCTCGCCCGGCCCACGCCCGACCCATCCGCCGTTGCGGAACGCATCAAGTGAGCGACCGACCTGATAACCGATGCCGGCTTCAGGATCGAGGAACCGATCAACCCTTATTTGCACATGACTGAATGCGAAATAGGCGCCGGCACTGCCGCCCAAAATCAACAGTGCGATACCGGCGACAAAAATCAGCGGCAAGCCAGCAACAAAGAACTGCGCACCCCAGATTGCCGAAATCACCAACGTCATGCCAACATCGGGCTGTAACAGCAGCAAGCCGGCAACAATGATATACAGGCCAGCGGCGAGACTATAGCCTGGAAACTGGTCATCCAGCCGACGTACGGCGAACATCCAAGCTGCCAGCACCGCGAAACCCGGCTTGACGAATTCACTTGGTTGCAGCGAAAACCCGCCGAATTGCAACCACCGCGCAGCACCCTTGATCTCAACACCGATGATCAATGTCGCGATCATCAGAACAATCGCGCCGATGGTCGTCAGCGTTGCTAAACGACGCACTCCACGCAGTGATAAAAATGAAACCATAACCATGACGACAAGAGCCAAAGCGATAAACACCATTTGGCGGCGTGCGAAGTGAAAAGTATCAAGGCCGATACGTTCAGCTACAGCCGGCGATGCCGCGAGCGTCAGGATGACGCCGATCGCGCCCAGCCCGATCAAGGCGGCCAGCATCCAGCGGTCAATGGTCCACCACCACTTGCCGACTAGACTGGTATCGGTGCGGGCCCAGGTCGTCATGCAGCGCCCCCAGAATTTCGTGGCGCCCCTTGGGGGACATCGGTGCCGGGAAACAGACCAGGTTCTTCATATGGATCCAAATGTGTGCCGGATAAGGCTTCGACCATGTCCTTGAATGCATCGCCGCGCGACTCGAAATCACTGAATTGGTCGAACGATGCACAGGCCGGTGATAATAAAACGACAGGCCTTTCAACCCCTTCGGACTTGGCCGCCTCGAATGCCTGATCGACTGCCGATTGCAACTCACCCGCCAAAGAGAACGGCACTTTGCCATTCAAGGCTTGAGAGAATGCTATCGCGGCTTCGCCGATCAGATATGCATGACGAACATTACCCAGGTGCGCCATCACCGGTTCCAGGCCACCATCCTTGGGCCGCCCACCAACGATCCAATAGACTGAATCGTAGCTGGCGACAGCGCGGGCTGCGGCATCGGCATTGGTTGCCTTGGAATCGTTGACGAAAGCAACGCCATCAACCAACTCCACCGGTTCTTGGCGATGCACCAAACCCGGATAGCTCTGAATGCAGGCCATAATAGCGTGTGGTGCGACACCGACAGTTTTTGCCGTGGCATAGGCGGCGGCGGCATTCTGGCCGTTGTGCGCGCCGGGCAGGCTCGGGGTTTCACGCAGATTGCACACCGGTGTCTCAGAGTTTTCCATGTCATCAATGAGAATGCCGTCAATGACATAGACCCCACCCGGAACTTTTCCGTG
>JGI24915J38486_100926_pt1 | contig 13340 bp, 19 predicted proteins | sample LinPfosmplate3_FD_38486 | JGI IMG/M metagenome (IMG submission 38486)
CCCCTACGGTCACCTTGTTACGACTTTTCCCTTGTCACGAACCTCAAGTTCGATAACGCCAATTAGACGTCACCTCGCTAAAAGCTCACTTCAATGAAACGACGGGCGGTGTGTGCAAGGAGCAGGGACGTATTCACCGCGCGATAATGACACGCAGTTACTAGGGATTCCATATTCGTGAGGGCGAGTTGCAGCCCTCAGTCATAACTGTGGTAATGTTTGGGGATTACCTCCTCCTTTCGGATTCGGAACCCATTGTCATTACCATTGCAGCCCGCGTGTGGCCCCAGAGTTTCGGGGCATACTGACCTGCCGTGGCCCCTTCCTTCCTCCGCATTAACTGCGGCGGTCCCGCTAATTCGCCCCACTACTCCTGAGAGTAATGGTGGCAACTAGAGGCAGGGATCTCGCTCGTTACCTGACTTAACAGGACATCTCACGGCACGAGCTGGCGACGGCCATGCACCACCTCTCAGCTTGTCTGGTAAAGTCTTCAGCTTGACCTTCATTCTGCTGTCTCTCCGGGTAAGATTTCTGGCGTTGACTCCAATTGAACCGCAGGCTTCACCCCTTGTGGTGCTCCCCCGCCAATTCCTTTAAGTTTCATACTTGCGTACGTACTTCCCAGGCGGCAAACTTAACGGCTTCCCTGCAATACTGCATTGGCCACAAGCCAATGCATCACTGAGTTTGCATAGTTTACAGCTGGGACTACCCGGGTATCTAATCCGGTTTGCTCCCCCAGCTTTCATCCCTCACCGTCGGACGTGTTCTGGTAGACCGCCTTCGCCACAGGTGGTCATCGAGAGATCAAAGCATTTTACCACTTCCTCCCGAGTACCGTCTACCTCTCCCACTCCCTAGCTCTGCAGTATTCCCGGCAGCCTGTACGTTGAGCGTACAGATTTAACCGAAAACTTACAGAGCCGGCTACGGATGCTTTAGGCCCAATAATCATCCTGACCACTTGAGGTGCTGGTTTTACCGCGGCGGCTGACACCAGAACTTGCCCACCCCTTATTCGTTAGTGTTTCTAGGACTAACAAAAGGTTCCTTTAGCAGAAACCACTCGGATTAACCTTGTCGTGCTTTCGCACATTGCAAAGTTTTCTCGCCTGCTGCGCCCCATAGGGCCTGGGTCCGTGTCTCAGTACCCATCTCCGGGCTACTCCTCTCAGAGCCCGTACCTGTAATAGTCTTGGTGGGCCATTACCTCACCAACAAACTGATAGGCCGCAGTCCCATCCTACGGCGATAAATCATTTGGAACACAAACCATTCCAGATATAGTGTTCTATCGGGCATTATACTCAGTTTCCCGAGGTTATTCCCGTCCATAGGTTAGGTTGACTACGCGTTACTGAGCCGTCTGCCTTGCATTGCTGCAATGACTCGCATGGCTTAGTATCAATCCGATAGCAGTCAGGTCCGGCAGGATCAACCGGATTCTGAATATTCTTTTCTTTTTGGTCTTGATTATTGAAGTACATTTGTACTTTAAATTGGAATTGACGGATGCACATAATCTTCACATCTCAGATATTGATCTTTCAATCAAATCCTCATTCTTGTATGCGTAACTGGAGGCCCATGAATCACAAAGTGGCATCTTGCCATACTTCATCACGAGCGCCGCCTATTGCGTTACGTATGCAGGAAGTGATGAAGCCAGAAACCATATAAACCAAGCGTGAAAAAATGACTGATCGTGTCATTTTATTGAAAAAATTTCAAGTTTTGATCTACCAGATCGACTTGACGCCCTTCAAAAAATATTTTGAGAAGTCATTAGATAGTTAAAATGTTAGAAATTTTTCTAAGAAATTAGTTTTGAATTATTTATCCCAATACAAAAAAAAGACAAGGAAATCAGCCAAGCTCTTTGAGAAATCAAAAAAACTCCACGTCAACGGGGTAAGTCATAACATAAGATTTTATGAACCATATCCATTTGTAGTAAAAAAATCATCAGGGAAAAATTTGGTTGATGTTGATGATAACAAGTATACAGATTATTGGATGGGTCATTGGAGTTTAATTTTAGGTCACGGTCCAAAAAAAGTCAAAGAGTCATTGAAAAAACAAATTGAGAAATCTTGGATGTATGGAACAGTTAATGAGCAGACTATTTTATTATCAGAATTAATTTCAAAAGCAGTTCCAGTAGCTGAAAAAATTCGCTATGTTACATCAGGTACAGAAGCTACAATGTATGCAGTCAGATTAGCACGGTCAGTGACTGGGAAAAAAATAATTGCAAAGATAGATGGAGGATGGCACGGATATACATCGGATTTATTAAAATCAGTAAATTGGCCGTTTACTGAATCCGAAAGCTCAGGAGTTGTAAATGAGGAACAAATTGTATCAATACCTTACAATAATTTAGAAAAATCACTTTCAATATTAAAAAAATATTCAAAGAATTTAGCAGGAGTTATAATTGAACCAGTGTTAGGTGGGGGCGGATGTATTCCAGCTACACCAGATTATCTAAAAGGTGTTGAAGAATTTTGTAAAAAAAATAATTCTTTATTCATACTAGATGAAATAGTTACAGGATTTCGATTTAGATTCGGATGTTTATATCCTACAATGAAATTAAATCCAGACATTGTCACCCTAGGAAAAATTGTTGGAGGTGGAATGGCAATTGGGGTTATTTGTGGTAAAAAAGAAATTATGCAAATGGCTGACACCACAGGTAAGAAAAAATCTGAGCGTAGTTATGTAGGAGGTGGCACATTTTCTGCAAATCCAGCATCAATGACATCAGGGTTTACTACACTATCAGAGTTGAAAAATGGAAAATCAATTTATTCAAAAATAAATTCACTGGGGGAATATACTAGAAGAGAATTAACAAAAATCTTTGACGGCAAAGTCATAGTGTCAGGAAAGGGTTCTTTGTTTATGACTCATTTTCTAAAAAATGGAGTAACTGAAATTAAAAATGCAGCAGATGTTGCAAAATGTGATAGTGCCATGCTTACAAAGTATCACTTTAAAATGACTGCACATGATGAAATATTCTTTTTACCTGGGAAACTAGGGGCCATTTCAGATGCTCACACCAAAAATGACATTAAAAAGATGATAAAAGCAACTGAAGGTTTTTAGGAATTATTTAGAAAAACATAATTTCCCAATACATCAAGTTAAGCCAAACTTTCATTAGCCAAATCATTTTGGAGTAAATTATGAGATTATTTGGCTCAAAAGAAAAACCAGAAGACTTGATGTATCAGGGAATGTCATTAATGGATAGAAATCAACCAAAAGGAGCTATCGCATTATTTAACAAAGTTCTAAAACAAGATTCAAAAAATGTTACAGCATTATTAAACAAGGGACTAGCTCTCAATCAAATTAAAAAATACACAGATGCAGTTACATGTTTTGAGAAATTATTAGAGATTAATCCCAAAGATGCGCAAGCATTCAACAATAAAGGAATTGCAATGGCTGAAATGGGAAATATTCAAGACGCATCTGAATGTTACGACAAAGCAATAGAATCAGACCCAAAATATGCACCATCATTTTTTAACAAAGGTGTACTATTAGACAAATTACGAGAACATGAAGATGCTCTAGTAGTTTTAGAAAAAGCAATAACAATTGATCCAAGAAAACAAAATGTCCTAGTCTACAAAGGAATAGTTCTTGGAAAAATGAAAAAACATGAAGAGGCATTGAATTGCTTTCAAAATATTTGTAAAAAATATCCCAATAATCAAGATGCTTTTTTCCAAAAAGGAGTGCAATTAGCAGAGTTAGGGGAGCATAAAAAAGCACTAGATGTTTTTGACGATATTTTAAGAAAATTCAAAGACAATGTGAATGTAATTTATGCTAAATCTCGAAGCAAGGCAGCATTAGAGATGTATCCGGAAGCTTTAGAATTACTAAAACAAGCAGTGTCACAAAATCCAAAAATTATTCGCATATGGGCAAAAGAGGAGAAAATCTTTGAGAAACTATATGACAATGATCAATTCAGAAAAATTGTAAAATTATAAAATCTTTTTTCGTACGGCATCTATTCTAATTATACCGACTTTCTTTTTTGGACCAATTAATCTTGCCTCAAATATTGGAACGTATAATTCAGTAATTTCACGCAATACAAATTCTTCTGAAAGATTTCGTACATCTGCCTCAAGAGGTTTTTTTAGTTGAGATTGTAATTTTGAAATAGCAGCATCATTTGTAATTTCAGGCTTTTTGATATTTGGTTTGTGTTTCTCCAGTAATCGTTTTGGATAATTCTCAATTGTTTTAGAGTTTATCTTAAATGGAAATTTAATTTCTCTGCCATGATGATCAAATGTAAGTTCATCCTCTTCTTCAACAAAAACATGTTCTTCTAATTTCAAATCAATTTTATTTTTTCCTCGTTTTCCAACAAATGCTCTTTTAAAACCAGATTTAGTACGTATAGGAAAAGTACCATCACCCAAAATAACTTCCTTGATATTAGAATCAACTGAAATAGAATGAGTTGCTTTACGGAAATAATCAGCAATGTATTTTCCTGAAACTATCAGAATACATTCATAGTTTAATTTCAAAGAATGTATATGCACATCTTCTTTTTTTGGTCTAGACAACAAAGATTTGAAAGGGTTTGTTTTCTTTTGCTCAATTATTTCTAGCGCATCTTCTTCTTCTAGATTTTTTCTTAAAACGGTAATCTTTACATCATTAGTTTTTGCCAAAGATACACAAAAGTACAATTTACATCTATTAAACCAATTCTGATAAGAAAGAGATAATAGATTTAGAGTGATTCAAAAATTATGGGAAGTGGAAAAAATGGCCATATTGAAAAATTTCTAAAAAAAGCAGATAAGGCCATTCAAGAAGGTATTCAAAAAGCTGATGAAGTACTAGAAAATGCAGTAGAATTAGGCGCAATGACTGCAAAACAAGCCTCAAAAACTAGCAAAGATTTTCGTAAACAGGCAAAAAAGGAAAGAGAAGAACTACAAAAAAGAGGAATTAAAAATATAACAAAAGGACTTTCTGCTGCAAAAAATATTACATCAAATACACATGATGACTTGGAAATATTAAAAAAACTAGGCAAACTACGAAAATCAGAAGTAATAACAGAAAAAGAATTTCAATCAAAGAAAAAGAAAATTTTGGATAGAATTTAAAATGAAAAAGACAAACATTAACGGTTCAGGAGATCAAAGAAAAGTAAACCCAGAATGGTTTACAAATAAAACATGGATGAAAGTTTTATCAAACAAAATAAAATCCCAAGACCAAGATATCTATCACGTTCATTTTGAGAAAGGTTCAAGAACAAAAATTCATTGGCATAATGGAAATCAAGTGTTAATGGGAGTAAAGGGGAAAGGTAGTCTTGAGATTTTTAAAAGATATGGTTCAAGTAAACAGAATTTTACAATCAAAAGAATAGAAAAAATCACTCTAAATGAAGGAGATATTGTACACATTCCAGCAAAAACACTCCACACACATGGTTCAATAAATAAGAAAAAAGAATTTTCTCATATTGCAATAAACATTCTACCAAGAAAAAATGCGGAATTCAAAACAGTGTGGTATGAATCAAATTTTAAATCCAAAATTTCAAAAATCATTTGAGCATATGTCATTAAGAAGAAACTCAGATATTGAATCAATTCAAGGAAATGAAGGATTAAAAATCAAACAATTTTTCAACCCACAAAATACACAAAATAAAATCAATTACAGTATTGCACAATTCACTTTAAAGTCAGAGGGAAAATCAATTCTTCATAAAATAAAATCATCAGAAATTTACTATATTTTAGAAGGGGAAGGAGATCTCAAAGTAAACGACGCAGTATTTCATCTTCAAAAAGATGATTCATTTTTTGTGCCACCAAACTCAAAACAATTCATAAAAAATACAGGGACAGGTAATTTGAGATTTTTGTGTATGGTAGAGCCGGCTTGGGAAATAGAAGATGAAACAATACTAGAATAACAAAACATATGAATTATTTTTAACATATAACACATTACACAATATAGTGAATACATATCAGGCACTCAAAATACTCGATGTACAACAAAATTCATCACAAGAAGAAATAAAATCATCATATAGAAAAAAAGTACTAGAAGTTCACCCAGATAGAATAAAAGATAAAAAAGAAGATTCAGAGTTTAAAAAAATTACAGAAGCATATCATTTTTTAAAGAATACTAATTCTCCAAAAAAGTTCACAACAGACCAAAATTATAAACAAAATAGTTCAAAAACAGATTTTAAAAGAAAACCTCAATGGGGTGCACCACCAGGGGAACAAAAAATTCCTGAACAAGACTGGGGAAAACATACTCGAGAGTTCGAAGAAGGAGATCCTAATTTTTGGAAAGAATATGAAAGAAAGTTTTGGGAGGATTATAATGCAAAAATGCGTACAGATGGGAAAAATGGAGAATGGGATAAAGTAAAAGAACCCAAATCTCAACCAAATCTATTTGTAGATGTTGATGAAAGTTTGTGTATTGCATGCTGTAGTTGTGAGACAATAGCACCAGATGTTTTTGAAATTAATAAAAATAGCAAGCTAAATCCAAAATCATCAGTAATAAATCAAAAAGGTGCAGGAGTTAACAAAATAATGAATGCCGCAGAAACATGTCCAACTAAAGCAATTATTGTAGAAAATAAAGACACTAAAAAAAAACTATTCCCATTTTGAGATTAAGTTTTTAGTTTATTGTAAATATCATCTACTTCAGACGCAGATAGATTCAATGAAGAATCAAACAAACTATGTATTGGTCCTGCAGAATCAGATTTAGATCTTGGAATTAAATGAACATGGACATGTGGCACGTCTTGCCCGGCATCTATTCCATTATGTACTGCAACCAAAGTTGCACCTGAAACAGAATCAACTTTGGATATCATTTCATGTACAAGTGAAAACAAATCAGAATTTTCATCATGACTCATATCTTGAATTTTTTGATGGTGATTTTTAGGAATAACAAGTACATGTCCTTGTGCCAAAGGAAATGCATCTAAAAATGAAATCGATTTAGTAGTTTCTTTAAGAATTTTTGTAGGAATACTACCAGAAATAATTTTGCAAAAAATACAATCCATTAAAATTCACAGTATTTTTTAAAATATTAAATCATCGATTATGGGACAATGGTAGCCCATGCAAGTCCCTTACCAAATTTTATAGATACATTATCACCAGGAGATGCATCACAATTTTCAATTGTTTTAGGAATTAGATCTACAGTCTCAACATAACATATCCCATCATCATTTGTTAAAATCACCACATCTTCAAACACATCTTCGCGAATTAGATGCCAAAATGGAAAAATAATTGTCGATAAAACAATTCCTGCAAGTAAAAAAGCACCCCCAAAAACTAGACTGGTTTTTTGACTGGAATTTAATTCCATTCTACCAAGTGCCACCATCACCTGCATTAGGATCCATTTTCTTTGCAGGGACGTTTCCATGGGCTTTTTTCATGTGTCTTTTTAGTCGTTCAGGATCATGTAGATCTGTCCCACATGTATCACATTTTGTTTGATTTTCATCATCTTTTTTACGCTTAAACAAGCCCATAATTTACTGAAAATTCAAAATACATTAAAAATGATACGAAATGTTCAAAATAAACAACCTAGTTTAGTTATGTTACAAAAAATATCCCCAAATATGGTATTTACAATGCTAATTGCCAATAAAATCAGAGACAATTCTTCAAAAATTAAAGACTCAGGAACAATCAATAATTAATGAAGAAAATAATTTTTATCTTTTTGAAATTCTCCTAAAAATAATTCAATTCCAAAAATGTAATTTATCAAATTTTTAAATAATTAATAATTTTTAGGTGCTTTTTCATTTTCACATTGAGGACATTTTAATCCGTTTGTGAGATCGCCACAATTTTTGCAATGTAAATTCAATTGGACATAATCATATTTGTGGGTATTCAGATATTTTCGAATCAATATACCTGCAAAGGCGATTCCCAATCCAATAGCTACCCACAACAATGTCATCGGTTAGTGTAATAGAAAATTTAACATAAATTCATGTTTTTTCAAAATGAACAAATAAAATTTTCCAATTAGATAACTTAACAATCAAGAAACTTGATCAGATTGAGTAATTGGAAGAATGATTGTAAAAGTCGCACCTTTTTCTAAAAAATTATTATTTGCATAAATTTTTCCGCCATGTGATTCAATAATTCCTTTACTTACAAACAATCCTAACCCAGTTCCAGGTTTTTGAGACTCAGAATTTTTTGTTACAAATTTATCAAAAATATGATTTTCGACATCTTTTGGTATTCCTTTACCAGTGTCAGAAAATCTCAAGAGTACTTCGTTATTTGATTTATCAACATATCCTGAAACTTTGATTAATCCTGTTTCTGTAAATTTTACAGAGTTATTAAGCAGGTTTTGAAATACCTCACCTAATCTAACATCATCACCAGAAATTATCATATCATCGCCCAATTCAGACACAATAGGAACCATGCAATCAGGAGAAGATTTTGAAATCATTATTTTTTGAGTAATGATAGATTTAAGATTAATTTCTGAAAATGATAATTTTAAAGATTGTCTATCAATATGATTTGCATCTAAAATCACGCCAATCAGATTCTGTAACTGCGTAGCCATCTCAACTACACCTTCCCATGCCTCATCATTAGACATGATTCCAGTTTTTGCAAGTTCTGCAAATCCAAGAATTGGGTGAATTGGGGATTTTAGTTCATGTGTTGCAATACTAATAAAATCATCTTTTTTAGAATTTTGTTCAGATAGATTTTTGTTTAGTTTTTCAATTTGATGGATTTTTTTATTTAGTTGACTAGTCAGTGATTTATTCATTTTTTGAATAAAACGTAATTCATTTAGAGTATGTACCTCCTCTTGATCCTCAGATTCTTGTTTTTGCACAAAGATTTTACCTGATTTTATTTAATAATTCACTGTCTGTTTGAAAAAATAAACATGAAGATTTTGAATAATATATCATCAACTTATGATTTTCCAAAAACAATATACTTAGAAAATACTCCAACCGATCAAAAATAATGTATTTTGGGTCCCTCAAATACATTAAAAAGGAAACAGAGTTTTTGGGATAATATGGCAGTAAAAAATATCACAGTTTTAGGTTCAGGTGTAATGGGACACGGAATTGCTCAAGTATCAGCAACTGCAGGATATAATGTAGTATTACGAGATATTAAAAAAGAATTTTTGGATAAAGCAATGGAGAAAATAAAATGGAGTTTAGATAAACTAGTATCAAAAGAAAAAATTTCAAAAGAAGAAGGGGATTCAATATTTTCAAGAATTACACCAATTGTAGATTTGAATGATGCAGTAAAAAATGCAGAATTAATCATCGAAGTGGTTCCAGAAATAATGGATTTAAAGAAAAAAGTGTATGAAGAATTAGATAAAGCTGCAGCACCTGAAGTAATATTTGCATCAAACACAAGTACATTACCAATTACAGAAATAGCAAACACCACTTCCCGTCCTGAAAAATTTATAGGAATTCATTTTTTCAACCCACCACAATTAATGAAACTAGTTGAAGTTATTCCAGGGGAGAAAACTAGTCAACAAGTTACAGATTTGACTCTAGACTATGTCAATTCAGTCAACAAACAGGCAGTAGTTTGTAGAAAAGATGTTCCAGGATTTATTATCAATAGACTATTCATTCCAATGGTTCACGAAGCATGTTTTCTTAAAGACAGAACTGGTGCAACATTAGAAGAAATTGATTCCGCTGTAAAATTAAAACTTGGTTTTCCCATGGGAATATTTGAGTTGGCAGACTTTACTGGAATGGATGTTATTCATAAAGCAACAACAGAGATGTATCTACGAGATAAAAAAGTGATAAAACCACATCCACTAGTTGAGAAAATGTTTGATGAGAAAAAACTCGGGCAAAAATCAGGGGAAGGATACTACAAATATTCAGATGACAAGTATGAGCGAGTTTCACTTTCAGAAGAACTAGCAGCAAAATGCAACCCAATTCAAATTGTTGCAAATATTTTAAACAATGCAGCATGGCTCATTACAAATGGAGCAAGTGATATTGAAGAAATCGAAAAGGCAGCACGATTAGGATTAGGTTTGAAAAAACCATTATTTGAAACAGCAAAAGAAATTGGAATTGATAAAATCGTAGAAGAGTTAAACAAATTAGCAGATGAACATGGTGAGTTTTACAAACCAGACCCATTGCTTGTATCTATGCAATAATTTTTATAGTGAAATAGTGATTTTTGTCGAGATTAAATGATCCTCAAAGTCAAAATAATTATTGATGATTATAAATAATGTAAAAAATAAAATTTATCATGTTAAATGATGATGAAATGATGAAAGAGTTAATCATATTATCAGTTGAACATGCACTTCTAAAGATGGGCACACCGGAATTAGAACTAGTCAAATCCAGACTAAAAAAAGAGTATAATTGCGAACTATCAGATTGTCTAAAATATCCAGAATACCTCAAAAGAGTATTGAGTGAATTATTTGGCAATGCCTATCAAGATATCCTAGAAACGATTAACGAGAGATTGAAAAGAACAAGTATGGACAAACCCATTGCACGATTTCTAACTGTTATGGAAGGATAGTCTTGAGCACTTGTTTTGATATATTAGAAAACAAAAATGTTCTAATTTTATCATTTATTGCAGTAATAGTGATATTTCTAATTGGGAATATTATCAATCAAGAGCAGTTCCCAATTACTGAAGATATTTTTATGACAGATTTACTTTTTGTCATTACACCAATTATGGTTATTAGTGTAGGTGGAATTTTAGTATTAAGATACGGAATTAAAGGAAATCATAGTATTGCTTGGATATTATTCACATTATCTTTTGCTAGTTGGTTTGTAGGGGAAATGACATATAGTTATGAACAGGAATACGACATTGGAGATATTTCAACATTCACAAGTGAGTTTTTTTTCATTGCAGGATATCCACTATTCTTGGCATTTACAATATTTTATTTAAGACCTAGAAGAAAAATTATTACAAAAAATATCATTCTACTTTCATCTCTTATAGGTTTCTTGTTAGTTATTCCAACACTCTACTTGACATTTGATGTGGGGGATGAAGTACTAAGCGATATTGAAATATTTCTATTTGCAATGTATCCGATTTTAGATTCAATTATTTTAGTACCAGCAATTATTGCTGCGATTCTTTTCTTTAGAGGACAAGTAAATTTACTTTGGATGATGGTCATGTTTGGTACAATTTTTCTTGTGTTGGCAGATACTAGCTACCTTGTTTTTCTAGTTGAAGAAAATTATTATCCAGGACATCCTTTGGATATATTGTATATTTGGTCATACATTTTGTATGCCCTTGGAGCATATAGTCATATTAAATTATACAAAAAAAGTGAATCAAATGTTAGTTGAAATAATTAATTCTAAAATTGTCTTTACTGCTTCTTGCGGGGTGTCAACTCCAATAATTTTGATATTTTTTCGATGATCAATATAATCATCAATGTATGGGTCAACAGAACTGGCCAAATTTCTAATGGCAACCATTGGTTTTTTGAACATGTATGAAGCACATGTCTCAGATAAAGTACCAGACCCGCCTCCCACAATAATTACACCATCAGCACTAAGGGCATTTAGATAATCACGAGTTAATCCCATTCCAGTAGGAATTACAATATCACAGAATTCATTTGCTACAGAAGGATCATCTTGAGGGATTATTCCAATTACCAATCCATTTGCATCATGTGCACCATGGGATGATGCAGTCATCACACCGCCCAATCCACCAGTAATTAATACAGAATCAGATTTTGCAATTTCTACTCCAATATCATATGCAATTTTTTCATGTTTTGAAGTACAACCATTAGTATTATTTCCAATTACTAAGATTTGACGTTTTTTTACCATGATTAGTTATAGAAAAAATGGTTTGAAATATCTTTCCAAATATTTCTAGAACACATAATTCTGAAAAAATAATTTGGAAAATTTTTAGAATATAGCCAATGATAGTTAGGAAAAGTGCCCAACCACCATTAGTGTTAGTCTGCAATATTGTTTAGTCAAAAATACTATAAGGATCTTTGTCGTTTCAAGATAAAAAACATGGTGAAATTTCAAAATGAAAACAAAGGGAAAATAAATTTTGGAAAATTTAATTCAAAAAAACTGAGGGCAAACTAACCTCAGTCTTTTAGTAAAAATCGCAGACTTGTTTGAATATAAAATAAAATACTAGATAGTATTATGGTGTTTTATTTTGATCAAACTGATACGATGCATGTTTACAAAGATCAAACAAGAATACATTACCAAAATCAGCATAGCATAATTGCTGATAGCAGTTTACACAAATAACTGAGATTAAGCAAGAAGGACTGTCGTCAAAGTCTGCATCAGAATTGACCTTAAGTCCTAAACTTATTTTTAATATTAATAATGAATTTATCCCACATTCAGTCACAAAATAAAATTATCATGAGGTAAAAAATCAATAATTTGAAGAAATAATGATCTGATTTTCAAGAGAAAAAGATATTAGTAAAAAATTCAGATAATATACATGGAAAATCGTTCAATGCCAGTTTGTTTTACTGAAAAACAATACAAAATGATCGAAGAGTTTGCAAAAAGAAATGGAATGTTAAATGCAAGTCAAGCTCTTGAGAAAATCTTAAACAAATAGAGTCTTTTTTTGATATTTTTATTTTATTTACATTTATAGAATATGTTGTTTCAAAAAGAGTTATAGAAATGGGGCTATTTAGCAAAAAGAAAGTAAATTGTGCAATTTGTGATAAAGAATTAACGCATAAACACAAACCAAAAAAAGAATGGAATGTGAAAGGTTCACTATGTGGGGATTGTCATTTTGATAAATCAAAAGAATACTATGAAGGAAAAGTAAGACAGCCATGTGTAATATGTAAAAATACTCAAAAAATTACAGATTTGTGGGAACCACGATGGCAATGGGACATGGAAGGATTGTTATGCAAAACATGTTTTGATGAAAAAGAAGAAAATTTTGGTAAAAAGAAAAATTTCTGTGCATTATGTGGTGCAAAAATAGGATTAATCAGGTACAATCCCAAAGGATCATGGAAGGTGGAAGGTCAACTTTGCAGAACATGTTGGGATGGAAAGAAAGCAGAGTTTGGATAAAGTGAGATTTTTTAAAAAAAGTGTATGCAGTGTTTGTAACAAAAAATTTTCTAAAGAAGAAGAATTAAGTGGGATCCTCTAGAGTCGACCTGCA
>JGI24915J38486_100168_pt1 | contig 12507 bp, 16 predicted proteins | sample LinPfosmplate3_FD_38486 | JGI IMG/M metagenome (IMG submission 38486)
CACCCTTCGCCACTACCTGGCTGGGTCTGGGACTTGCGTAACATATCGAAAGCGTGATACATTACACGCACCCTTAAGAACACGTGCCGTGCCCGGCACACAACAAGCCTTTTGCAGCGGACCGCAAAAAGCCGCGGCCGCTGAAAAGTACGTTATAAAGATTAAACTTTGCTCAGTATAAAACTATAGGAGAAAACCAGTTGATTATTATTGAATCAATATTGATGGGGACTTTAGCTACATTCTTTATGGATTTCTTGGCTGGCATTCTTGCCAAAAGAAAATTTATTTATCCATTTATTTCGCCTGAAGCTATAGGCAGATGGTTCCTTTATATATTCAAAGGAGTGTTAATTCATAAAGATATTAACGAAACACCAAATTTGAAAAATGAAAAGCTTTGGTGCTTGATATCCCATTATCTAATTGGAATTGCTCTAGCGGGAGTATACTTAGTTCTTGATTTAAACATAGCATTTGTAAACGAGAATACATGGATGTCATTGGCTTTTGGAATAGCTACAGTTTGCTTTCCTTGGCTTTGGTTACTTCCTAGCATCGGTATCGGATTTATGGCCTCAAAATCGCCAAACCAATCACAGATTTTGAAAACCAATATTATCAATCATACAAACTTTGGACTTGGACTTTTCATTTGGATTGTCTTTTTGCACAGATTCTTCATACAAACTTTATAACAAATGTTTACACCGGACTGCATATCGCCTCTGCAGGTCTGGAGTTAGGTGATCCTGGTAAAATCATCATTAATCAGCTATCGGCGTGGCAGCCGGTGAAACTGGTGTTAAATATCATGGCACCTTTTAAGATTTTTCACCTACTCATACACTTTGATTAGGAATCTATTATGAATATAAAAAATATCTGGGGGATTGTTAAAAATAGATATAGGCTTTCTACAAAAATTCAAATGAGCTTTGAACTAAGCTTCCCCAAGTATCTAATAGGCAAATGCTGCTTCACTACCAATAATGCCTATCAGATTAGAACTCACAAAGTATCCCCTTCAATAAAAGGGGTTGTTTTTTCAGACACAATACCACTAAGTTTGTTTACTTCCTCAGCATTTATACCTTGGGAAAAAGTGCTGAAAATTGTTATCTCAAATACACCATCTTCAATTGATGCTATTTTAAACATGCCGTCGTCATCCAAATTAGTACCTTATCACCTAGTTTTCTGTCACAAAAAACAAGAAAATTATGCCGCCATTTCAAGAAGTTGTTCTGTCGATGCGGCTAAAAAGGCGTTCAATATGTTCGTCAACTTTACCCCTTTGAGTGTCATCTGATACCTGTTTTGCTTTGGAAGTTTTCGGATAATTCCATGAGCTCGAAGCAAACGGAGGTGTCGGCTGATTTTCGCAGATAGTTGCTTTTGTGTACGCCCCGATCCGAAATTTGTACCAGAGAGACTTTCACGCAGCATTTTATTTGTTAACCCTGAGATTCTGAATTTGGGATCACTTAGTGACTGGAGTAATTCACGATCCTTACCGGTCGGGTCCAGTGCACGGAATATTCGGCTATATTTCTTTTGGCGGCATGTAATTTCTCCGATAAGCCTATTCGCCGGTGTTTCGTCGTGCAACATTGAAAGATCATCCATAAAACGATCGTTGACCTGCTGAGAAATTTTCGCCCTCAAAGGAATGTCCATAACCCCTTTTCTTATCGGACGACGTGACTTCGGTTCATTGAGAGATTGACCTTTCTTATGCCGAAACACTTGAAATTTTCTGGGATCATTTATTGTCGTTTCCACGCGCAATACATTTTGCTCGTTGTAAACTTTGACGCTGTTCTGATCAACCCAATGACGAACCCGAACACCATCATTGAAATCAGTCACACGTGTCAAAACTTTATCCTTTGATCGCCTATCAGGTTTCCCGGCCAAGGTAATGGGCCGATCCAGATAACGCAATACGTTGGTGCTTGTTCCGGTCATGTGAGCGTGTCGAAGCAGGGAATCCATGATTGGATTCAAATCCTTGGGCGAAGGGAAAATTAAATCGGCGGCCCATTCGCTTTGCCACATGGTCCAGTAATAAGAAAGGTGTGGTCCCAAGACGTCTTGTATCATGGGGAAAACAATGGGAACAAACCCGTTGAGCATTTTTGCGAAACGGACGTCCAGTTGCTTGTTGAGCAGAACTTGTGCTCCTTGATAGTCGGATATATGAAGAAACTTATTGCCCTTGGCCAAAAAGTCGATATCCTGCTGTTCAAGACAACGTCGGAGCCATTCACGACCGTTCAAACATATTTGGATATGATATGGAAACCAAGTTTGCAAACGAATGTTCATAAACCCGTACTCATTATGATCAAAATAAAAATATAGGTGTTTACAACGTGTTTGATAATTTCGAAGCTGAGGATATCCGTATCTTTCACTATAACGGGCACGATACGAGGAAGCCGACTCCAGACAGGACCAAATACCGATAAGTCCATTTTCAATTTTTTCATCTATTTGTCGTTTATGAGCCAGTGCTTCTTTTCGAATACGCCATGTGGGAATAGGGATAATGCCTTGTCCACAATTGTCTTTGCCATATTGATTCGCAGCTTCAATTAAGCACTTGCTCTGTTCCATCATCCATTTCTTATAATCTTTATTGAGGATATTGTTGAATCCACAAAACCGCATTGCGCCCTTAGCCGACATCAGAGGAAGAATGAAACCTTTAAAAACGATTCGATCAAAACCAGTAATGCTACCCTTGACGAGATCTGAAAACCTTTCTATAAGTTTTTTCATGGGTCACCTCTTTCGTTTTTGGATGGTGTTTGATTCCTCCATCTATTTTACAAAAGAGGCGACTCAGAGTCATGTCAGAATTTTGGGTTGCGGGCATAGCCCGCCTTAGATGAACAATCCTTTGATTCTGAGTACTGCACAATACAACTCGATGATCCGCAAGAAATGACAATTGATTTACCATGGTCAAAAGAGTTTACAGATCGTGTACAAGGAAACAAGCTTTTTGATATTTAACCCAAAAGGTTGCAGCGGACGGCGCTGAGAGGCCGCCGATGAACCTTGGCGTTATGCTTACAAGCTTTGTAGAATTCAATAAATTTTCTAAGAGGGAACAATGGCTATTAGCGATCAACAATGGAATAATATTCTAGAATTTTTTGGTAAATATACAAATGTTACTTCTTCTCCAACTTTACCGTATTGTGCATTTTCAACTGTAAATGAAGATGGATCGCCTCGCATTGCACCATATTCCTCGCTCATTCTGGGAAGTAATAAACAAGGTTTCTATTTTGATGAGTTATCCAATCACACGTCTTCTAACCTTGAACGCGATCAGAGGGTATGTGTATTAATAGTAAAAAACAGCAAGTGGTTCTGGATTAAAACAGCCATTTTTGGAAGATTTGATCACCCACCCGGTGTGAGATTGATGGGTAAGGTCGGGAAGAAACGGGAAGCCACAGAAAAGGAGATTGCTTCATTCAAAAGCCCGTTAAAACCTTTGCGGTTTTTTAAGGGATATGAGCCAATATGGGGATTTATGAAACATGGCCGAGAGATATATTTTGATGCGTTTGAACCGGTAAAATGTCGAACATTAAACGAGTCATTATCCATTTAGTTTCTTAATTGTCTCTCATATTATTAGAAGCATAATCGGGTAGCCGGGGGTCTTTCTCCCCCAGCCCCCACAACACCCCGCATGCGGGTCCGCACGGGGCGTTTCACGGAGTCTACCGGGCCGTAGCCGGGTAATGAATGTTCACCCACAGCTCTTTGACAGATAATAAACCTTGATCCTTGAGCCACTGATTGGTCATGCCGGTATGGGTGGACAGGGTACGTGCGAGTCGCCATGGTCCTTTCCTGCTTAGCCCGACATTAATGGCTATTTTCAGGGAAGTCCCCAGTCTGCGGAGTTTCCGAACTTTTGTTCGGGTGTACCGCCAGCGCTTCCAGTAGCACATACGCATTCTGCGCCTGAGCCAGTGATCGATTTCCGGGATGGGTCGGTAATATTCAGATATACCGAAATAGTTCATCCATCCCCGGACATACTGGGAGAGCTTCTTGTAGCGATACGCCATAGAGACGAACCAGCTTCTTCCGGTCAGCTCTTTGACCCGCCGTTTAAATTCGCGGAAGGCCTTGTCTGACCATCTGATTTTGGTTCCCTTGAAGGTGAAACCGAGGAAGTTGGTGTCATCCGTTGCTGAAACGAGGGCTCTTATCCTGGTTGACCATGAGCTTGAGTTTACGGTCAAGAAAGCGCGTAACGCTTTCTTTAACCCGCAGCCCTGCCCGGTGCGTTTTGACCAAAATAATAAAGTCATCCGCGTAACGGGCAAACCTGTGGCCGCGTCTCTCAAGTTCTTTATCCAGGTCGTCCAAAAGGATATTAGCCAAAAGCGGCGATAAAGGGCCGCCTTGGGGGACGCCTTCACGGCTTTTCTGCAAACGGCCTTTGACCTTTCACCCCGGCCCGCAGGTACTTCCCGATCAATGGAATATCCTTTCCCTTCTCTGTGTTCGGCCCTTCACCTTTGTCCCCGGGAATTACCCCGGGCGTTAGGCTACTATGGCGTCTGCTGACTTCTGCCCCATCACCTTGGCAGGTTGCCCTGCAAGGCGCTATGAGAAAACGCTGCTTGCGTTGCTATCGATGATTCGCTCACACCCGGCGATAGCCCTCCGGATGTGCCTGAACCTTGATTTCCCGGTGGTCCGGTCCGGGATCTTTCGCAGAGCGGATCTCATCGCACATGAGACAGATCTCCCCGGATAAGGACGTGAACTGTCGCTACACAGCCGCGGCATTTACCCTATCTCCTGAAATCCCAGGGCTTCGTCATGTGGTGCTGACTTACCCGGAGACTGGGCCTTGTATGCCGTTTCTGTTCGTCGGCTCATAGCTTTGCCCGAGGCTTCCTCCGGACGGTCCCTCACGGTTCCGCCCTTGCATTCGGCTAGTATTTGGGTTAATGATTTAAACACATTAACCGGATTCACACACAGGGGACTTTCACCCCATAAGTTCACGCCCGTGCCGGGCGTACACAAGGGCATCCAGCGGAGCGCAAAAAGCGGGCGCCCGCTGATGCCCGGCGTTGGGTCACCGATTTGAAAAGGTATTGACAGTAGCAATACCAATAGTTATACTTTTGGTATTTATCGGAGGTGCCAAAAATGCCAAATGTAAAAACAGCAATATCAATTGAAAAACCGATTTTTGAACAGATGGATATTCTTGCTAAAAATTTAAATGTTTCAAGAAGTCGTCTATTTACGATGGCTGCTCGGGAATTCATAGAGCGCCATAATAATATTGAGCTTCTCAAACTGATTAATGAGGCATACGAAGATTCATCTGAAACTGAACCAATGGTTCCTATAATGCATTCAAATCACTATAGAATGGTAAAAGATCAATGGTAATCAACCAAGGGGATATTTTTTGGATAGATTTCAGAACCCCTAATGAATCAGTGCCTGGCTATCGCCATCCTCACCTCGTCATTCAAAACAACCTATTTAATCGCAGCCGAATAAACACAGTTGTTGTTTGCACTCTCACGTCCAATATGAAAAGAGCCAGTGCACCCGGCAACGTATCTTTAAAGAAGGGTGAGGCAAACTTACCCAAAAAAAGCGTCGTGAATATTTCACAAATTTTTACAGTGAATAAAAGCGATTTATCAGAAAAAATAGGAACTTTGTCAAAAGATCGCATCTTTCAGATTCTTCAAGGCATTAAGCTACTCACTGAACCTAGAGAAGTTGATTAAAATAAAGTGGCAAGACCCAACATTTTTCTTCAGCGGATTCGTTTCATTCACCGCTGAGAAACGCGTTCGGCGGATAAAAACTATCAATTGACATAGCATGGATGCCGTGTTACCGTGAATACATGATACGATCGTTTAAAAATCAGGGTACTGAAGATATTTTTGATGGGAAAAACAGCAAAGCTGCCCGAAAGTTATGTCCACGAGATATATGGAAAATTGCAGCCCTAAAACTGGAACAGGTTGACTCTGCAAGAGATCCTGACGATTTAAAAGTTCCCCCGGGAAATCGCTTGGAGGCGCTGTCCGGAAATCGTTATGGACAGCATAGTATTCGGATCAACGATCAGTATCGAATATGTTTTGAATGGAATACGGGTAATGCAGACAATGTTGAAATTATCGATTATCATTGATAATTCAGGAGAATACCATGGTTAGAATTCCAAAATTTAGGGAACCGACGCATCCTGGAGAAATGTTGATGGAAGAATTTCTGATTCCAATGTCAATAACTCAGCGTGATTTGTCCAAGGCGATTCATGTTCCTTACCAGCGGATTAATGAAATTGTGAATGGACGACGGGGCATTACGCCCAGTACCGCTTTACGTTTAGCCAAATTTTTCAATATGTCAGAAGATTTTTGGATGAATTTACAGCTTCGTTGGGATCTGTATCGTGCGAAGCGTTCAGAAGAAGAAAAATTACAAATGATAAGGCCCTACACATCTGCTGAATACACAGCTCATCTTTAAAAGGCTGCGCCGAACAATATTTTTCACCCGACAGCAGGGGCAATGGCGTTTTTCGCATTTATGCATTTTGGGTGCTTTTCAGCCCTTTAAACCTTTTGCCAAGTCATCATTGCCCCTGCTGCCGGTGAAAATTGCGTTATGCGAGTCGTAAAATGAATGTGATTCAAAAATACAAAGAGTTTGAGATTTATTTCCAGAATGCGGATCATATCGATGTTAAAACCATTGAAAGTGATGTCGATTTAAGAAATTTTATTTCTGGAATGCTCTCTTACTATCCTTGGTGGATGGTTTCTCTATATAGAATTAGGGAAATTCTTGTAGGTATCCTCAGGATAGTTCGTCATGAAAAGCCAGAGACCTTGCCCTCAATAAAACCAGAGGATCTTTCTTTTAAGCCTGGTGAAAACGCATCATTCTTCATTGTGCGTGATGCAAAAGAGGATATGTACTGGGTTTCAGAAACACCAGAAGATAAACACTTAACAGCATTATTTGGTGTCATAGCAGAAAAATTAAGTCAGAAACGTACAAGGTATCACGTATTCACGTCTGTTAAGTATCTTCACTGGACCGGGCCGGTGTATTTCAACTTAATTCGGCCTTTTCATCACATTGTTGTATGGAGCATGATGAAAGCAGGTATAAAGAAACGCCAAATCATATAACAAATCTTTTGCAGCGGAGAGCAAACAGCCGCGCCCGGTGAAGAGCGACGTTATATGGAGGTAATATGAATGATCAGGATATTAAGATCGACCTGGGTACAGTTCAGGAGACTTTGATGCTGCCTCTGTGGGCAAGAGCTCGAGAGGCAGAGAAGGACAATCCCATCGTATGTGACACCTATGCCAAAAATATAATCGAAAGAATCGACTATGATTTCTCTCAGATTGAGGAAAGCCATATGTCGGATCATCAGGGTGTATGGGCTATCCGTGCTTACAACTTCGACAACAGCATTAAAACATTTCTAGAGAATAATAGCAGCGCTGTAGTTGTAAATTTTGGAGCGGGTTTGGAGACAACGTTTCAGCGAGTTGACGAGGGAACTGTTCTATGGATCAATATCGACCTTCCAGATGTCGTTGCTCTGCGGCAGAAGCTGATTCCTGACTCAGAACGGGAAATGACGATTGCTAAATCCATTTTTGATTTCACCTGGACTGATGACATATCCCGGTTGACGAAAGGCCGTTCCATTCTGTTCATGGCTGCCGGAGTACTATGCTACTTCGAAGCCCGGGAGATCGAAATCCTGTTCCGTAAACTTGCCGAAACTTACCCTTCATCCCATGTTATCTTTGATTCGATGTCATGGCTTCCAGCGTGGGGGTCAAACAGGGAAATCAAGAAAAGCATGAAAAATGGCGAAATGGACTCATCAACACTTATTAAGTGGCATCTGAAAAGAGCTTCCGGTCTTCGAAAGTGGGTAGATACAATCAAAATCGTTGAAGAATATCCTATTCTTTCAAGAATGCCCGCCAGGAATGATTTTAATAAGAAGCAAATCCGGCAAATTAAAATTGTATGTCTCTTTCGTTTTTACAACATGATTCATGTGCAACTCTGAGAGCATGTGCAATTTTACATAACGGCTCATTTGTAACTTAGCTCAAATTGCATAGATCAAACATCATGCATTATCGTATAATAAGGCTTTTGCAGAGGAGCGCAAAAAGCCGCGACCGCTGAAAAGCATCGTTATGCATGTTAAAGAACTTCATCATTTTTCTAAATTGTGAGCACCAGTCAAACGTCGATTTTACCCCTTTTTCTTTTTTGGACATTTTAACAGGGAGGGCATCATGGGAGGAATCAATAGAAGGGATTTCATCAAGAATCTGGCCATCGGCGGCGCTGTAATGGGATTCGGAAACGCTGTTTTTAACAAACCCTCAAAGGCCCTGGCCAGCGGGCAGCATGATAAGGGAGAAAGTATGCGCAACGAAAGAAAGCCCGAGATAATTACATCATGTCACTGTAAAAAAGTAGTACTTAAACTTACCAACCTGGATCCCGGGTTTACTGTCTGCCATTGTGGAACTTGTCAATTAATACATAGTGGCCCATGGTACGGGGCAAACTGTAGTGACATTAAAATCATCGATGGCAAAGAATATATAGGTGAATTTCCTAATGAACATGGGGAAGGAGATAAAAACTGTAACTTACCAAGAGGCTGGACAGTATGGCATTTCTGTTCAAATTGCGGCTCCAGACTTTACTATAGCTTCAACGACAAAATGTTAAAAAATGCCAATGACAGATACAATGTTTCCATAGGATTACTACATCACATTTGCGAAGAAGATTTGATAATGGAAAACGAAGTTTTCTTTGATATGAAACCAGATTATTACAGTTTCCATGAAACTAAAAAGTTTTCATCAGATGACATTCTGAAAAATAATAAGATGTAAATAGATCCTTTAAATTCAAAGGGGGTGTAATATGTCCAGCGGGAGAATACCTAAAGTTACTGCAAAATGTTATTGCAATAACGTAGTACTTGAAATCTCTGAAATAGACCCTGGATTCACAGCCTGCCATTGCAGTACATGTCAGTTCATACACAGCGGTCCAGGTTTTGGAGCAAGATGCAATGATGTCAAAATTGTTCAAGGAACCGAACTGGTAAAAAAGTATAAGCCAGCAGTCTGGGCAACATGGCATTTTTGCGGTAAATGCGGAACAAGACTTCATTATAAGTTTGAGGATGATGTATGGAAAAGCAAGCAGGACAGGTATGTGGTATCCGTTGGATTGTTATATAAATCCGGCATCCAAAATTTTAAAATGGTTAATGAAGTTTCTTATGAAATGAAACCACGCTACTACAGTTTTGAAGGGCATAGAGAAAAGTTGTCCACCAGTGAAACATATGCGCTATTTGCATTGGAGAGCCAAAAACCATAAGGACCTGTCAGGAATCTTGTGTTAAATATCTTTGTACTAGTTTTCTTAGATAAGCATCACAATTCACCTGATTAGCTACAGCCTGAGGCTTCCGCTTCCAGGTGATTGTGGGCGTTATACAGATTGATAAAAGGAGATATTAATGGATTGGAAAACTATGATGTACAACGATCGGTTTCCCAGATCTAACAACTATAGCCCGGAATTTGTTGCTAAAAATCAGATGGGACCAAACTCTCTCTGGCTTATGGAATGGCTCACGGAGAAAATCGAGATCAATGAAAATATGAAGGTCTTGGACCTTGGTTGCGGCCGCGCCATGAGTTCTATTTTTCTGGCTAAAGAATTTGGGGCCACGGTATATGCAACAGACCTCTGGATAGATGTAAGTGAAAACCAGAAGCGCATTGTTGAATTTGGCCTGGAAGATAAAATTATTCCTATAAAAGCTGAGGCTCATGCCCTGCCCTTTGCCAAAAACTTTTTCGATGTAATCGTTGCGGTGGATTCCTATGGGTATTTCGGAACTGATGATCTATATCTGTCTTATATCACCAGATTTCTAAAGCCGGGAGGAATCATAGCGGCAGCTTTACCGGGTTTGATAAAGGACTTTGACAATTTTAAAGTTCCCGAGCATCTGCTTAAACCTCAGAAAAACGGCAATGTTTTCTGGGAACCTGACTGCTTTACTTTCCACACGAAGGACTGGTGGTTAAGTCATTGGATGAAGACAACTCTGGTGGAAGTAGAAACCAATGACACCTTGGAAGATGGCTATAAACACTGGGCAAAACAGGAGAAAGCTTTGGATCTTGCAGGATTCAATATTTTTCCATCAGTTGAAGAAACACTTTTAGAAGATGCTGGGCAATACATAGGTTTTGTACGTATTGTTGCCAGAAAAAATAAAGCTAAAACAGAAGGATCTATGCCTCATCCATGGCAATCGGAGTTTAGTGCGGTTTGTGACTCTATTTTTAATGAGAGAGATAGCAGGAAAAATCTATAATCATTTGTTTCACTCTCGACCGGGAACCCGGCTCGTCCTTTTCCCATAGGCAATTGTTGTGTAAAACGTGGCTCAAGCCTTACTCGTATTGGGTACCGGCGGGTGAACAAACCGTTCGGGAGTACAAAAAAGGAGGACAAAAACATGCAGGCACGAGGTCCACTCATGATAGAGCACCGTCTGATTGAACGAATGCTTTCGGTTATCGAAGGTGTCTTAACCAAAATCGAATCGAAACACAAGATAGATCCTGTGTTCGTGGACATAGCGGTTGATTTTATCAGGGTATACGCCGATCGTACACATCACGGAAAGGAGGAAGATATTCTTTTTCGAGAATTGAATCATAAACCACTGAACGCAGAAGACCGGCAAATCATGAAAGAACTGATCCAGGAACATGTGTTTGGTCGCCAGACAACCAAAGCACTTGTTGACGCCAACACCCGCTACCGAAATGGTGATGATAGTGCCTTGGCCGATATTGCCACCAATCTTCAAACCCTTACTGAGTTCTATCCCAAGCATATCGAGAAAGAAGACAAAGTTTTCTTCCCTTCATCTAGAAACTACTTTACGGATGAAGAGGACCAAGCCATGCTGGCAGAGTTCCGGGAATTTGATCAAAAGATGATTCATGAAAAGTACAAGTCAGTGGTTGAAGGATTTGAAAGCGGACAATAAGTCCCGAACAAATAAATCAACGCGACCGGCGGAAAAACTCGCCGGCTCGTGATTTAAGGGCCTCGGGGAAAAATAAATCCACCAGCACATATCCACTACGGGGACACAATACTAAACTTTTCAAGCCTCATAGTGTTCGCGAATCCACTCCTGATAGGCCCCGCTCCTGACGCGCTCGATCCAAGACGGGTGCGCCAGATACCATGCAAGGGTTTTCTCGATTCCCGATTGAAAAGACTCCTCCGGGGTCCATCCCAGGTCCCTCTGCAATTTACTGGAATCAATGGCATAGCGCCGGTCATGTCCGGGCCGATCCTTCACATAGGTGATCAACGTCCGCCTGGAGGGCTTACCTTTCATGGCGGGAAGATCATCGATCAGATCGCAGAGGGTCTCCACAATGCGGATGTTTTCCATCTCGTGGTTGCCGCCGATATTATAGGTCTCCCCTCTCCCCCCGCTTTTCATAATCGTCCAAACAGCCGTGCAGTGGTCCAGAACGTAGAGCCAGTCCCTCACATTCAGGCCGTCTCCATATATGGGAAGGGGTTTATCTTCCATGGCATTTAGAATCACAAGGGGAATCAGTTTTTCGGGAAACTGGTAGGGGCCGTAGTTATTGGAACAGTTGCTTATGGTGACGGGCAGGCCGTAGGTTTCGTGATAGGCCCGAACCAGGTGATCGGAAGAGGCCTTTGAAGCGGAATACGGGCTGTTGGGCTGGTATGGCGTGGTTTCCATAAACAGCCCTTCTTTCCCGAGACTTCCAAACACCTCGTCGGTACTGATATGGTGAAACAGTTCAACCTGCGCCTGGTGGTTACGGGACGCTTCCAGCAGATTGAAGGTCCCCACGATATTGGTCTGGATGAAGGCGCCGGGCCCCACAATGGATCGGTCCACGTGGGATTCGGCGGCAAAATGGCAGACCGAATCCAGATGGTATTCATCAAAAAGCCCATCCATTCGTTCCCTGTCGCAGATATCCCCTTTAACAAAAACGTAACGATCACCGAATTGTTCTTCAATCCCCGCAAGATTCTCCGGATTTCCCGCATAGGTCAGGCTATCCACATTGATGACCCGTCCCTCAAAATCGCTTTCACCCAGAAGATAACGGATAAAATTGCTTCCAATAAAACCGCATCCGCCGGTTACCAGCATATTCTCCATCATTTCACCTCTTCTATCAAACGATCCTTGAACAGGTTAACAAATTGAATGAGATCGGCCCGCCAATGCCGCATGATGTTGAGGCCTTCATCTTTCAACCGTTGATTTTCCAGGATCGAGTTGGACGGCCTTTCAGTGGGATCCTCTAGAGTCGACCTGCA
>JGI24915J38486_100277_pt1 | contig 11831 bp, 10 predicted proteins | sample LinPfosmplate3_FD_38486 | JGI IMG/M metagenome (IMG submission 38486)
CCCTCACAACAACACCCCCCACAACAACGCCGGGCCCCCCAGACACAACCAAACAACGGCGGCTGCGTAAACGAAAACGGTCTGACCCACCCAATTTCATGGCAGAATTTGTGGAGTCCTGCGAAGAACACATCAACAACCCTCACCCCCTTACCCTTCAAACCCCCCTCCACGCTGCTTGCATGTCAGACACCGAAAATTTTGACGATCAGATGTGGGAAACACTGAGAAACTCGCACACGGCCGACTGGAATGCTCGTGACATTCTGGGCAACACCCCCCCCATGATGGCCAGGAACAACCCTTGTCTGGCAGAATATCTCGTGGACCACGGGTTGGCACACCTGTTTCACAGGAACAAAATGCGCGTCCACCCGTGGTTTGAGTCTTACTTGTTGCACCTCACGGCGGGGGGTGGTGCCGACCCCCCCTGCGCACACCACCACCAGCGGCTTTATTCTGCTCTCATGAAGGCGTTCAACCCCCTGGACAGTGACGCGTGTGGGAACAACGCTTTCCACCGCCTGGCCAGGGCACCGAGAGCGCGCTCCCCCAAACACCCCCACACACTGCACACTTGCTCGTTGATCTCAGGGGGGCTTTGCGCGCATGAATGCGAACTCTTGTGCACCCACATCAACAACCACAAACACACCCCCATCATGGTGGCCGTCATTCACAACAATTCTTCGTTTGTGTGTGCGCTTGGGAATCTTGTGGCGTCTGGAAAGATCACCATGGGTGCGTTCTTTGGTGGCGGAGGTAGCGGTGGTGGTGGCGGAGGTAGCGGCGGTGCTGCGCAGACGGTCCAAGGCAACATATTACATCTCATGGCAAAACATGGAATGATGGGGGGGGGGAGTGGCTCGTTTGACTTGGTCGAATTTTCTGTGAAACACGGAGCCACAGACATGGTCAAAAGCGCCTTGCGAGCCAAAAACGCTCAGGGCCTCACACCGTGCGACGAATTCACTAAACGGAACCCCCATCTTTCCCCCCACACCTACGTGAACCATGTAGCGCGGACGGCGGGCCTCACCACAGAGCAGTTGCTTTCATGTCGTGCCCAACTTTGAATGAAGTCCATATCCGTCAGGGTTGTCAGGTTGGGAATTTTTTGAAATAAATATGTTTCTCAAATAAAACAGTGAAATTTACAAACTCTGTAAATACACAATGGCCAACAACAACAGTCAAGATGTTGTTGAAAAGATTCTGATGTACGCTGACACTGTGAGCCACCTGTTAGAAGAAAAGTGGAAAACTGAGAATGTGGAGGGAGGAGGTAAATCTCCGAGGCTGGAAGTGTGGAAAAAACTCGTTGCCAACGCCCAACTAGCGAGCGAGGGAAAGTGCGACCAATCACGTTTTGTGGATGACCTCAGCCGGAGTTGCGAGAGTTTTGTTGGGTCTCTCCTGTCATTACCAAAAGATCCCAAAAAAGCGGGAAGGATACAAATGATGGGATTTTTCAGTGGGTTATCAGAACAGTGCAGGAATGAGTGCAGGGCAGCAACAGCCAAGACCGCTGGTCTCAACAAAACTGACCGTGGGGTCTCTGAGGACATTGTCGAGAGAATTAAGGTGTATGCAGATGCTGTATCCAGAGGAATCAAGGGTTTAATCGGTGCAGAGAAGACTCTGGGAATATGGGAAAAAATTGTCGATGAAGCAAAAAATGTGTGCGTGGACCCGACCTGCGCCGAAGGAAAATGCAGCAGGACAAAGTTCGTGGAAGGGCTCGGCAGTTGCAACAGGGAGACGGTTTCTGGCCTCATGGGCATATTAACACCCCCCAAGGAAAACGGCGAACTACGATCCCTGGGAATAACGACCCTCAGGCAAATTGTGTCTCATTTACCAGCAGAAGAGTGTGTGATCAAGTGCACAAAAGGAAAAACTGAACTGGATGACGATGTTCCCGTTCTGAGCAAAAGTATCGAGGAGTACAACGCCACAAAACAATCAGAAGATTTCTCCCCAAACGTATTTTTTGAAATATTTTCAAAAGCGTTCTCCAACAAGGATGGGGAGTTCTCACCAATTTTGCTTGGGAGGTGGAATACTTTCGCGGCAAACCAGAAAAATCATGAGATGGGGGAACTCCTGATAAGCATGCTCCCCAAATGGTCCCGGATCGATAAGGTGATGGGACCGGATCAAAAAACACCCGCTCTGGGTTTGTATTCCGATGCAGTCAAGTCAGCCCTCGTCGAACGAAGATGTGGACAACAGGCATACGGCGCAAAAGACAACACATGCGCTGTTGACGACTTGGGGAAAGACATTGGGGTGGAGACTGTTGATCAAGGAGATATCCAACAGGATGAGGAGAAAAGAAAACGGTGTTGGTGCACCGCTATCTTTGAAATCGCAAAGGTTAACGAAAAAATGGCAGACATATTTGCTGCCGCGGAAGCCCTAGAAGAAAAGGAGAGAGCGGAGAACGAGGTGGACGAACATGAAATGACAGAAAACGAGGTAAGTGATGCTTTTGTTGCAGAAAAGGGTTCAGAGGGGGGGGTGCAGGAAACACCAAGTGAGGAGGTACAGGGGGGGGTACCAGAGGAACAAACACCAACAGGGGAGGCACAGGGGGTACCAGAGGAACAAACAGACGAAACGCCAACAGAGGAGGGGGCACAGGAAAAACAAACACCAACAGAGGAGGGGGCACCGGAAAAACAAACACCAACAGAGGAGGGGGCACAGGAAACATCATCAGGGGAGGCACAAATGCCGAAACCAGCAAAAAAAGTCAACCAAGAAAATGTTAAAAGAAAACTAGATGCATTCAAAAGAAATTTGAAATCCATGGGCCTCAACATTGATCAAATCAAGAAAAATATTCGGTCAATTCACTTGGAATTTGATAGAAAAATATCCGATGAGGAAATGGAGGGTATCATGACAAAGGTGTTGACATTCAGAAGGAGACTTGGGCCGACCGCTTGGTACATAAATAATAATAAATGGGGTTGGAAATGGAACAGCGGAAATTCAGATGCAGAAGAAATAACAAACGCGATTGGGTTGCGATTCATCAAGGCGGGCGCTCTCCCACCACAAAAAAGAAGAAACAGGGCTGAAACATTTATGTTTTGGTGATTCTGCTGGGGTCTGAACTCCCACACAAATGAATAAATTTAAGGACGTTCCCCCTTGGGGGTCCAGAACACAACATGGCCAAGGGCGTATTTTTTTGTACCGCATTTTACAACCACCCTAGGGACAAACCAACTGACCAACTAACTAACCACCGCCCATCCATGCGCAAATGTTGTGCCGGAATATTCTCGCAGACGTGTTTGCGGAGAACTCCCCCGGTTCCTCAATAAAAAAGTTCATCTTGGCCTGTGATCTCTGGAACCCCAAGGGGCAAGCCAAGAGGATCCCCATATTTGTGTGGATGGTGCTCCACAAAACAAAAGTGGTGGTGCCGCCGGGAAACGTCATGCACTATTATCGTGTGAATTTCCAAGATTTCTTCTCCCCGGACGCTTATGTTTTGCATGTGTTGGGCAGGATTCTTTGTGAAGACATAACCCCAAACGAGATTGTGAAAAACTTGACGTATTTTTCGGAAAAAATGCCCAGACCCCCCTGCCCACATGCTGCCACAACCCTCGCAAATGGCAACAGGATTACAAGGATCTTGTTTCAACACTTTTTCTCAGACAGTGCAACCATCAGGCAATGGGCATGCGAGGTGTACGACAACCGGAAAAACACGTGTTTTTCACACCAAGATACAGCCAGACTGTACTCGGAAACAGCCCTGCACATGAGAACTGACGTTTCCAGACTCCCCACACCAACAAAAAATGTCTTGAACGCCGTTGGGAAGTTGTACATCGAACTGTCTGAGACTTCCCTGTGGCAAAGGAACTGGATGTACTTTTTGTACGCAAAACTGTGCATGGAGGACCACTTGGAGAACGGGGCCCCCATCCCTTGGGAAAACGTGAACACCGGCGGCAGACCCGCGTTTGGGTTCCATGGTTCGGAGGCCAACACCCCCCGTCTCGCAACGTTGCGGGCATTTGTCACATGCAATCCTGATCTGAAACGGATGTGCAAGATTGTCGAGACCCTGTACACGGGGAAAACAGACTACAGTTCTGAAAAAAACGCGGTTGCGGGGTCAAAAGAGTTGTTCAGAAAGAAGGGCCAGGGCAGGAAACTCAACAGCAACTCCAAAGAAGTCCCCAAGAACCGGAAATCCTATTCTTAACGTGCGTCACATATGCTGACAATTTCTTTCTCTTCAAGCAGTTGAGACACACACACCGCTACCGTCGTCAATCTCTACCAACCAACAACACACCACCATGCAAATTTTCGTCAAAACCCTGACCGGCAAGACCATCACCCTTGAGGTGGAATCCTCAGACACGATCGAGGCCGTCAAGTCCAAGATTCAGGACAAGGAGGGGATCCCCCCCGACCAGCAGCGCCTGATCTTCGCCGGGAAGCAACTCGAGGACGGGCGCACTCTTGCCGACTACAACATCCAGAAGGAGTCCACCATCCACTTGGTCCTGCGCCTCCGCGGTGGCATGCAAATTTTCGTCAAAACCCTGACCGGCAAGACCATCACCCTTGAAGTCGAATCCTCAGACACGATCGAGGCCGTCAAGTCCAAGATTCAGGACAAGGAGGGGATCCCCCCCGATCAGCAGCGTCTGATCTTTGCCGGGAAGCAACTCGAGGACGGACGCACCCTTGCCGACTACAACATCCAAAAAGAGTCCACCATCCACTTGGTCCTGCGCCTCCGTGGTGGTAGTGGCGGAAAAGACGGTGAATAACACCCGGCGTTTTGTGGGTGAGGGTCTGCCGTCTGGCGCGCCTCCACAACAGAACAATAAATTTGCCCAAGTTACATTTTACACACAATATCCCGCGCACACTATTACGACGTTGTTTTATTTGCCTGTTGTTTATTTGCCTGTTGTTTATTTGCCTGTTGTTTATTTGCCTGTTGTTTATTTGCCTGTTGTTTATTTGCCTGTTGTTTATTCATGGTGATGAAATTCCGGCGATCAACAACGGGGTCCAACCATAGTGCACAACAAACAAAAACGGCGCGTCCGCTTTCAGGTTGAATGTGGTGGTGGACGCGCACATTTCGTTTTTCATCATGACGGCGGTGGTGGCCGCAAATTCGGTCCCACTCTCATCCACATCCAGAGAGACGCTGTGGAGGACGTGGCTCACGTAGGGGGGGTTCCCACTGTCGTCCCTGAGCATCCCCGTGATGTCTGCGCGCCGCCCGTCAAACATGTCAGACACGCCACACTCCATGAGGGCGCCGGCCAAGGGGATTGTGCCCGAATCCAAGTGGAGTTTTGGCATCTCCAGTGTCCCCTCCATGGTTTTTGATTCTCGGTAAATTTTTTCCCACGCACCCGGGCTCAGCAGGCCTGTCCAAGGCATGCCCCGCTGCGACCGCATCACGACCGTGGCCTGCACCCCCTGGCCCACACGGGAACCTTGGTAGGGGATCGTCACCGCCCTCCAGTTTGGGTCCTCACAGTAGAGGGCCTGGCCCTCCGCGTAGTGCTTTTTCATCATCTGGCACTGGCTCTCCTGCCCGGTGGCTGTCAGGAACACGCCCGGTGTTGATGGGTTAAATTTGTTCAGCCACGAGGACCGGAACACCAGCGCGTTGATGAGCACCGAAATGGTGTCGGACGGAAGTTGGCCCACGATGCGGGAAATTTTTCCGTCTGTGGATTTGTGCACCCACTGGTTCATCTTGTCTGCCCCCCCCCCCAAGGGGAAGATTTTGAGCACCCCCTGCGTGGCTTTCAGGAACGTTTTTTGCACGTCCTGAGGGTCTGCCCACAGGGACGTGGCGTTTTTCCAGTGGCAGTGGTGCTGGACCCCATCCAAGAGGCCCGGCGAAAACCCCTGCACGAGTTTCCTCAACTGTCCCTGGGTGTCGCCTTTGGACCCCAACAACACAAACCACAGCGCGGTGAGGATGCTCGCGGGGCTCATCACCATGTTTTCGGACCCGTCCTTGGCCATCTTGTATGCCAGGGCCCACGCCCCGGGGATGTTGACAAAGTGGTTCGCGGGGGGGGGCGGAGGAGGGGGAGGGGGTTTCAGATGACCATGACCGCCGCCGCTGTTGCCTTTGTTGTTGCTTGGAACCATCGGCGGGGGCCCATGGGGGGGCATGGGGGGCGGTTGCATGTGGGGCGGTTGCATGTGGGGCGGTTGCATGTGAATTCCGTCCGTGGGGGGTTGTTGGAACTGGTGCACGTCCGAGAACCTGGCGAACATGTCAAACCCCCCACCATCATCCCCTCCCCCCCCGTTCCCCCCTCGTCTGGGCACCCGTTCGGCGGGTCTCGTTTGAAGAAACTGCTCCTCTAGAAAACTCCTCCCCCCGGGATTTTGGCCGTCTGGGGTTGCTCCAGCATGGCCGGTTATGCCATGCCCCGTGATGGGCCCTTGAGGGTGTTGGTATCTGTGGGGAGGGGGGGGCTGGGGGGGGGCACCTTGGGAGGGATGCTGGGGACCACCTTGGGGGGCGGAACCTTGTGGGGGATGCTGGGGACCTTGTGGGGGATGCTGGGGACCTTGTGGGGGATGCTGAGGAACCCCATGCTGAGGAACCCCATGCTGAGGGACCCCGACTTGTGGAGCCTCTGCGCCCGAGTGTCCAACAATTCCGTGTCCCTGCAAAGGATACTGTTGTTGTTGGGGGGGGGGGCCGTTCATCCCCGTGGGTGGCATTGTGGATGGTATCATGGATGGCGTCATGGGTCCCATGGGCATCCCGCTCATGAGGGGGCCGTGAGACTCCCCCTTTCTCCCGCGGGTGCGTGTCTGTGAGGGACCGATCTGCTGCTCGGCATTTTCATAGGCCTGTATCCAGTCATGATTAGAGTACATTGGGTGTGAGAAAACTGTTTAGGGGGGGAACTCACGTGTATTATTGTATGGGCCCCCTTCTCACGTATCTAGAAACATTATTAAAACTTGATAATTTATTGATGGTTTACGCAAAAGAGTCGTACTTGCCCTGCAGTTTTTCGCCATACATGGTGCTGATTCCCACATTGCCGGTCTCTGTATTGGCAATTACCTTGCGGGCACCCATGCGGAATGAGAACTCCAAGTTTGCAGAACCTGATGTTTGGATTTTGGTGCCGGAGGTGGCAATTGCGCCACCTTTCTTCAGGGTACTGAGCCATCCATCGCCAGCAGTAGGTGTTGTATCCTTCCAAGATGTTTCCGTACTAGCCAAGTAAAACTCAACCTTGACAAGTTGGGATGAACGATCTGTGTTTGACTTGGGCCCATCGGCAGCATCAGCAAATTCCCCACTATCATTGACTTTCCACGGCGCGTCCCCATGGATGTATGCGACGTTTCTCACCCTGTCCTTGTCTGTCTCGGACATCTTCTTGGCACCAGTCTTGTTCTTGCTTGTACCTCCTTCATTTAGGGTCTTTTCAAGGTCGCCCTCCATCCACGCCTTGTCCCCCATGTTTTCCTTGACAAAATCAACCAACTGTGTGATGTCCAAATTAGTGTTCCATTTCTTGTCTTTGCCAACGAAACCGGCGCCGACGTTGCCCTTTTTGACGCGATCCTCGGGGTCACGAACGTAGTCGCACGTGAGGTCGTCATCGGCCACCACCCAACGGTGGCACCCATCCTCACGGGTCTTGGGCCACATGTAGCGAACGCACGTAGCGCTGCCGGCGGTGATTTTGACAACAGGAAGTTTAAATTTCGCTCCAGACTCTGACCACTTGGCTTCTGATTCCTTTGTCACGAGGCCCAAGCACTTGACCAGGAGGGGGAGGTCATTGATCTCGCTGGAACCTCCGCGGGTGGCGCCCAGGCACAGGTAGGCGCTGTTGAGGACGTCATCATTGTCTACCTTGGTGTGTGACACGGCGGCCTCCACAACACGCCCGTCGCGGGCCTCCCCGGTGCAAGCGCACTTGAAAAGGCAGACTTGGGCGTCACAGGACATGGAAGCACAACGGCCAGTCACGAAAAAACGAGCAAAAGCGCCACGGGACGAGTTTGAGACGTTGTCACGCTCGGCATTGCGGCGGCTCACGTAGACGCCGTCCTCATACAACTTCTCCTTGTCGGGGTACATGCTGTAGACGTTGGCGGAGCCAAAGTATGTGTCTTTGTTGTCACAGTTCTCCACACGGACGGGAGCACCGCTGGACCCGGTTGCGTCTGCTGCACGGGTTACACGGAGGATGGGGCGGCCCTCTGTGACATCCTCAAAGGGGTCGCAGGGAGCGTCATCCCAATCATCTGCGGCACCAGAACCCTTGACGGCCATCTTGTAGACGTTGAATTGCAGGGGGGTGGCGTAGGTTGAATCCACGACCTTGGCGGTCTGCGAGCGCATTGACTGCTCAGAGACACCCATCATGTGCTTCGAGGTGGCGTGGTCCAGACCCAGCAAACTCAAGAGTGCCCGATCGTTGTTGCTCGTTGCCTGTTCAAACTCGGAGCCCTCCTCGTCCTCTGTGCTGCTTGACAGCGTGCCGTCTGTGGACTCGCTCTCGGATTCATCGAACTCAGACCCCAAAATGCCCTGCTCAAAGTCGCTATCCGAAGAGGACGACCAATCTCCCGAACCCTCCAAAAGGAGGGTTTGCTCAAAATCGTCTGACGAAGAAGAGGAGTAGTCAGACTCTGAACGGCTGTGAACGCGGCTCGAGTGCCTGCTGCTTGCAGAGTGGCTTGAACGAGATGGCATTTGAATATGACTCGCGCTTTAATTTGGACATAGGAAAAAAATCTGTGCTGCACCGTGGACCAAACTTTTTGAAAATGGTACCAGACTTTTCGAAATGACCAAACACTAAAAAATTTATTTAATCACGTCCCCCAGGCACCGCCGTGCTGACCGCTGACCGGCATGGCGGTTGGTATGGCGGTTGGTATGGCGGTTGGCATGACGGTTGTTGGTATGGTGGCTGGCATGACGGTGGCTGGCATGACGGTGGTTGGTATGGTGGCTGGCATGACGGTGGTTGGCATGACGGTGGTTGGCATGACGGTCGGCATCGTACGGTTGTTGTTCATGACAACCGAATTCGTGCCCATTGTGGGAGAAAAAAACTGGGTTTGTTGTGGCATTCCTTGGAACCCTTGCTGTGGCATTCCTTGGAACCCTTGCTGTGGCATTCCTTGGAACCCTTGCTGTGGCATTCCTTGGAACCCTTGCTGTGGCATTCCTTGGGACCAGTGCTGCTGCGAGAGGGAAAACAGGTCGGCACTCGTGGGTGAAGGGGCAACCGCATGTGCGGACATGGTCTTGCAAATCACTTGGTCGCCCTCACACTCCCCACTGGCTTGGCTTGGTGTGGGCACCCCCCGAGAATCCTTGACGATGGGGCACGCCTCTCCCCTAGACACGGTGCAGTGGTCCCCCGGGATGCCAGACGCACACGACGACAGACGGTGGCCGAACGCAAAACATCCACCACTGGCGGGATGTGAGTGAGTGTCTACTGACCGGAAACCCGCGACGGGATGACCCGGGGTCATCGGGGGGGCGGTGTTGCTGTTCTTCTTTTTGAGGGTTTTGATGTGCTCGCTCAATTTTTGAACCTGTTCGTTTAAGTCGTTGACCCGCGATTGGTTTTCGTCATCTGTCACAGACATCCGACCCCTCTGGTTTTCCAGCGCATTCTTGTGAAACTGCAAAGACCGTTCCAACGAGTTTGCTCTCTGGGCCTGAAAGTCCCCCCATGCCACATCTTTGGAGTGTCTGGATTGGATCTTTTGTAATTTTTCCTTGTGGGCATCTGATTCGTTCTGGGCTTTCTGTTCGTCGTCCCTCTTGGAGTACCACGCGTACACCAGACCCACCACGATCAAGACCACAATTCCCCAGACCCACAGATTTGTTGTGCCGTCATCACCGTCAAGGGGGGGGGTTGTGTATTCAGGTTGTGAATTTGTCCCGTCCATTTTTTTGGTCTGAGGACAATTTTCTCCGGAGACTCTTTTTAAAACTTCTCAAGATTTTTCGTCCCGGAGAAATTATTTGGCCCGCCCTCAACCGGCGTGTGAAGGATCTCGGGGACCCGAGGGTGGATTCTCCCCCAAGGTGGTCCGCCCCAGGGCCCCCCCCAGGGCCCCCCCAAGAATCCCCCCAGTGGCGACCCACACGATCCAATTAAACATGAGCAGGTCTGCATGCCACATGCACATTTTTTTCAAGGTCTGTCCCATGACTCCCAAGGCCTGTGTGGGTTGAAAACGCCCGCAGCGTATCCAGACATTGCCAAAACTGGGGTGGAACTGCACCCACAAAAGCCACGCCACCCAAAACACAAAACTCCCCACGCACACCCACACGATGATTTTTGTGGAGTGGTGCATGCCAGACCTCAAAAAATGTCCACATTAAAGAAAAACACCCTTCATCCATGGATGCAGTGACCAAGCAGCATTTTGAGGGCCTGCAAGAGCATTACCAGGAAAATACAGACCACCGAGTGGAGTTTGTCGCGAGGCGGCCATACTCTTTTGGGGACCACACCAACGATCTTCTGGTCTTGGCTTCTTTCGCGCTCCTGTTTGGGGCCGTGTGTGTCGCAGCAAAAAACGGTGGAATGGTGTTGGGCGGCGGCGGACAATGAAAAAAGTGCATTTGGGTTTTGTGAAAACTTTTTGTGTGGCCAGAGTTAGCGCTTGATTGGGACCACTGTCATAGATCCACACCACTTCATCATGGCTTCAAATTCTGTGGACACCATGTTGGCGAATCTCAAGGTCCTTTCTGGGATTCGCACCAACGAAAAACTCTTGGTCGGCGGCTGTGGTTCAAACCCGAACATCATGACCGTGGATAGAACTGTGGTCCTGCAGTCTGCGCAACGATGGGCGTACAGACAGGGCCGGGACAGAACACAACAGGCCATAAGTTCCCTCGTGTCAGATTTGAAGGAACAATCGAGACTCCAGATGGACGGTAAAACCGCAGACATGGCGTTGCTCAAAAGAATGGTGGACGATGGAAGAAATGCAGTCAAGGGGATTGAGATGATCATAAAAACAACATATGAGGGAGACGAAGCCATCAAGGCCCTCCTGCAGGTGTCGGTCCAGAACCTTCAAAACCACATTGTGAATATTGAAGAATTTCTTGAAGAACACAAAAAAACAAACAAGAAGCACACCACCACACCCTGTGGGGGGACGCAGCAACCAATCCCTCATCATCAACAAAGGAGACCCTCAGGCGAGTCCTCGTTGGGAAGGGGGGTTTCATCAGAATGTGGGGGGGGCGAAAACATGGCAACAACAACGACGGCTCCAGAACAACAGACATCGAAACAACCACGCCCAGTTGCACAACACTCGACAGACTCGCCACACCACTGTCATTATGATGGGGGTGTGACGCCCCCGATAACAGAAAATGCAGGACGACACACAGACACCCCTTCCTCCCAACAACACACAGACACCCCTTCCGCCCAACAACACACAGGCACTCAACCAAACAATGACCCCCCCAAACAACACGCAGAAGAACCAGTTGTTTTGAGCCTTGGGGAAGGGGAGGGGGACGACGGGTACTCGTCGGATGGCCAATGAACATTTTGACACACGCGCCAAACACCCACTAAAAATAATCTTTTTGTCGTCATGACGTGTACTTGGTGAGTGTGCGTCGGGTCCTCTTGGTTTTGCTGTTTGTGGGTGCCACACGCAAGCACACACACATGCCACCGTAATGAACCCAATGCAACAACAACAACATGACGCTACCACCGATGATGCTATCACTGGGGGGTGGGATCCCCGGGTACCGAGCTCGA
>JGI24915J38486_100278_pt1 | contig 11395 bp, 7 predicted proteins | sample LinPfosmplate3_FD_38486 | JGI IMG/M metagenome (IMG submission 38486)
CCCCCCCCCCCCCGTGGGCATTCACGGTGATGTTTTTCCAAAATTCTCCGTCGGGACCTATGGCGTGCCTTTCCAAGAAGCGCTTGTGTTGGGCATCTCTGGCCGTCAGTGCCCGCGATGTGAGAAAAAAACTGTTGGACTGGGCAGACAAAAATTCCACCTGGCCTTCGTGAGGTTGTATCCAACGTGTTTCTCGCATCTTTGCCATGTGTCCCAGTATAGGCAACCCTTTTTCGCACGTCTCCACCATCAGTGGGGACAACTGGGCATAAAGGACGTTGGTCATGGATTGTGAGATCATCAAAGCGTCTGACCACCGATGCCCAAGGAGGGCCTTTTCAAGATCTTTGGATGCCTCCACGATCTTTTTGGAAAACATGTCGCGCGTGGTGTCGTCAACAACAACACAATCACCACGTGGAGTCGCCATTGTTGTATTGTGAGTATGTGTTGTGTGTGGTGGTGACGGGTTGACCCCTCACAAAAAACTCCTCAAATTTATTCACTTGTTGGTGTTGTGTGCCCTGCTGCCACAGGGAATCATGTTCTAAAAACACTGTGGGGGGATGGGGGGGGGGACGTGGGGGTGGTTTCTTGTGGATCTTCTCGTGGGCACAAGAGTGGTTTCCCGTAGATTTTCTCGTGTGCACACTTGTAACACCCCATGTAGAGATTTTGATCATCAGACAAATAAGTGCAGAAAATGACGTGCCTGATGGTCGTTTCTGGGTGGCGTTCCAGCCAAGAAAATACTGCCAGAAGAGCCACTACACATGCAGCATGTTGAGGAAACCCGTACACCCCGGTGCTGATGCATGGGAAAGCAATACTGGTCAGTTTTTCTCCGTCTGCCAAACGAAGGGCCTCCAAGTAGCAGGATTCGAGTTCACGGATGTTTTTCGCCGTCAGGTTACGATGCACAACAGGCCCAACCGCGTGGTAGATGCGCTTGCATGGCATGGAATGACCATCCGTAGGAACAACATGGCCCGTCTTACAACGGGCGCCGCGACCGACATCCACAATGGGAAGGTTGCAACATTCAGCATAAAGCCCTTTACCTGCTGCTGCATGGATGGATCCGTCCACCCCTCCGCCCCCCAGGAGCACCACATTGGCTGCGTTCACAACGGCATCCACTTCCAACAGGGTAATGTCACCGCGGTACACAGACACACCAGGAACCTGCTGGTCAATGGATTTGGAAGACACAATTTTTGGTTTGCTGTGAAGTCCAATCCTTGTGATCCACCCAGCCAACCAATCCATGGAGGAGGATTCTTCGAGGGGGGTGTCGTGTGGACGACCCTCTGGGGTGTCGTGTTTCTTCACAGGGGGCGAGTGTTTCTCTGGGGTGTCGTGTTTCTTCACAGGGGGCGAGTATTTCTCTGGGGTGTCGTGTTTCTTCACAGGGGGCGAGTGTTTCTTCACAGGGGTGTCGTGTTCCTCCACAGGGTTTTCTCCAACAGGACCCTCTGGGGTGTCGTGTTCCTCCACTAGGGGTGTGCGTTCCTCCACTGGACTTCCCCCTTCCAAGGTGTTCATAACCATTGTGGTGTTTGGCCCATTTTTCGGCATGGTGGAGAAGCGTGAACAACAGTGGTGTTTACAGCGAACAGATTGATTGGACCTAATATGTAACCCCCTGTGGCATTTCAAGAATATCCTGGAAATAAATTGTATATTGTTATTGTTGATGCATACAAACTACCGTTGTTTGCAACGTATGTGTGTGGTGATAGCGGTCATCCATTTGTTGTTGTCGTCATGTTAAGCACCCCTTTCGTGCAGTTTTACATCCTGAAAAGAAACCTAAACAAGGGAAAAGTTGGTAATAACCCGCGGGTCCTTGTGTTTCTCTTGACGTCATGGAGGACCGTTTTTGTCGGGATTTCCTCCCGCAATTTCATAAAGAGCATATCTGCCGTATGTAAAGATCCAGACACCCTAGCAATTCTTCCGGTCGATGTGTTGAGGAAGATGACCAGAACACAGTCATGTTTTTATTGGGCATCCCATGAGTTGACTACAAACCCTGTGTGGCACAAACTTTCCATGCGGAGAAAGGCGTGTGTGTTGTTGTCCTTTTTGGGAATGGAGGAGCGGGAGAAACAGTATGGTACCCTGAGCCGGATGATAAACAATTCATCTCATTTGGGGGTTCTAAACTCAACAGTGGAGTGGTGGATACGTGTGTTTGCCATGAACACCTCCATGGAGTTTATTTTTGGGGGGCTCGTCGCTGGCAAAAATTTGCGTAATCCAGAGAAAGTGGCCCCTTTGATCATCAAATTGTGCACACACAAACCCCCCCCTGTCATGAAAACTTTACCAAAAAGCCAAAAACGGGTTGTGTATCCCGCCGAGGCTCCCAAAAGCGCGATAGAAGAATACCGATCAAACGGCCAGTGGCACATAAATAAATTCGCGTCCATGTGGATGAAGGAGTTTGCAGGGCCTTTCCGCAACCACGAGAAGGTTGGGGATGCCGTTTTTTCTTTGGCTGAAAGTTCACATATTTATTTGAGGGACGCCCCCATGGACCACCTTTTTGACATATTAGGGAAGGCCGGATGGGGTGAATGGTCTTCTGTGTGGGACACTTTGGTCTCTGTGGCAGACGATGACGACTGTCCCATCGAAGACAAAAAGCCCATCCACTTGGATCAATTGATCGGGGTTTCAAATGTGCACAGAGACGTGGATTTTCGGTCAGACACGCGCTGGACCCTGTTGACGACGTTTTACCCCAGGAGGGAAATGGCGACCTCATTTAGACTGTTTGAGTGGTATTCCCCCAGATTGCACACCTACATGGGTTGGAACGAACAGACCACAAAACAAAACTATCCCTCGTGGGACGAACTGGAAATTTTCAGACCTTCGATGCAGTACGATGCGTCTTGGTGTTGTGATCACATTGAGTTTTTTAACCGGTGCGCAAAGGCATGGGGTCTACCGAGCCCCGTCACAGCAGCCAAAATCCTGAAAAATATCCGGAACGACCCCAAGAAAATTGCGGGCTCCGTCTGTTTGGATGTGGACATATCAAAAAGTGACAAAGAGTTGTGTTCGTTGCTCATGCATGCTGCTGTTGAGGGTCTTGATTCGGTGGCGTGGGGATACGTGTTTATGCGCATGATCAAAAACAAGGGTTATTTAGACGCATTTCAAACACTCAGACGGAGCGCCAAAGATCCCAAGATTGTCATGTATCTGTCGGAAAAAGATTGGGATGACATTGTCGAGGCAGACCCTTCATGGACACCACACAATAAATGCTACGAGTTGGCTGCCGTAAACACAAACAATACTACAGAGGGCGAGAAATTCAAGATGTGGGGGGAATGGATGGTAAAAAAAGGGTATGTGAACCCTGACAATGAGGAACTCCAAGTCGAGATCGCCAAGCAACGGAGTCTCAGGGAACAGGCCGCTCAGGCCGCAAGACTCGCATGCGAATCTCCGTGGAATCAGCAGATGAATTGTGTGGTTTATGCTCGTCCCAAACAAAAATAAAAAACAAAAATTCCAGGGTTGGATGTGGACAGACGGCGGGTTCCAAGGGCACACCATATATCCAATGCCCCCGCGTGCCCCAATGTTTCCACATATTTTGGGGCCTTTTGTTTATTTAATTTTTCTTCACATGGGGTTGTGTTGTTCACGTCAGGAATGTTTTTTTGACCACATTGGTTTGAAACAGCACAGTACAACACAAAACAGTGCAACACGGCACAAAACAGTGCAACACAGCACAAAACAGTGCAAAATGGGACAAACAGAGGGTCCTTGCGTGCTCGCCCAAGACATTTGTGAATTCACTTGGGACCCGATGTTGTTGGTCAACGAGGGAAGGGTGATTATTGCCCACAACGGAGCGTGGACGAAACTAATGAATGGTGACGGGGTTGATTATGTCGGCCAGCCCATGATGAGGTTCTTTCAAGAGATGGATCACCAGAATGCTGTACATTATCCTGTAGTGCAAGAAACGAACGTTGTAAACAGTCAAGGAGACCCCATCCGCGTTAGGCTATCAGTCAAAGCGTGGCAAGACAACTATGCGGTTATCTTGCAAGATATGCGCCCGGTCATCAGAGCCAACGAATCCACCCGCGTGGCCGCTTGCCTCCAAACACAACAAATTGCCCGAAAAACGGTGGATCATGTGATCAAAAACGGCGTGTATGGGACCATTGGCGTTTTGGAAGAGATAGTTTCTGAAGATGGGGACGGAGGCGACATGTCCAAACACAAGGGGGCACTGAACTTGGTTTTGAAACGCCTCCAAGAAACTTCAGAACTTTGCAGCGATTTTGAAAAGACAATGGGGATGTTTTCGGACAACTATTTGGTGTCGCTGGTTTCGTGCGAACTGGTCAAGTCACTCAGGCAATATATTGGGGGGTCAACGCACAACGAAAATTTGTTGGTTGTTGACGGTCTTTTTCCGGCGCGCATCATGCTCGATTGGAAACTTTTGCGTTTAGTCTTGGACAACGTCATGACAAATGCCCGGCAGAACGACAAATCTTTTGAAACATTCACATGCCGTTTGTCTTCAACGCGTCTTTCTGACAGTGAAAATGGCAGACGCACACTTGTGAAAATCGAGATCTCCAACAAAGAAACCCAAACCCACAGTGATTTGGAACTTTCAACCATCAGAGCGGTCATGAAAAATCTGGGGGGGGGTTGCACATTCAGAACAACACCAGACAAAACTGCAATTTTTAAGATGTCGTTCAGTGCAGACATTATATCTCTAAAGATCCCGTTACGCAGCGAAATAACATCCCATGGTGAATCTTCAACAGGACCACATTCCGCACCATACGGTTCAGTTGATGTGATGTGTGGGCCTTTGGTAATTCCTCATTCGACCGGGTCCATTGAAGCCACCGAAGCCACATTCACCACAAGAGACTTCGACACGAAAACTTTCCCCCCCCCCAGGATGTTTTACGCAGATGATGAAACATTGTTCCGGATGCTCGCCAAGAATCTCATACGGGAATGCGGGGGGTCGCAGGACAGTGTCATTTCAGGCGAATCCCCCGAGGAGGTGACCAAGATCTTCCCGGACATCATGGGGGCAAACCCTCCCATGGACATTGTCATTCTGGACCAGCATCTCGGAAAAGGAGGGGACGGCACAGACGTTCTGGGGACAGATATTATCAAAAAACTTAGGAATCAAAATTATGGCGGTGTGGTGTTTGTGCGGTCTGGGAACGACTCTGAATCAGACAAAAAGTTTTACATGAAAAGTGGAGCAAACGCCGTTTTGGGAAAAAACCAAAAACCAAAACAAATCAAGGAGATTGTACGTCTTTTGTGGGAGCAAAAATGTTTGTATGGTGGTTCCCATGACTTGGAAGACTGACCAACGTTTTCAAGATTTGTTGTTGTATTACACCATGTAATGTGTCTGGCAATGTATTGTAACAGACATGCAATGTGCCCTATGAATAAATTACACAAAACGTTTTGTTTATGTTCACCCGTGTGGTTGTTTGTCTGAGGTTGTTGTTTGTCTGAGGTTGTTGTTTGTCTGAGGTTGTTGTTTGTCTGAGGTTGTTGTTTGTCTGAGGTTGTTGTTTGTCTGAGGTTGTTGTTTGTCTGAGGTTGTTGTTTGCTTGAGGTTGTTGTTTGTGTGTTGCCCATGGTGCTCAACAAAGACGGCCCCCCCAGCGAAACCACCATGAAAGAACGATTTGTGGCGGCCTTTTGCTTGTGCGTTGTGGGGTATGTGATGTGCGTGGTGTGGCACACAGTGGGGCACTACGCAGGAGGAGGGGCGGCACCATTCGTTGGTAACGACAAAACAACCTCACCCCCCACGCCAGTGATTTTTGCTCTCGCAACCATTGTGTTGAGCACGTTTTTTTCAGCAATGCCCATCGTCATGGGCTTCAGGGACGCCAGACGGCACAGACAAGAACTTCAGGAAACAGTGGGTCAGGAAGACAGTGCGGCTTAATTTGGCGAAGTGTTGTTAATCATGGGGATGAAACGAAGCCAAAAAATGAACCATTTAATTAAAAAGATATTTACGGCGACTAACATGTGCAACGCAACAAACAACCAACCACACTGCGACCAACCACAACCACACTGCGACCAACCACAACCACACTGCGACCAACCACAACCCCACAAACTAACAGCACTGGCTTTTCATGCACTGTTCGGCTCTTGGTCCAGAGCATACGGGTTCTTGACACCCGGTTTGGCCAGTGTCAAATTCTGGTTGAATGACGCTGTTGTGAATTCCCAGACTGTGGGCATAAGTCTTGATGGCATCACTGGTTGGTTCAAAGTCCTGCTCGGCGCATTTTATGTGACACGTGAGGATAATGGTGTCGCTGCTGTGCTGCCATATGTGAAAGTCATGGACGCCTTGAACGCCGCTCATTTCTTCGATACGTTTTCTTGTTTTGGGGACATCGATGTGAGAAGGAGCGGACTGCAAAAGAACTCTGGCAACTCGCTTGACCATCTTTACGGCCCCAACGAAAATTAAAGACACAATGAACAGGGTGCATATCGGATCCACGGCGTACCGTATGTCACTGTCCCCACCCCACTCAATGACACACGCCGTGACGACCACAGCAAGGCTTCCCAGGGTGTCTGCCATTATGTGCAAAAGAACTCCGTGGGTGTTTTCGTTTTTGCCACTTCCATGATCATGGCCCCCTTCACCCCCTCCATGATTGTGCCCATGATGCCCCCCACCGCCGTCCCCAAAACTGAACATAACGATGCCAATGATGTTCACCCCCAATCCAAGGAGCGCCACTATCAACAGACGGATACCCTCCCCTTCAAGTGTTTCCTTCACTTTGTCCAGTTCAATGAAGCGATGGATGGACTCTATGACCATGTTGAAACACGTGGCCAGGAGAAAAGTTCCATTGACCAGGGCACCAATGTATTCAGAGCGCGTCCATCCGTAGGTGGCGTGGTCTGTCTGTTTTGACGCAACTCTTGCAGAATGCAGACCCACAATCAGCGCAATAACGTCGCTCCCCATGTGAAAGGCGTCTGCCCTCAGTGCCAGAGAGCCTATGATGATGCTTCCAACCAACTCAACAACAAAGAACACAAAAGTGAGGGCGATCATGACAACAAACTTTTTGCATTTGGCGGGGGGTTTTTCGTGGGGCGGATGTTCAAACTTTCGTTTGTCGGCGGCGGCGATGACATTGTGGGTGGCTTTGTTGTCGTCCTCTTGCGTGGAATCGCTTGGGATGTGTATTGTGTACATTTCAGGTGCCACAGGGTTGTCTGGGACGTCGTCGTTTGAGGCGTTGTTTGGGGGGGGGGTGCCGCTCAAAGTGCCGTCCGGGTTGTCTGGGACATCGTCGTTTGGTGGGGTGGTGTTGGCTGGGGTGGTGTTGGCTGGGGTGGTGTTTCGAACACGCTCAGACATGCCTTGGCGGATACGGGGTGGAGCCATTGTTGTTAGTAGTGTAGGGGGGGGTAGTGGAAAAAATATCATTGAACAATTGCTTGCTTTATTGGCTTTCGTGTGCATGCAAAAAGTGTTTTTAACCCCCTGGCACGGGGGTTGTGATTACCACTCCCTCCCGCTACTTTTATCGGCTAATAATGCTAAAATAGATAAATCTATCCCAACATACCATACGACATGGAACTAGCACCCTAAGTCTCATGCCAAGTCAATGACATTCGATTCTTTGTTTGTTTCAAATTCAAGCCTTTCGTGCACCTCGTCCACTTCCATGACCAGGGCTTCCAAGCCGTCTTTTGAAACAGTTGCGTTTCCTATGCTTCTCAACAAGATATTTCGGGCACCGTTCGCATCGCGGTCTGCTGTCCACTCACATTTGGGACATATGAAAATCTTTTTTGTGCCCAACGTCTTGTGCTCCTCTCCACAGCGGCCACACGTTATGGAGGTGTACGCCTCACCATTAACCAGCACTGTGGTGTCCAAATGCCCTGCTTTCCACTTGAGTCTGTCCATGAACCGACAGTGGCTCCACTGCATGGTCGTTCTTGACGTCTTTTTAGACATGATTTTCACCATGCAGTTCTTGGCGTTGAATTTTGGGAGCAGGATGATTTTGTACTGGTTGCACAAGAACCTGATGACTTTCCAATGGATGTCGTCTGTCATGTTCTTCATGCGCCGAAATAAACATAGGTTTTTGTTCTCCAATTTGCGCTCCTTGGTTGTCGGTTGCGCATGTTTTGGAGAGACAGGTGTTGACCCTGGTGTCTTGGGTCGTTTTTCTTTTTCCATCTTTTGGATGGCTTGGATTTTTCTTTTGTTCTCGTCAATGGCGTGTTCCAGCCTGTGCATACGGGCCACATCTTTAGTAATGCCAATGTCATGGACGTTGCCCTCTGTATCATAAGCGGTCACAAAAGTGCGTGTGCCAGGATCCAATGCCACGATGGGGGCCCTGGCATCGCCCAAAAAGTCCTTTGACACGATTTCGTCTCTCTGAACCGTCACACAGAGCCAGTACTTGTCATCCCGAGTACGCACCAGACGCATGTCTGAGGTGGGCTTATCCCCCAGCCGCTTGACATGAGACGTGGTTTTCATCAGAATGCCCTGCTTGCCCAGTTCGTCCGGATTGAAAACTGCATAACTTGAGCCATTTTTGCTCCTACTTCTTTTGTTTCCTTTCTCGTCATCATCGTGTATTCCGTACTTGAACGAAGATCCACGGTCCCCACGAATGCGGATACTTTCTCTTGGGTCCCGCTTTGAGCGGTACTTGAAGTTGTACTCTTTGATGTTCCCTCTTTGCTTGTTGGTGTTTGCGCTTTTTTGAGCAATAAAGAAGTCGTCGAGGGCGCCCTCCCTTGGGTACACGGGCACGTCCTTAAGCCACGGTTCGGAGGGATGTGTGACAAGAGTGGCTTTTAACTCTGCTCTCCTGGCGGCCATACCCTCTTCTCGGCATTTTTTAACGGCGTTGACGACGGTGTTGTATGTGTAGCGAGCGTGGCCAAAGAACACGCGTAACGTTTTTTTTTGAGCACCTGTTGGGTACAGCCGCACCTTAAAGGTGCGGACTCGGGCCCCCGCCTTTGTCTTTTCCTCCCTTTCTGATCTTTTCCTTTTTTTGGTTTCTTGGCATTTCAGGAACGTGGCTTTCTGTTTCAAACAGACCTCAATTTCTGATGGGATGTCGTTTGACTGAACCTTGATTTCGACATTCTTGGTGCCCTTTTGTGGTTTGATGCTTGGGCATTCTTCTTGGGGTGTGTAGTTGCCCACATTCATGCATATGTCTGTGTTCTGGCCCAAGATGTCTTGGTGCATGCATGTGCTCGTGTCACACATGGGTGGTCTGTTTTTGTCTGGTGGTTTGGCTGGAGGTTTGTCTGTTTTTTGTCTTTTTGGGGGTGGACGCTCAACACCTTCTTCGTTTTCTGTTGAGCCAGCGACCAAATATGAGAATGATGTAAAGGCTGGGGTTCCCCAGCCCTCCGATGTCGGCAAGTCCTTGTTCTGGTGGATGCTTTTTGTTTCAATGGAGAACCAAGAGGGAACCTCATGGGGTTGGCCAGCAGCCAAGCAAGGTAAGGGAGATGCGGCAGGTGCGGTCATGGTGGGCAACCACAACCGGTCGGACACTGTGGTTAATGCAGGAGCCCAGAAGGGCTGGACCCCCCGCACAGTGACAATGGATATTTGAACACGTGGCGTCTCCATTTGTGCCAATGAGAGAGGAACCTGTTGCTATGTGAGACAGGTGGAAAGAACACACAAAAATTTACAAAGTGTTGACCAATTTGATTTATGTGGGGAAACAGAGATGCGTAAAAATAACTTGCAACATGTAAAAACGGAATTTCCATATTTTGGGTGGGTCAGAGAGTCTGGTGGGTAGGGCAAAGATGATGGTGCAGAACATGAAAGCAAATTCACCATTTATTTGTGTTATCACATAAAGTAGGGAAATGCGATCCACAAAAGGCGAAAACGAGAGAAACTGTTAAAAATAAATCAACTGCACCACCCTCCCCCCTCATGTTCAAATTTTGTCTTGCTCTCAAAGTGAATAAGAAGACCCTCGTGGTGTACAATATTTTGCGCACGTGGGTAGACCCCCATGCAATCACCCAAGTGGGCACGAGACAGGCTTCGTCGATTTGTCAGACGGGTCGTCAATCGCCCAAACAACACAAGCGACCTGTTGGGAATCATGGAAGACGCCCAGTTTATGGCATCCCCTCGCATCCGCATAGTGCACCCGCCCGGCCCGTCTGGGTCTGTGGGGATTGTGGTACAATATGCGCTCGAAACGATCGTCCCCAGTGTGTTACTGTCCGCGACAAAATCAGATCCATGCACGAAGCGAAAATTCACGACAGTGGAACTCCTCCGTATGCACTATTTTGCGCTTGGGGTGGACCTGCGAGTGTTACCCTCGTATTGTGCGGATCTCCTGAAAAATACCAACGCGCGTGACTGGGTGCGAACCACCCCACTGCCATATTTCGTCTACGCATTGAGGTACACCCCCCTGGTGTCACCGCTGTCGTCGTCCTCACCACAAGCGGATTTGCCCACCCCCGCCGAGAACGCCAAGGGGTTTGCGGATGCAGAAGTGGTCAGGTTTCTCTACACAAACAACACGTGGGAGACACTCAACGACTTTGATTTTGAGATCACAGACACGCTCATGAGAATGATTGGTCAGTGGGGGCGCGTGAAACTCGCCATCATGGCAATGATCACATCGTCTGTTTCCTCGGTGTTTAAGAATTTTTGGTCCAAGTTCTCGTCCCTTTATGGAAAAGAGGACGTCTGGCTCGTTGTGCGAGAGTCGCTCTACATGTCCACGTACTACTGCAACCCTTTAAACGTTTTGGTTCTGCTGCAGTCCTTGAACTACCTGTCCACAGAACAGAAAATCATTCACCACCACCGCCTGCGGTGCCCAGACACACCGGAGGACAGTTTTGTGCTGTACGACATCCTCACAAACGGGTACATGGCTTGCGCAAAACACATGGTGGGCACCCTGGGGGCGGACGTCAACGCTGGCATGTGTGTGACCGTGCCCGACCCATGGAAATTCACGGGACGCTGTCTGGGACTTTCTCACCAAGACCATGTCAACTATCCGCACATTATTCGGAAAGTCAAAGAAAGGGCATGCGGGGACGAGGGGAGTGACGCGTGGGAATGCGTCATCGAGAAACCAACCCTGTGCAGCATGTTTTTTGAGAGTCAGGCGCGTCCCACCATGGTGCGCCGAACACCCAACCTTGGCCCCATATTGGATCTTGTGTGGCCATTGTACAAACCATGCACACAAATGGCCAGGGCAGGCATGGAAACGTGCTTGTTTTGCTGTTTGGAGTTGTACGTGATAGACGGTGTGTGTGGGGGGGG
>JGI24915J38486_100052_pt1 | contig 11317 bp, 19 predicted proteins | sample LinPfosmplate3_FD_38486 | JGI IMG/M metagenome (IMG submission 38486)
TCGAGCTCGGTACCCGGGGATCCCACGTATTACAATAAATACTTGTTGGGATGCTGATAGGTTAGACCTGCCTAGAGTTGGGATAATGCCTAAAGCAGAATATCTTTATAATGAAGAAGCCAAAAGAATTGCAGATGAAAGTGATTTACTAATGTTAGATGGGCAAGAAGTTATGACTAACTTTGGACAGTCAAATGATATGCCTCCAAGGTATGAGAATATAATATTTGATATTAAATCCACTTCAGACACAGGTTTGTTTAATAAAATTACTTCGATGTTTAGATGAAACTCGCACTCCTCCTACTCACGCTAATCCTAGCCACAGCCCAAGCAAGCCTTGGTACATACAAGAACGGTAAGTTCATCTTCCCAGGTACTGATAAGCCCTACACAGGCAACCTAGATGTTCTTAATAACGACTGGGGCAAAGATGCTGTTGAGTTTAACAAGAACTATGCTGATGGTGTTCTACACGGTGAAGAAAGGTCTTACTATCAATCAGGTAATCTTAAGTCATTAGGTAGCTTTAAGAGAGGCGTATTAGATGGTGCTGTTACTGGCTATTATGAAGATGGCACTATTCAAGTAAGAGCATTCTACGATAATGGCGTTAAGCAAGGTAGGGTTATTTATTACTATCCCAATGGCAACAAACAGCTAGAAGCGTTCTACACTGATGATGAGTTTGATGGCGTTCGTAGTACTTGGTATGAGAGTGGCAAGCCTATGGAGACTATGCCTTATTCAAAGGGGCTTGCACACGGTACTGCTAGAACATACTATGAGTCTGGTGGTGTATTTGAAGAGGCTAAGTTTGAATATGGCACACCTAAGTTTATGCGTGTGTATCGTGAAGATGGTACACTTGCTGATGAGAAAGGATGGATTGACAAGAAGATTATTGAGAGGATTGTAGGATGAATAAGAAGGTACTACTGATTTTATTATTAGTTATTTCTACTACTGGGCACTCTTTAACTTCTACCAAGGAAAGTCGTTCTGATGATGCTTTGACCTGTACAGGGTTGTTTTTTATATTAACTTCAATACCAGAGCCAAAAAAGCTGAATCACCTATATACAAAGTTAGCAATAACTATGCGTATGATTTATGCTAATCTGGAATCAGACATACAAAATAAAGATTTGACTAATGGGGAGATTAATAAAGCGAAAGATAAGAGAGCTTTAAAATTGGGTAAGCTGTACGATGAGTCTCCTGAGAAACTTATTAATGAATATATACAGTGTAATGCTTGGCGTGAAGATATTGGAAATCACTTCAAGAATAATAACCTTTTCTCTAATAAGCTAGAAAATGATGAAGTAAATAAGGTTTTTAGAAATGTACCTGTTTCTAGAAAATTAGAAGATATCAGTGTATCTAAGGAACGAAATGATGCATATAAAAGTCAAGTAGTTTTAGCAATAGAAATGTGGAATATATTTGGTAGGATTACATATCAGGATTATGAAAAATACATTTATGATTCTCTCAAAAAGTTTAAGCCCTCGATTGAAAAAGGCACTGACGAGTATAACAAGGGAAATTATAAAGAAGCTATAAGGCATTGGCTTCCCTTAGCAGAAAAAGGCAATGCTAGTGCTCAATATAATTTAGGGATAGCATATTATTATGGTAATGGCGTCCTCAAAGATATAGGGGCTGCAGTTACTTGGTATGAGAAATCTGCCAAACAAGGTTGTGCTGAAGCTCAGTATGCATTAGGAGTAATATATATAGGTAACTACTTCCATACCAGCAAAGCCAATGAAATTATTAAAGATAATTCAGTTGCTGGAATGTTTATAAAGGATGTTCTGAGTCCAAATTATAGCGACCCAGATAAAAATAAGAGGATGTTAGTGGCTAAATACTGGATTCAAAAGGCGTATGAAAATAACAACACTGAGACCAGTAAACAAGCAAAAGAAGTCTGGGACAATAATGAACTTTGGAAGTATTGATATGAAACTACTATTAACCACAATATTCTTAATATCAACACTAGCTACTGCCCACTCGGGCAGAACAGATTCTAGTGGTGGTCATAACAACCGTTCAACGGGTGGATACCATTATCACAACTCAGGATATTCAACACCTTCTTACTCACTACCAAGTTACTCAACCAGCACTAAGAGTAAGCAACAACAGATAGATGAATCAATAGCGAGTTACCCAGGTAGTTGCCCTTGTCCTTATAGTAGGGCTAGTAATGGTAGTAAGTGTGGCAAGAGAAGTGCTTGGTCAAAACCTGGTGGTTATGAGCCTTTGTGTTATGAGTCGGATATTAAGTAACGGAGAATAGATATGAAAATATTAATATTAATATTTAGTCTAATACTAAGCTTGACAAATGTTAATGCTGGAATAACTGATAGAAACGAATACTTTACTTCTTCCTGTGAAGAACAATTAGGAGTTGCTTTAGTGTGGAAAGATTATGCTTGGCATAAGGCAAGAGTAGGAGATGAATATTTATCAAAATTTATAGCCAAGAAAATTCAAAGCAGAATGAGAGATGGTATAGAGACGAATTCAAAGGCGGGTGCTTGTGGGTATGAATTGGACGAAGAATACTTTAGTAAATATCAAAAAGTAATGCTTAAGAATAAGCAGAAAGATTGGGAAAATAATAAGTTAGTGGCTATTTGGGATGCGTGCTATAACATTAGAAGATTTGGCGATAGTTTTTATGAAGATGATACGAAAATTTGTAGTGAAACCTGGATTAATAAATCTGGGAAATACAGCTTAAAATATGTAAATTGTGAAGATGTAACGATATTTGATTCACCATTTTCATTCTCTCCAGACGGATGGTTTCACACTTCTATTTTTGAAAATGATGTAAGAGGGTTCGAAGACCTTATTAATTCCAACTACCCTGAAAAGACAACTATGTCAATTACAGTAGGAAAGTGTTCTACTTTGTAGATGAAAGTCTTTGTATTAATTCTTTTATTATTCAGTGTAGTTACTTATGCAAAGCCTCAATACGGCACAGTAACAGTATCAAAAGTAATCAGTGTTTATGATGGTGATACCTTCAGAGTAAACATAGACTCACTACCGCCTATCGTAGGCAAGAACATCCCTATTAGAGTGAATGGAGTAGACACTCCAGAGATACGAGGAAAGTGTCAGTATGAGAAGAATTTAGCCCTTAAAGCAAGAGACTTTGTTAGAGCTAAACTAGCTAATGCTAAAGAGATTAAGTTAACCAATCTACAAAGAGGTAAGTACTTTAGAGTAGTTGCTAATGTGCTGGTTGATGGTGTTAGTTTAGAACAAGAGCTGCTTGATAATGAGTTAGCTTACGAGTACAGTGGTGGTAAGAAATTAAGTTGGTGTAGACAGGAGTAGGTTGTGAAGTTCTCGGCATTTATTGTTGCTTTTTTTGTATTTATATTGCTTGGTCAATTTATATACTTTGTTAAACCGTATATACCTGCAATGGTAATGATGTATTTTGATGTTGCTCCTGGCGATGCCAACCCTAACGACGTTAAAAGCTTAGAAGGTGCAGGAAATATATTTGGTCTTGCCCTCTTAATATACTTAACTCGTAAAACATATAAAAGTATTGCAAAAACCAAGAATTAATTAAGCCTTATGCACATCTATTGGGACTTAGATAACACACTCATAGACGAACTCGGACAAGCTGTCCGTCCTGGCATTATTGAACTACTAGAATCATTCAAAGCTAACAACCTACAACTAAGCATATGGACAGCATCAACTAAGAATAGAGCTGAGCCCATTATTCACAATCTTGGGCTAGCTGGATACTTCACTTCATTTGTCTATCGTGATGACTGGTGGGGAGACGCAACCTTTAAAGAGACACCGCCAAAAGATATTCGCTTTGGTGATGGTGATATGTTGATTGATGATAGCCCTAGACATTGTAAATTTGTTGAGTCTATTGGACTTAAAGCTTTTCATATAAAGCCATTCTTCAGCCTTGGCGATAGATATAACAATGAGTACTATGAAGAGCTAGAGCAACTACATAAGTTTGTGCTACCTGGTATACCTTTTTCTATTGAAAGAGAGAGTTGGCTAACAGGAAAAATTAACAGAATATTCAAGAAGAAGAAACCTTTGCCCGTTTGGTTGCGGCAAAGTTAGTTTATGATAAGTATTAATATTAAAAAGTACGGTTAAGGCAAAGTCTTATATCAATATTAAATAAAATATTGAGTTCTTATTGAAAAGTCTAACCATAAGCTAGATGAATTAGTTAACCACTTAGAGTTAGAATTGAGCTCGGTTTAAATAACTCAGCACCCCACGCATCTTTAAAAGAGTCAGGGTCTCTCTCTATTTCTGTCAGCATTAATGAAATTATTAACGAACCCGTTCTGTCATCCTTCATTGAAGCCTTAGCTGATAGTAGTTGAATCCTAACAATAACATCTTTAGGTCTGGGTTTTATTCTTAACACTTCTTTTGCTTTGTCAACTTCTGATTGCTTCATATTATTCTCCTTTAAGTCGTTGTTTAGTATAGCCCCATCTTTTTATTCCGTAGCTGTTCGCCTTGTCCTCTTATAACATCTAACACAAGTGCAGTTTCAACTGAGAAGTTGTCTGCATAAAAAGCATCTTCTATCAGTGATAGTTTTATCTGTGTTAATTCGTTATTATCTTTAGCATTAAGAGCCTGTATATAGTACTTATTACTTGTATAGTTCTTAAGCCCTTGTAGTGTTTCGTTATCTATTGCCATAGTTTGTTTTTGTTTTTGTATTATTGCTTGAACGATATAGTATTTGTACTTTGGTCATCTTCGTAATCATAGACTGCAGCCTTTTTTCTTCTTATCTTTTCATCAATTTCTTCTTGCTTATAGTACGACAAGTGGTCGTATGGTGTACTGATATCGTATTTACTACTATCAGGTGTGTAAGTTACATCTGCTCGTGTAGCAATTGACAGTCCTGGATTAAGCCAGCGCTCCTGAACAGCGTTAGCTGAATACATATTATCCCAAGTTGCTCTCACTGGTAACTTTGGCTTATGCTTAGCCCATATTTCTTCTAATCTTTTCTCCCAGGCAATTCGAACTGGATTTACTTCTTCTAAAACTTTGACAGCTGGCAGTGCAAACAAAGCAAACAACGCCTGTCGCTCAGTAACCGTATCGCCGCCAAGAAGCCTAAGCCAATGAGTAGCTATTCGCTCCCAGTTTATTGGTCTAGCTCTTACCTTGTTACCATATACAGTAAACATATACTCATAAGCCAACTCTAGAATTTTAGGATGCATAATCAAAGTAAGAGAGGTGCTCCAATATGGAAAGTCATCTATTTCATCAATATCAACATTCATAATTAACTCCTCCAATCCAATACTAGACTCAAAGCAGTTCGTAAGAAGGATTCTTAACTCACCTTCAATTGACATACCAGACCCCCAGTATTGAGACCGCACTGGAACATTTCTTTTGCTTATATACTGTTGAAATGTAGCTACATTAATATGACGCTTTATTGTGATGTAAGTATTCATTCTCTTATCTTGCCAGTTTCAATATCGTTCTTAATCATATCTTTCATTCTGTCTAACGTAGCAACAATATCTTCATCATATTCAAGTAATGCGTTATTCATTGTAGTAGTTATATCGTGCCTTAATTTGTTGTCTTTTTTAATGTTAGTTAGATATCTATTACCTTGTGCAACAAGACTTTTATAAGACTCTGTAGTTCCAACTGCTTCATCGCTAAGCCCATCTATTTCTCTAGCAAGATGCAGGAATTTATTGGCTTTATTAAAATTCCTTTCCACTGTAGACACAAATTTTTTAACTTCATTGTAGTTAGCCACACTAGAGTCAGTACGGGCATACCTTGCATCCCAGTAATCTGCTAATGACTCAAATTCCATAATGAGTCTTGCATAAATAATTAAAACCTGAAAATTATTTGGAGTATGTACAAAGTTTTTTGCAATATTATTAATATTGGGTTGTATATTGTTTGCATTTAACGATAGAGAGGCTGACAAAACCACGAATAGTAAAGTATTTTTTAACAAACTATTCATCGGATTTATCCTCTTCCTTTGTATTTTCTTTGCACTCCTTGTCATCGCATTCATCGTCACTAAATAAAACATTCCAACCGTGCATCACCCCAGTAATAAATCCTCTTATGGCTTCACCAGCATAATCCGCCTTCACAGGTGTAGTCGATATTAAAAGAAAGCAGAAGATTGTTGCTAGAATAGACTTCATATTGATAGTTAATTTTTATTAATTATGTTGTTAATATTACACTAAAAATCAGTGGTAGAATTGTAACCACTATGAAGTTCAAACACTTTCTAATCGCCTTACTGACAACAAATGAAACTAAAATTAGAACAAACATACAATAACATCTACCCTTTTTATGAAAGTGCGAGGCAAGCGAGGACTGAAAGAAGGGAACGTAATAAAGAAAAGAAAAAAGAGAGTGCACTCAAGCGAATCAAGATACGTGAAGATTGCCTTAAGAAAGCTGTAGTAACTAAAGGCTCTGAGCTAGAAATATTATTGTTTAAGTACAATCTAATGGAGAAACTCAAGGCTTATCTTAAGTTTAAATATTGGGCTGTTAGTAAAAACCTAAAGCCAAAAGCAGGACGCAGAAAACTAATCAGTGCTTATATGGAATATACTGGCTTTACCGAATACGAAACCAATGAAAGACTAATCAATGCCTTAATGGATATGGGTTTTACTAAAAAAGAAGCTAACAAAAGGCTAGATAAGGAAACCAACTCTCTCACAATACTTGATATTTTAATAGAGGTAGGTTTTACTAAAGACAAAGCCAAAAGAATTACTAGAATTCACTAAGGATTATTATGAAAATATATAAAATTGTATTAGTTGCTATATTGTTTATTGGTGTAAACGTTTATGCTAACAACCCTAACAAGGTAAATGTTAATGGGGTAGACATACTAATCCCTGTTCCTGATACGTTCTATTCTGTGGACTCATCGATGTTAGAAATAAAAGATATGTTTGTTTATATGACTCCACTAGGTCTTGAGTTTGTAAGTGGATTACTACACGAAGATGATTTGATAAATTTATTAGACGGTACTGCTCCAAGCTTTGAGCAGTTTATTCATCTAACTACAATCGATAAAGACATATCAATTTCTACCTTTAAGCTATTGATAAATGATATAAAAAAACTAAATAAACTAAATAAAGAAAAACTTAAAAATGATATTAACTCTGTATTTAAATTTCGTGATATAAAGGCATCTGCTAAATATGACAACAACCCATCTATAAAAAATACTATCAAAGACATTGATTTATTGGATAGTTTTTTAGACAAAAATAATGTTTATGGCGTTAGTAGCGTGACCGACAGAAAAAGAAATGTTGATGGCGAAATATTTAATTATAAGAGAATAACAACAACTCTAAATATATGGTTAAAAAATAGGCTAATCAAAGCTAATTTTTATTCTTATTATAAAAAATATGGCGATGTATCACTTCAAGAATTAAAAGCAAATTCTTGGGTCGATACAATGTTTGAACTCAATAAAAAAGATACAGAAAAATTTATTAATCAACCAGCTTTGGAGTTGTTTATTAATAGTGAAAAGGGCAAGGATTGGTTGAATAAACAATAGGGGTTATTATGTTAGAAAATATATTGTGGTATTTAGGATTTGGACTAGTATGGACTTTGTATAGGATGAATCGTCCAATGATGAGTGACAGGCCTCCTTTTATGTTTGAACAAGGTTCAAGTAAGACAATAGGCTTTATTATGTTTATATGTCTTTGGCCTGTATTTTTCCTTAACTCTCGAGAATAAAAAGTTATGAGCTTCAAGACGAGTGATACAACTACATTTATGTTTATAGTTGGAACGCTATTTATTATTGGTGGCTTCGTCCAATTTGTTGACTGGATTGATATAGGGATTGGTGTTGTAATATTACTTATTGCATTTGCAATCGATATGAGAAAGAATAAAATTGATTAACTAAATAGCCTTGCAACAAAATATATTATAAAGGTAGTGATTGACCATCCTATCATTTGAAAAATAAACATCTTAATAAAGCTAAGCACTCCATCATCGTTGTAAATTCCGTACATTTGACCAGACCTGGAAACCATATACCCAAGTACAGATAATAATGAACCAATAAAAACTAGATGCCACTCAAGACCAGTATATCCAATATAGCCTGCTAACACCCAACCAAGAATAATAAGTAAATTACTCACAATACCCCCTATATTTTTATTAAACATTCTATCATTTTATTGAGTGAATACAATAGATATTTATAACTGAAAATACCCTCTATAAACCCCATATATGTCCGCATTCGAGACTTCAAAATCATAACAACAAACCAGTAAACTAAGGGCTTTAAGAGCCTTATTCATCCGTATATCTAACTAAGTATTAAGCAGTAACACCCCTTCCTTAAACCTATGAGTAATAGTAAAGATTAATACTAAAGAGCTACGTTAGTATAGAACTCATTAAGCTCACTGTAGTTCTCATAATTATTCTTCAACGAACCCGCCTATAGTCGCCAGTTCCTTATCTTTCCTGTTCCATTCACCTTCACGTTGTTGGAACTTCTTATATTTATTATTATTAATTATTTCCCACATATCCTTACTGTCAAATGCCTCTCTTACTCCAGGGAATTGTTCTTGGTCTTCTACTAATGGTTTCTTCTTCTGATTTATTAATGTTGCACCAGGACTTAAATCCTTTAACTCCATAACACCTTTTACTTTTACTACTTGTTTAAATGCTTCCCTCATTATTGGATTTAAATCAATCATATGACTTCTTCTAACTATAAAACTATCGTGAACTGGTAGTGCTACAATTCCTTGTTCTAATAATTCCAACATCACGATTTCAGCAATCTTTGAATCAAGGTGTTGCAGTTTAATTCCTTCTCCTGTTCCAAAGTAATGTCTAATCTTTGGATGCATCTGCTCCAGTTGTTTGTATAAGTCGTTAGCATCTCTACCTTTGGGTAGTGTTAGGTTGTTAGCTATTGACCCAAGGGCTTCCTGCTTGGTCTTTGCATTGATGATTGTATTTAGCGCCTGCTTGACTTCACCCCTATGGTTACTGTAATCCTTAAGCTCGTATGGGTCTAAGCTATCATCCAGCTCTTCACCTTCCATTGCATACATCATTCTAATATGAATGCCTGCATAATCTAGCTCTCTAGTCCACTTGCCATTAATGGTTATGTACTTTCTGTACTCACTTGGTATCTCTTGCCACCATCCGTGATAGAACCTACCGCCTTGTTCAAACGATGAGTTGCTAAAGATTCGCTTTAGTTTTCTTCTCGTAAAGTCAATCGGCTGCTTGTCCTTCTTCCTTTCAAGGCGCTCGTTAATTTCTACTAACGTTACATCTGGTACTTCCAAGTCAATCCAAGTGTTAGCCAACAATTCGTTAATCTTTACAAGGCTAGACCTCATTTGGTTAGTTGTATCTGTATCCTTATAATCAATTGTTTCTTTGTAGCCATCTTTGTCTTTGGTCTTTCTAAGAATGATAACTTCTTCAGATTTTTCTCTAACTATCATTGCTGTTGATATATTGTTAGACTTAAATAATTTAACTAGCTTAGGCGTTGCTCGCATACGAGAGCGCATACCTACAATGCCGTCATAAAATCCTTTATGGTTAGTTACGTACTTTAATTCTATTAACGTATCAACAATACTGATATAAACATCATAGCCAATATTACTACTTCTATATCTTGAATCATTAGACCAATTTGCATCTCTTGAATATGCTAGGTATTTGTTAGACTTAACTTCCCGAGTTACAAATAAATTTAAGAGTATTACTTTGGTATTGCTACTGTACTTGGATTGGCTGAATCGTTTAAGGCTAAGGTGTGATTTAACCTTTTTAACTATTATATTAACTAAGTTATCAACCTCTTCTGCATCTGACCATAAGGCATCTATGAAAGGTTTTGAATTATTGAGAGCTTTACCTTTATCCACTACGTTTTTATAATCTAATACAGAGCTTCATTATAACATATAGCATCTAATATATGTTGACTAAACGCTCTACAACTACTACTGTTAAAGGGTTTAACTGTGATTTGTCGCGGAACACTAAAGACTCCCCATAACCTTGTTGATGAGCTTGCTTTTATGGTCGATACAAAGATGCGCATAACGCTTCGTTACTTGTATCTGCTTATGTCCTAGAACTTCTGCTATCTCCAAGAGCGATGCGCCAGATTGAGCGAGTAGCGATGCACAAGAATGCCTGAGGTCGTGGTATCGGAAGCCTGTAATCTCTGCTTGTGTTAGAGCCTTTTTCCACTGTTTATTAAAACACATTGGTCTATCAGGCTTTAACTCAGAATTAAATATTAATCTTGGCTCTTGATATTTGAACTTATTCAGTTCAGTTATCACTTCATCTGTTAGTGGCAACACTCTTGGCTGTCCATTCTTACTGGTCTGAACATAAGCTGTCTGCCTATCAAAATCTATATCATCAAACTCCAGATTTAACAGCTCACCTTTCCTTGCTCCAGTAGTAATTGCCATCAATACTAACAGGTACAATTTAGACCACTGAGAAGCTCTACACGCCTCAAATAGACGTGTTCTCTCATCATCTGATAAGAACCTTATTCTTTCGTTATTCTCTGGCTTAGAGCGTATATGTTGCACTGGATTATCAGGTAAATCAAACTCTCTACAGGCGTATGAAAAGACCACAGATATAGATGCTTTGTATCTATTGATGGTGGCGTTAGACAGACCAGAATTAAGTAGCGATAGGGTGGTTCTAATATCTGATTTAATAATATCTCTTATTTGTTTAGAGCCTAAGTGACTACTCCAGAATTGAAGTTTTTTCACCTCGTCTTTAAGTCTTGTGCCTTTGTAAACACTTGCAAGATACATATCGATAACAACAGATAATTTGGTCTTAGGCTTGTTGTTGCTATATGAAATTAACTTACATCTATCATCCTCAATTTCATTGACAAACCTAACTGCCAATCTTTTTGAGTCGAAGGTCTTGGTAATTGCTTTTGTATTAGCCTGCCTTATTAGAACACGATAAGCTGTATCGTGAGCACGTTTGATTTTTTGAATAGTAGCCACAAATCCTCCATCAACTGTACGCAAAAGTGTACGGAAACGAACTTATTTGTGTCTTATTTAGATGGAAAACCTCCATAGAGGCTGATGTAGTGGGGCGAGAAACGGGGTTTGAACCCGCGACAACCGGAATCACAATCCGGGGCTCTACC
>JGI24915J38486_100242_pt1 | contig 11020 bp, 2 predicted proteins | sample LinPfosmplate3_FD_38486 | JGI IMG/M metagenome (IMG submission 38486)
GCAAGCGCTCTACCAGCTGAGCTAAGGGCCCTCAACGATCGAAATCATACAAGATCTAAAAAGTAATATCAACAAAAAACAGGCTAACGCCTGTTTTTAAATATGTACGTTATTCTACTAGCGCCTCTGGGACCAATCCTGTTGGATTTCCCTGTAGCAGTCGATCAAGACGTGTTTGTACTAAACGATTGTTTGGTTCAAGACTCAACACGGCCTCCACTGCCTGCACCGCACGACTTAGATCACCTTGTGCCTCGTATACAGTCGCCAAGAACCAGTAAGCGTTTGCATAACTTGGAGCTAAAGAAATAGTTCTCTCAAGAGCTGCCTGAGCAGACGCCACATCTCCAGTGTCTCCCCTTTGTAGATACAGAAGTCCAAGCTGGAATAGCACACCAACATCAATCTGATTATAAGCAGCTACACTCTCCATTTTTCCTATCGCGTCATCCATGCGACCTTGTAGCTGATAAGCCAAAGCTAGTTGATAGTGAGCTTGAGCGTAATTTGGTTTTAATTCAGTTGCTTTTACAAATGCACTTTGAGCAGAAGCAAGAAACTCTGTGTGCGCGGCAAGTGCCTGTGTAGCAGTCTCTTTGTCTTCAGCTGCAGTCATTGGTTGAATATGTTGTGCAACAGCTAAGTAAGCGATCCCCAACTCTGTCCAGTGAGACGGATTCAAAGGCTCAAGCTCTACAGCACGAACAAAACTAGATATTGAAAACTCTGAAGCTGTACCCATTAGAGGAATTAGCTCCTTATAGATACGACCACGCACAAGCCAGTTAAGAGCATTCTCGGGTGAAAGATCTGTGGCGCGAGCGGCTGCGTTTACGGTTGCGGCAACAAGCGACTGAATATACTGAGCACTTTCAGGTGTTAGAGTATCGACACCATTAACCCCCTCAAGTTCTTCGTCGGTTCTTAGTAGAAGTGCGTCAGCAAGATTGCGGAAGTACGTATCATCAAATCTATTTAATGATGTTGCCTTATCTAATGCTGCAACAATATCTTTTAGTTCCCCACCCGAGCGATCAAGTTCCACTGCCTGTGCAAATGCGCTCTGTGCGACATATCGTTGAGTTGTTACAAACACGCCCACCAAAAGTCCAAGCGAAAGAGCGACCAAGAGTACTGATGCCAGAAGAGCTAGTGCTGGTGATTTTGCAAATGATCGATTAGTAGATCTTGGAAGTGTTTGTGACAGAAGAAGACCTGAGAACACACCGAAGAATACTGTAAGGGTCATGTTCCAAGGGAAAAGTAATGCACTAATCACAAGAACAACCCATGGAGTAAGGTGAACAAAACTCTCGAGCCACTCATCACGTCCTGGTTTCACTAATGTCTGATGAATGCCTCTTATAAACAGAAGCAGGGTAAACAAACCAAGCAAGATTGCCCCGAGAGTACCCATGGTTGGAACTAAAGTTAATGCATGAGACGAAGCCCTATCGAATCTGGTGTTCCAAAAATCTGTTTGATTTACACGATCATCGTGAAATCGAGCATAGTCCAATGCATAAGTTCCAGGTCCAGAACCATAGCTACTTGAATGTGCAGAAAGTGTCTGCTCGGCAATAGCCATCGAACTTTCGCTGTCAGGAGTTACTTCAATAGGAATCGAGATGTTTAACGGGGAGCCAAGAAAGAACCAGAACGGAAGTGCTGCCACCGCAAGAGCTAATGGAAATAGAAGTCTGCCTTGATGAGAAAAATCCTTAGCGCGAAAAAACGCAAAGACAAATGGTATTAACATTGCCACCACCCACAGAAGCCACAATCCCCTATTATCGATGACTAGCAAAAGGAAGAAAGTATCTAATGCGAGAAATAAGATCAGTAACTTTTGAAATTCACCCCAAACACCACCGGACAACAAAGAGTCTTTTTTCTCATGAGCCACCCAAGAGGCAATTAGGAAACTAGTAACAGCTGTAAGAAATACCCCTAAGCTGGTTAACGTTCCAATGCTATTAAAGGTTAAAGATTCTCCAATTGACCCAAAAACAGAAATACCAGAAAACATTAGTGTGCTCGTAAGCGCCACTGCTGTTGCTGACAGCGTAATCACACTATGCATGTTTTGATGGTGCGCTCTTGTTGTGGAGGTATTGGCAAGCAAGTACATCATCACGGCAACTGCCCCAGCAGTCAAAACACTTACATATTGTTGAGAATGAGTACCAACCCAAGAAACGTACGGTGCAATCGAGTACATGGCCGGCAGAATAAACGCGCCAACCCACACTAAAGGAAGCACATTCATAAGACCTCGTTTGAACCTGAGCTTTTTCTCAATAACCATTGATGCAAGCCAACACAGTGCAGCACCTGAAGTCAGGAGTAAAAGAAGTGTTTGTTTGTTGAACTCAAGAGGTTCAAGCGTGATCGACAATGCCAAAAGTGGCAATAAAAAAACGAGTGTATATAAACAACCTCGCGTTGCTGAGCGTAAATGTTCTCCCCAAGAATTCATATGAACTTATTATAACAGGACTGGAGAAAAACGTTGTTAACAATACCCAAACTGATCCTATATCTGCCAATTTTACAAAACCTCCAGAATGCAAAGAACGCGAGTGTGGGGTTCTCGCGTTTCCTTGCTATTAAATTGTGTTGGCCCATAAAGACCCATCCAAGGTCATACAAGAGCGATCTGTATAGCCTCGAACATCTTCCCCGTGCGCACACATATCTAACAACGTTAGATTGGGTTTGCCAGAGTTTCACTGTGTGAACCTCATATGGCTGCGTACCACTACAGAGGAAGCATGGAGCCTCTGTACGGGCCATCGTCATCCTCCTTTAATAAAGAAGAACTGAGTGGCCCGATGAGATTATCTGAAAGAGCGTTTTGATACATGTAGGAGGTCGTATGACTTTGGGACCTCTACAAGGATCTAGCACGGCTCCAAAGCGGTCATTTCACTCAGAGTTTCTTTCATGACTCCTCAATGATATTTCCATATCACTTCGTCATCTTGAAAAAAACTCTGAGCAAAATTCCTCACTTTGACCTCGTACTAGATTCTTGCAGAGACCCCTTCTGTTTACGTATCAATGATTTTTGATTTACAAGTTTGGTGGTGTCTCGACTGATTCGTCGCCATCAACCTCACTTGTTTCATCAATAAGGATTTCATCCGGACTCTCCGGAGTTGCTGGTTCTGCAGGCTCAACTACTACTTCTGGTTCTTCAGTTAACTCAATAAACAATGTCGTGAGATCAGTTTCAACTGGTTCGACAACTTCGATCTCCTCAATAGCTTCCTCCACAACCTCTTCAACAACTTCTTCAACTGCTTGCTCAACAACAGGCTCAGTTACAACTTCTTCTTCAATCTCCTCCACAGCTTCTTCAACGACAGGTTCGATTATTACCTCTTCAACAATCACATCCTCTTCAATCACATCCTCAATTTCTTCTGGCTCATAGCCACGACGATATGCTGTAACCATCCAATCAAATTCAACGTCTCCCTCGCCAGCAAACCGCGTTACAACAAAGCCATTCTGATCCTTTTCAGAGACATATAAGGAAACTGGACCACTTGGAGTTACGAGTACTCGAATCGGTACTTCTGTACTGATGATGTCATTAAATTCTGGAGCAACCTGTTCGAATCGGACTTCAGCCTGACCCTCCTCAAGAATAGCTGTACCAGTAAGAGTAATCATTACTTCAGGAGATGTGACGGCCACGGTCTCCACTTGCTCGCCCTGATAGTTTTCAGCAAGACTCACAATCAAACCTCTCGTTGTGATTGTTCCATCTTGTTTGATAGACCAAGTGTCAGTAAGACCCTCAAGGCGACCAATTCCAGTTATGGAGTTGGTTCCCATGTAGATATTTCCGCTCATGTTCAGGCTTGTGAAATTACTGGTACCAGAGCTAGCGAAGCCAGATGCACGGTTATCTGTACCAGGCATAGTGCTTGTCGTCTCACCAACCCAGTAATTCAGATTTACGTATGTAAGAATCAGGTTATCTGATCCACCACTGTAGGCCTCAAGGGCGTAACCAACAATCATCCCAGCCTCTTGAGCCTTCATTGCGATTCCCTGTGAGGATGAAATTGTAAGCGGATCTCCAACCGCTATAGCGCCACCTTCTGTGCTCACTCGTGTTGGAACACGACCAGCCAATGCAATTGGAAATGCGCCTTCAACATTTTCACCAGCAAGGAATCCAGGTCGAGTAGATACAATACCTGCCAACTGCTCACCCTCAGCCCCAGTTGCTCTTTGAACATTTTGACCAGATCCTGAGAAGGCAACCAATTCACCTGCTGTTAGCTCTTGTAACGATGGGAACATTTCAGCAAAGTCATAACTTCCAGTAGACCAACCCTTAGCATTGGTGCGCATGAAATCTCCGCCGGCACCATCTGATCCATCGTAGTAAATGTATTTGTCAGTCTGTGGTGTACCACGATCCGATGGGTACAAGTTGCCACCAATCACCATGTCACCTGCAATGCGCATGGTTCCTTCATTTGTAATATAAGCCACTTCAGAGTCAGCTGTATTTCGAACGCTAAGACGATAATTGTCTTCATCTTCAACAACGTTCTGAAGCATCATCTCAACAGCTTGCGCCTCATCTCCATCCCAAGCACTTCCTCTAAGTGCCAATCCATAACTAGAGAAAGATGTGTCCTGGGCTGTGGCTTCGTTCAATTCAGAAATGACTACGTTGTCAGTGACGAGTGTAGAGACGCCATCAGTACCAATCACATCCCCCATGGACCAGGAGTTGTTGACCTGCACCATTACCGTCTCAGACACACCATCCCAATCACTCAAGGCCATTCCAATCACACGACCAACCTTTGTTGCACGCATGGCCGCACCTGGAGTAGAGGATGTTGTGAGATAGTCACCCACAGAAATATCACCACCTTCAGCTGTGACCTTTACAGGAACACGACCTACAAGGGCGACAGGCATTGGGTTGTCATCTTCGTCAATGTTATAACCAGCCGATGTAAAGTCACCAAAGTTATCTGAGACAATTCCGACAACAGGACCTGCGTAAGGTTCGCTGCTCTTAACCATCTGAACAATCTCATCACCGTCTTGTGTTACAACTACTGTATTTGATGGAACCACGATGTCACCAAAACTTACGCCGGCAGCAACTGGATATTGCTCAGCGTAGTCGGCCGCAGGAGCTCCAGTACAGTCCTCAAGTTTTACATCGTTCGTAGCTGCGGCGACACCATCATGACAGACCGCATAAGTACCCCCAGCTGCATCAAGATCGACTTGAAGAACTCCATCGATCTGGAAAGCGCCTGATGTTGATTCCATAACTGGATTCGCACCACTCAGTGAGAAAATAATATCCGAACCACCACCATTGTCTCCAATTTTAACTTTGCTGTTCGTAGTGTTTGTAATGAATTCACCATTTTGAAGAGCCATGTCCACATCCCAACCAGAAGCTATGGAAATTGCTGTTGATTTTATAGTTCCACCCGGATCAGTCATTACCCCAATAGAAACTCCATTAACAGCATCTGTTCCTGTCGAGTTTGTTGGTGACATGGCATCAAGTTCTAAGATGTTGTATGTCAAAGCATTTGTAGTAGAGGCAAATGCCCCATCAATATATACAGCTGAGGTGGAGATGTTCGATGCTGAATGCTTAAAGGAGGCTGAATTGACGTCAGCTGTTGTTGTTGGAAAACCACTATTTGATACTCCAAACAGATCATCAGTTGGGGCAGCAGATGCAACAACCGTAACAGTTGCGTCAAAGTACGCATCTCCATTTACCTCAAGCTCATCTGCAACCAAAAGGTCTCCTGTCAAAACCAGATCACCGACATTCGTGTTATCTGTCAGAGTCATGAGATCATTTCCGCCCGTATCTTCCCATGTAATAACTCCGCTAGAACTCTCCCATGCACGCGTTGTGCTATATAGATAGAAATTATTTCCAGCGTTTACGGCATTTCCAATGTCTGAATCTGAAACATCTAAACCGTCTGTGATCGTTGAACCACTAGACGCTGCTTTAAATGCGTCAACAGTTACCGCGTCAGTATCTTGGTTGTCATAATAGAACCCAGCCAAGTTGTCTCCTGCATCAGCTGTCGCGTTATTCTCATTAATGATCATCACACCGACAGCACCATACCCCGTGACTGCAACATCAGAAGTATCACCTTGATTAAGTCTAGCTGCGTAGGCGTAGAAATTATCATCAGAACCATCATCGGCGAGGTTACCATCAATAACAATCGCTTGGTGAGTTGTATTATCATTCGTAGAAATCCCGTCAAACTGAATGGTCTGCGTTGCGAAATTGAATGCTCCAGATCGATCTGATGGCGGAGCATGTTCAATCTTAAATACCCCACTAAAGTTGTTGTTACTTGGATTATCTGCCTCAATCAAAAATTGTGGATCTTGAGCGTAAGCAGTGCTTCCAGTGTGACTCAAATTCATTTTTATAAATGATCCTTCTCCACCATCACCACTACCATCATCATCGCGCGGTGTGAATGTAATCGTATCACCTTCAATAGCCACGGTTGCTGATGCATCTCCAATATTGATGGTATCGGCACCAGCACCACCACCACCTCCAATATTGATATCATCAATAGCAGATCCTGTTCCGATATTGATCACGTTTGCCTGATTTGAGGTTGCAAAGTTTAATGTGGCTGCTGCAGAGTTAGCCGTCGCCATGTTAACGGCAGTGAGTCCAGTGCCTGCAAGAGAGAACGTGGTAAGTGCGTTTCCTGTAGTAATAGATGTGGCATTTGTTGTTGCCAATGACAGAACACCTGCAGCATTCGTATCTAGTCCAACATTTGGCGATACTGCAATGGCTCCAGAAGCATCTACGTCAAAGTCAGCAAAATTGATTACTGCCGATGTTCCGATAATGTTGTTTCCACCAACATTCAAAGCGTTGTAGATGTTGCCATATGAAACATCGATGGCGTCCATTATCGCGTTATCTGTCCCTGAAGATTCGATTAAGATTGCGTCATCCATTGACCCACCTGAGTTTTCAGCATTGTCGATATAGATACCGGTATATACACCACCCGCGGCATTATCCGTAACCACACCAACTATACGCAAACCGAACATGTCACCATCTCCATCGTTGGCCGTAAGTAAGACATCAACTCCAACAAGATCGGCACCGGTTATTGCGCCGTCATTTTGAGTTAATGAAATATTGAGTGCGTCAGCGTCTGCTGCGGTTGCAGCATGAGTGAGTGTTAAACCTATAGCTGTTGCCGTAGCATCACTTGTAATGCTGGCCCCATCGCCCGCATCAAGTGTTACATTAAAGTCACCACCTGAAATATCGAGATCTCCATCGGACAATAAAATGTCACCCGTTGTTAAAATAAGTGCATCTGTACCATCTCCAGCACCAGCGATTATAATTCCTGTGTCCCATCCAGTCCCAATCACCAACGCATTTTCTGTTACCGTTCCATCTGCACTTGTAAGAGGTGCAATGTTTATACCGATTAACGTATCAGCATCTCCGGTTGCAGCAGAGGTTACATTTACATCAATGGCGGAAATTTTGTCAGTACCAATATCATTTCCAAGAGTAAAATTTATCTCCACAGCGTCATTATCAGCCGATCTCGCGGTCAAATCAAAGACCTCAGCTGTAGATGATGTGTTAGAAATAACGACGTTTTCTGTGCCAGTCAATGTGTAAGTCACGTCTGTGTTGAAGGTTGTGGCCCCATCAAAAGTGATAGTACCGTCACCTCCGGCAGTAAATGTTGGAGTGGTGTCATCTTGAACAACAAAGTCTCCAGATGATGTCAGATTGAAAACTATGTCTCCAGTACCATTATTACTGACTGAAAATTGGTCATTGCTGTCCATTGCAATGGACGTGGAAGCATCTAGAGAAAGTGCATCTGCAAACTCAGTAAAGTCGAAACAGTCTGCACAAGTCATCGCTGTTACTGTAATCACACCAGCGTCAGTGATTGACCAATCATCACCAGTAATAGAAGTCTGAGCACCTGAGTTCCCGATATTGATGTCGTCCGTGCCGGTTGCCTTTGTTGCAATATTTACGACATCATTTGAATTTGAGTCGACTCCTGCAATATTAAATGTTTGAGCGTTACCTATGTTTCCAAAGTTCATGATTGGCGTAGCTCCACCAATAGAAAGAGATGTTCCAGCTCCTGTTTCAAAAAGAGTTACAGCTCCAGCAGAAGACGTTATGGCACCACCGTTCACAGCAAGATCACCTGCCGTTGTGATGTTTCCTGTTGCACCAGCGATGGACCAATTTGTTCCAGTTGCATCGTTAGCCCCCATGTTGATTGCGTATGTGTAACCTGAGCTACTAACATCGATTGCGGTTGTAGGTGTGTCATCAGCTGTGAAAGTCATGGTTCCGGATGTGTCCAAGTCGAGGTTGGGACCTGTGATTGTAAGCCCTCCTCCAGTTCCAGAATAAATAGTCGAAGAAGATCCAGCATTTACATTACCGATAAACATACCCCTAGCCCCTGAAGATCCAAGAGAAATATTTGCAGTTACCGCATCGTCACCAATGTTGATAGCTCCACCAGAGTTTATGTTCACTGCTCCTATTCCATCGATTTTAATTCCATTTGTAGACGACCAAGTTGTGGTTCCGTTGTAGGTAATATTTCCTGTTGTACCAATGATGTCATTTGCACCCACGTTAAGAGCATTGGTATAGCCAGTACTTGTTACATCAATTGCTGTTGTTGGTGTGTCATCCGCAGTGAAGGTCATTGTTCCTGATGCGTCCAAGTCAAGGTTCTGACCGAGAATCACAATGTTCTCACCAGCTGCGTTTCCGCCAGCAGCATCAAGGGTGATGCCAGTTCCTGCCGTACTTGTCTGTAAAGTAATATTTGAAGCTGACTCAATATCAACTGTGTCTGCGGTGTCAGCATATTTAAAAGTTATATCAAGATAATTCTCAACAAAAGCAATGCTATTGTCTACCCGTCCATCAAGATACTGCTCATTACTCATCCTTAGTTCACCCTCAGTGATCGTGGCGCCAACAAAATCTGTTCCCCATGCCATAGATCCAAGACCTTGAAATCCGATATCCATGGTTCCAAGAGTCTTAAATCCAACCTCAGTATCATCTCCACCTCCATCACCCATGGTTACCAAATAACCAACCACATTCTCGTCTTGTGTAGTTGAATCAACACCAGCTAAATCAATGTGCATTCCAGTAATACCACCATTACCTGCGGCAAGGGTAGCTGCGTTTATGTAATCGACTGATACCAGTGTTCCAGAAGTGTTTGACGCATCAATATCAATAAATGACGCGGATGTCATGTTTGTTCCGTCGATGTCTATTGCGTCTACATTTGTAAGTGGTGCTAAATCAATTGTTCCAAAAGTTGTCGCACCAGTTACAGAGAGACCTCCAGTCAATGCAAGGTCACCCACATTACCGTTGTCAGTAAGAGTCATGAGGGTGTTGTCTCCCCCTGCTTCAATCCAAGTGATTACACCCGTATCAAAAATTGAAAGAACTGTGCTTATGTCTGCATAAGCGATATTTCTATCCCAACCAGATGAAATTCTAAGAGCCACCTCTGTCACCGACGAGTCCGCAGATGTAAGTGGTCCAATATTGATTCCACGTAAGAGATCTGCGTCAGCTGTAGCCGCGGAAGTGACTCTAATATCAAGTGCTGCCAAAGCATCTACGTCACCATCATTTACAAGCGTAAAGTTGATCTCCATTGCATCGTTTCCTGCCGCTGATGAAGTAAGATCGATGAGTTCTGATGATGCTGATGTATTTGTAATTACAATGTTCTCGACGCCCGCCAGATTAAAAGTGGTGTCTCCACTGGCAACAAGTACTCCATCTAATGTAGTAGTTGCATCTACTTCAATTCCACCATATACATACAGGTCATCGTCTGAACTTGCCGAATCTGGAGTACCGTCGTCGCCAATCCAAACATATCCTGTCGCACTCAACCTGAGATTACTATCAGATCTTATAATGTCACCGTTAACATCAAGAGTTCCTGAAAGTGTCAGGTTTCCTGTTGTGCCAGCGTCTTCAAGAGAAAGAAGTGTATTGGTTCCATCTGTAATGGCGAAAGTTTCTCCATTGGTAATAACAATAGTTGGAGTAGCTGCGTCGAAGGTAATGTCAGCTCCAATAGATGGAACTCCATTAATGTCCATGGTCGAATCAAAGCGAGCTGTACCATCTACCTCTATAGCTCCTTCTACAAAGAAGCTGTCATCTGCGAGTGCTGTGAAGCTAGTAGGTGTAGAACCTGTTCCAACGCGGGCACCAGAAGAGACAATAAGGTCAGTGAATGTGGCGTCCGACGAGAAAGTAACTCCACCTGCAAAGGTTGAAGAACCGTCATTTGAAAAAGTAAAACCTGGGTTGCCACTAGACTGAAGAAGGAAGTCTCCTGTCGATGTAAGATTATAAATTACGTCTCCCGTTCCCCCATTGGTTACAAGTAACTGGTCATTACTGTCCATGGTTATAGATGTTGACGCATCCAGTGTGAGAGAGTCAGAGAATTCAGAGAAATCTAGGGTGTCTGCAGAAATGGTAAGGGCAACGGTCGCGCCTTCAATACCAGATCCGGTCACTAGTAAATGTCCTGAACCTGCATCTTTAACCGTTGCAACGTAGTTTCCTGTTGTGTCTGTGGTAAGAGCTACTGAGTTTGCTTGAATGGTAGCTGCACCAGCACTTGAAAGATCTATGTCACCGCTAATGTCGACAGGGTTATAGTTTGTTCCATCACCCACCAAGACAAAACCAGAAGTGTTGGTTCCCATGGTCAAATCGTCGCCTGAGATTACGAGATCACCGCCGACCGTTGCATCACTGTCAGTCACAATCGTTCCAATTCCAGAAAGGTTTCCAGTTGCTGAAATATCCCAGTCAGACGTATCAATTGATATTGAATCTCCACCGTCTCCAATCGTTGTGTTTTGTGCAAGTGGGATCCTCTAGAGTCGACCTGCA
>JGI24915J38486_100766_pt1 | contig 10979 bp, 6 predicted proteins | sample LinPfosmplate3_FD_38486 | JGI IMG/M metagenome (IMG submission 38486)
CGAGAATGTTGGTAGAGCTGCCTATCAGAGTACAAACACCGCCAAACTGGCTTGCGAAAGAGAGTGGCATCAGCACTCGGGAAGCAGAAAGCTTACGTGATTTTGCAAGCATGATAGCAACAGGGATGAATATGGCGACAGTAGCGGTATTTATGACGAATGCGGAGAGAAGAGCAATTGTAATGCATAGAACGACAATAAGCCGCGGCTCGGTTTTTCCGGCTAATCTGTCTATATGGCGTGCAAGCCATTCCACAAGGCCGGTTCGTACCAGCCCGGCACTTAATACAAACATAGCAGTAATAATTGCTGTTGCAGAACTGGCAAACCCATAGAGTGCCTGATTAGTATTGATCAGTCCCAATACTATAAGTGCAACCAAAACGCACAGGGCTGTCAAATCGATCCGGAGCTTTCCGGAAATAAAGAAGAACATTGCGGCAACGACCACAATAAGTACTAAAATTATGTTAATGTCTGGCATATTTTCTTAGATGGCGTATATATACTGGTCCACAGGAAGATAAACAATCAATTGACTATTGAATAGTTGTTAAATAAATAGGTATGGTGTCTCCTGATTATCGAGATTTGACCCATTTACCGATTAAGCTAGGTCGGTGTTTTCTCAATATCGTGCTTTTTGTAAACTTTCCCTTTTTCCGTATCGTCCCAATGGCTATGAGAAAATGTAGGAATTTCCCTATCAAATTCTTTTAATAATTCTTTCCTAACTTCTCCCCATAATGCGTCTATTTTTTTTCGAGCATTTTCTCGTTCCTGCTCTGAGGGTTTATTATTACAATCTAAATTTCTTATGATGTTGTATATGTCCTTAATCGGCTCGAATGGATATAGGCCACGTTTTTTTTCACTCTCGCCAAGATTCATGAAAACACCACGAACTTCATCAATAGTACAACTTAAGCAATGTAAAACTTGCCTATAACTCTCATTCTTTGAATCGGAAAGGTAAGTGTATTCTAAAGCAATTTGAACAGCATTAACTAGTGATGACCATAGAGAACGGAGTTGTGCAAGATAGCTTGCTCGGCGTTGTAATGAGTAACCTAACCAGGCAGCAGGAATAGCAATCAGAAATGGAATCATGTCCTTATATGTTCCATAAATTACGGTATCAGTAGTATCATCGAAATATCTAATTGACGCACCAACCAATACAGCAAATAAGTAGATGGTTCCGCCAACAATAAATCTATTTCTAAGCTGCTTTTTTGTCATTATCTAAGTAAACAAATATTGCTTTTATTACAATTAATTGTCTTGGTTCAACCACAAGTGCCGTTTATTTAATGGTAGCATTTATTTGATCAATCAGTTTATCTTCTAATTCTTCCCATTCGCCGTGTTCCCAAGGAATATGATTAAATTGCCTTGTGTCAAAATGTAAGCTTTCGAATTGTTCTTTATCTATTAACCGAATAACCTTTTTTGACATACCCATAGCATAGCCAGCTTCAAAATATACACCATTATTCTGATCAGTGAAATCAGCAATAATAAATTTAGACCGCCTTATGTCAGAAATTATTTTATGAGAAATATCATCATTATGCTTCTCGCCGGAAACCAAGTTTGCATCAAAACCACAAATCGCACAAGCGGACTTTATGGCTTTAACAAGATCATCCTGATAAGGTGTGTCGAAATTACAGGCAATAAATACTTTTCTCGATTGTGAATGATCTTCTAGTGTAGATTCTATTTCTGAAAACCCTTCAACTGTTAATAAAACATTTGCAGTAGCCCCACCAACATTGGTATTCTTGTTTAAGATATTTATTTCTTGCAAATGTCTTAAGAGGCTGTATAGCTCTTTAGGCTCTTTTAGATAGAACAATGTGTATAGTTTACCAACTTCAATTGGTACACTTTTTCCAAGTAAAGTTGTTTCCTGATATATGTAGCTCTTTAAGTAAGATATTTTTTCACTAAGAGTTTTTCTTTGACAATAACCTAGTATCCCTGGTAAGTCACCGCTTATAAACTCTTCTGTTATTGTGGTTTGGTTATTCCTTAAATATCCAGAAAATAATATTTTGTCTTCATCGGTTCTTAATATCTTGTTATATTCATCTGAGTCTTCAAGCACTTTTTGATCGATAATGAATTTACCACATAAACAATCGCTATACGTAGATTGAAGTGTGTCAAAATTTTTAATTGTTGATGACCGTTCTTTACAAAACGGACATTCCTTTTCTTCTGTTGCCATTTTTTTCTCTAATATTTATTTAAACAAATTGATGTTATATCAATTTGGCAGGTCGTAAGTTACTAGCGGTATAATACTTTAGTGAAAAGCAAAAGCAAGGGGAAAAAGAGTTTCGGGTTACGTGTTTAGGGTTGCGAGTTGTGCCCATCTTATCTCATGCGTCTAACTTCATGCTTCTGCTCTTTGCGCTCTTAGCGCCTTTGCGTGAGAATTGCCTTTTTCTCTTTCATCCTTTCACTCTACTCTTTAAGGCAAAAATTGACACAACTACAATTACAGAAGTGATAATGTTAATGGCAGACCATAGTTCCTTGTTGAAGTGTAATCTAAATATCGGGTTGTAAACCAGGGCAGTGATTACTAATATCCATACCCAGATGTGTCTTTTTTGACTTACCGCTCTACAGGCCTGGTAGATGAGTGTTCCGCAACAAAACCAGTGAAGCAGGGTATAATATCCAGATGGATTGCCGGGATATAGTGCCCATAAAAGCATTCCACCTGCAACGGCTTGTGGCAACCAATTTCGTTTCATCACTTCTCCCATATAAACGTTTCACCGCTCCCCGGACAAAAAGAGCCGAGGACAAGAAGGCGCAAAGAGCGCAAAGAAGGAAAACTATATTATAAATAGAAAGACAGAAGACACGAATTTCACGAATTAACCAAATGACTATTTAAGTCTGAGTTCTTTCCATTTGTAACCATTGGCTACAAAACTCAGCAGACGATCTGAAGTGCGAAATGTTACTTTATTCAGTGTTATCTTTACATCTCCTACTGTCTCTTTAACTCCGAGACGTACTTCTATAAAAGATGGAGATTTAACCCCCAATCCTAACGCCCTGCCAGTGGTGATCACAACAGCAACGTATCTTCCTGTCTCCGCGGTCACCAGCTCATCGAAAAGCGGGAGCCGGGCTTCAACAAATTTATCGGTTTTAGCACTATAGCAGATAGCACGATCACTTGTTACCAGCAGAGCCATAAATGGAGATAAGGACGTAATTGCTTTTTCCGGTTCATCCATATTCAAACGCAGTCCATGCCAGGCACCTGATGTAGTAGATATTACAAAAAAACGAGAATCGGTTAAAAATGCACCTAAATTACCGCTCGACTCACTCCATATTACCTTCTCATTTTGCCGGAGATTAACGGGAATTGACTTCTCCCCATTTATAACAGCTATAACTTTGCCTTTCGATTCTGCGATATCAATCAGATCTTCTATATCATCTTCTGCACTGGAGGATATGGTATATCCAAGAATGGTAAAGAGTATTAGAGTTAGCAGGGTTATTCGATATCTAAGCATAGCGGTATGTTACTTTAGTGAATATTAAAAGCAATAAAAATTTCACCACGGAAAGACACGAAAAATCACGGAAGATAAAAACAAAGCAATTGATATTGCTAATTAAACAACCTCTTGGTTTCGTGGTTTCCTTATAATTATTTTTCACTGTTTATGTTATTAATCCTTATTATCCTGTTAATCCTGTCAAAAGAGGTTTTTGTCCGGGGAGCAGTGAATATTGCCCTTATACTGTAAAATAGTGTTGTATTTCTGTATTATGCCGATAATATCCCTAGTATATCCATCACAAATTGATTTTCAGTTGACCGGCGCGTATGGAAACGCGCCCTACTTGTAGGTCGGGTTTCTATACCCGACGTAATCCTGAAATTCCAAAATCAATTTGTTATAGGTATTTATTACCATTCGGGCAAGCGATTAACTTTGGTTCTCATATTATGTTAAAAAAATACTATATTCTAACTGCTGTTGTTCTCGTGCTTCTGCTGTCAGTTTCACATACTCTTTTGTCACAGGAAGAGGATGAAGTGGATAGACTGGCTGTTGTGTCGACGTTTACCGGTAAGGTAAGTATTCGTCACAATCTGATGGTGAGACCGGTAACCGCGGTTGGCAACAGGATCAGGAACTCCTCTTTATACAAGAAGGACACTGTCATAACAAAATCTGCATCAACAGCTGACATCATGTTTGATGACAACACCACACTTCAGATTAGCGAAGATTCAACTATTTTGATCGGTTCCAAGGCGGTGACCGGCAGGGACAAGGCTGAGAGAATATTTTCAAGAAAGGTTGCCATTGATCAGCAGAGTGATGTAAGAATCGTCAAAATCACTGTTGGCAGTCTGAGGGCGAAAATAACAACGAGCAGGACGATATTGACGGAGTTTGAGACACCCAGCGGTACTGCTTCTGTCAGGGGTACTGCATTGGATATCGGTTATCTTGCGGGTATGACATCTATCAGCCTGTTTGAGGGGTTACTGGGCTTTACCAGTGCCGGGAATGAGGTTGGCTTTGATATCAATCCTGGGGATTCGGTGGATATTATCTCTCCCGGGACCGGGACAGTGGCGGTGTCGGCAAGGGAAGGCGACCTGGAGATTGACACCGATGTCGGAACGGCTATTGTGGAGGAGGACGAGATGTTCTCTATTATCGTTGATAAGAATAAAGCAGAAACTTCAATAGCTTCAGAGAGAGGTTCTGTTGTACTTGTAACCGATGTGGGTTCTATTTCAATGGATAAAGGTGAATCCGTTGATGTGGGTGTTGATCCAGTCACGGGTAATCTGACAGTTGCAGGTACAGTGGGCAATGTCGTCATTACTACTGATGATGGGGTTACAACTGCAGTTGAGCCAGGAAAAATCATCGGAGCTGCAAAGGAAACTGCAAAGCGAAAGGATGCTGGTGCAGCTGATTCAGCTGAGGATGATGCAGACAAAAATCTTGAAGGGCCGCATCTGCTCTTTATATTTGATGCATCGCGAAGTATGAATGACATCATGGAGAACAATGTATCGAAACTGGATGCGGCGAAGAAGGCTCTATCTGATCATATTGGTACTCTACCGGCGAATTTGAATGTGGGACTGGAGGTTTATGGTCATAAGGAGACGGCAGATTGTGGTGATATAGAGATCATAGTTCCGATAGGCAGATTGGATGTTGATGAGATGCGACGAAAGATCGACTCTATACAGGCATACGGAGATACATCTATCGCCGCTGCTCTGGAGTTAGCTGCTGACGCGATGCGCCCGCTTGTCGGGGAGAAGAGTATTGTATTGCTCTCCGATGGAGTTGAGACTTGCGGCGGTGACCCGATACGTTCTGCAGCACGTATTCGAGATGAGATGGGAATAGACGTTGGGGTCCATGTAGCAGGACTTGGCGTAGACACGAGTGAGAGAGAGCAGCTGGCAGGTATTTCGCAGGCAGGCGGAGGAAGCTATCACGCCGCGGATAATTCAGGGCAACTGGAGAAGACCCTTACAGAGATTGAGAAGAATGAACCGCTTGGGGAGATCTATGAGACCAATCTTCTGTTGAAGGAGAATGGAGGACATCTTATGACGGCCCCTCAGGATGAATGGAAGCAGACAATTGACGGTATGGAAATGAAGGCCCCTGTTCTGGCATTTTCATCGGCAGTTTACGCCTTCAAATACGAACAGATGGCAACGTTTAATGCCTTTTCAGTATGCATTCCCGGGGAAGCTGATTCTAATCTGATGGTGTTCGAATTGCTCGTGTCAGATCGTTCATGGTCGGGACCTTTTCGCTCCATTGGCCGATTCCAGGCTCTCAACTCGGGAACACCTGAAGCGCCCTATCAGCAAATCCACTTTCCTGATGTAACTTCCAGATTCCTGAAGGTACAACTGGAGACAAACTACGGGGATAGTAAACATACCGTGCTATATGAGTTCCAGCTATATGGAAAGTTGAAAGATAGAGGAGAGTATTGAAGCAAGAAGCAAGACGTTAGAAACAAGAGACAAGAAGTTAGAAGTAAGATTTACGATTTGGGATTTACGAATTACGAATGACTGACAAGTTGCGCGTTACGAGTTAAGAACGATATCGGTATTTATCCTGTTTCTGTCTGTGTTGGTCTGTGGCTAAGGGTTCTTCCCTTTGTGTAAGTTCGTCTTCCTTCATACTTCTTGATACATTTATTCTGTTTTGAAAGACTTTAGCGGAGCTAGAGATTCTTTTAGCTCTGCCACATTTGCAGGCCTTGCAATTATCCTCTCCTCACTGTCCAGTAGGTACATCCTCGGGGTTGACCATACTCCATAGTCCTTAGCAGCCATACCATTCCATCCACTTAGTTCAGAATAGTTGATCCATCTGTATTGCCCCTGTGAAATGGCGTTCTGCCATGCGGATTGATCCGTATCAATAGATATGGCCAACACCTGAAGACCCACATCTCTGTACTCCTCATAAACAGGCTTTAATGCGCTCAATAGTGTAGAACAGTGCGGACACCAGCTTGCCCAGAACACGACAAGGGTATTCTCAGAGCTCATACCTGACAGCTTCATTTGTGAGCCGCTAGCAGGGACTACTGTACCTTCTGACACATTCAGATCAAAAAAACCCTGTTGAGGCATCTCTATCTCAGGGGCCGGGTTCCCTACTGTCATCCTCTTTATAATTTCGATCTTCTCTCTCAGTTCAGCAGCCCGATCTTTCGAGACCACACCTTCACTATCTTCACAGCCTGATTTCGGCAGTATATAATTCTCTGTTATATATGTAAGGACCAGCTCAAACTCAGATTGCTCAAACCTCCGTGTTACAATGTCCAGCACGACACCAAATACTGCATCATTTACACTGGCATTAAGCAGGATCACATCCACCGCCTCGATATAGGCAATCTCCCGCTCTGCCCTTTCCAGTTTATCATTCTTATAAAGTGATATGTATTCAGATATCTTTGACGGAATAACCGGACTGCGCAGCAGCGTTTCATCAGAAAGGTCCATATTATCCCAGAAATGCTCTTTGATCCACTCCCTCCGTTCGTCACCGGACAAGCGGAGACCAGGAGTCTTTCCCGGTTCCTTAATATTCAATGCAGTCTTAGTCGTCTTTATAATCTTTGCGGCATAGGAGTCCGGATTGTTATCAATCAGTCTCTGTATATAACTCTCAAATTTCTTATGTATATTACCCAACTCCTTCTCTATATGAGTACGAAACGGTACTGTTTCTGTCTCCCGAACATCTGTGGTATTTTGACCGGGCACCTTGTCCCTGTCTTTAGAAGGAGGATATAAGTGCTTCAGTTGATTTAAATGTGCAGTCCGCTTTCTTCTGAGGTTCAGGGTACGCAGGAAGTCGTAATAGATCCTGGTATCCCCTGATGATAATACCTCTATACCATCAATGACTGGAAATCTTCCTGCCTGTAAGTTTGGTTTGGTTATTGAAAGCTCTATATCGTTATGGTTATAAATAACATTCACATTCCTGCCATTTTCAAATTCCAACCTGTACATGCCTACCGGAGAGTCTTCACCGAACGAAAACCGAAAGAGACCATCCTTGTCAACAGTAGTTGAAGAAACAACCCTGTTTTTATCTCCATAGAAGTCAAGCAGTTCAACCTTTTTGCCGGCCTGGTGAGCGGCAGTACCCTTAAGTGTATGCGTCTGTTGGGCGTGAATGGTTAATGAAAAGAGTGATATTAATAAAACAGTTAAAGCGGTCTCTATTTTTTTCATAATTGAATAATACTTAAATGAAGTAATGTTGTCAATTGCTGCCGGGAATGTTTATAGTTGGATTGGTATGTCTAAAAAAAGAGCAGACAAGCAAGAAGCCCATCTGCTCTCTTATGTCATTAGTACAGTGACTTACAGAACAACTTGTTATACCTGAAAGGCTATCTCTTCTTAATGCTTCTTCTCCTTGTCTTCTGACTTATGTTTACCTTTATCTTTGTGTTTATCTTCCTTATCATTACCTCGGTGGATACCGTTGTCATCGCTACTATGATCATCATTAATGAAAACATGTGTCACAGAGGCAGTATCAGTAGGAATACCTTCATCATCCAGACAGCTACCCAGGCCGCCACCATTACCAGAACTGTCAGTTACAGTAGCAGTTAGTGTAAAGTCAGGACCTTCGAACTTAACTTCGGCATTGCAGCGTCGACGACCACTGCCATCATCATCATCACTACTGCCTTCCTTCTTAACTTTCACTTTATACTTCTTTTTCTTCTTCAGCTCGACAATCTGACCATTGGTCACATCACGATTATTTAGCTTAGCAACTACGTTGGCAACAGAACAGTTATCAGAAGGAGTAATAATTACAGTGAAGCAACCTTTCTTCTTCTTTAACGTTCCCTCAACCGGTACCAGCTTAACCTCCACGGTAGGACAAATACTGTCCACTACCGTTACAACCGCATCTTCAGTACTGCTATTGCCATTATTATCCTCTACAGTCAAGGTAACTGTGTGTTCTCCAATATCACTGCAACCAAATGATGTCGGCGGCACACTCAAGGACGCAATTCCGCAGGCATCATTACTTCCATCATCGATGTCATCAGCCTCAACAGTCACATGCCCGGTCTCATCAAGATGTACAGTAATATCACGTGCAAGCGCTGTCGGTGCAGTATTATCCTCTACCGTTACAATTGCAAGCGCAGTGTTGGTATTACCATTGTCGTCCGTCACTGTCAACGTAACGTTATTGTCACCTACATTTACACACGTAAATGCACTTGGTGCTACATCCAATGTTACGTTTCCGCAGTTGTCACTACTTCCGTTATCTACATCACCAGCCGTGATAGACGCGTTTCCTGATGCATCAAGCTGTACAGTAGTATCACGAACAATAACAGTTGGTAAGACACTATCTACTACTGTTACTATTGCTGTTACACTGGCAGAATTTCCACTACTATCAGTCACTGTCAGCACAACGTTATTGCCGCCTATATTTGAACACGTAAATGTGCCTGGAGATACCGTCATTGACTCTATACTGCAATTATCACTGCTACCATTATTTACCTGTGCCGCAGTAATAGATACGGTCCCTGTTGCATCTAACTCTGCGGTTATGGATTGAGCGACAGCAACCGGTTCAGTTGTGTCTACAACCGTTACGATTGCATCACAAGAGTCAAACGTGCCGGTTGAACCTGTTACTTCTAAAGTAACACTATTATTTCCTATATCACTGCAATCAAATTCATACTGACTAAGCGTGAACAGTGGTGGACCACTAGAGCCTGGATCCTGACTGTCATTATCGATCTCCTCCGGTGTTAGATAATAAAGACCGTTATCATCCAGCGTTACCGTTATATCCTTACAGACGGCCACTACCTGATCCATTCCTGTCACTACCAATTGTGAGCCTGTCACATCGCTGAAACCACTCAGTGTGAAGGCAGAAGCCTCGTCATCAAAGAGATCATCTGTTTTAGAGTCTTCGTGATAATTCAGGTCAGCCAGCCTCCACGGTTCCGGGTTCAACTCAACTGTGTAGTTGAGCATTGAAAATTTCGGTAATTTTGATTTTGATACACCCAGCATCGTCACCCGAAAACTAAGTACCTCACCTTCAAACAGTGTAGTTAGGTTTAGATCTGTATCGTTAGTGAAAGTATTATCCTTCACTGAATAGGTGGTATCAATGGTCAATTCACCTCCCGGATGAACAAACCTCAACTCCTCTCCCAGACTGACCACATGAGTTGATGCGGCACTTGAAACAACACTGTCAGTCACAACCCGTACAGGGCTTGAGAATGTCAGCTCGACCTGCAGGTTCGGCTCAAATTTATAATCAGATTGAAAACTTAACACCAGACCAAGATCAAAGTCTGCTAAATCCGCCGCAACAGACCACCAACTACCTACAGGAGATCCTATGATCGGCTCTTCCAGTTTGAAGCCCAGAGGTTCATCGGTGAAATAGCTCAATATCCCATCTAAATCAAAATCCACCCTGGCAACATCCGGATCTTTAAGGCCGGCGTTCAATGATAGCAATTTGAAGCCTGTACGCTCACCCGCATCCAGATTTTGTTTGATATAGGTGCCATCTCCACCCGGTTTGATAATAACTTTTTCGCTATAATCCCCTTGGTAAGGACGATCCATACCCCACGCACCGCTGCCATTACCCTCCCACGAACCGGTTCTATTCTCCACCGGAGTACTCATAGACGGACCTTGAAGTCCGGCTTCAACAAATACCACACCCAACTTTAATGTAGGCGTCTTGAACACTGGTCTCATAATCTCAATTGGTGGATCAAATCCTGTAAATCCGCCTCCCTTCCCAAGCACACTTAAGCCAATACTATCATAACCAATATGAAAGGCAACCAGAGGATCATCGGCAAGCGTAGTCGGACCATCCGTAGAATTATCCCACAGGGTGTGATCATCCTGTGCCTGTGACCAAACCCCGTTGACCGGGTCATGTTTAGGATAGATAAAACTAGTATCTACCTTAAACTCTGAGTCCGTCCAGGAATCTAGAAACATATCAATTCCCGCCCAGCGGGTCTCCATATCGAGCGTGGAATCTTCTGACTGGCTTGTACTGACAACAAAGGTCTGCCAACCCTGCGGCGTGTCCTGTCCCTCGCTGATAGTAACATTGATCTCTGGTGAATAGGCCACATCAACACTGCCACCATCGACGGTGATACCTCCATTCAAACCGAATTTGTAACGGAATATTGAATTAAACTCATAGCCCACATCTAAGCCTGATCCCACAAGGGATTCATCCAGCGACCAGGCATAACAGGATCCGTACTCGCCAATCGGTATCAGTGGGTTCCAGGAATAGTCTGGTGGGCATGAATAACATTTGTTATCAGCCACATTTAAGAACGAACCACTCTGACATCCC
>JGI24915J38486_100502_pt1 | contig 9842 bp, 7 predicted proteins | sample LinPfosmplate3_FD_38486 | JGI IMG/M metagenome (IMG submission 38486)
GGGCGGGCGCGCCTGCGGAGCCGGGGGGGGGGCGTCAGCAGCGGCAGCGGCAGCGGCCGGCGGCGCAGGGCGCGACGGCCGCAGAGGACGTTCGCGAGTCTGCTGCTGAGAGGGAGGCCGCCGCCGCGGCGCGCGCCGAGGAGCAGGCGGCGCTCGCGCGGCGGCGCATCGCGGAGGAGGGCGCGGAGCGCGTGCGCAAGGCGAAGGAGGCGAAGGAGCTGAGCGCGTTCAAGAGTGAGTTCCACAAGGGCGCCGCTGCGACGAAGCAGCGGCAGAACGGGCAGGTGACGGTGAAGTACCGACTCAAGGCCGCGCCGTGCAACATCCGGGCGGGCGTCGCGACGGCCGCTTCCGTCGACGCCGCGCTGGGGCTGAGCGCCGTCCTGCCGGGGTGCGTGGTGCACCTCAGCGTGCTCGACGCGCCGGCGCTGGAGCGTCGCCTGCGCGAGGATGGGCGGAAGGCAGAGGATGGCGGGGGGCAGCAACCTTCGAGCCGCTACCGGTACTTCTTGCGCGAGGAGCCGGAGGGCAGCTTCCGCGGGCTACTCGACGGCGAGGCGTACTGGGCGTACGTGAACGAGGACACGGCGGCGGAGCGCGCGGAGATGGAACTGGCGAAGGAGGGGTGGGTGAAGCACGCGGATGTGTCGGGGAACTCCGTGCGCGAGGTGGGCGGCGGCGCGGGGAACGAGGCGGCAGGCGCGGGCGCGGCGGCTCGGCAGGAGGGGTGCTCGTGCATTGAGGGTAACCCTTGCGTGGACGAGTACATCTGCCGGGACTGGCACAACCGCTTCGAGATCGCCAAGACGCATGGCTGGGGCGGGCGATCAATGGGTTTCGCCAAGGGCTGGGGCGAGTGAGCTGTGCGCTGCGCTGGGCTACTGGCTGGAGCTGGATGAAGGGGCAGCGGCCATCTGGTGGGCGGAAGAGCCGCCCCATGGTGTCTATGGGCCAGGGAAAGCATGGCAGCACCTCTCCCAACCCCCCAGAGCAATGGCGCATGCGCCCGCTGACTAGTGCCGCCTGGAGACAGATTTCGCGCCATTTCATGATAAATGGAGCTAGGGATTTCCTCTACCTAGGTTTCCTTCTCGTGGACGGTCGTGCAGTGCCGCCGCATGCTGCCCGCCGTGCCGAAGCGGCTGCTGCAGTGCGGGCACTGGTGGTCGCGCCGCCTCTCGTGCACCACCCTGCAGTGCCGCACCATGTTGCTCTTCTCCGCGAAGAGGCTGCTGCAGTGGGGGCACTTACTTGTAGTCGCGCCACTTCTCGTGCACCGCGCGCGCGTGCCTGTCGCGCTCGCTCGGCGACTGGAAATCGGTGAGGCAGTGCGGGCAGGGGTGCACGCGCGGTTTGGCCTCTTTCCCCATGGCCTTTCTGGTGAAGGTGGTCTCGGTGAAGAAGGAGCGAAGGGGGTCTCGGTGAAGAAGGAGCGAAGGGCCTCGGTGGCGATGATGAAGCAGCTCACCACAGCTGTGTGCTCGCCGTGAACGAGCCGCGTTTCGAGGCGCTTGACACTCGTGACATGACGAATGACCTGACGGGCCGTTGAGCATTTATTGCGCGCTCCGCCTACTTTGCGCCACTGCTGCGCTTGATCTTCAGGTGGACTGCGCTGATGTGCCTCTTCAGGGTGCCGGCCGTCCCGAACGCCACGCCATCGCAGTAGCCGCAGGCGTGGTCCCTGCGCTTTTCGTGCACCACCTTGATGTGCGTCGTCAGGTTGCCCTTCGCCCCGAAGGCGCTTGGGCAGTGGGGGCACGCGTGGTCCCTGCGCTTCTCGTGCACCGTCGCGATGTGCGTCGTCAGGCAGCTCTTCGTCTGGTAGGCGACGCCAGGGCAGTAGGGGCACGCGTGCTCGCGCAGCTTCAAGTGTACCAAGTTGATGTGCTGCGTCAGGTCGCCTTTGCGCCCGAAAGCGACGCCGGGGCAGTATTGGCACGCGTGGTCCCTGCGCTTCTTGTGCACCACCTTGATGTGCGTCTTCAAGGTGCTCTTCTTCCCGAAGGCTACGCCAGAGCAGTAGGGGCACGCGTGCTCGCGCAGCTTCAAGTGCACCAAGTTGATGTGCTGTGTCAGGTCGCCTTTGCGCCCGAAGGCGACACCGGGGCAGTATTGGCACGCGTGGTCCCTGCGCTTCTTGTGCACCACCTTGATGTGCGTCTTCAAGGTGCTCTTCGCCCCGAAGGCTACGCCAGGACAGTAGGGGCACTTGTGCTCGCGCTGCTCCAAGTGCACCAGATTGAGGTGCTTCGTCAGGCTGCCCTTCTCCCCAAAGGCGACGCCCTCGCAGTAGGGACACGCGTGCTCGCGCATCTTCAAGTGCACCGTGTCGATGTGCCTGTTCAGGGTGTCCATCGCCCCGAAGGCGACATCCTCCGGGCAGTAGATGCACGCGTACGCCCGCACCTTCTCGTGGACGGTCTTGATGTGCACCCGCATGCTGCTCGCCGAGCCGAAGCGGCTGCTGCAGTGCGGGCACTGGTGGTCGCGCCGCCTCTCGTGCACCGTCCTACAGTGCCGCACCATGTCGCTCTTCTTCGCGAAGAGGCTGCTGCAGTGGGGGCACTTGTAGTCGCGCCACTTCTCATGCACCGCGCGCGCGTGCGCGTCGCGCTGGCTCGGCCTCGAGAACTTGGTGAGGCAGTGCGGGCAGGGGTGCACGCGCGGTTTGGCCTCTTTCCCCATGCCTTTTCTGGTGAAGGAGGTCTCGGTGAAGAAGGAGCGAAGGGGGTCTCGGTGAAGAAGGAGCGAAGGGTCTTGGCGGCGATGATGAAGCAGCTCACAGCTGTGTGAGCTCGCCGTGAACGAGCCGCGTTTCGAGGCGCTTGACACTCGTGACATGACGAATGACCTGACGGGCCGTTGAGCATTTATTGCGCGCTCCTGCTTACTTTGCGCCCCTGCTGCGCTTGATCTTCAGGTGCACTGCGCTGATGTGTGCCTTCAGGGTGCTAGCCGTTCCGAACGCCACGCCATCGCAGTCGGCGCAGGCATGATCCCTGCGATCTCGTGCACCACCTTGATGTGCTTCGCCAGGTCGCTCTGCGTCCCGAAGGCGACGCAGAGAACAGACGTGATCACGTGATACGTGATCACACACGCTCACACACACAAAAAACTCCTTTATCAACCCGCGCGCACGCGCCTCAAGCACCACCGTCCCCATCTGCGCCAACCAGCTGCCTCTGCACTAGCTCCTTGAACTCGCCCCCGCGCTCCAGCAGCTCGGCGTACGGGCCCTGCTCCAGCACACGCCCATCGCCCAGCACCACAATCTCGTCTGCACTGCGCATTGTGGAGAGCCGGTGTGCGATCGATACCACGGTGCGCTGCGTCCGAGCGTTGTTGCCGCCGCCGCCGCTGCCGCCGCTGCTGCCGCCACCGCCAAAGCCGCCGATCAGCCCCTCCAGGCTCTGCTGCACGAGGTGCTCCGATTCCGCGTCGAGCGCCGACGTGGCCTCGTCGAGCAGCAGGATCGGCGGGTCCTTGAGGATGGCGCGCGCGATGGCCACCCGCTGCCGCTGCCCGCCGCTCAGCCGCGCGCCGCGCTCGCCCACCAGCGTGCCGTAGCCGAGCGGGAAGCCGCTCACGAAGCCGTGCGCGTTGGCCAGCGTGGCGGCGCGCACGACGTCGTCGTCCGAGGCGTCGGGGCGCGCGTAGCGAATGTTGTCGCCGATGGAGCGCGCGAAGAGCACGGGCTCCTGCGGCACGATCCCGATCTGCTGCCGCAGCCACAGCGCGTCCAGCCGCCGCACATCCACGCCATCCAGCAGCACCGCGCCGCCATGGCTGCAGCTGCTGCTGCTGCTGCTGCTGCTGCCATCGCCATCGCCATCGCCATGGCCATGGCGAGGGTCACCAGGCAGCGGCTCGCCACCGCTATCGGCGGCGGCGGAGGCGGCGGCGGCGGCCATGGCTGTGGCGGCGGCGCTGCTGGCGGGGTCGTACAGGCGGCACAGCAGCGCAAACAGCGTCGACTTGCCGCAGCCGCTCGAGCCCGCGAGCGCCACGTTGGAGCCGCCCGCGATGGTGAGGTCCATGCCGTGCACGATCGTCGCCTCGGGGCGCAGAGGGTATGCGAAGCTCACGCCCTCAAACGCGATGTCGCCCAGCGGGTCCACCTCGCGGCAGTCAACGAGGCCGCCCGCGCTCCCCGTCGGCAGGAACAGCGGCTGCTGGTAGCGCCACGCGAAAGCGTCCGCGCTGCTGCCTGGACGGCTGCCGTCGAGCGCGTCGCCCGGCGCGGGCAGCCACTCGGCGGTGCGCCGCTCCACCTCGTCGGCGGTGAGCGGCGACCCCGCGATGAGGGCGTCGAATGCACCCCGCACGCCGCCAGCTTGCTGCTGCTGCTGCTGCTGCTGCTGCTGCGCGGACAGCAGCGACGACGACGACTCGTCCGGCCCGCCTGTGCCGCCCGCCGCCACCGCCGCCGCCGCCGCCGCGGCGGCGGCGTCGTCGTCCTGCCGCTGCATCTCGGCGTACGCGCTGCCGGCGCCCGCCGCGTCAAGCGCCAGCTCCTCGCCCCCCAGCGGCATCTCGGGGCGGCGTCCGCTGATCTCGAACAGCCGCTGGCTCGCGCCGACCGCCTTCATCAGGTCCGCGTACACCGTGCTGAGCGCCGAGAAGTTGAACCCCACGTACGTCGAGTATAGCAGGAAGGCGGTCAGGTCGCCGCTCGTCAGCGCGCCGTCCAGCACGAGGTTGCCTCCCACGCCCAGCACTGCCACGAGGGAGAGGTTTGCGCCCAGGTGCACCGTCGCGTCGAACGCCGCGGACGCCACGCCCACGCGCCGCCCGCGCGCGTACGCGTCGGTGACCAGCCCGGAGAAGCGGTCGAGCTCGCGCTGCTCCGCGGCGAACTGGCGCACCGCCCGCACATTCGTCAGCACGTCCTCCGCCAGATCCGTGGCGCGTCCGCTGGCTTCCTGCACCCCGCGCTGCTGCGCCTTGACGAAGCGCCCGAAGTGCCGCGCCACGAGCCCGAGCGGCGGCAGCACCGCGAGGCTGAGCACCGCGAGCGGCGGCGAGAGCGACACGAGCATGCCGCCGCCGCCGATCACCATGAAGATGGAGCGTGTGCCGTTGGCGATGTTGGAGGTCACCGCCTTCTGCACCAGTTGCGTGTCCGCCGAGAGGCGGTTGAGCAGGTCGCCCGTCTTCGTGCGGTCGAACCAGCCGATGTCCTGGCGCAGCGCCGCGGCGAAGAGCGAGGCGCGCAGGCGCGCCGCCACGCGCTCGGCCGCCACCGTCTGCAGCGCGATGCGGCCGCCCATCATCAGACCCTGCGCGCCGAAGAGCAAAGTCATCCACATCGCCACGGACGTGGGGCCCTCGGCGCACACGCGCGCCACGAATCCCTTGCCCGCGGCCGCGGCCGCCGCCGCCGACGACACTGCGCCAGCCGACGCGTCGGCGGCGGCGCCCACGCCGCCGTCGACGACGGCCGATGCGGCCGCGCCGCCGCCTTCGAGTGTTGTGGACAGCAGCGCGGAAGATGCTACCCCCGCATCGGCTGCTGCTGCTGCTGCCGCCGCCGCCGCCGAGGCCGAGGCCGAGGCCGAGGCCGAGGCGGCCGCGGACGCGGTGCCGAGCAGCGCCGAATCGAGTATCTGCCCCATGGCGAGCGGGAAGACGAGTGACACGGCGGTGGTGCCGGCCAGCAGCACGAGGCTCGCACCGAGGAGTCCCGCCTCCGGCCGCGCCAGCAGCAGGACGCGCTTGATCTGCTGCCACGAGCTGTCCTCGCGGTCGCCCGCCGCCGCCTGGTTGTCGTCGCGCAGCGAGGCGGGGGCGGCGGGGGCGGCGGGGGCGGCGCTGTCCGTCGTGCTGCTGCTGCTGCCGCTGCTGCCGCTGCTGCCGCTGCTGCCGCTGCTGCTGCTGCTGCTGCTGCTGCTTGAAGTCGCAGTGGTGGCGGCGGTTGTTACGCTACTTCTTGCCCTTGTCACGCTGATCTGTGCGCTTCGCCATGCCCTGCGGCGCGCAAGAGCCACGAGCATGCTTGTTACACGCCTGCCCCCCGAACACGTGCGTCGTTGGTTTTTAAAGATTACGTGGGCGCGGTGAACAGAAAGTACAGTTCGTTTTTATAAAAGACGCCTGTCAACACGGCTCGCACCGCGCTCCTGCCTACTTTGCGCCTCTGCTGCGCTTGATCTTTAGGTGCACTGCGCTGATGTGCGCCTTCAGGGTGCCGGCCGTCCCGAACGCCACGCCATCGCAGTAGCCGCAGGCGTGGTCCCTGCGCTTCTCGTGCACTGTCTCGATGTGCGTCTTCAGGCTGCCCTTCACCCCGAAGGCGCTAGGGCAGTGGGGGCACGCGTGGTCCCTGCGCTTCTCGTGCACCGTCGCGATGTGCGTCTTCAGGTGGCTCTTCGTCTGGTAGGCGACGCGGGGGCAGTAGGGGCACGCGTGCTCGCGCAGCTTCAAGTGCACCAAGTTGATGTGCTGCGTCAGGTGGCCCTTCTCCCCGAAGGCGACGCCAGGGCAGTATTGGCACGCGTGGTCCCTGCGCTTCTTGTGCACCACCTTGATGTGCGTTTTCAGGTAGCTCTTGGTCTGGAAGGCGACACCAGGGCAGTAGCGGCACTTGTGCTCGCGCTGCTCCAAGTGCACCAAATCGACGTGCGCCGTCAGGTTGCCCTTCTGCCCGAAGGCGACGCCCTCGCAGTAGGGGCACGCGTGCTCGCGCATCTTCAAGTGCACCGTGTCGATGTGCACGTTCAGGTTGCCCATCGTCCCGAAGGCGACGTCCTCCGGGCAGTAGATGCACGCGTGCGCACGCACCTTCTCGTGGACGGTCTTGATGTGCCGCCGCATGTGGGCCGCCGTGCCGAAGCGGCTGCTGCAGTGCGGGCACTGGTGGTCGCGCCGCCTCTCGTGCACCACCCTGCAGTGCTTCACCATGTTGCTCTTCTCCGCGAAGAGGCTGCTGCAGTGGGGGCACTTGTAGTCGCGCCACTTCTCGTGTACCGCGCGCGCGTGCCTGTCGCGCGTGCTCGGCGACCGGAAGCCGGTGAGGCAGTGCGGGCAGGGGTGCACGCGCGGTTTGGCCTCTTTCCCCATGCCTTTCTGGTGAAGGGGGCCTCGGTGAAGAAGGGCGTCTCGGTGAAGAAGGAGCGAAGGGGGTCTCGGTGAAGAAGGAGCGAAGGTCTTGGTGGCGATGACGAAGCAGCTCACCACAGCTGTGAGCTCGCCGTGAACGAGCCGCGTTTCGAGGCGCTTGACACTCGTGACATGACCTGATGGGCCGTTGAGCATTTATTGCGCGCCCCTGCCTAGCATTTATTGCGCCTCTGCCTACTTTGCGCCTCTGCTGCGCTTGATCTTCAGGTGAACCACATCGATATGCCTCTTCAGGTTGCCGGCCGTCCCGAACGCCACATCGTTGCAGTAGCCGCAGGCGTGGTCCCTGCGCTTCTCGTGCACCGTCTCGATGTGCCTCGTCAGGCTGCCCTTCTCCCCGAAGGCGCCAGGGCAGTGGGGGCACGCGTGGTCCCTGCGCTTCTCGTGCACCGTTTCGATGTGTGTCTTCAGGCTGCCCTTCTCACCGAAGGCGCTAGGGCAGTGGGGGCACACGTGGTCCCTGCGCTTCTCGTGCACCGTCTCGATGTGCGTCTTCAGGCTATGCTTCGTCTGGTAGGCGACGCCAGGGCAGTAGGGGCACGCGTGCTCGCGCAGCTTCAGGTGCACCAAGTTGATGTGCTGCGTCAGGCTGCTCTTCTCCCCGAAGGCGACGCCGGGGCAGTATTGGCACGCGTGGTCCCTGCGCTTCTTGTGCACCGTCTTGATGTGCCTCTTCAGGTTGCTCTTGGTCTGGAAGGCGACGCCAGGGCAGTAGCGGCACTTGTGCTCGCGCTGCTCCAAGTGCACCGTGTTGAGGTGCCTCGTCAGGTTGCTCTTCTCCCCAAATGCGACGCCCTCGCAGTAGGGGCACGCGTGCTCGCGCATCTTCAAGTGCACGGTGTCGATGTGCTTGTTCAGGTCGCTCATCCGCCCGAAGGCGACGTCCTCCGGGCAGTAGATGCACGCGTGCGCCCGCACCTTTTCGTGGACGGTCTTGCAGTGCCGCCGCATGTCGTCCGCCCTGCCGAAGCGGCTGCTGCAGTGCGGGCACTGGTGGTCGCGCCGCCTCTCGTGCACCACCCTGCAGTGCTTCACCATGTTGCTCTTCTCCGCGAAGAGGCTGCTGCAGTGGGGGCACTTGTAGTCGCGCCACTTCTCGTGAACCGCGCGCGCGTGCCTGTCGCGCTCGCTCGGCGACCGGAAGCCGGTGAGGCAGTGCGGGCAGGGGTGCACGCGCGGTTTGGCCTCTTTCCCCATGCCTTTCTGGTGAAGGGGGTCTCGGTGAAGATGGAGCGAAGGGGGTCTCGGTGAAGAAGGAGCGAAGGGTCTTGGCGGCGATGATGAAGCAGTTCACAGCTGTGAGCTCGCCGTAAACGAGCCGCGTTTCGAGGCGCTTGACACTCGTGACATGACGAATGACCTGACGGACCGGACCGTTGAGCATTTATTGCGCGCTCCGCCTACTTTGCGACTCTGCTGCGCTTGATCTTCAGGTGCACTGCGCTGATGTGCTTCTTCAGGGTGCCGGCCGTCCCGAACGCCACGCCATCGCAGTAGCCGCAGGCGTGGTCCCTGCGCTTCTCGTGCACCACCTTGATGTGCTTCGTCAGGCTGCTCTTCTCCCCGAAGGCGCTTTGGCAGTGGGGGCACGCGTGGTCCCTGCGCTTCTCGTGCACCGTCTCGATGTGCCTCTTCAGGGCGCTCTTCGTCTGGTAGGCGACGCCGGGACAGTAGGGGCACGCGTGCTCGCGCAGCTTCAAGTGCACCAAGTTGATGTGCTGCGTCAGGTCGCTCTTCCGCCCGAAGGCGATGCCGGGGCAGTATTGGCACGCGTGCTCGCGCAGCTTCAAGTGCACCATGTTGACGTGCCTTGTCAGGTTGCTCTTGTCCCCGAAGGCGACGCCGGGGCAGTATTGGCACGCGTGGTCCCTGCGCTTCTTGTGCACCACATTGATGTGCGTCTTCAGGTTCTGCTTGGTCTGGAAGGCGACGCCAGGGCAGTAACGGCACTTGTGCTCGCGCTGCTCCAAGTGCACCAGATCGACGTGCTTCGTCAGGCTGCCCTTCTCCCCAAAGGCAACGCCCTCGCAGTAGGGGCACGCGTGCTCGCGCAGCTTCAAGTGCACCGTATCGATGTGCCTGTTCAGGTGGCTCATCTGCCCGAAGGCGACGTCCTCCGGGCAGTAGATGCACGCGTGCGCCCGCACCTTCTCGTGGACGGTCTTGCAGTGCACCCGCATGTTGCCCGCCGTGCCGAAGCGACTGCTGCAGTGCGGGCACTGGTGGTCGCGCCGCCGCTCGTGCACCACCCTACAGTGCCGCACCATATCGCTCTTCGCCGCGAAGAGGCTGCTGCAGTGGGGGCACTTGTAGTCGCGCCACTTCTCGTGCACCGCGCGCGCGTGCGCGTCGCGGTGGCTCGGGTTCGAGAACTTGGTAAGGCAGTGCGGGCAGGGGTGCACGCGCGGTTTGGCCTCTTTCCCCATACCTTTCTGGTGAAGGGGGTCTCGGTGAAGAAGGAGCGAAGGGGGTCTCGGTGAAGAAGGAGCGAAGGCTCTTGGTGGCGACGATGAAGCAGCTCACAGCTGTGAGCTCGCCGTGAACGAGCCGCGTTTCGAGGCGCTTGACACTCGTGACATGACGAATGACCTGACGGGGCCTCCATTCTGGTGCATGTGCATCGAGGCGGCAAACGGCGCGCATCGAACCGCCGCTGCGGCCAGCTCTACCCGCCTCAGCGCGGCAGGACTGCGGCAGCGGCAGCATCGGCAGCCGCT
>JGI24915J38486_100053_pt1 | contig 9813 bp, 15 predicted proteins | sample LinPfosmplate3_FD_38486 | JGI IMG/M metagenome (IMG submission 38486)
TACCCAATTAGCGAAGGATGCAATGGATAATGCTATTAATCGATACAATCCAAACACTGATAATTTGATGTTCCATTCAGATCAAGGGACGCAATACTCATCTAAAGCTTTTATTGATTATTGCAGTAAAAACAACATCACTCAAAGTATGAGCAGAAAGGGTAATTGTTGGGATAATGCAGTTATGGAGCGCTTCTTTAGAAGCCTCAAGGGTGAACGATTAAATCATCAAAGCTTTGCAAATCATTACGAGGTAGTGCAAAATGTAGAAAGTTATATTTACTTTTATAACTACAAAAGGATTCATTCAGCGATTGGTTATATAACACCCGCTCAAAAGATGGCTGAATTGGAAAAAGTGGCTTGAAATGTGTCCAAGATTAACGGACCACTACATAAGCCATTAACGTACTCTTGAGAGAATTCAATAGAGTCTTTACCCCAATCATTATTAATGGTCTCTAGGTTGCCTGTGTAGGGTTGGTTAGTGCTTGGATTTATTAGTAAACCGTTGCGATAGGTTGCTTGTACATTCGCTTGTGCGACGTTTAGAGTGAGTATAAAAAGTAGTAATACGTATTTAATCATTCTATTCCTTTAAATCAAGTGACTTGTTTGCCAATAAACGATATTTGTAATGAATATCCTTATAGTTATCTAACAAAAAAGCAATTCTAAATGAGTCCCAAAGTCCGAGTACTTTCTTTTGAATACTGCCATGCTCATAAGTTTTTTTGAACCATTTAGCAGAATTTTTAACACTCTTATCTACGCCTTCACCTTTTTCATACATAAGACCGATAGTAAAAGTTGAATATGGAAATCCATTATCAGATGCTTTTTTATAATAGTACATTGCTTTATTCAGGTCTTTAGTAACAGCACCTTTTTTACCTTCTCCATTTCTGTACAGATTGCCAAGTGTATGTTGTGCATCTTCATTGTCACCTTGATTTGCAGCCATTTCATACCATTTGATAGCAGTTTTATAATTTTGTTCAACTCCCAATCCTTTATGATGCATCCAACCTAGGTTCATCTGAGATGGAACATGACCTTGCTCTGCCAATGGTTTGAATTCTTTAAGTGCTTTTATGTATTCTTTTTGCTTTAAATACCCGTATGCATCATCAAAGTCCGCATTAATTGCACCAGCAAAACTTATTAGTAAAAATATTGCTATTAATCTCATAAGTGGTTTAATTCATGTTTCTTGTCACGCATTTTTCTGAAAACCCAACAGGCTACAACCCCTGATAGTGGCAGTAAGATTACTAACCCAATTGCTACGTAAATGTGAAAAAGTTATGTATGTATTATCCATAATTTATTATTTTCCTAGTTTTCCATGAAAGTTTGGCTTGCCATCATTGTCGTTAACAGTGACTTTATATCCCTTTGCTTCAAGTCTAGCAACTTTTCTACGCATCTGTCTGCCTTGGATTAATTTTTTTGCCTTTATATTAGATGTTGCTTTGCCTTGTCTTGATGCTTGCATTCTGCTTATACCCATTTTTTACTCCGTGTTCATTCTTTACTAATCCAATAATAGTTTTTACTTTGATTTATAGTTGCCTCAATAGTTCTTCCAACGACTGAAGGCCAATCAAATCCAGGTGTTAATGTTGGATTTCTAGGGTTGACAATGTTGTCAATAAAAATACCTTTATCAGTAAAAACTCTTTGCATATCACCTTGCCAATTGCTATTTAATTCACTTCCTGGTACTACTTCGATATCTTCAATATAGAATTTTCTTTGTGCCAAAAGATATGAAGGGTCACTTTTTATACTTAAATATTTACCCATGTTTCATCCTTAACGTTTATTAATCCAATCGCAACCACGACTATGATTTATAACGGCATCATATACAGTTGTCCCAATTATTGAAGACCAATCAAATCCAGGGGTTAACATCGGATTTTCAGGGTTTGTAATGTTGTCGATATAGATACCTTTATTGGTGGTAACTTTTTGCATATTGCCACGCCAATTACTGTTGAATGTATTTCCAGGTACAATTTCTACTGTTTGGATTTTAAAAGTGATAGCACCCACTTTTGGCGCCGGTTTTCTTATTACAAAGGAGTTGTCAAATGGATTGTCCTGATGAACATCGTCACTGATATTTAGAAACCAGTCTCTTGAATAATTACCAAAAGTTGAGTACTTAACTGTTTTACTGACTAGTAGTTCGGCTTGTCTATATCTATCTTGGATTCCATCAGACCAATTATTAGCAATCTCAAATTCGTAATTTTTAGAGTCTTTAAGTTTGACCATAACTGCTCTTTGGTTATTTCGTCCTTTATTGCTCCATCGAACACTAACCAATGTAAATGTTCCTGGGTTCCAAATGCCCCCACTTCCACGTGAATCATACGCACCTCTACTCACAGATTTTAATTCTTCAATTATCCTCTTAAGTGCAATATTCTCAGCATCTTGCTTATCCAGGTTAGATTGCAATGATTTTTTATCTTCATTTAGTCTTCCTAATGCTTTACTTAACTTTTCTACTCTTCTATTTGCATCAGAATTAATTACTTCGATTTCTTTAGTGCTTGATTTGATTGCTAGATAATCGATAAATTCATCTAGAGAACGTATCTTTAGACTATGCATTTTCACCATATCGTCAGTATTAATCTTTCCACGAATTCGTGCCGACCTGAGAGTTTCTGATAAGCGTGTCTCTTCTTTGCTGTCCATATTTGCACCCCAAACGGTCACAACCGTATTCTCACGGTCGTTAAGCATAACAAAGTGTCCTTGCTCAGTTTTATCAGTGTTTGGGTTTACAAAATTAGCATCAATATGGTATCGATTATCAACCATATCACCTTTATTTCTAATATTGGTCAATTCTAACCTCTCAGTATTATCATAAGTGAATCCGTATCGAAATGGAAATGAATCGAGATTCGCATGACCGTTTTTTTGAACTTTTGCTTTCATATGTTGCCTTGTTATGTATTGATTTTTTGATTTATTTTTTTCCAACGGATATAATTAATCCGCTTGATTTTTCTACCACAACCCATGTTCCAGATATGTTTGGACTATTTGGATTGTCAGATTCGACAAAGTGTTTTTTAGGCTTTCTTTTACGAAACACTAACTTTGCATATCCTTTTCTTTCGCTCAAGACTTTTCCATTTCTCAATAAGAATTGGATTTCTAGGTCACTTACATTTCTTTGTTTTTGACGTATTTTTGCGTGTTTTGTTTTTTTCATTTTCTATCTCTCTTAGCGATTACTAAGACTTTCCATTAGTATTTGTCTTTCATCATAAGATATATTTGAATCTGCATTTTTCCCTTCGACGCCAGCCTTTCTTAAAATTTCAATTACATCATTAGTGGACTTTCTTAGTGTTTTAGACAAGGTTTCAACCGTATGTTTCACTTTGTTTTCGATAACATCCCCATTCCTTGTCAACAATAATCCTTGTATTTCTAACTCTTCATTCCATGCATTGAATAAAGCATCTTTACGGTCTGCAAGAATCTTATTAAAGTCATAAGAATCTGGGTAAAAGTCTGCAGTTGAAATTAACTCTTGCTTCAAATCTGATACGTATTCATCAAAATTTATTGGTTCAACATGCTCGCAATAAATTCTATCTTGTATTTGTTGCATTGCCTCTTGCCATTTGATTAGTTGGTAATAATCGATACCAATCTTTTCCTTAAGTTCTAATAATGCATTATCCAATGCCTCTTCAATAATCCTTGAAATTGAAAATGTAAATCCCAATTCTTCACATTCGCTTTCAGCGCTATTCAATGCAGCAACTACAGTTTCTGAAACCCTTGCTCCGACACTTTTCTTTTTATCTTTACCATGCACATTACTAACTGTTTTTATAAATCCCATTTTTCACCATATTTTTTGTCAATTTGGAAGGTATCATACCACTTTTTTATCTTTATGTAAAGTATTTTACATATTGTTCAACAATGTAAAACACATTAATATAGGCACTTATAGACAATCATTATGACAAAGGAGCCTTATATAGCCTATAATTCTATAAAACTGAAATGGAAATTAATATGATTGATAAACTCTTTGAGATAATTAAACTAGATAGGCCGTTGGTATTCTGGTCGATTGTCTTTGCTGCCTTTATTGGCTCAGTCTATGTTAATAACAACTACTATTACAAAAGCATCGACTTTATAGAGTCAAATCGTTTAAAAAACCTTATAAGTGTAATTGATGAATCAACATCAGTTTGTATGGAACTAACCAATCAAGATGGAAAAAGTTGCCTGCATAGAGTCACTGATTTACTTAAAAACACAAGAATCTACTATGGCGCTAAAGTTACAATTAAAGGTAAATATGGAGTGCTAGAGAGTGACAATAGAGAGTACCAAGACCATGAGAGAGTGCCTACATATTATTTGTCAAAACTAAATGCACTAGACTCAGACATAAAGGTTAGTACAAATGCCGTTCCTGAAATTTGGAGCAGTGTACGAAGGAGTATCACATTCTCAATTGAAGACATTGTCAAAGAGGATGATTGGAGTGGGGTTTCATCTTTAATCAAATATAAAGCATGGCCAAGAAGTGCGCCAGCAATTTCATATGCATTTATTTTGTTATTTACAGTTTGGTTGTTACGTCAATCAATTATTGCAAAGATTAAGTTAGTTAGAAAATTTAGGGAGATGAAAGATGAAGATTAGTAGCCTTATTATGAGTGATGAGGACATTGCACAACACTATGAAGAGCAAGACAATGTTGTCAATTATTCTGTTGAATCACCATTTGAAAAAAAGAAATTTCTATCGGAGTTATTGCTGAAAAAACCCGATATAGAAATTAAAACACCAAAAGTATTTGGAATTAAAAAAGGTACGCATGATAGTAAAGATTATATATCAGAATTACAAAGTCGTATAAAGACACATGATGATATTGTTAAGTACGTTGCTCAAGTTCGTGGCTGTAGGTACAACCCTAGTAAGCGACAAGAGATAATCGTATCTAAGGCAAATGGTGTTTGCTGGCTCAATATTTATGAAGGTAGAAATAAAGATGCTGGATTTGGCACAGTTGTTGAACTGAAGTGTTCAGAAATACATGAAGCAGTTTCAATTACGAAATACATCGTTCATCGTATTAAATTTCTGAAAAAGTACAACATATCAGTTAAAGAGCATTATCGTGAGCAAGAACATTAGATACCTAGCAGTACTATTACTTACTTTATTGTCAGGTAATGCGCTTGCCGTAGAAAATGAAGATTACTACAATAGATTGTTCTGCAAAGAGATGGGCGGTCAGGCAGAGTACGTTCTGCCTGACAGGTCGCGTGTTGATTGTTTAACGGGCACCCATGCTTTCGAAGCAGATTGGGCTCAAGGTTTGAAAGTGTACGAATCTATCGGACAAGCACTGTACTATTCTGCTGAAACTGGAAAGCAACCAGGAATACTGTTGTTAATTAAGAAGAAAAACTCTGATAAATACATACGTAAGGTCAGACGAGTCATTGAAACGTTTAATTTGCCAATAAAATTAGTAATTCGAGACGTTCGAAGTGTTAACTAGATTTAATTAACCTTAACAATCTAAAGACGCTGATATTTCCATATCAATAAGGTTGCTTATTAATTCTCATTAAGTTATTGATTTCATAAACAATCAGTTTAACGCTGTTACCTTTAACCTTAATCTCTGCCTTTATATCGGCTTTACAGTTGGCACCTGAGAATATAGTGAATTTACAACCTGCTAGTGATTTACGCGCTTGTCTGCCTGCATCCAATAGAACGTCAAACGTACCATCTGCTGATTTGAAACTTAAATCAGTTTCAGACATAACGCCAATTCCAATTTCACCTGATGATGTGATTTCTGTACCGCTGAATTTATTAACTGCTTGTGTCAATGTTTGTGCATTGGCAAAGGTTGCTGATAATGCTAGTGCTAATATAATAATTTTCTTCATGTTATTGCCTCTTGTTAATTTCATCTGTTAATCCATTGTATTTTATCTGACTTGGATTCAATTTAAGCAAACTTGATAGCGTTATTGTTTTCTGTTTTGGAACTTTGTCATTCAGCACTTTAGTGTCTAGCACATAAAAATCCCATTGGGATAAGTCTAGTGGGTTTACAGTACTCTTGTCTTTGTGCGCAAGTACACAAAACACGTACACGTCTGCTTGTCTTTTTGCCTCTTCACTGCGTTTATTGTTCTCATCCCAAAGAACTGTTGGCTGTATGCCAAATATGATTTTCGATAATTCTGTTTGATTCCAACTTTGCAGGTACGCAGATGATTTAATTTCAATCTTGAGTCCTGACTTTGTTATTAAATCATACGCATCCCATTCTTCCCTTGGTTGTTCTAGTGCATCTATTGTTGATGCAACGATAAACTCTGCAAGTACGCCCCTAAGCGCATTCCCTAGTAACTCAGAACTAGACCACTGCCAAAATGAAAGTACATTTAGTGGTAATTCATTTCCATCGAATACAAATGGTTCTTTACCTGTTTTCTTGGTTGTTTTAACTGCTTGAAGTGGGTTCATTATGAGTTATTGCTGTAAGTTGTTGTGCTTCAATCGGTATTCATATGATTGCTCTTTGGCACATCTGTTAATAATTGTAGTGTCGTCAATAGGTGCTCCCATAGTCCAGTACACCATGCCATCTTCATCAAAATATGTAATATCCATTTTATAAAACTTTCCAACATAACCATTTGCTCTTATATGCTCAACCATTTTTATAAACAAACCCTTATCAACTTTGTCTCGAACAATGTATTCATGTGGCCACGTCTTTGCATAGGTCTTGGCAAAAATCCAATTGGATTCTTTAATGAATTTTTTTAGTTCTTGTGCAAACTCGTTATCCACGTTTACTGCTATGACAATGCTTCTTCGTATGCAAGACGAATCAATTCTTTGAATTTATTTAAATCACTTTTTTGCTCTATTTCACAATACACACCACTTAAGTCAGCATAAACAATAAAAGACCATTCGTGAGTATCTGAACAAATTTCTTGCATCTCAATAGGTATTTGGTCGTATTCAAGTGACATGACAATAGCAAGTTTTCCACTTCTTGGCATTACCTGAAGAAAGGGTTCCAGCGTATAGAATGTAAGATTCTTTTTGCCAATAATTAATGATGCGTCAGATGCTATGCTGTCAATATATGACTTTAATTGACTGAAAAGTTCAGTGGTGTTCTCCTTAAATCCATCAACATCAGAGGTTGTTTTTCCATGACTTAGATGTTTGCGCTCATCAAGTGCATATTCTGATATTAATTTTGAGGAAATTTTCAATAAAGGCCACAATTCAATTGATTGACTTGCTAATCTTTCCGCTCTAGCAATCATTTCATTTTCTGTCCAAACTTCACTTTCTCGCATATCCCGATTAAGTCTAAGTGGACTCACATCAAACCCACCATTAATGGTTTTTTTGGTTTGATAGTCTTTATCACTGTATTCAGAGTTATAACCTGTGAGCGTTAAATTTCCAAGTCTGTGTAGCCATGTTTGATGCACTAATTGCCAATCATCTCCAAGCATGTCTTTCCACTCTTTACGCAAGTTTTCATTTTGTGGCATGATGTGTTCAATACTAAACTTAGTAGTATCAATCTTTTCTTTGCTATCATTCTCAATTCGTTCTAATATGAGTCGACAGTTTGCTGACTCATATAAATCGTTATTCTTTAATGATTCAATAAATTCAGCATCATTAGGGAACCTGCTATTTTTACTGAAGCGTGCAATTGCAACAGATAGGCTTTCTAATGGCTTTTCTTCGGTTATCTTTTGAGCAAGAGATGCAAATAGATTGCCGTACGAGCGTGTCTGCATTCCACAAACTGACCTTCTTAAAATATAACTCTCTAACAATCTGACAGATTTGATGAAGTCATTTTTTGATAATTTGTCTTTTTCGTACAGTTGATACAGTCGAATAATGATAGGTGTTGCAACGTCAATTAATCGCTTTAAGTCACTAAAGGCATTTTTAAGTTCATTGTCACTTTCTTGCAATAATGAATAGTTAGTATAGAAACGCACTTGATTATGAATATTGTTGAGTATTTCATCAATTGGTTTATCATTTATTTGTTCTGAAAACCATTGCTTGAACAGAACATAAACATCAACTGCTCTAACAAGAGTATTGGATTTGGTCGCAAGTGTTAAGAAATCTTGTGCAAAACGGTCAAATTTCTTCTCATAAAACCCACCGAACAGTTGCTCCATGGGGAACCATGTATTTTCATATAGTTCTGTTTGAATGTCTTGTGGCTGGTTCATGAGTACGTAATTACGAATCAAGTCAGCCTGACTAAGGTCAACGCCAGTAGAGTTTAAACTTTCAAATATTGCTTGCGGGTCATCTTGGTTGATTTGCAAAAGAACCTCAACAACCTTAAGTGTTTGCAGTCCTTGATATGCAGTCTCAATGGATTCCTTATCAATAAATTGGTCACAGAAGTAATCAAAATTACGTTTCATATTATCTGAAACATCTTCTGAATCGTACTTTTTATCAACCAATGCACGAAGGGATGATTTGTCACGCTTGGTCAATAAAAGTTTGTAGTGCATATCTCCATCACCAAATCTATTGGTGAGAAAATATTCTTCAATTGCATCCAATGATGTTGCAGAGACACTTTCCATTCCTAACTCATCTGCACGCTTCAATAAAGCAATTATTAATAATGTAATCGTGGTTAGTCGTTGCTGGCCGTCAATAACCTGCCATTTAGGAATGCTTGCTGTCGTTTCTAAATTGGAAATCAATACAACTGAACCAATAAAATGACCAGCCTGTCTTGGACTTATAATGTCCTTATATAGCAGCGCACAATGAATTTCTTTCCAGTTGTAAGTACGCTGAAAGATTGGTATTAAAAACTGCTTTGGACCTTGTATTATTTCAACTAAAGACTTGTCACTTGCTTGCATAAGGACTCCGAATAATATTAATAATGTGACTCATATTAACTTGTATAAATTAGGTAATTAATTATGCGCTAAATGGAATTCAGAATGCAACATAATCCAAACAACTTTCTGGAATAAGTTAGAATTGTATTTATTTTTGCAATGTTATTTCAATGAGTACAGATACGTCATTTTTTACCAATGAACCTGGGTTTAGTCTCAAGGAGAGGTTTAGTAAATTAGTCAAAGGAACTGAGTTATTCGACTGCTTGGTTGGATATTTTTACTCAAGTGGATTTTATGCGGTTTACCCATCATTAGAGGATACAGATAGAATCAGAATTCTCATTGGTATTTCTACTGGCAGTGACACGTTCAAGATGATTGAGCAAGGAAATACACCAACTCAACAAGATTTAAGGTTTAGTCACGCAGAAACCAAGAAAACCGTTGAAGGTCTAGTGCAACATGAGATGGAGTTATCTGAAGATACTCGTTATGTTGAAGAAGGCGTGCATAAGTTCATTGAGTGGATAAGAAGTGGAAAACTTGTAATTAAGGCGTATCCATCTCAAAACATCCATGCAAAACTATACATCATGACCTTCAAGGAAGATGCAATTGATAAGGGTCGTGTTATCACTGGTTCAAGTAACTTCACGAAGTCAGGACTAGAAGACAACCTTGAATTCAATGTTGAATTGAAGAATCCAGGTGATTATGAATTTGCTCAAAATAAGTTCAATGAGTTATGGAAAGATGCGGTTGATGTTAGTGAGAAATACGTTGAAACTATCGAGCAAAAGACATGGTTCTCCGATAGTGTTACGCCTTACCGTGGGATCCTCTAGAGTC
>JGI24915J38486_100279_pt1 | contig 9303 bp, 7 predicted proteins | sample LinPfosmplate3_FD_38486 | JGI IMG/M metagenome (IMG submission 38486)
GGCCATAATAGCGTGTGGTGCGACACCGACAGTTTTTGCCGTGGCATAGGCGGCGGCGGCATTCTGGCCGTTGTGCGCGCCGGGCAGGCTCGGGTTTTCACGCAGATTGCACACCGGTGTCTCAGAGTTTTCCATGTCATCAATGAGAATGCCGTCAATGACATAGACCCCACCCGGAACTTTTCCGTGGCCGGAAACCGGTATCACCAACTGCTCATCACGTTCAGACAATTCATCAGCAATGGCGCGGCATAATGGATCGTCTACACCAATCACTGCGGCGCGCGGCTTGGTCTGACGATGGAAGATAAGTTTCTTGGCGGCGATATAACCATCCATGGAGCCGTGACGATCAAGATGATCGGGGCTCAGATTAAGCAACACGGCGACATCAAAAGTAATCGAGACCGTTAGCTCCAGTTGATAGGACGACATCTCCAGCACATAGGTGCCTTCCGGCCCGAGCGGCTCGAGCGTCAATGCCGGCACACCCAGATTTCCACCAATTTCGGCTTCGCGTCCCGCCGTCTGCATGATGTGACCGATCAGTGCGGTGGTCGTCGACTTTCCGTTAGTACCGGTGATGCCAACGTAGTTACACCAGCGCTGAGTACGTCCCAAAATTTCGATATCGCCGATAATTTCACAGCCGGCCTCTTGCGCCAGCTTAACAATTGGATGCGGCTCGGGATGATGCAAAGGCACGCCGGGACTGAGCACCAGCGTGGTCACCTCGCGCAGGTCGCATTCATATAAATTTACCAGCGGGATATCTTCGGCGGCGGCACGCTTGCGGGCATCTTCATTGTCGTCCCAAGCCCTCACTTCGGCCTTGCTTTGAACCAGTGCGCGCGCCGTAGCCAAGCCCGATTGGCCAAGGCCAAACACCGCAACCGGATAACTTGCAAAGGGAAAAACATCGATCATCGCTCGTCTCTCATCTGAGTTTCAGGGTCGCAAGACCCGCCAGAGCCAGGATCATGGCGATAATCCAAAACCGGATAACGATGGTGCTTTCAGCCCATCCCTTTTTCTCGAAATGATGATGCAACGGCGCCATTGCGAAGACCCGCTTGCCGGTTAGTTTGAATGAGACGACCTGCACAATGACGCTGACCGTCTCCAACACAAACAAGCCGCCGACAATGGCCAGCACCAATTCGTGCTTTGTGATCACGCTGACGGAGCCCAGAGCGCCACCCAGCGCCAGTGAGCCGGTATCACCCATAAATACTTTGGCCGGCGGCGCGTTGAACCACAAAAACCCCAACGCCGCACCCACCATGGCGCCACAAAACACCGCCAATTCACCGGCGCCTTTGATATGGTGAATTTGCAAATAGCCGGCGAACACACTGTGACCGCTCAAATAGGCAATAACCGCAAACACCCCAGCAGCGATCATCACCGGCACGATGGCAAGGCCGTCGAGGCCGTCAGTTAGGTTAACTGCATTAGATGACCCGACCATCACCAACACGGCAAAAATCACAAACATCCAGCCCAGATCAACAACAACGTTTTTCAAGAACGGGATGGTCAATGTTGTGACCATGCCAGCCGGTAAGTGGCGCATGATCCAGAATGTGGCGACGGCGGCAATGACAACCTGCATCAGCAGCTTCAATTTGCCTGGCAAGCCTCGTGTATCACGCTTCGAAACCTTCATGAAGTCATCGAGAAACCCGATGAAGCCGAAGGCCAGAGTTACACCTAACGTCGCCCAAATGAATCCATTACTGAGATCAGCCCACAACAATGTCGCCAGACCGAGAGCCAGTAAAATCAATACCCCGCCCATGGTCGGGGTGCCTTGCTTGGTCAACAGATGCGTTTCCGGCCCATCTTGGCGAATTGGCTGGCCGCCTTTTTGGCGGGATTTAAGCATTTCAATGAGCACCGGCCCGAACAGAAAACTTATGATCAGCGCGGTAATCACTGCGCCGCCAGTACGGAACGTCAGATAACGGAACACATTGAGGGCGCCGAATTGATCCGCCAATGGCACGAGGATATGGAAAAACATCGCCAGCTATCCTCCGTTCATGACACGCGGTTGCGGCGCATCATCGTGTTGGGAGAGTTGCATCAGCGCATTGACGACTTGCCGCGTACGGCTGCCCAATGACCCCTTCACCATCACCACGTCACCGGCTTGAACCGACGCCGTCACGAGCGGGATCAATTTTTCAACCACACTGGCGTGCCCGCCGCGCATATCAACGGGCAAAATATCCCAAAGGGTCGACATGTATTGGCCGGTGGTGAACACCTGATCAATGCCGCCTTCAACCAACGGGGCCACTAATGCGGTATGCATTTTCTCGGCGCTGCCACCTAACTCCAGCATATCGCCAAGCACGGCAATACGCCGGCCTTGGCCTTCCGGTTGGCAGCCCGACAGCACCGCGATGGCGGCAGCCATGGATGCTGGCGAGGCGTTATAACTCTCATCGATCAACTCGAACGCACCGGCAGTCATCTCAATACAATGACGCGCGCCGCGTCCCTTCAGCCCGCGCATATCAGCGAGGCTGGAAGCCGCCAGTTCCACATCCGCACCCAGCGCTTGAACCGCTGCAAGAACAGCCAATGAATTGACCGCCAGATGACGGCCCGGCACACCAAGCGTATAAGTGATTTTCAATTGGTTTAGCTGCGCGGTGATATCGCTGTGGTCAGCATGAGTCACAATCTCAGTCAATCGGCAATCCGCATCACTAACCGTGCCGAAGCTAACAAGTTGATTGACCCCCGCAGTACGGGCCGCAGCGCTCAATTGCCCGAACATCGGATTGTCTTTATTGAGAATGACTGTGCCGTCCGGCACCAGCCCATCAAAAACTTCCGCTTTCGCATCAGCGATATGTTCAAGCGAGTCAAAATATTCACTATGGGTATCAGCGACAGTGGTGATCACTGCAACGTGCGGTCTGGCGATGCGCGACAAAGGCGAAATTTCACCGGCGTGGTTCATGCCCATCTCAAAAATACCGTAACGGGCCTCTCTCGGCATGCGGGCCAAGCTGAGCGGCAACCCCCAGTGATTGTTGAGATTGCCTTGTGTTGCGATGACCTCATGCACGTCATCCACCTGCCCTGAAAGCGCCAACTTCAGGGCTTCCTTGGTGCCGGTCTTGCCAACGCTTCCGGTTACAGCGACAATTTTTGCCGCCGTCCGGTCCCGCGCCGCACGGGCTAAATCTTGAAGGGCTGACATTGTATCTTCAACCCGCAACAACCGAGCGAGGTCTGATACGCCCGCGAAGGAATCCGTCTGGGTTCCTGCAACAACAGCGGCAACAGCGCCATTTGCCAGGGCATCAGCAACAAAGGCATGGCCATCATGGTTCGGGCCACTGATGGCAATGAACAAATCACCGGGTGTGATATCGCGGCTGTCAATGGAAACACCGGTCGCTGACCAATCACCACCGACTACGCCGCGCGTTGCCCGGGCGGCTTCATCGGCAGTCCAAAGTATGGGCATGAGTGCAGCGTCGATCATGAGCCGCCTCCAATAATCTCACGCACCGCATCAGCGTCGTTGAACGGCAAGGTTTCATCGCCGACGATTTGACCGGTCTCATGCCCCTTGCCAGCGACAACCAACACATCACCCGCGGCCAGCATCTCAATCGCAGCAGCAATGGCGGTGGCACGATCACCGATTTCTGAAGCCGTCGGGCAGCCTTGCAAAATTTCGCGCCGGATCGAAGCGGGGTCCTCACCGCGAGGATTATCATCGGTGACATAAACCGCATCGGCGTACGTCGTAGCGATTCGGCCCATCTCAGACCGCTTCGCCGTGTCACGGTCCCCACCGCAGCCAAATACGACGGCAAGCCGACCATGGGTATGCGGCCGCAGCGCTTTCAGCATTAATTCCATAGCCGCCGGCTTATGCGCGTAATCCACATAAATCGTGGCGCCGGCGGCACTCATACCAATCCGCTCCATGCGCCCAGGCGCCCCGTGCAATTCACTTAAGGCACCGACGGCACTATCGGGATCAGCACCGGTGGCGATTGCCAATGAAACCGCACAAAGTGCATTGGATGTTTGGAAATCACCAACCAGCGGCAGTGACAAATGTTGAGTGACGCCGTCGATGTTCAAGCTCAGCTGTTGGCCATCAGGCTGGGCAATTCTTTCAATCAGTCGGACCCGGTCACCGTTCTCACCATAGCTCAAGATCGGCAAACCACGCGCCCGGCAAACAGCGATCACCGTTTCCGTATAAACTTCGTCGGCATTGATCACGGCAACGCCGCCATCAATCAGCAAATCACTGAACAGCCGCAATTTGGCTTTCAGATATGCGTTCTCCGTGCCGTGGTAGTCGAGATGGTCGTGGCTCAGATTGCTAAATGCCGCGGCAGAAATACGGACACCGTCTAGGCGCCGTTGATCCAGACCATGGCTCGATGCCTCCATCGCCAGATGATCAATGTTCAGTTCTGTCAATTCACGCAGTTGCCGGTGCAGGTCGGCGGCGTCCGGCGTGGTCAACGCTTTATCCGTTGTCGGCAGCAGGCTAGCGCCGTGCGGGTCCGTGGCACGAACACCAAGCGTGCCCAATGCAGCGGCGCGCAATCCCATGGCATTCCAGATTTGGCGCAGGAAATGTACGGTCGACGTTTTACCGCTGGTGCCGGTGACGGCGGCAATGGTTTTCGGTTGGCTTTCAAAGAAAGCTGCCGCCATGAGTGCGTAAAGGCGGCGGGGATCGTCATCGGTGATTAGGGAAACATTTTGATAAACCTCATCGGCGCCTATTCCCGGCGGCCCCAAAACGGCGATGGCGCCACGCTTGATGGCATCAGAGATATAGTCACGACCATCGAGCTGGGTGCCCTGAATAGCCGCGAACAGATAACCGGGCTCAACCCGCCTGGAATCGCAAGTGACACCGGTAATGTCTAAATCTCTCGCAGCCGTCGCCTCCGTCACCAAATGTCCATATCCTCTCAATATCTTAACGAGTCGCAACATCCCGCTCCACCAACGACACCGCCGTCGATAGCAGCTTGCGATGTTGTTCCCGCGCGGCCACGGCCCGGGTTAGCGCTGTGCGGGCACGCAAAATCAAATCGGCTTCAGCTTGCGTCTGCTGAATTGGCTTCACACCGACCGCCCGAGCCACATCGTCGGCCCAGCGTTTCGCATCGGGCCGATAAACGGCCTGTCTGGTTTTTGCTTTACGCACCTGTTTTCGGGGCTGTGGCGTCCCTTTGCCGGTGCTAATTTCCGGCATGTCGATTTCCACATTCATCGCCGGCGCGATACCGACCATCGGCGCCATACGCGCGATCACTTTGCCAACGACCGGCGCCGCCACCCAACCACCCGTGGCGTAATTAAACGTCCGTTTGTTGCCAACCGGTTCATCAAGCAGCGCCAACACCACATATCGCGGATCGTTCATTGGGAAGGCGCCGACAAAAGAGGACAACTTGGCGGATTTGGAATAGCCACGCCGAGAGGTCTTTTCCGCAGTGCCTGTTTTGCCACCAATCAAATAGCCGCGAACATTGGCTTTACGACCGGTCCCGCGGCTGACCACCAACCGCATCAAGCTGCGCATCTGATCCGAGGTCTCCTGCGTGATGACCCGCTGCCCAACACCGATTGATCCGGCCTTCGGTTTAAGCAATGTCGGTCGGCGATAAACGCCGCCGTTGATCAACGTGGAAATGCCTGCCACCAAATTTACCGGACTAACCGAAATGCCATGGCCGAACGAGATCGTCATGGTGTTGATTGGCCGCCAGACGTTTGGCAACAAAGGTTTGCCAACTTCAGGCAGTTCCAAGCCTACCGGCCGTAACAAGCCGAACTTATCCAAATAGTCACGTTGCCCCTTGGTGCCGACATCAATAGCCATCTTTGCGGCACCGATGTTCGATGAATACAAGATGATCTCGGGCACCGACAGCCAACGGTTCTTGGCGTGATAGTCGGAGATCGTAAACCGTGAAACCTGGATCGGCTGGCTGGCGTCATAGCCGTCGTTAACACCGATGGTGCCTGAATCCAGAGCCATAGCGGCAGTGAACAGCTTGAAGGTGGAGCCCATTTCATAGACTCCCTTAGCCGCACGATTAAAAACCGTATTGGCCGGCATCGAACCCGGCTCGTTGGGGTCGTAGTCAGGCAGTGACGTCATTGCCACAAGCTCGCCGGTGGTAACGTCCATCACCAAACCCGCAGCACCTATGGCCTTGAACTCTACCATTGATGCCGCCAATTCGTCTCGTAATACTGACTGCACCCGAAGATCAATTGACAATCGCAATGGACCGCCACCGGCCCGTAGAGATTGGTCGAAATAGCTCTCCAGTCCCGCAACGCCTCTACCGTCCACATCGGTCAAACCGAGCACGTGTGAGGCCAAAACACCGTGCGGATAAACCCGGCGCTCGCCATTTTTAAAACCAATCCCCGGCAGGCCAAGGCTATTGATCCGGTAATGTTGCTTCGGTGTCAGATTGCGCGCCAACCAAACAAATCGTCCATCACTGGTTAATTTAGTGCGCAGTTCCTCAGCATTCAGCATAGGTAATGCCGTGGCCAGCTTTGCAATGGCTTCATCAGGATCAATCACAGCAGCGGGATCGGCATACAATGACACTGTCGGTAAACTGGTCGCCAAAATCATGCCATTACGGTCAATAATATCGGCGCGGCCACTGGCCGAGCTGCCGAGCGTCGGCGCGTGCGCCAATCGCGGCTCACTTCCACCACCCAGTACCGCCAGATCAACCAGCCGCGCACCGACGGCGGCAAATGCCATGGTCATCACCATTCCAGCGACCAACAACCGGTTACGACCGGTTTCAAGTGCCTGTTTGCGAATACCTTCCATCTGGCGTCGCTTAACAACGAGCCCTTGGGAAATGGCGTTCATGGGGTCTTCTCCTTTCTGGAGTCCGGCCCCTCATTCTCGAGAGGCTTGGCGTCCGTTGCTTCTGCACGGACGGGAATTCTGTCATTGATTTCTGAACGGCTGGCGATGTTCGTTGAAGATACCGGCGTCATACCGAGGTATCGTCCGGCCAGAGCCTGCAACCGCATCGGCTCATTAAGGTGGCTCCACTCGGCCTTCAGCACATGAATGGCTTCACGGTCGTTGGTGATTTCCCTGTTCAAGTTGACCAACTGTTCTTCCAGGTCCTGCACCTGATACTTGACCATGAACAGGCCAACACCAATGGCTACAGTAATCAGTAAAATGAGGAGTGTGGATGAGCGCATCTCGGTTCTCCTCTCACGCTGCATTCGACACGGCGCAAGCCGTGCGTTCAGCCCATCGCATCCGTGCTGAGCGGGCGCGTGGATTGGCAGAAGTTTCATCCGTGCCAGGTTTAACCGCACCACGCTTGATCAACCGAAACGTCGGTGCGCTGGCAGGCTTAGGTTCTGGCGCGTGCCGCGATGGGCGCGGCGCTTGACCGCTACGATCTTTCAGGAACAATTTGACCCGGCGGTCTTCGAGTGAATGGAACGACACCACGGCCAGCCGGCCAGCCGGGGCCAACAATATCTCCGCCGCGGCAAGACCTTTCTCCAATTCCAGCAACTCTTCATTGACGTAAATTCGGAGTGCCTGGAAGGTTCGTGTGGCGGGATCGATACCATCCTTTGATTGCCGCACCACGCGGCGAATTAACGCCGCCAACTCCTCGGTACGCTCAATCGGTGCTTTTTCGCGCAATTGAACAATGGCTCGTGCAATGCGCCTCGAAGCGCGCTCTTCGCCGTAAGTGTATATGATGTCGGCCAACTCGCGCTCAGCCATGCGGTTGACCACCTCTGCGGCGGTCATGCCGTCACCGTCACCGGTATTCATACGCATGTCCAAAGGTCCGTCGGCGCGAAACGAGAATCCCCGCTCGGGATCATCGATTTGCATGGACGAAACACCTAGGTCCAGCGCGACTCCATCTATCTGGCTAACACCGACATCTCCGAGCAGCGCTTCCATATCACCAAACCGGCCACTCAGAACTGTCAGCCGTCCGCCATAGGCATTTGCCATTTCGTGACCAAGCGCAATCGCCAACGGATCACGGTCGATACCCCAAACTGTACAGTCCGCAGCCTCTAGCAATGCACGGGAATAGCCCCCGGCGCCAAAAGTCGCATCCACATAAACCGCGCCATTGCGCGGCGCCAATGCGTCAACAACCTCGTTCACCATGACCGGAATATGACGTACAGCACTCATTTGTCTGCTCCATCCGAAATCGCATCCTCGGGCCGCAACCGCAAAGTTGCGCCGCGCGCACGTGCGCGCTCAAATGCCATCGCACGATTGGCCTGATACCCACCGGGCTCCCAAATCTGGAAACGCGCACCGCGACCGACAAAAGCCACGCGCCCGTCGATAGCTGCGTGATCGGCCAATTCCTTGGGCAGCACGATGCGACCCTCGGGATCGATATTCAGCGGGTGAGCATTCTCCAACACGATGGAGGCGAGGTCGTCTTGTTCGTCGGAGAACATGTCGAGGTCGTCGAGGCTGGCGCTCAGCCGCGCCATGAAATCTTCGCCACAGGCCTCGATCGCGGCATGTTTGAATAAAGGATAGGCATAGAGGGTATGGGTGCCCTGCGCCTGCAGAGCGGCACGGAAAGGCTTGGGAACGGATACCCGTCCCTTGCTGTCGATCTTGTTGATGTGCCGGCCGACGAACAAAGTCATCTTGGCCCCCAATTAACGCGCGTTTTACCGGCTTCTGCCGATACAGCGGACAACCGTTTTTTACGGATCGTCCAGTTCGATTAACGACTGTCGCTTTCACTTCATCAAAAGCATTCACGACCCGCCCTGTGATGCCCAACATCAATAGCCATAATTTGGGCATTAATGGGATATCATGGGATAGAATGGGCGTCAATGGATTAAAGGTGGCATGGCATGGGTTAACAAAGGGTTTCGCAACTGCGAAATTCGACATTAAATCAGTTGGATATGGCGAATAACCCATGCGCCGATCCTGCCGGATCAATCGGGCGCGATTGTGGCACCCCGACGGCCATTCGGAGGCAATGGCAAAAAGGTTCTATCGCAGATAAAAATGCCAGACGGTCTGTAAGCCGGGTTCTGTCCACCCGAGGTTTAAGGCCTCAAGGTTGGATGGCCATTCATCTGGGACGTCCGTTACCGAACGCCTCGCGCAACCGACCCGGACGGCGGCTTAAAAACCCGCCTGCCGGACAATGCCGGCACGCCGTCCCTATTTGGTTTTGCTCCCGGTGGGGTTTACCATGCCGCCCCCGTCTCCGGCGGCGCGGTGCG
>JGI24915J38486_100767_pt1 | contig 9250 bp, 9 predicted proteins | sample LinPfosmplate3_FD_38486 | JGI IMG/M metagenome (IMG submission 38486)
CCGGCGTCCCTCCCCCTCCACCCAGCGTCCCTCCCCCTCCGCCTGAGGCAGGTGAAGCCGACGATGGAGCAACCGCTCCCCTCGAAGAGGACCTCGATGCCTTTGAGCGTGCCCTTGAGGACGGAACCCTTGTTGGTGACACACGCGGAGCCCCGCCGGTCCAGGTCACGGATGTCCAGCAAGACATCATCCGCGCCAACAAAATCCGGTTCATTGGTCAGCTCGGCGATGTGAGCCAGAAAGTCGCGGTTAGCGAGGAGCAGCAGCGGTACACGCTGCCACATCAGATCCAAGACTTACTCGATTCGATGCTGTCCGAGCATTCCACCAACCCTGATCCACGAGTCCTGCGCGGCATCCAGCAGTCGCTGAACCGTTTCCGAGTGTTATACCGTGATCACACGAAGATGGGTGGCAATGGCATTGCTCTTGGCCCAGACCCAGTCCCCACGACCTCTCACCCTCTTGCATCTGCCCTGACCGATCCCATGTTCTCTACGTTCTGGCTTCTGCCAACCACCATGGTGACCAAGAAGTTCTACGACACAGATGGTGCTGAAGAACTGGGCGGTATCGAACTCCAAACATTGCAGGCGGTGGAAGCACAGAGGGATGCGGAGGAGAATGCTGCCCGTGATCAACCACCGTACAGCAAGGGACGGGTAGCCGGTGGTATCATGGCAATGACACCATATCTGAGACCATACGCTTCCGACCCTAACGCCGCTAGTGAAGGTATCACCATTCCATTGCCACGCCCAGCTGAAGACGTCATCGTTGATCAGGGGGCGAACGAGTCATACGCCGTGTCCCAGGGAGCGCTGGAGTTGATCGCGGGTCGTATGCGGCGGGCCGTCCCCACCGGGGAGTACTCCAAGCAAGTGCCTGCACCGCTAGGCGAAACCCTTGTCCAGAGCGAACTTGCTGGACCCGAGCGACAAGTGCTTCGAACCGGCTACATCACTCTGGGTGCCGCTGGGGTCAGCAAAGCCGAAGCCATCGAAGGTTCAGTCTATGACCGCGCCTCCGCCATGCGCTATGACCTCCAGTTCCAGAATCGTCATCACGCCGTGAAAAAACAAGGGAAGCGTCGGACAGATGCCGCCCTTCCGGATCCTGGTGCCGTGCCGTATGTGCCCTCGGCTGAGAGCTACGGCACCTACCTGAAGCGCACAACTCTGTCAGCTGGCGAAATGATCGAGGCCTTGTACTGGCAGCGGCCAGGGCGTTTCGGCTGTCCAAACCTCACCTGCGTCCGCCAGCGTCTTGTTCCCTATGGCGCACACGTTGAACAGTTACCATTCGACACCACACTAGTTCTGCGACTGCGAATGCAAGAGGTGACGAATGAGATTAAGGCGATGGATGCACGGCGCACCGCAGCCTTTCAACGCTATGCTGGCATTCGTGCCCAGGCATTTCGTCGATACTCCCTCGACCAGTTCCTTCCTCAGCAAGTGCCCCGGCTCTATCGCCTTCCCTCCAAGACATTACCGCTGCAAGGGTTGGCCCGCGTGCTTGAGATCGATCAGGGAACGGTGATGTACTACGAAATCGGTCGACAGTTCGCCACAGCTCCGATTGCGACCACTCTTTCCGGTATGGCCGTGTCCTCCATTGGGGATACCTCGCCGGGGGGATCCGATCCGAGTTCCCCAGTATATGATCCAAGCGGATTCAGCTACAATCCTTACCCCGAATCCCCTCCCTCCCAGCCTCCTCTTGCAGGCGACGCAGATCCGGACGATCCCGGGCCGACAGAATGCCGGGTTGGGCAGGTGGCCAAACACTACACCCTGAAGTCTGAAATGGATAGCGACCTTCAAAAGGCGCTGACAGGAATGCTGCGGTTTGACCCTGACATGGATCCAACGCGGAAGGAGGCACTGGAGGCAGTTCCCAGACCGCCAGGCATGGAGGATGATGAGTACTCGACAATGTTGCGGGATCATCTAGTTCAGGAGAATGGCCTCCGACCTACTGAAGCAGACGCCGAAGCCGATGCATTGGTTCGCGGAGGACGCCAGGTTCGGGTGGGTGACTACGTAACCGTTGGGCCGCTAAACAGTGTGTTCCAGTTGGGTCAGGCGGAATGGATAGGCACCGAGAAAGAAACGACAACCGGCGATGGCAAGACTGTGTGTGCTGACAAGTTGGAGTGCGTGGCCGGGGAGAGTGAATGCGCTGGCAATGGGCAACCCGTCGACAGGGCTATGACCGTTCGGCTGACAGCGGCCGCAGCCGCCATCATGGCCCAATCTGGCACTCGTGATGCCTACGGGCAAGAAGCGGTTCAACGGCTTGAACGATTGCGTGAGCTCAACCGAGAGATGCGTGTCCGAGGCGCGGCCGATTTGGCCAGCGTGGGACGAAGTGATGAGGAAGCTGTTCGCTCCCCCCATATGCCACTCTTGCAGGCCATCATTGGTCAGGGCGATTTTGCAACTAAGCAACTGGATCTGATCCGCTTTGAGCGGGAGTTCACCGTGCCAGGGCCAACGGAGTGGGTGCGGGCGTGTAAGGACACTCAGATTCCCATTTTCCCCACCTTTCTCTCTGAGCTAGCTGAGGCATTTCAGCGAGGCGAGTACACCAATGCCATTGAGAAGATCTGTGCTACCCGGGGGCGGCTGTCCGAGATGGGTGACATGTGGGTTGACGTTCACAGCGGAATGCCGATCAAGCCGATCGCTGATGTGGCTGATCCTGAAGCCGGAGCAGGCGGAGAGCTGCCCACCGTAACCGCCGTATCGATTGCGGAGCTGCTTGCCGCCGACGCGCCGGACGTGTCATCCGAAGAGATGAACATTGTTCAGCAGGTGACCAAGGCCATCGTGGCGGCATTGGGTGTCCAGCTGACGCCCGAGCAAAGCGAAGTCATTCACAGCTTGGTGTCGAGCTCGCTAGCCGCGCGGCTGCCCCCCCGGACGGAGTATGAGGCGCGACGTGAACGGGCCAAGGGAAAGGGTGGGAAACTCCCCAGTTACGATTTCATATCCGAGAACATGGCGGTGCTATTGTCGATGTGCGCATTCATTGTGGCGGTCCAGACAGGCGACCGTGCGCCCCGGGTGAAGCGGGTCATCGCGGGATGTCCTCGCTCGCTCATGGGGTACCCACTCAATCCGGACGTGAAGGAAGATACAGCCATTCGCACTGTCGCATGTGTTGTGAATCGGATCAAGACCGACAATCCCCCGTGGCGTACGCTGGCCAAGATGGGTGAGCCCGTACTGATGAAGCAAATGATGAAGTTTTTGGCGCTGATGATCGATACACCCACAGTGGCTGGGATGTTGGAGATGCGACGGGCTGCGCCGGTGGAAGATCCTGAACCAGAGCTTGGTTGGGTATCGTCCGGGGCTTGGCCCGGGTACTTGCCTCCAGCCGATCCTCCCAAGCGCGGGTCACAAACGGCGAAGCCACCAAAGGGGGTTACCTACACCGACTATCTGGCCAGCCAGCGCACTGCGTTGCTTCCAGGATTCACGTTGCAAGCCGAGCAGATTGAACAAGTGTCCCGGTCAAAGCCGCAACTGCTCACCGTGGCCGGCGCTCCGTATAGCAACAATGCTTGCTGTGCAGCTCACACTCTGCGCCCGAAGGACATGGATCACCTTGTGGATGTGGCCATCGAAGCGGAACGGCATGGAATGACATGGCGGCGTTGCGCGCGCCCACCGGCGGCGTTGCTTACTCGAAACACACGTCCCCTGTTTCCGGCCATCCCTCAGGACGATGCGGAAACCACCCAAGAGGCGATCATGCACCGGTACTGCGGCGGCGACCCTGCACAGTCTGCTTCGGCTCTTGCAGAATGCCCGGGTGCTGGGAACGTGACAGCGGTTAGTTCGCGTGATGTGCTGGCGACCGTGTTTGAAGCTGCCACCGTGGCCCGACCGACACCAGCACGCGCCGAACCTCCTGACCCTCGCGGGTTCTTGGATCGTGCCGAGGCTTTGGCGCAGCTATGCGTCACAGTGTCCGGCCGTGGGGCACCGCAGCAAACCACGATGACGGCGGCGGTGACATTGAACGATTCAATAAGGGTGTCGCTGCATGCTGTACTTCGGCGCAGCCGACTCAGTGCACAAATGCGAGAGGATGCGATTGGCCAGATTGATTTGCTTTCGAGGATCAGCAACATCGATGCGATGATAGACATTGTGGAATGGGTTGGACGCGTGTGGCCGGCAATGATCGCCAACAACGTAACCCCCAAGCCACCTCCCACGCCCAGGCATTGGGGATTGTCACAACGTCATGCGAAGGACATTGAGAAACTGTGGACGAAGCAGGTGTCAGCGCTTGTTCCCTTCTACGCGGCTGCCCCCCTGATCCCGCTCCTCCGTGCATCTTCCACCGCCCCCTCTCTTGCATACCTCATCACTCGCACGGTGCAACTGGTGCAGCTCCATCATCGTGACAAGCCCTTAGCCAACGAGATCGCGATGTTACTGGCTCAGAACGCAGTGCTGTTGTCGTTCGATTTCACGCGGTTCTTGTCGGATGGAGCTGTGACACCAAAGCAGCTCGGGCCAATGATAGCGGCATTCGCACGGCTTGCCAATGCACAGGCCATCTCAACACCCGAAGCATTGCAGCATATGCGTCATCGTTTGCTTGTGGCGAAGGAGAAGGAGAAGGACAGCATCACTGATTATTTGAAGGACATGAGTGACGAACAGCGCGAGATTGAGAATCTAATGAAGAATAGCAAGTTGGGAAAGTGGTCAAAGGGGCAAAGCAAGGAGCTGTACTCGTATACTCGGGACGCTTACGATACCGAGATGGCAGAACTGGAGCAGCGGGAAGCGGCGGATGTACAGTTGCAGGATGCGATCGGTCGCGTGCGGGTAGGGGATGAGATGAGCGCGATGTATGAGGACCCAGACGTCAGAGAGGCGTTGGATATGTCAGGGATGGCGAACGACGATGACTATGGCGACGGCGATGGCGATGAAGATTTCTAAGCCGATCATAGCGTATCCCCAGCATGAATTCTCTTACAGGTCGCGACGGTATCATGCTAACCGCAGCTGTGATCTTCTTGGTGTTTTATGGGTTGCTGGTGTATTGGCGACCGGTGGCGGTGTTTGACAATCAGGGAAACATGCGTCCTTTCGGTATTGGACGGACCGAAACGACGGTGATACCGTTGTGGATGTGCGTGATGATGCTAGCGGTGCTGTCGTATGCAGCTGCCAAGCGGATGGCCTAGGCCGCTAGTTTGAGTGATGATAGGTTGGCGAGGCAGCCGCCGGTGTGTCGAGCGGTTTCAGGCTTTCAGCCATGGCGATCGCCTGAACGGCGCTGGGACGTTCGCATGGATGTTGCAACACCATTAGTGCAGCGGCGGCACTGCACGCAAGTAGATAACCGAAGACGAACAGAGGATTGGCGACGATTTCAATCAGTGCGGATAGTGTTTTTCCGATCTTCTCGGGCCTGAAGGACATTACGCCGAATGATTGAATCCAAAAGAATGCCATCACGAGTCCCCAGAGGGCCATTGCGCCCATCGGAATGGTGGCGGCTGTGAGCATCATTCGCCAGTTAAGACTGGAGGTGCAAGCAAGCTTCGCCGGGAAGTATCCAGCACCGAACTGCGCCCCGAACATTCCAAGCATCGGAAGTAGCAGGGTGTAACCAATGATAGTGATCACGAGAGAGTTGGCGGTGGGGCATTCGCCGCCACTTGTGGTTGCCGGTCCATCATAGGTGGGGTTCTGCCGTGATGCATTAGCACCGCACGTCATCATGTTTGCGATCCACTTGACAACGTCATGATGCAAAATTCCGTTGGTCTTGTCAGCGATGAGAAAGCCTAAGGCGGGCGGGCCAGTGATGGCAACACCAAGAAAGTTGGGACTTGTTCCGAAGATAGCGACGGCTGTAATGATTGCAATGATTACGTACGAAGCGGTGGATGCCGCCGGAATTTGGAACTTCCCTAGGTGGCGCTTGACCCCCTGAAGCTGTGCAGCGTTAGCCCCGGCGCTGGCGGGTGGCGCGGACATAGTTCTACAGTAGGCAGCCGATGTTATTGGCTATAGATTATGCAGTCATATGTATTCAACACCTTTGTCATTGGGTCAGGCTGCTAGCACGAGCAGTGTGACACGTCCAGCACTGATTGAAGCGGGGGCAGCGGAAACACTCCGCAATGCCCTGAAGGAGTGCCGCACCCGGCGTTATCAGATTGTTTCCTTTGCAGTGAATGTGGCACTTGTGTTGATTCTAGGCTTTTTGATTTGGACGGTGCTGTCCTACCGCAAGCGTCATCGATTGGACCCTGATACGAAACGGTATCGGTCGCAGATTGCACAAAGTAATCTGTATGCAGTGCTGGGTAGGATTGATCGACGGATGAACAATATGCCGACATGGTAGAATGTATGATACTCCTCGTGTGGCGCTCGCCCGTGCAGTGGAGGAGGGTAAGATGATTGCTGAGCAGATTCTTCAGCTTCAGCTGCGCGTCGCGGCCAAGCATATAACGGAAGACGTAGCGGTGGAAGAGTACGAGAAACTGCTACGCCGTGTTGAGACGGTCAAGGGACTAGCTGAGAGGGCACAGGCGGCAATGCTGGAGCTTGCGCCGCCGATTCTTTCGCCCCGGCCGCCCGAGATGACACGTGGGATGGCGGAGCTGCGGGTGCTTGCCGCTGAACAGAAGCGTGATCCAATGAACCGAGAGATTTCGAAAGAGATTGCCCGGATTAATGGCACACTGATAATGCCCGCCGCGCAGGCGTGGTACTCTCAGGCAACCGGGCTCATGGGCGTACTAGTTGCTGACACGAAATCAACGGAATGTTTGAGTGCTAAGCGCGTCGTCACCATGGGTGCTGCACACCAGGGTGTGCAGGCGGCTGGTATTGAGATGTCAGTTCTCGATTAATGCGAGCACACACTAGAACTGATGTTTGACCTTGCGGCAGCGTTTGTGGGAGGCCTGTTGGTGGGAGTGATGGTGAACATAGTGGTGCCAGTTGGCGTGCGCACCACTACAGTGTTCCCAACTCCTGCCAACTCCAACTTTATCGTCTACCAGGACCCCAGCGGCGTCTGTCATTCCCCCCATGTCGAGGATACCGACTGTGTGCCGGGTGCTCAGCCTATTCCGGCACAGGCCTAGGTGCATGTCGCTTGCAGCGGGTCTCCCCACACAGAGTAGCCGCATCACACACCCCCCCCTGATTTTTCCCTCTTGCAAACACATGTTGGCAGGTCGACGTGGCCAAAGCCCATTTCAACGGTGAGTTCACACGCGGAGTGCGGTCGTATCCGCGACATGGAGGAAGTAGCCCGTCGTGCACCGCGTTGCAATACGGACATCGGAGTTGGTTGTCCCCCAGTCGTGGACGTTCACGATAGTTGCGCCTGTATTTCTGTCGTTCTACTTCCTTGTAGATTGCATCATAGTTGAAAGCGTGTCCACATGGCAATCGGATGTGCTGAGTCAATAATGGCTCGCGGGTGATCAGGCATTGGTCCTCATCGGTGGCAGCAGGCGCTCCATCGAGAACGAATGAAGCCAACAAGGTCTGAAATGTTGAATAGTCTGAGCCACTGCCTGTGGTTACCCCCTTATCCGCGATGTTCATCCCAATTGATGTACATCGGCATGTGTCTCTAGGCGCGCTTTGTGTTCCTCAATGTTCTTGCTCATATAATGACAGTAATGGGTTGTCACAAATGTGCACAGCGGCGACGCACAGAGAATCGTGCGCAGCTGCACGTTCAGACAGCACGAAAGAAGGCAGAACGTGTGACGGCCCAGCGGACCTACGACCTTGCTTCTGCGTGGCATCGTTGGGGCTGGAATTTCATTCACCGCTTCACTATGGCTATTCCGCCCGGCGGCCTGGACAACAAGACGCTTCGTCACGTGCGACGTGTTGTGCAACTGTTTGTCGAGGTGTTGCCATGCAAAGACTGCCGAGGCCATGCGACCAAGTTTTTGGCGGGAGGACCACGGCCACGACTGGGCCGCATCAAGACTGGGCAGGCTCTGGTGCTGTTGGTGTTCGAGCTTCACAACGATGTTAACCGGCGAACGCATAAGCCGCAGGCGAGTCTCGGTGTGCTTCAGGCATACCAACAAGTGAAATTGCGAGAAAATTACAACAACTATTTGGATGCTGTTAAGCGTGAGCCGCCTGTGCCCGTTGCTGCCCTTGCGGCATTTGAACGGCATATGTCTGCGCTTGGACTCTAACTGGTGGGTGGCGGAGCTGCATCATCGCCGATTGTGCACGAAAACACCTGTTGCCTCAATGTGTTGCAGCGAATGTTGTCGGACGAAAGAGGGGCAAAGTAGAGAGTAGTGGGGGAAATAGCACCGATCATGGCACCGTAGGACAGGCCGAGCACAGTGCCGACAAGAGCGGTCACGATGCCGGTGGGCCAGATAGGGCCACACGTCTCACCTCCGCGACCGTAAGGGGTGTTCCAGGTGTACCCGATGAGCACCCACGACAGTGCAATGCCGGCCCATACGTAGGGATTGGTAGGAGCGGCCCCCTTCACATTTGACCATTGGCTCTGGGCCCAGGCCAGATACGAAGTCACCCAAGCCAAGAAAAACACATTTCCCCGCGGAATCAATCCCGAGGAAATGAATGGCATGATCAAGGTATCACAACCACCTTCGCCGGCGTTGCTTAGTGCTGCCAGATTGTCGAAGAGTTGTTGGCCCACCCCACCCGCAGCCAGACCTCCGGCATCGACCCGACGGCGTAGAAGTGCCATCATTGCCCACATGAAGCTGCTGTAGAGCAACCCACTGATGATAATGCCGGCAAACATGACCGGAGCTCGCAGATCACGCAGTATGACGGACACCGCGATCGCCGCAACCACGATCGTGAACGGCATGAAGGATGCCGAGAACCCGATGAACTCCGCCACGGACATTTGTTAGCTGGTGTACATGAGCATTATACCTCGTCATCCACCGCAGGCATGAGAACAAGATTGGTCGCCTCGGAGGCAGTGTCTACCAGGTGAATGCTGATTTCGTCAAGCGCCTTCCAATCCTTGTAGTGCTCGTAGAAACGATCCACCTCACGCTTGTTGCGCGCGGGTAGAACAAAGTGGCGGCATCCAGACTCGAATCCGCCCGTGATTTTCATATCAATACCACCAATCTCCATGGCCCGACCCTGAAGCGACACCTCGCCGGTGACAGCCCAATCGACTCGTGCCGGACGTTTGGTCAGCAGGCTGGTGACCGATAGATAGG
>JGI24915J38486_100625_pt1 | contig 9148 bp, 11 predicted proteins | sample LinPfosmplate3_FD_38486 | JGI IMG/M metagenome (IMG submission 38486)
TGCAGGTCGACTCTAGAGGATCCCACCCGTAAAATGTCTATTGGATGTTCCTAGCGGAGCTAAGGTCCTTTTAGATACAGGATAATCTACCTCCTCAATAGTTTCGTAAAGGTGACTGACATAACTGTCACTTAAAAGTATTACCGGGCTAAGCGATTCTTCAGCAGCATTGAAAGCATTAAAAGTGTACTCATAGAGCTCTGCTACCGAGTTTGGATAAAAGACTATTGGAAAATAATCTCCATGACTGCCATATTTGCATTGTAATATGTCGCCTTGCGCTGGAAAGGTCGGCATGCCTGTGCTGGGGCCTACACGTTGAACATTTACAATGACAAGCGGGATTTCCATCATGTGGGCGTGGCCAATACTTTCCTGCATAAGTGAAAACCCCGGACCTGATGTTGCCGTCATGGATTTTGCGCCTGCCAGAGATGAACCAATAATCGCATTGATAGAGGCGATTTCGTCCTCCATCTGCAATACTTTTACCGTTTTTTGATTGACCAGTTCGTGCAAAATTTCTGATGCCGGCGTAATTGGATATCCAGCATAGAAATTTAAACCGGCTTTTACGGCAGCCAGGGCTATTGCCTGGTTGCCCTGTAGAAGTTTCTTTGTCATTGTTTAGTATCTATAATTAGTGCCATGTCAGGACAATATCTTTCACATTGTAGACATGCAATGCATTTACCAAACTCTTTGAGTTTGCTGTTTTCTATTTTGTAATTTTGTACAGGACATACACTAACGCATATACCGCATACTTTACATCGTTTGTGATTTATGTTAACAATTCCCTGTTTCTTCGCCATTAGTTAAGATAATATTAAAGTTTTTCTGGTAGACTTCATTTGAAAGCATGTCACGCAGGACAGGATCCACTTAGTATCTTCTGTACCGCTTCTCCTATATCAGCTGGACTATCTACAACGGTGACATCGGCATTTCGCAGGCAGGATACTTTTTCAGCAACAGTACCTTTGCCTCCGGCAATAATGGCTCCGGCATGGCCCATTCTTCTGCCTTTTGGAGCAGTTAGCCCTGCAATAAAGCTTATTACGGGTTTAGTCACTTCCTGCTTTATAAATTTTGCAGCTTCTTCCTCTGCGCTACCACCGATTTCTCCAATCATTACTATTGCTTCAGTGCCGTTATCTTCCTGAAATAATTTCAGGGTGTCTATAAATGTTGTTCCAATGACCGGATCACCGCCAATTCCAATGCACGTTGATTGACCGACATCTCTTTGTGTTAATTGCCACACGGCTTCGTAGGTCAATGTGCCACTTCTTGACACAACACCTACTGGGCCGGGCATATGAATATAACCCGGCATAATCCCAATCTTTGATTCTCCCGGAGTGATGATTCCCGGGCAGTTGGGCCCAATAAGACGAGTTGTTTGAGTATTGAGATACGATTTGACTTTCAACATGTCAATAGTAGGAATTCCTTCCGTTATACATATGATTAATTTAATTCCTGCTTCTGCCGCTTCTATTATTGCATCAGCAGCGAAGGGGGCTGGTACATAGATTATTGATGTATCACATTCAGTTTTTTCTATAGCCTCCTTCATGGAATCAAAAACCGGAATATCGAAAACACGAGTTCCTCCTTTTCCGGGGGTAACACCCGCCAGGATTTTTGTACCGTATTTCAGCATGTGTTCAGTGTGAAACTTTCCAGAATTTCCCGTGATTCCCTGGCAGATAACTTTAGTGTCTTTATTAATTAAGATACTCATTTTTTATTATTTACTGCTTTAATTATTTTTTCAGATGCGTCTTTCATGCTATCGGCGAAAATTATGTTAAGTTTAGGGTCGTCTAATTTTTTTCTGGCGATTTCAACATTTGTGCCTTCCAGCCTGACTACGAGTGGTACTTTAATATCAACCTTCTTTATGGCATGGATAATCCCTTCGGCGACTATATCGCACTTCATTATACCTCCGAATATATTTACTAATACTCCTGCGACATGAGGATCAGTAAAGATAATTTCAAATGCAGTTGTGACTTTTTCGATCGGGGCATCGCCTCCCACATCAAGAAAATTTGCAGGCGTGCCGCCATAGAGTTTGATTATATCCATTGTGGCCATAGCCAGTCCGGCACCATTCACCAGGCAGCCTATATTGCCATCCAGCCCAATGTAACTAAGTCCAGCTTCTGAGGCCATCTTTTCGGCTCTGCTGACGTCTGTAATGTCTTTTGTCTCCAAAAGTTCTTTGTGTCGAAAAATGGCATTGTCGTCAATATCCATTTTTATATCCAGAACTACTATCTCATCGTCAGGCGTCAAAACCAGTGGATTTATTTCAAGAGAGAACAGTCATTTTCAATGAATATTTTGAACAGGTTTTTGATCAAGCTGGATCCTTTTGTTGCCAAAGATCCCGTCAGACCCAGATTCAGTGCTATCTGATGTGCCTGGAAATTAAGAACACCGAGTAAAGGGTTGATTTGTTCTTTTAAGATCTTATGAGGTGTTTTTGCAGAAACTTCCTCTATTTCAGCCCCACCCTCTGTACTGCTTATAATGGTGATTTTGGAAGTACTCCTGTCTATAGAGATGGCCAGGTATAGCTCCTTTTTTATATCAATAGCTTCTGCCACGAGGACTTTGTTTACCTGGATTCCCTTTTTACCTGTTTGGGCGGTAATTAAGAAAGAGCCGATTAGTTTAGAAGCAAAAGCCTTTGCTTCGTCCAATGTCTCAACGATCTTTACGCCACCTCCTTTCCCCCTGCCGCCAGCGAGAACTTGCGCTTTTATAACACATTTCTTAGTCCCCGATTTACTATATATTCTTGCCACTTCATCCACGTTAGTAGCGGCTTCGCCTTTGGGGACGTTTATATTATATTTGTGAAGGATTTCTTTTGCCTGATATTCGTAAAGTTTCAATGGTAGTCCTGATCTTTTGGGTTATAGAAACGGAATCACTGCATTTATAGATCTTGCTGGATATGTATTGTCCATTAGAAAGACTGTTTGGTTTGGTTGCCTGAGATGGGCAAATAACTTATGAGGTTCTGCCCATCATTTAAGCCCCATCTATTTAATACTTTAGAATTGTGAAGCACACTACATATAATGCTTTTTATATTATTATTTGTAATAATTACATAAAAATTAATAGAATAAATTCTACGTTTCATAGGGAAATATGTCAAGGTGAAAGGCTTAAGCACTTTAGACAACCATTTTTCAAAATCAGGCTTGACAATATATCAATTTACAATAAACTGAAATGAGTTTGTACCGTATTTTGCTAATGAAAAGTATTTTTTTGCCAAATGAGATTAGAAATTCCAGAATACAGGTTTGATTTAAAAACGCCAGAATTCCAAAAAACTGATGATGAGTTTACAATCTGGTTTATGGAAGGTGTTCTTGAGAAATATCCTACCTATGTCGAGTGTCTGATGTATCTTGGCAATGCATATACCGCTACCGGGATGCATGAGGAAGGGTTAGGGGCCGATTTGAGGCTAAAAAAGCTTAGGCCCAAAGATCCTTTAGTTCTTTACAATCTTGCATGTAGTTTCTCATTGATGGGAATGCTTAGTGAATCGTTAGGGTCTTTAGAGAAGGCAATAGATTTGGGTTACGATGACCTGGCGCATTTGGTAAATGACAGCGATCTGGATAGTTTGAAAGATGAGGATGGCTATAAAGTGCTAATCCATAAGTTGAAAAAATCATCGAAAAAAGATGTTTAATGAGATTCTATGAATTTAGATTTTCTTCAAATGCCAATCTTATTCCTTCCAGAGTTAGACGTGGAATGAATTTGTCAATTTCCGAAATGTCATTTTTTAATATTTTTGCATCACCGCCGGTTGCAATAGTATATTCCACCTCTCCATAAACTTTTCTCAACTCGTTTATTATGTGGATTACGGAACCGACAGTTCCAAAATATATTCCCGCGATGATAGCGTCTTTCGAGTTTTTCCCGATAATTTTTTTAGGCCTTTTAATATCTACTTCCGGTAAAAGTGCGGTTTGTTTGTTTAGGGCATAAGCACTTGTTTTTATTCCAGGGAGTATCAAACCTCCCAGAAACTCACCTTTTTTTGATACTATATCAATGGTTATTGCAGTACCAAAATCAATAACTATTGTAGCTGTTTTAGCTCGTCGATATGCGGCTAGAGCATTTAATAACCTGTCAATACCAACCGCTTGCGGGTTTTCAACAAGTATTGGTATCTTTAACTTTATTTCTCTGCCTATCCTTAGTATTTTCTTTTTATGCTTCTTTCCTATGGATCTGTAGAAAACCGATTCCATCTTAGGATTTACTGAGGCGACTACTATGTTTTTGCTTTCATTCAGTAAAGACGATTTGCAGGGGAGTGCCACTTTTTGATTGATTAAAGAAGTGTTGTCTATGCAGAAATGTGAAACAGGCTTCTTGCCAACAAAGCTACCTATATTAATGTTTGTATTACCAATATCTACTGCCAGAATCATAAGAATTTAAAATACTTGTAAGATAACAATATTAAAATGTTAATCCCTTTTTGCCGATTGGATCTTTATCGGTAGAAAGGGACAGGTATGAAAGTTCTTCTTCCCTTTCCTTTTCCTTATCTATTAAATCTGCTGCAGATTTAATTAGGCTTTTCACATTATTACCTGATACTGCTGAGACCACGTGCACCGGTTTGGATATTTTCTTGCTCAGGTCTTCAGCTATTATACGGCTGGTTTCCATGTCTAAAATGTCTGATTTGTTTAAGGCAACTATTTCTGCTTTTTCACTTAATTTCGAACTGAAAAGTGCTAGCTCATTTCTGACCAGATTGTATGTTTTCAGAAGATCCGACGAAGAGATATCTATTAGATGGACAACTACTCTGGTCCGTTCTATGTGTCGTAAGAAAGTGTTGCCCAGGCCTGAGCCGCTATGCGCTCCTTCTATAAGTCCTGGAATGTCCGCAAACACTAGTCTTTTATAATCTTCTAATTCCACAATCCCCAATTGTGGTTGCAATGTAGTGAACGGATAATCTGCAATTTTAGGCCGTGCAGATGAGATACTTGATAAGAAAGTTGATTTTCCGGCATTTGGCAAACCAATTATACCAATATCTGCAATAAGCTTTAGCTCTAGCCTTAACCATCGTTCCTGACCGTTTCTTCCTTCTTCGGCAATACGTGGAGTTTGGTCAGTCGGTGATTTAAAATAGGCATTTCCTCTGCCTTTTCTTCCTCCTCTTGCAATCTTTATAGACGTATCATTTTCTTTTAAATCCTTTATTATTCGTCCTGTTTTAAGATCCTTTATCAGTGTCCCTTTAGGTACGTGAACTACCAGATCTTTTCCATTCTTGCCGGTCTTGTTGGTGTTCTGTCCTTTTCCACCATCCTCGGCAATGAATTTTACTTTTGATGTTATGTCCAGTAATGTGTCTATATTCTTATTTGCACAGATGATCACATCGCCGCCTTTGCCGCCATCGCCGCCGTTAGGTCCACCGCGAGGGATAAACCTTTCACGACGGAAGCTTATGCAGCCATCGCCACCATCACCACCTTTTACATAAATCCTTACTTCGTCTATAAACATAATTGTTCTTATATGAAAAAAGGGAGCTTTTAAGCTCCCTTCATTTTAAAGTATTCTGCCCCGCCGCATAAGTTATGTTACAAAGGATGTACACTAACTCGGCGACCAGTTTCAAATTTGACTTCCCCATCTATCTTAGTAAACAGTGTATAATCCTTGCCGCATCCGACATTTGTGCCAGGTTTGAATTTTGTTCCGCATTGCCTGACCAGAATAGAACCGGCTTTAACCAGTTCACCGCCGTAATGTTTAATGCCACGGTGTTGCGCGTTACTATCTCTGCCGTTTCTAGTCGAGCTTTGTCCCTTTTTATGAGCCATTTCTTACTCCTTGTGTAACAAAAAAAGTTTAAAGTATATTTCGTAGTTTTAATATCAGGAAACAATTTCCTTTATTTTGATTTTTGTATATTTTTGTCTATGCCCCCGTTTTGTTCTGGAGTCTTTACGTCGACGGAATTTCATTACTACCAGTTTCTTTCCTTTTGTGTTTCCCTGCACTTCAGAAATAACTTTCGCATTTTCAACGGTGGGTGCTCCTATTTGTGTCTCTCCATCTTTTGATACCATTAATACTTCAGTGTGTTCCAGTGTATCACCCTTTTTGGCATCTTCCTTCAAATCTATTTCTATGACGTTACCCGTTTCGACTTTGTACTGTTTTCCACGTTCTCTTATTACAGCATACATTTTACCACATCTCCTTTCAATATACTCTCGTCTGTGAGTATTAAAGCTAATTTATATTACAATTAAAAACTTATCTGGTTGCGACTCGATTTCCTTCACTATCGGTACAATTAGTTGTTGCTGCGCCTGTCTTATGCCCAATTATACCAGTGATGATAATCGTTTTTGAGAATTTTTCTTCAAGTTCTGCTATTTTTTTCCTTTTCTTGTTTAGTAAATATCCTGCAACAACATCACTGGCAGTAATCTCAATTTTCTTGATTTTAGGATTGTTTACCATTGATTTTATCTGTCTCATCAGGCTCAAACAGGTACTTTCGATAGTCTCTGTTTCTCCTGTACCTGCGCAATTTTTACAACTTTCGTAAATTACCGACTTAAGGCTGGGCCGTATACGCTGGCGCGTCATTTCTACAATACCAAATCTGGATATTTTTAGTATTTTCTTTCTGGCACGGTCTCTTTTTAGAGACGATTCCAGTGTCTTCTCTACAGCCCTCATATTCTTTTCTTCTTTCATATCAATGAAGTCAACTATAATGACTCCACCAATATCCCTCAGCCTGACTTGTCTTGCAATTTCTTTTGCTGCTTTTATGTTTGTTTTGAGTGCGGTTCTTTCAGGATCACTTTCTTCTCTATATTTCCCACTATTTACGTCTATTGCTACCAATGCTTCTGTCTGCTCAATTACAATGGAGCCGCCTCTTGGTAGACGAACTTCCCGTTTGTTTATTTTTTCTATTTCACGTTCAATATTATACTTGTGAAACAGAGGTTCCTGTTCGTTATATAATTTCAGCTTCTTTACACAGCTGGGCATTATTAAACGTAGGAAGTATCTTATTTTTTTAAAGACAGCCTCTGAATCAATGACTATTTCATTGATATCAGTCGAAAATATGTCCCGAATCGTGCGGATTACTAAATCGCTCTCCTGATAAATCACAGAAGGTACTTCCGCCTTTTTTTCCTTATTCTCTATAACCTTCCACAGCCTGCGAAGATAATTAAAATCTCTGGAAAGCTCACGCTTTGTCTGACGCTCTCCTGCGGTTCTTACTATCATGCCAAGATTTGGAGGCGGTTTTAACTCCTCGATTATCTGCTTAAGTCTTGCTCTTTCAGTTTCATCGACAATTTTTCGCGAAACACCAATACGAGTTGAGTCAGGCGTAAGTACCAGAAATCTTCCAGGGATACTGACGTTTGTTGTTAAACTCGATCCCTTTTCACCAATTCCCTCTTTGATAACCTGAACAAGTACTTCCTGATCGGGGCTTAACAGAGACTTGATTCTTGAGCGTCCTCCCTTTGTTTCAGTCTTGCCTTTTTTGTCCTTAGTTCCTTTTTTATCTGTTGTTTCTGGATTTTCTTTTTTGTCTGAAGTTTCTGTTTTATCTGATGAATCTCCATTGCTGCTACTGCGACTGTTCTTAACATCTGAAACGTGGAGGAACCCGTTTCTTGATATTCCGATATTTACAAATGCAGCTTCAATGCTTGGCTCAATATTGACAATACGGCCTTTATATATGTTTCCTGCAATTTGCTCGCGAGAGAATCTTTCAATATATAATTCTTCAAGAATTCCATCTTCCAGGATGGCGATTCTGCTCTCCTCCGGCTCTACAACATTTATTAACATTCTCTTCTTCATTGCATATACTCCTTTTGCTTGTGCTAATGGGCACTTTAGGAGAAGAGATTTACTCTTTTTCTAACTATTTTTGAGATTTCATAGTCTTCGCCGGCTTTTAATCCTAATTGTAATAATACTTCTTCGGGTCGAGCCATTCCTTCAGGTGTCATCTTCAGATCCAAATCAATAGATTGTGAGTTCGTTTTAATGCGATCTATTGATGGACGAATGTTAAAGGCTCGTTTTTTTCCTTTTCTTTGTATTATTACAGCATCTTTGGATAAAAGTTCGTCTGTTATCCCTGCCTCTGGCATTTTGCCGTCTCTTGGTATAACTACATAAGTTACGTCCTTCACTGTAGATTTTACCTTGCTGGAAATCGGTTCGACTGATGTGATTTGCATGTCTTCCGGAAGCTGTTTTTTTAGCCTTGTTTCTAGTTCAGAAACATCCATCTGCTCGCAAAGTTCCATTTCCAATTTTTCGTCGATTCCTTTAATTCCAACTGGCAGGGCTAAAGGGTAGGCAATTTTAGGTCTTGGATTATACCCTTCAGACATTTTGACTGAAATACTCGCTCTACGAATTGCCCTTTCGAAAAGCTTCATTAAGTTATGATGAGAGATAAATCTCAGGCTCCCCTGTTTTATAAATTTAACTTGAATTCTCAAGATAATACCAAATTAGTTTACTTATTAAATATTTATCAACACACTTGTGCCATTAGACTTAGACAGAGTCTAGTAACAAATATCTAATCTGTCAACAGTATTCTCACGTTTGGCAAACATGCAAAGCAAATCAACCTTTGACCTTAATATATTAATTCTGGAATGATTTCTCGCACAATATTACGGAGATATTCTATAGTTTTTGCAGGATCGTTGTAGGAACAAACTGTTTCTGCAGCTTCCTTTGCTCTTTCATAAGTGACGGATCTGATAATCTTTTTTACTTCCGGTATTATCATGGCGGGAGCGACGCTAAATTCCCTTAAACCCAACCCTAATAATAAGATAGTGTATTCAACTTCTCCTCCCATTTCTCCGCAGATCCCAATCTTTATATTATTTTCCTCGGCAGCCGTTATGGTCATCCTCAGTAATTTTAAGATTGCCGGGTGCGCTGGCGAATAGAGGTGGGCAACTTTTTCATTGCCTCTGTCTACAGCCATAGTGTATTGAATGAGATCATTTGTTCCTATACTAAAGAAATCAACTTCTTTTGC
>JGI24915J38486_100492_pt1 | contig 8892 bp, 12 predicted proteins | sample LinPfosmplate3_FD_38486 | JGI IMG/M metagenome (IMG submission 38486)
TGCAGGTCGACTCTAGAGGATCCCACTGGATATATCTGCATCGCCTCGCAGTGCAAGGTGTGCACGTAGCTCGGGTCAGGCATCTGGTGCCACCGCTCTTCCTTGTTCCTTTCCGCGAATGTGTCCCAGAACGGATGCGTCCGAGCATCAGTCTTGAGCGCTTCGAATAGCTCTTCCTGTGTGGCGTCCTTGTCGCAGATTACCGCAGCGCACTCCGGGAGATGGTCTTCGAGTTCCGAGTCCCCGTTCCAATATGCGTCCGGCGGTGGGTACAGCGAGTCGTCCATGGCTGCCGCGTCCATGTCTTCTTCAGTCCTTATTGCCAGTGCGGCGGTCTCCGCTACACCCCCATTCCACTCGTCAATCCTTCCAAGATTGCGGAACAGAGACTTAGCCGTGAGAGCTCGCATCTGAGGTGTAAGCCTAATCAGATGCAAGCACAACGTTAGAGGCAAGTCCGCCTTCATCGCCTCGGCGATATCTCGGGCTGTCTTGCTCGTGCATGCGAACATGGCGAGGGAGCGTTTATTAAGATGCTTGGCGATCCCGGCGCCCTTGGCTACCTGCGCGTTTCCCACTGGTGTGCGACCCTCCTTGTGGGCGTCTCCTCCGAAAAGCTCATGAGGTATGTCAAGCAACTGCATTTCCTTCTTTTTGTTCCGTAAAGGAAAAACAACAAGAAGCTTTCAATTTTCCTATAATCTAGTTCCAGTACTGTGCGCTCTCCACGACCCTCCAGTAGCCTGCTGGCCCATCGTCCGAGCCCCACCACTGGTTATCCGGACCAGTGAGAACTCCCCAGCCTCCATCGGCTTCTCCATTTTCGACGTCGATCTTGCCACACCATAGCGAGCCTGTAATGCTCGCCGCAATCGCCCGCGCGCTCGGATGACCCGGAGCCCATAGGTGGCAGTGTGTGTTGCATCTCTGGCGCCTTAACTGCCCATCGCGCCACACCATCGGCTCCGGATAGATTTGTAGCGCTTCGCAGTGCATGATGTGGACGTAGCTTGGGTCGGGAATCTGGTGCCACCGGTCTTCCTTGTTCTTCTCCGCGAATGTGTCCCAGAATGGGTGCGTCCGAACATCAGTCTTGAGCGCTTCGAACAGCTCTTTCTCTGTGGCGTCCATGTCGCAGATCACGACGGCTTCGTCAGGAAAATGGTCTTCCCACTCCCAAATAGCGAGTCCGTCATCCGCTGCAAATGCTTCAGTGAGCATGACCTCCGCCGCCTCCTCCAGCTCTTTCATCGTCTCTACCGTCTGCATCGCTTTCTCTGCTTCGCTTCCTTCCCATTCGTTGCCCCTTCCGAGATTGTAGAACAGAGACTTAGCCGTGAGAGCTTGCATCTGAGGCGTCAGAGAGATCAGATGCAGTGCCAGCGTTTGAGGCAAGTCCGCCTTCATGGTCTTAGCCGCCTCTCTGAACTCCCTGTTCACGCAGGCCAGCGTAGCAAGAGAGCGCCTATCAAGGTACTTGGCGATCCCGGGCCCCTTGGCTACCTCCGCGTTCCCCACTGTGGTGCGTCCTTCCTTGTGTGCGTCTCCCCCGAAAAGCTCCTTAGGCAAATTAACCAACTGCATAGTCATTTTGTATATCTCTTTGTTACCTTGGGCCGCAAAGAGAAAAAGCTTTCAATTTTCTATGTTAGTAGAACCGCATGCGGTGCCAGTCTCACCGTTTCCCAGAATATCTCGGCCGCCCAGTCTTCCGGATCCCCTACGTCGAAAGACACCTCCGTAATCCATGGTGTAGTGTGAGGTCCAACAACGACACCCCACGCCCCGTCAGCGTCTTCATTTTCGACGTCGATCTTTCCACACCATAGAGTTCCTCGAGGTGGCTCTGGGCACCATAGGACACAGGGCTCACGCCCTCGCAGCCAGTCCTCATGTTCGGGAACCTCAGGGAAGATGCGCAAGGGATCAACCTCTAGAAGCTCCACGTAGCCGGGACACGGCATTTGGTGCCAGCGGTCGCTGTCGTGGTTGTCAGCGTAGAAGTCCCAGAAAGGGTGTCCTCTCTGATCTGTTTTCACCAGTTCAAGTAGCTGCTTTGGTGAAGCGTCGATATGGCATATTACCGTGGTGTAGTGTGGCAGATGGTGGTCTAGCGAAACATGAAACAGTGGTGATGTATTGTCACATGTTATGGGTGCCTCATTACTGAGATTGCCGAGCATATCGGCTTCCGTCCTGACGGACAGTGCAATGTCCGCTATGCCACCTTGCCAGGCATCCATTATTCCCAAGTTGCGAAGGAGAGACTTTGTTGTGAGCGCGCGCATCCGGGGCGAAAGTCTGACTAAGTATAGCATGAGCATCCGAGGTAAATCATCTTGCATTGTCTCGGCCAACTTTCGAGCGGTGCGGCAGCTACCTGCGAAGATTCCGAGAGAACGTTCATCGAGATACTTGGCTATACCCACGCCTTTGACAACTTCCTCGCCTCCTACGACTGTGTGACCGTCTTTGTGGGCATCTCCTCCGAATATTTCCGGCGGCAGGTCGAGCAGCAGCATTGCCTTCTTTTTGTTTCGTAAAGAAAACAACAGGAAGCTTTCAGTTTTCAGCACTAATATGTCTATTGTACGGAGAGGCGAGATGACACAGCCTCTTCTTGAACGACTTCAATCTTCTCGATGTTGATGTCCATATTTGAATGGTCATGCGGCATGTACCACTCATGTCGGTATATGTCGCCGGGGTTCTCTCTGTCGAAGATCACGAAGTGTTCGTCGCTCCTGTCTCGTCGCTGCATGCTCTCCTTCGCTCTCTTCATGTGTCGCGGATTCTCTGGATCGAAATATTGGATTTGCATCACGGCTCTCGTGTCTCTTATGGCCGCTATAAGGTTATTGAACACGTTCTGGAGCGACACGCCGCTAGCTCCAACCGTGACCATGGGCCGCCCATCGATCTCACGCCGTCTAAGCCACGGGTAGTCTCGCTGCCGCATACGTGCACTGAGCTCGTTCCATGCCACACTCACCGACGCACGACATTCGTAGTCGTCCTCGTACTCATCGTCACGTTCGCTCGCCCACTCTAGAGTAGATGTGGGAAGTGTGTGTTCGGCATACCAATTGGGCAACACAACCCCCATGCACGACTCAGCCTCGAGCATCTGCCTATTCTTCTCATTTGTCTTCTCCTCGATGCTATTCCAATCCAACCAAAGGCTGGCTCTTCCATCAGCGGAGCTGACGTGGGGGTGCATGTTTCTTTGTAGTAGAGTAGGGCAGTTCGTAGTAATCAATTTTCTGACAACAAAAAGGAATAGACGACTTCAATTGGCACTACAAACGGTCTATGCCCGCGATGTCGCAGCCAGAACGGTGGCTGCTAACCTCTCGAGCCCACTCGCGCACTGTGTTGCCAGCTCATTGATTACGCGCTCATGTTCTTTGAGCCGGCCGAACAGTGCCACGACTTGCAGAGACAGTTTTGTGAGACATGTTAACGTCTCCACGACCCACTGGCAGTCACCTCCATCATCCACCATCACCGTGATGTCCCGGAATGAATCATCACGCTCCTTGTTCCCATATCGCCGGAGTATGAGCTCGACGAATTGTTCACAGGTTCGACCCATGGTGCGTACATTCTCTAGTTCTTTCGCATCTGTATCTTTCTTCTCATCAGGATTGCCCTCCAACTCATTGAGGTTCGCGTCGATGTTCGCCCCGAGGCAGTAGACCGCGTAGACTAGGTCTCCAAATGCCTCGCGGTGCTCTTGGTTTCCCAAGATAGCCGTAGCAGTCTGATTTGTCACGGTGCGCAACGCCTCGAGAAGGTCGGCATGCCTGTGCGTGGCCTTACCAAACTGCTCCCAGACGGGGTCGTCGTTGTCCGCATCCTCGACACATTGCCGGTGAAGGTCTGGGTATTGATTGGCAATAGGCCCCTCTATAAGTTTTCCCTCGAAGGTCCACGTCATTGTCGCACGGTTACCATGTCAAGTACGAGGGCTCGGATATCAATTTTCTGATGATGGCCGTATTTGTATAAAGTTTTGCAGAAAATTGAAACAGCGCTTCCCTTCCCAACTGGAGCAACAGAAAAGAACAAATGCCTGCTCGCAATGCTGCTCGTACCGCCGCTCGGACTCCCTTCTGCAAGATTTGCCATGACGCCGGAAAGCCAAAGTCGGAATACACAAGCCACTTCGTGAAGGATTCGCCGGGTCCGGACGGGATCGTCGTGTGTCCCTACCTGCTCAGCCTGAACTGCCGTTACTGCAAGGAGAGTGGCCACACCGTCAAGCACTGCCAGAAGCTGAAGGACAAGAATGCGCACGCCGCCGCCGCGGAGCAGGCCTACCGCACTCCCCAGGCCAAGCCCAAGCGGTGCAATGGCTCGATCTGCAAGGCGCCCCGCAAGGCGCCCCTCAAGTCGGGGTTTGCTGTTCTCGCCGATCTCTCGGCCGAGAGCGACCCCAACGCCGACCACGTCGACCCGAACCCCACTCCCGGGGGGCTCGCGCCCCGCAAGCTCAACTTCAAGGCCCGTGGAGCTTGGGCGGCTGGTGCGCCCACTGCTCGTGAGCCCGTGCCTGTTATGACCCCGAGTCAGATGGCGGCAGCGCCTCTCCCCGCCATCGAGGACCTGGACGATAGCTGGATGGCCAGTGCCACGGACGAATGGGGTTCCGGCGAACTGGACATGGGGGCGCAGGCAACCCGGGTGTGCCCTCAGTGATAGTGTGCTTGTCGTGTCGTGTGTTTGTGAAAAAACAAAAAACCATAAATAGTGTTCGTGTTTTGCTTGTCTTTTTTGTTTTGCTTCGCTTACGAAGCACTGCACGTCGCGACGACCGGCACCGCGCCACAAAGCGTCTTCACCTTCTGCAGTAGCCATGTGGCAAAGCTGGTCGCAGTCTGGACACTCACGACTCCGAGCCATACAAACAGTCTGATCAGACACAATATGCCCTCCGCAGTGCAGCTGACTCCGGTCCCAATCGAGGAGGTTATCTTCGTCAACCACGGCATCTCCTCCGCACTTCCGCCATTCTTGACCCACATATTGTAGTAATCCGCGACCGTCACGGCGACGGTGTTCACGACGCCAATCGCCGCCAGTGTGTCGATCGCCGTTCCCAGCATTTCCACCCAGTCCACCGCACTCATTTGGAAGTTCAGTTGGTTTACTCGTTTTTATGACGGGAGAGTGATGGATAAAGTATCAATTTTTCAGAAAATTGATACGGTAATACAATTGCTAAGGCGCAAAAAGCAACAGGATAAATATGTCAGAGCCCGTTAGCTGGGTTGGTCAGCGGTGGCAAGAAATAGTGTCTGGATGGCGCCAGGGCATCACGCGGGGTGGGAAGATGACAAAACACGTTGTCGAAGGGGCGTGCGGTCGCTCGGGCGCTCCATGCAGATGGGAAGTGCGACGGCTCGAGATGCGCGAGGCGATGGCGACAACAAGGTGCCCACCCGGGGTTGTGTTCACGTGCATTAGTTGCGCCCGGGAGGGTCTCACGGATTATGTGCCATGCTCGAACGCCAGCCACCTGCCGAACCCGGTGGAGCACGGATCGCTATGTGGCCCTTGTGCGGTGGACTGGTGCGTGGTATACAACGCCACCGACTGCCCATCCTGTCGCAACCCCCGCTATCGGGCCGAGAATATCAGGCTCAACGTCTACATGCGCAGGCTGGGATGGGGCAACAACTTGTGGCGTGAGATTCCGAGGCTGTTGGGCTTCCTAGGGCTGGAGGGCGCGAAGGAGAAGCTGACCTCCCTCTACGCGACCTTCGCGCAGGGTGCGGCCAAGAAGGCGCTGGAGACGATCGAGAGGCTCGGGGTGGTCAAGTACATGGAGCAACACGGGATCGGTGGAATGGGACTGTTGGGCTTCTATGACTGGCTCCAGCGCACGCAGCTCGTGGCAAGCAGTAAGGTAGCAGCGGTTCTGCATGCGATGCCCATCGCCGCGGTCGCGGAGATCGGTGCGTGTCTCGCCTTGTTCGTGCTTCTGGAAGTGTATCAGATGGTCAATGGTCGCGATGAGGATTTGGCCTGCATGGAAGCGGCGATGCGTCAGAAGCTGCCCTACGTTCTGATCGCGGAGGTAGCGTTTGGAGCAGGGATGGTGACGGAGGTCGGTCACCTGCTTCTGCGGTGTGGACTGGTGATTCCCGCGCAGGGCGTGTACTGGCTCTGGCGTGCCACGGTTGTGTCCACGAAGTGGTTGTGGTGCCAGGAGACCGAACACACGTGGGGAGATGACGACCCGAACGTGCTCGGACAACCCGAGGGGTGGAGCCTCGTGGGTCTGCTCCAGCACCGGTGGCGCGAGTGGTGGGGCGACGGCCGTGCGCTTCCCCCGGCGCCTGCCGACGATGATCAGGCGGCCCCGGCAGACGATGCTGATGACGGCGACGATGACGATGACGACGATGGCCGAGGTGGCGAGCCACCTGCACTGACGGACGACCCTGACCGGGCACTGCTGGCCGAGGCAGCTCAGGGTCGCTGTGTCCGCACCCCCGCATAGGAGAAAAAGGCGCTCGACTCAATATTCGTTTTTCTCAACTACCCTGAGTGGTAAATGACGTCTCCTACTGCGACGTGTCGGTTAAGCCAATCTCTTGACTTTATTACGATAATGGGAACCGTGGCGATTTCTTCTGGAGTGGAAGCGCGGGCCCTGATGTAACACTCGGCCTTCGCATATTGCGTTCTATGCCAGATGAACACGCGTGCCGGAAGACGGGAATGCACCGTGACCTCTACACTCGGGGCCCGGCACATGGGACACGTCCGAGACTTTTTGTTCCACGTGTTGACACAGAGAGCATGGAAACAAGTGTGCGAACACAGGTACGGAGGTTCCCCGGGTTCAGAACCCCCTTCCACAGTTTCGAAACAGATAGCGCACGTTATTTCAGACATTTCAACGGCGGCAGCGGTATCCAAAGACGATGCCAATCGTAGCACACACGGCGATAATAGCCGCGACTATAATTATGGCCTCCAGGCCAGATGTCATGTCTCTTGTGTTCGTTGTATAAGGCCAGATGGAGTTGGAGCAATCAGTTTTATGGTCCAGGGTCGCCCGAATTGAAGTGCCCAACACGAAAAGGACCGCTCCGCGCATGTACCCACTTTTCGATGGCGCAGCCTTTGACTAGCATACCTTCTTTTGGGGGGACCTCGCGCCGCACGGCGTAGCCGGGTATTATATCTCCGGTGGTGGAATCCCACTCACCTTTTCTATCCCACCAATTCCAATCCAATCCCGGAGGCGGAGCGCCCCAAGTATCAAGCGCCTCTTTTTTAGCAAAACGGCGCACATACTCTCGCGATAGACCGTACAGCGTACTATTGCAATACTTTAGATGAGGCGTGCTCTGAGGCCGGCCGGAGTGATGGTGGTGAAGATCATTGTACCAGCCAGAACTTATCAAGCGCGCGCGGAAGAAGCCATCGCGTATGCTGCAGAATAGCATGCCACGGGTCAGGTCGCCCGGCCCGCACCACATCTCGTCGGTAGGCTGCATCATACCGATTTTCTCAATGATGATTCTCCAAATGTCCTCAGGGAGGGGCGGGCATACTGAGGACATTTCTCGATTATTCTATGATAACTTCTCGCGAGTTGTTTCCAATAGCTCTTTCTAGTATCGCGCGGGATTTGCTCTTGTTTGTCCACGCACAGGACCGTTTGAAGGTAATCCTCTTGTACTCCCGCGCCGTGAGGAACCACATTACGCAGCCTGCGTCGAAGTGTTCGTCAATCGTGGTGTTCTCAATAACTATGCTTGCGTTGGCTTGAGGATGCGTCTCCCAATCCCACTTCCCTTCCCAGTATGCTTTGTTTTTCTTTGTGTCGAAATACTTCAATCTGGCTTTCGCGACAACACTGCCGTCTAACGTAATGGTATTTGTGGTTTCGTCCACTGTGATGCCTAGCATTAACAATTATGGGGTTTTCCTTTTAGACGTTTGACACGAACCTAGGTAGTACAGTACCTATGAGCGAACGTGACGGACTGCCAGAGCACGTGACGTTAGATGATTTGTCTTTGAGCACAATCAGCAATGAAGGGCGCGGCATTACTAAGAGGAAGCATAAGCCGAAGCAGCATAAGCCGAAGCAGCATAAGCCTACTGTCCCAAAAAAGGAGAAGGATACCCCCGTGCCCGTCTCGTGGGAGGAGCTCAGCGATTAGTCTCGATGAAAATTGACACGCACTGGCGTTGTCCCACACAGTCAAACAAGATGGACAGTGCCTTCGATTACCTGTTAGACCGGGTGCGGTGGGTCGCTATGCACGACCTAGACGAGCACCAAATAAATGTCACGTGCTGTCAGAATAAATACCTAGAGGTCACGTTCAAAAAAGGATTATACCACATTAGGCCCTACGCAGACGGTGTGTGGGTCGGAGCGGCGGCGACGGCGCCTACCCCTGAGGAGCTCGCGCAGGTGCTGTTGGCGATGGGTGCGCACTCCGCATAAAACTGAAACGACGCTGGCGTCCTTACCCACTGAAAACACACGGATGAGTTCGACGGCTGCCCCCATCGAGGAATGGAGCGCTGAAAGGTAGCGATGTGGGCTGGCGCACGAAATAAAGGGCATGTGTGACGCGGCGGACGAGCTCACGGCTGGGGGAGAGGACATTTGGGACTGGTTTAGGAACTGGAGCCCCCCCTGAGGGCCAAGGCTACATTTGGTGCGAGCACCCGTGCAAAGACAAGCTGCTCGCGCATCGGCTGGTGCGGCTGGAAGGGCACTCGGGTGGGTCACTGGCGATGTGCATGCGAGCGGTGCAGGCCATCGCGCGACAGGGGGTTGCCAACTGGAACAAAAATTGAAGACTTGCGTCGTTTTACGTCAAACGTAACGGAAAATGGCTAGCGATGGGACCCGTC
>JGI24915J38486_100327_pt1 | contig 8631 bp, 6 predicted proteins | sample LinPfosmplate3_FD_38486 | JGI IMG/M metagenome (IMG submission 38486)
CAGAAACACGTGGGATCATCGCCTGCACTTCCGGATGATCGACGCACAGTGTGGCGAAACCATAAAACGGGATGTTTTCAACAAAGGTATCGAAGGCCCGGCGTAGATCGTCGAAAGTGCCGTAATGCTCCATGTGTTCAGGATCAATATTGGTGACCACAGCGACGGTTGATGGCAACTTGAGAAAGGTGCCATCGGACTCATCAGCCTCCGCCACCAACCAGTCCCCTGTGCCAAGCCTTGCGTTCGAGCCCCAGGCATTGATGATGCCGCCGTTAATTACGGTTGGGTCAAGCCCGGCGCCATCGAGCATGGCCGCAATGAGCGATGTTGTTGTTGTCTTGCCATGGGTTCCACCGACCGCGATCGACCATTTCAATCGCATCAGTTCACCAAGCATCTCAGCACGGCGCACCACGGGAATTAACCGGTCACGCGCCGCCACGACTTCCGGGTTGTCAGCCTTTACCGCCGACGAGACAACCAGAACCTGAGCGTCGCCCAGATTGGCTGCGTCATGACCAATCGAAACCGAAATGCCAAGTCCGCGCAGCCGCTGCACATTAGCACTTTCACCCATATCGGAACCTTGCACCGCGTAACCCAGCGTGTGTAGAACCTCCGCGATGCCACTCATGCCGATCCCCCCGATACCGACAAAATGCAGGGTGCCTAGATCCAACGGAAGGCTTCTCATGCCGCCCTCCTTTCGCCATTGGCGCCATTCGGGATTAGGTCCACAACTATGTCGGCCAGGGCTTTAGCCGCTTGCGGGCGAGCAAGTGATTTGGCGTTTATGGCGGTGCGCTCTAGCACCGCCGGCATGCCGAGCAAGGATTCGATACGGTTACGAAGCTGGTCAACGCTGAAAGCGGGTTCCGGTAACAGCCATCCGGCCCCGGCCTCATTGACCGCATGCGCGTTGCGAGTTTGATGATCGTCTGTGGCGTATGGGTATGGGATCAACAGCGACGGACGCCCGATCATCATCACTTCTGCAACCATTGACGCACCGGCACGGCCGATGACCAGGTGCGCTTCGGCCAAACGCGCCGGCACATCGTCAAAGAAGCTTGCCAGCTCGGCATTGACTTGAGCGTCTGCATAAGCGGCACGGACACGCTCCAAATCCTCGGGCCGGCATTGCTGTACGATGTGCATGCGCCGACGTAATACATCCGGCAATCCGGCAATCGCCGCCGGCACGACATCACTCAGCACGCGCGCACCTTGTGAACCGCCTATGACCATCAATCGGAATGGCTTATCGTCGGCAATTTCAGGGTACGGCGCATCTTGATAACTGATCACCGAGGGACGCACCGGCATACCGGTAACGCTGACTTTATCTGATCCCGCCTCGGGCAATCCCTCGATTGCCTCGAAACATGTGGCAATACGATCAACCCGCGTCGCAAGCAGCCGGTTGGCCCGACCGAGAACGGCGTTCTGCTCATGGATGGCAGTGGCAAAAGTACCAAAGCATGCCGCCAGCATGGTCGGCACCGACGCATAACCACCAAATCCGACGACAACACTGGGGCGAAGTTTACGTAAAAGCCCGCGCGCCTGAAACAATCCGATGGCCAGTTCCGGACCACTTTGCAAGAGCGCCATGATACGCTTGCCGGCGATCCCGCCGGCGCGAATACGATACGTATCCAAGTCACCCAAGACACCGGAGAATGCATCGCCGCGGCGATCAGTGATAAGCGCCAACCGGCAATCACGCGCCATCAGTTCGATTGCCAGTGCTTCCGCCGGAAAAACGTGACCACCTGTACCGCCAGTGGCCAAAACGACTAATGGGTTATCAGAAATGCTCATTACATCACCTCCCCACCGAGCCGGAATCAGGCCGTAGCCGGGTCAATGCCAGCACCATGCCGAGGCCAATGCCGAGTGCCAGAGTTGATGATCCGCCATAGGAAATAAACGGCAGCGTCATGCCTTTCGGCGGCATCAAATTGACGGTCGAGGCCATGTTGATCAGCGCCTGCAGTCCGAACTGCGTCAACAACCCGGTGACGGCAAGCAGGACAAAGAGGTCTTGGTCTTTGAGCACCCGACTGAAGCCGCGCAACACGATGAAAATAAATACCGCCAGAACAATCAGGCAGGCAATCAACCCGAACTCCTCGCCAACGACAGCGAAGATAAAATCTGCATGAGCATCGGGAAGCACTTCCTTGACCCGCCCCTCGCCCGGCCCACGCCCGACCCATCCGCCGTTGCGGAACGCATCAAGTGAGCGACCGACCTGATAACCGATGCCGGCTTCAGGATCGAGGAACCGATCAACCCTTATTTGCACATGACTGAATGCGAAATAGGCGCCGGCACTGCCGCCCAAAATCAACAGTGCGATACCGGCGACAAAAATCAGCGGCAAGCCAGCAACAAAGAACTGCGCACCCCAGATTGCCGAAATCACCAACGTCATGCCAACATCGGGCTGTAACAGCAGCAAGCCGGCAACAATGATATACAGGCCAGCGGCGAGACTATAGCCTGGAAACTGGTCATCCAGCCGACGTACGGCGAACATCCAAGCTGCCAGCACCGCGAAACCCGGCTTGACGAATTCACTTGGTTGCAGCGAAAACCCGCCGAATTGCAACCACCGCGCAGCACCCTTGATCTCAACACCGATGATCAATGTCGCGATCATCAGAACAATCGCGCCGATGGTCGTCAGCGTTGCTAAACGACGCACTCCACGCAGTGATAAAAATGAAACCATAACCATGACGACAAGAGCCAAAGCGATAAACACCATTTGGCGGCGTGCGAAGTGAAAAGTATCAAGGCCGATACGTTCAGCTACAGCCGGCGATGCCGCGAGCGTCAGGATGACGCCGATCGCGCCCAGCCCGATCAAGGCGGCCAGCATCCAGCGGTCAATGGTCCACCACCACTTGCCGACTAGACTGGTATCGGTGCGGGCCCAGGTCGTCATGCAGCGCCCCCAGAATTTCGTGGCGCCCCTTGGGGGACATCGGTGCCGGGAAACAGACCAGGTTCTTCATATGGATCCAAATGTGTGCCGGATAAGGCTTCGACCATGTCCTTGAATGCATCGCCGCGCGACTCGAAATCACTGAATTGGTCGAACGATGCACAGGCCGGTGATAATAAAACGACAGGCCTTTCAACCCCTTCGGACTTGGCCGCCTCGAATGCCTGATCGACTGCCGATTGCAACTCACCCGCCAAAGAGAACGGCACTTTGCCATTCAAGGCTTGAGAGAATGCTATCGCGGCTTCGCCGATCAGATATGCATGACGAACATTACCCAGGTGCGCCATCACCGGTTCCAGGCCACCATCCTTGGGCCGCCCACCAACGATCCAATAGACTGAATCGTAGCTGGCGACAGCGCGGGCTGCGGCATCGGCATTGGTTGCCTTGGAATCGTTGACGAAAGCAACGCCATCAACCAACTCCACCGGTTCTTGGCGATGCACCAAACCCGGATAGCTCTGAATGCAGGCCATAATAGCGTGTGGTGCGACACCGACAGTTTTTGCCGTGGCATAGGCGGCGGCGGCATTCTGGCCGTTGTGCGCGCCGGGCAGGCTCGGGTTTTCACGCAGATTGCACACCGGTGTCTCAGAGTTTTCCATGTCATCAATGAGAATGCCGTCAATGACATAGACCCCACCCGGAACTTTTCCGTGGCCGGAAACCGGTATCACCAACTGCTCATCACGTTCAGACAATTCATCAGCAATGGCGCGGCATAATGGATCGTCTACACCAATCACTGCGGCGCGCGGCTTGGTCTGACGATGGAAGATAAGTTTCTTGGCGGCGATATAACCATCCATGGAGCCGTGACGATCAAGATGATCGGGGCTCAGATTAAGCAACACGGCGACATCAAAAGTAATCGAGACCGTTAGCTCCAGTTGATAGGACGACATCTCCAGCACATAGGTGCCTTCCGGCCCGAGCGGCTCGAGCGTCAATGCCGGCACACCCAGATTTCCACCAATTTCGGCTTCGCGTCCCGCCGTCTGCATGATGTGACCGATCAGTGCGGTGGTCGTCGACTTTCCGTTAGTACCGGTGATGCCAACGTAGTTACACCAGCGCTGAGTACGTCCCAAAATTTCGATATCGCCGATAATTTCACAGCCGGCCTCTTGCGCCAGCTTAACAATTGGATGCGGCTCGGGATGATGCAAAGGCACGCCGGGACTGAGCACCAGCGTGGTCACCTCGCGCAGGTCGCATTCATATAAATTTACCAGCGGGATATCTTCGGCGGCGGCACGCTTGCGGGCATCTTCATTGTCGTCCCAAGCCCTCACTTCGGCCTTGCTTTGAACCAGTGCGCGCGCCGTAGCCAAGCCCGATTGGCCAAGGCCAAACACCGCAACCGGATAACTTGCAAAGGGAAAAACATCGATCATCGCTCGTCTCTCATCTGAGTTTCAGGGTCGCAAGACCCGCCAGAGCCAGGATCATGGCGATAATCCAAAACCGGATAACGATGGTGCTTTCAGCCCATCCCTTTTTCTCGAAATGATGATGCAACGGCGCCATTGCGAAGACCCGCTTGCCGGTTAGTTTGAATGAGACGACCTGCACAATGACGCTGACCGTCTCCAACACAAACAAGCCGCCGACAATGGCCAGCACCAATTCGTGCTTTGTGATCACGCTGACGGAGCCCAGAGCGCCACCCAGCGCCAGTGAGCCGGTATCACCCATAAATACTTTGGCCGGCGGCGCGTTGAACCACAAAAACCCCAACGCCGCACCCACCATGGCGCCACAAAACACCGCCAATTCACCGGCGCCTTTGATATGGTGAATTTGCAAATAGCCGGCGAACACACTGTGACCGCTCAAATAGGCAATAACCGCAAACACCCCAGCAGCGATCATCACCGGCACGATGGCAAGGCCGTCGAGGCCGTCAGTTAGGTTAACTGCATTAGATGACCCGACCATCACCAACACGGCAAAAATCACAAACATCCAGCCCAGATCAACAACAACGTTTTTCAAGAACGGGATGGTCAATGTTGTGACCATGCCAGCCGGTAAGTGGCGCATGATCCAGAATGTGGCGACGGCGGCAATGACAACCTGCATCAGCAGCTTCAATTTGCCTGGCAAGCCTCGTGTATCACGCTTCGAAACCTTCATGAAGTCATCGAGAAACCCGATGAAGCCGAAGGCCAGAGTTACACCTAACGTCGCCCAAATGAATCCATTACTGAGATCAGCCCACAACAATGTCGCCAGACCGAGAGCCAGTAAAATCAATACCCCGCCCATGGTCGGGGTGCCTTGCTTGGTCAACAGATGCGTTTCCGGCCCATCTTGGCGAATTGGCTGGCCGCCTTTTTGGCGGGATTTAAGCATTTCAATGAGCACCGGCCCGAACAGAAAACTTATGATCAGCGCGGTAATCACTGCGCCGCCAGTACGGAACGTCAGATAACGGAACACATTGAGGGCGCCGAATTGATCCGCCAATGGCACGAGGATATGGAAAAACATCGCCAGCTATCCTCCGTTCATGACACGCGGTTGCGGCGCATCATCGTGTTGGGAGAGTTGCATCAGCGCATTGACGACTTGCCGCGTACGGCTGCCCAATGACCCCTTCACCATCACCACGTCACCGGCTTGAACCGACGCCGTCACGAGCGGGATCAATTTTTCAACCACACTGGCGTGCCCGCCGCGCATATCAACGGGCAAAATATCCCAAAGGGTCGACATGTATTGGCCGGTGGTGAACACCTGATCAATGCCGCCTTCAACCAACGGGGCCACTAATGCGGTATGCATTTTCTCGGCGCTGCCACCTAACTCCAGCATATCGCCAAGCACGGCAATACGCCGGCCTTGGCCTTCCGGTTGGCAGCCCGACAGCACCGCGATGGCGGCAGCCATGGATGCTGGCGAGGCGTTATAACTCTCATCGATCAACTCGAACGCACCGGCAGTCATCTCAATACAATGACGCGCGCCGCGTCCCTTCAGCCCGCGCATATCAGCGAGGCTGGAAGCCGCCAGTTCCACATCCGCACCCAGCGCTTGAACCGCTGCAAGAACAGCCAATGAATTGACCGCCAGATGACGGCCCGGCACACCAAGCGTATAAGTGATTTTCAATTGGTTTAGCTGCGCGGTGATATCGCTGTGGTCAGCATGAGTCACAATCTCAGTCAATCGGCAATCCGCATCACTAACCGTGCCGAAGCTAACAAGTTGATTGACCCCCGCAGTACGGGCCGCAGCGCTCAATTGCCCGAACATCGGATTGTCTTTATTGAGAATGACTGTGCCGTCCGGCACCAGCCCATCAAAAACTTCCGCTTTCGCATCAGCGATATGTTCAAGCGAGTCAAAATATTCACTATGGGTATCAGCGACAGTGGTGATCACTGCAACGTGCGGTCTGGCGATGCGCGACAAAGGCGAAATTTCACCGGCGTGGTTCATGCCCATCTCAAAAATACCGTAACGGGCCTCTCTCGGCATGCGGGCCAAGCTGAGCGGCAACCCCCAGTGATTGTTGAGATTGCCTTGTGTTGCGATGACCTCATGCACGTCATCCACCTGCCCTGAAAGCGCCAACTTCAGGGCTTCCTTGGTGCCGGTCTTGCCAACGCTTCCGGTTACAGCGACAATTTTTGCCGCCGTCCGGTCCCGCGCCGCACGGGCTAAATCTTGAAGGGCTGACATTGTATCTTCAACCCGCAACAACCGAGCGAGGTCTGATACGCCCGCGAAGGAATCCGTCTGGGTTCCTGCAACAACAGCGGCAACAGCGCCATTTGCCAGGGCATCAGCAACAAAGGCATGGCCATCATGGTTCGGGCCACTGATGGCAATGAACAAATCACCGGGTGTGATATCGCGGCTGTCAATGGAAACACCGGTCGCTGACCAATCACCACCGACTACGCCGCGCGTTGCCCGGGCGGCTTCATCGGCAGTCCAAAGTATGGGCATGAGTGCAGCGTCGATCATGAGCCGCCTCCAATAATCTCACGCACCGCATCAGCGTCGTTGAACGGCAAGGTTTCATCGCCGACGATTTGACCGGTCTCATGCCCCTTGCCAGCGACAACCAACACATCACCCGCGGCCAGCATCTCAATCGCAGCAGCAATGGCGGTGGCACGATCACCGATTTCTGAAGCCGTCGGGCAGCCTTGCAAAATTTCGCGCCGGATCGAAGCGGGGTCCTCACCGCGAGGATTATCATCGGTGACATAAACCGCATCGGCGTACGTCGTAGCGATTCGGCCCATCTCAGACCGCTTCGCCGTGTCACGGTCCCCACCGCAGCCAAATACGACGGCAAGCCGACCATGGGTATGCGGCCGCAGCGCTTTCAGCATTAATTCCATAGCCGCCGGCTTATGCGCGTAATCCACATAAATCGTGGCGCCGGCGGCACTCATACCAATCCGCTCCATGCGCCCAGGCGCCCCGTGCAATTCACTTAAGGCACCGACGGCACTATCGGGATCAGCACCGGTGGCGATTGCCAATGAAACCGCACAAAGTGCATTGGATGTTTGGAAATCACCAACCAGCGGCAGTGACAAATGTTGAGTGACGCCGTCGATGTTCAAGCTCAGCTGTTGGCCATCAGGCTGGGCAATTCTTTCAATCAGTCGGACCCGGTCACCGTTCTCACCATAGCTCAAGATCGGCAAACCACGCGCCCGGCAAACAGCGATCACCGTTTCCGTATAAACTTCGTCGGCATTGATCACGGCAACGCCGCCATCAATCAGCAAATCACTGAACAGCCGCAATTTGGCTTTCAGATATGCGTTCTCCGTGCCGTGGTAGTCGAGATGGTCGTGGCTCAGATTGCTAAATGCCGCGGCAGAAATACGGACACCGTCTAGGCGCCGTTGATCCAGACCATGGCTCGATGCCTCCATCGCCAGATGATCAATGTTCAGTTCTGTCAATTCACGCAGTTGCCGGTGCAGGTCGGCGGCGTCCGGCGTGGTCAACGCTTTATCCGTTGTCGGCAGCAGGCTAGCGCCGTGCGGGTCCGTGGCACGAACACCAAGCGTGCCCAATGCAGCGGCGCGCAATCCCATGGCATTCCAGATTTGGCGCAGGAAATGTACGGTCGACGTTTTACCGCTGGTGCCGGTGACGGCGGCAATGGTTTTCGGTTGGCTTTCAAAGAAAGCTGCCGCCATGAGTGCGTAAAGGCGGCGGGGATCGTCATCGGTGATTAGGGAAACATTTTGATAAACCTCATCGGCGCCTATTCCCGGCGGCCCCAAAACGGCGATGGCGCCACGCTTGATGGCATCAGAGATATAGTCACGACCATCGAGCTGGGTGCCCTGAATAGCCGCGAACAGATAACCGGGCTCAACCCGCCTGGAATCGCAAGTGACACCGGTAATGTCTAAATCTCTCGCAGCCGTCGCCTCCGTCACCAAATGTCCATATCCTCTCAATATCTTAACGAGTCGCAACATCCCGCTCCACCAACGACACCGCCGTCGATAGCAGCTTGCGATGTTGTTCCCGCGCGGCCACGGCCCGGGTTAGCGCTGTGCGGGCACGCAAAATCAAATCGGCTTCAGCTTGCGTCTGCTGAATTGGCTTCACACCGACCGCCC
>JGI24915J38486_100774_pt1 | contig 5523 bp, 5 predicted proteins | sample LinPfosmplate3_FD_38486 | JGI IMG/M metagenome (IMG submission 38486)
TGCAGGTCGACTCTAGAGGATCCCACATGGCAATGTCTCTGGCATCGGCTAACATTTCGGTATAGCCGACAATTTCCCCGCCAATAATCCCTTTTAATCCCGCCATAAGATCACGTCCCACATGCTTGGATTGCACGACATTACCTGTGACAACTCCCAGGTTTTCCTGGATAGTTTTACATGGGATTTCAGGTGTGGTTGAAAATTGCATTTTGTTTCCTCAGGGATTATAAAAATAAAGAGTGAGTGAATAAACATAACATGAAAGTCACACAGCTTACGCAATAAATAGCGATTTAGGAAGCGGGGTCTTCAGCCCTGAATGTTACTATGCCAGGCTGAAGCCCGCGCTTCCTATTTATCAATAGCCTGCGCGTTCTTTAATTGTATATCTGCGACTACAATATGATGATCAGAAAGATTGCCTGGCACGACTATGTAGTTTATAAATTCTAGCTCGTGGGAAATTAATATCCAGTCTAGTCGATGGTTATCGCCATAAGTAGATTATAGTGGACCCCGGTTTTAAGACAGTAGTTTAAGTTGTAAACTGTGTCAAAGGGGTTAAAAAATGAGTACAACAAAAAAGCGTAAGAATCACACAGCAGAATTTAAGGCCAGAGTGGGTCTAGAAGCCATACGAAGCCAAAAGACGATTAATGAAATTGGTCAAGAATATGGCGTCCATCCCGTACAGGTTGGTCAGTGGAAGAAAGCGATACAAGAACAATCAAAGACCCTGTTTGAGGGGAAACGTGGCCCTAAGCCATTAGCGGCATACGAAGATTCAGAGCGGTTATACAGTGAAATTGGCAAATTGAAGGTTGAACTTGACTGGCTAAAAAAAAAGTCCGGGATGAGTCTGTGATGATGCGGCAGGGATGGATTGATGAAGGTGACGCAATACCACTGGTTCAGCAATGCATTCTAGCAGGTGTCTCGCGTGCCACCTTCTATGCGCAACAAAAACCTCGTCAGAAGAATGAAAGTGATTTGCTATACAGTCAATTGATTGATGAAGAATATACTCGACATCCGTTCTATGGTAGCCGCAAGATGGTAGTGTTTCTCAAAAATCTGGGGCATAAGGTGAATCGCAAGCGAGTACAGCGTTTGATGCGAAAAATGGGACTGGCTAGTATGGCACCAGGTCCGAATACTAGCCAGGCACACCCGGAACACAAAGTTTACCCCTACTTACTGCGCGGCGTGCCGATTACTAGACCGAATCAAGTGTGGAGTACGGATATTACTTATATTCGGCTGAAGCATGGCTTCAGCTACTTAGTTGCGGTCATCGACTGGTACTCACGCCGAGTACTCAACTGGCGAATCAGCAACACCATGGACGCGGCATTCTGTGTTGATTGTTTAGAGGATGCATTGCGCACTCATGACAAGCCGGAAATCTTTAATAGTGATCAAGGTTCGCAGTTTACCAGTGAAGCTTTTACGGGCGTACTGAAACGTGAAAACATTGAAATCAGCATGGATGGTAGGGGACGAGCATTCGACAATATTTTCGTCGAGCGGCTTTGGCGTAGTGTTAAGCACGAGGATATCTATCTGAAAGGCTATGGCTCAATGGGTGAATTGACGCTTGGTCTTACGGAGTACTTCGCCTTCTATAATAATGAGCGGCCACACCAGTCACTGGCCAATAAAACACCAAACAACGTATATCAATCTGCTAGGGGTGGTGGAGCCATTATCGTGGATAAATTCGGCGCGGCGGCAGTATCCCCCGTTCCGCTTTGCTCCACGGGGGATACTGCCGCCACAAAAGCCGAAACAACGGAAACAAAGATAAAACCGGGGCAACGCTGTTCAGTTGCAAGTAAAATTGAATGTACAACTTAAACTCAGTGAGTTTTTGTCTTGACTCAGGGGTCCACTATATAGTCAATGCAACATTAAGAATTAAGATTGTTTTTATTTGTTGATCACTAAGACCAAGTGTCTGCTGTATTGCAATTAGTAATGGCGCATGATTAAACCAAACAACAAAACTAATGAAAAAAGCCATCCAACTTAGATGAAGGATTTTGGTATTACCACTAAATGATAATAGTTTTAACTTTTGTGTAGGCATAGGCGAATCTCTTCTAGAGCTGTACCAACGGTGGTACCAAAAGAGACATAGCGGGAATCATGCCAAGTCATAACTCTATGTTTTGTAATTGTTTTTTAATTTCCTACTAACGGTTGAGAGCACCACAATATCGCAAAACAAAGCTGCTCCGCACTGTCTCGGTGCGCTTAAGTTCGCCGATTAAAGAGCACGTATAGATTCCATCCCCTGCTCAAGATAAATAAATAGTCACTCTGTAACTATGTTTACTCTCTGGAAACTTATTGGCATGTCTAATAATCTACTTAGTACAACTAGATTATTTGTTCATACTTCAACATCTAGTTTGCTCTCGTAAGTTTAAGGTAGTGATGGCATCATTTATCACTGTCTCTTTTTTTGTCTATTCAGTTTGAAATATTTATACGCTAGAAACAATCATAAATTCACCTTCAGTGACTAATTCTAATATTCACTTCCTGCTTCAAGCTAAGGTTAACTAAATAATTTTTTGATCTCTGGGATACATGAGCCACAGTTTGTCCCTGCTTTAAGTTGCTTGCCAATATCTTCAATAGATTTAGCTGCACCACAGGAAATAGCATCTTTAATTGTATTTTCACCCACACCAAAACAAGCACAGACTAAAGCACCGACATCGGGTTGATTTGCCCCTGGCTTACCGGCAAGTAGATTTGACCGGCTTTCATCACTTAAAGGTGACTCTGTGAATAATTGACTTAACCATGTTCGTGTAGGTAATTCATGATTAGGAGCAACAAATACTACTGCATCAAGCAGATCATGTTTAATCATGCCAGCACGAAAACGCTGTGCTGTTTGGTCAGCAAACTCTAACCATTCTCCCGCTTGACCTATTTGCTGTTTTGCCCATGCAGAATAATTATCAATCGTTGCATCCCCCGCGAGCTCATAACGCCAGAATTGTTCTCCTTTAATAGATACATAGTAGTGTGTATCAGGTAGGGTTAATCGTGTTCTAGATAAAATAAAGCCATGCCACACTGCCTGATAAGTTTTAATCTTAACCGGTGTATGTTTAAATTCTGGTTGACCCGATATGGGATCAACCACGGGATTGACTACGGCATCAACCCTAGACAATGAAGCTGTCTGCTTATTCCAATGCATAGGCACAAAAATACTACCCACTCTTTGAGTATCAGTAATCTTCACACGTGCTAACAGGGTTCCCCATAGACTATCAACTTGAGCCAAGGCACCTTGTTCTACTGACCATTTTTCAGCATCAAGGGGGTGAATTTCAACAAAGGGCTCGGGGATATGGCCATTCAGTTTCGCACTGCGAGCAGTACGCGTCATGGTATGCCATTGATCTCTAACTCGACCTGTATTTAATACTAAAGGATAGTCTTCGTTTGTTGCATTAACCGGTGGTCGAGGTGTGATGGCAATAAACTGTGCTTTGCCCGTTGGTGTAAAGAATTGTTTGTCAGTAAATAAGCGCTCCGTACCTTGTGGATTTGCAGCTGTTACTGGCCACTGTATCGGTTGAAGTTGATGGTATTGTTCATCACTTAATATGGCTAAACCACTAATATCAAAATCACGTTTCCCATCATTTTCGAAACCTGATAAAGCAGCGTGCTCACGGAAAATATCAGCACTTGATGCGTAATTAAACTGTTCTTTAAAACCTAGTTTCTCAGCTACTTGACTGATTATCCACCAATCTTCTGCTGCTTCACCAGGGTGAGCTAAGATGCTACGTTGACGTGAAATACGACGTTCGGAGTTAGTCACTGTTCCGCACTTTTCGCCCCAAGCTAATGCTGGCAATAAGATGTCGGCACAAGCCGTGGTATCGGTGTTTTGTTCACAATCTGACACAGCAACCAGCTCACACGCCTGTAATGCAGCACGTACTTTATCTGCATCAGGTAAGGTCACCACTGGGTTTGTTGCCATGATCCAAATCGCTTTTATCTTGCCGCTAGCAACATCATTAAATATGTCGACAGCTTTAGCGCCAGCCGTTGATGCTAGATTATCTGTATTCCAAAAACGAGAAACTAAATCGTGGTGTTTTAGATTTTCCAACTCCATATGAGCAGCAAGTTGGTTTGATAAGCCCCCTACTTCACGCCCACCCATGGCATTAGGTTGACCCGTAATTGAGAATGGTCCCATCCCTAGTTTACCAATACGACCTGTTGCAAGGTGACAATTGATAATACTATTTGAGTTATCCGTACCTGAAGAAGATTGATTCACGCCTTGAGAGTATAGCGTAACCACTTTTTCAGTGTCCGCAAATAGTTGAAAAAACAGCTCAACATCATGGCTGCCTAGTTCACATGTCTGTGCAACATGAACCACATTAAGATCTGAGTCTTGTGCCGATAATAAAGCATCAGAAAAACCTTCTGTATGATGATTAACAAAATCCCAGTCAATCACATCACTATGGTTTAAATAACGTAATAAACCATTGAATAATGTAGCGTCAGTTCCCGGTTTAAGAGATAAATGTAAGTCGGCGATATCGCAAGTAGCCGTTTTGCGAGGGTCAATAACGATAATCTTTAAATTAGGATTATCTTGCTTTGCTTTACTAATACGTTGATAAACAACGGGGTGACACCACGCCGTATTAGAACCTTCGATAACAATGAGATCTGCTTTTTCTAAGTCTTCATAACTACAAGGTACGGAATCACTACCGAAAGCACGTTTATAACCCGCCACAGCAGAGGACATACATAAACGAGAGTTAGTATCGATATTGGCACTACCAATAAAGCCTTTCATTAGCTTATTAGCCACATAATAATCTTCAGTTAATAGCTGACCTGAGACATAAAATGCCACCGCATTTGGACCATGTTCATCAATCACCTTTTGAAAACCAGTCGCAACGGCATCTAATGCTTCATCCCACGAAGTTTGTTGACCATTTATTTGAGGATGAAGTAACCGACCATCTAGACCAATAGTATCAGCTAATGCTGAGCCTTTTGAACATAATCTACCCAAGTTGGCAGGATGAGATTGATCACCTTCCACACTAATGGTGCCATCTGGTTTGTTAGTCGCTAAAACACCACAGCCCACACCACAGTATGGGCAGATTGTTGATATTGTTACATTTTCATTCATATTTATATTCTTGTCCGTCATACTCGTATATGCCGGGAAACATGGACTGTGGAGGTATTAACTATCGTTAGATTCCTACTTTCGAGGGAGTGACGGGCTAAATTAAAGTCTCGATATATTTCGACACTTTGAAACATCATTAGCATAAATCCTCATCAACTTGATGTTGACCAAATAAAATATCTTCACGGATCCCGGAAATGTCCTTCTCATCACTCAATAATGAAAAATACCAATTCCCATCCGTTGTATCTCCATAAAGTACCGTGCCAATAATTTTATTTTCGTGGGATCCCCGGGTACCGAGCTCG
>JGI24915J38486_100666_pt1 | contig 3765 bp, 3 predicted proteins | sample LinPfosmplate3_FD_38486 | JGI IMG/M metagenome (IMG submission 38486)
TCGAGCTCGGTACCCGGGGATCCCACAATTCAACAGTTTTTTGCGGTTGCCATTGGTCTTGCTGCCAGAAATAAGGGCTTATGCGTATAAAATCTTTTTCTATTTCCATAAAATGAAAGCTGCCTTTGTCTTTGTGCATAACAGATCCGCTGCTGAGTACTATTGGTAGCTTTTTGTCCCGCAAATCTGTAATCGCTTCTTGGTGGGTATGGCCATGTAAAAAGAGTTTGATTTGGGGATGATTTTTGATTATTTCTTGTAAAACAAGACCTCTTTTTAGACGCTTACGAAAATTGACTTTGCTGGTGAAAGGAAAATGATTCAAAAGTATAATCTTTGCAGTTTTTGGTAATTGAGAAAGTGCTGATCTTAAATTACGTTCTAATTTTTCTGAAAAAAGACCTGTGGAAGCTAATAAAAAAGTCGGAAGCGCGGTGTCAAGGCCTATGATCACCCAATCGTCATCAAGAGGGTGTACTTCTAGCTGGTCTTCTTTTAAAGAAAAATCAAGGATTGGTTTTTTTATATTTTCAAAATATTCATAAAATCTTTTTTCTAAAAAACTGGTTTTTGTGTAATGGTCATGATTTCCCGGCAAACAGAAAAAAGGAATATTTTTTTCTTTTAAAGCAGTAAAAAATTGGAGCGCTTTTGCAAATTCTTCTATTTGGGATGTGGAAGAAAAATCTCCCGTAGCAAAGAGATAATCTGTTTTTAATTCGGATATTAAAGGTATAAGACTTTCTAATTGCGCCGCTTGGAATTTTTTACGCCGTAATAAAAAGGCATTTAAATTGCCAATCCACCGTTTAGAAAAGAATTGTTTCCAATGATAAGTAATATGCGCAAAATGCAAATCCGAAATATGGACGATCTTCATATTATTTATTGGAATCGTGAGAACGTTTGCGCAGGCGCGAAGTTCTTTTTTTCTTTTTTTTATTTTTTTCGTCGGCTGTAGGCTGAGCATGCATTTCATCATGCCGGCGGCTAATTTTTCCTAGCTTTTTCTTTTCATAATCACTAGGTTCTTTGTGATAATACTTTTGCCAGTCTTCTTGCTTAGCAGGGTCTTTTTTTGCTTCTTTTTCCACTTTTTTGTTGAGCTTGTTCATATGATGGCCTAAATCTTTCATGCTTCTTGCCTCCTATCTTTTTTTTTCAAAAAATAACATAGGAGAGGATATTTAAGCTATGCGGAAAAAGAAGCCATTTTTTGAAAACTTTTAAAAGCCGAAGATACAGAAATAAAATGTTGCCAATGATTAGTTTTTAATCTAAGACCCTTGCAATTTAAAAGGAATTTGCTGGGAGTTAGTACTAAACCCGGATGCCAGCCAGGACTCCAAAGCGGTATATTAGTAGAAGCTGCGATCACCATATAAGGAATATCTAAAAGAGAAGCCATATGTCCTGCCATGGAGTCATTGCCAATCACATAGCCGGATTCATATACTAAGCGCATGAAATCTGTAAGAGGACGTCGGATGTCCGGAAAAACAACTTCATAGCCTGCTTTAGAAAGCTTTGTTGCCAGCTTATGAAATTTTTTTAGAAACCAGTTCTTTCGAGGATCAGTGCTGAAAGGATGAATAATCACTCTTTTAGGATTTTTGCGATGTTGATAATCCAAGGGTATTTGAAGTCCAATATTTTTGTGGCAAGGAGAGGGCAGAAGTTTTTGGCAGAAAGAAAGGATGTTGTCTGCCATCGTTTGCTTTTTATCGCAAATATAGTCCCGAGATGCTAAAGACAGATGCTTATCCTTTTTGTAACTAGGATAGATTATAACAGCGTTATCACGATGTTTACAGATCAGATTTTGTATAAATTCAGTATTGTTGCTTTCTATCAGAATAAGATCATAATCAGATTTCAAAGGAAAAGAACAAAAATGAATATTAGGAAGCCAGGAAGCTAGGGGTTTTAGCTTTTCATGGTAAAAGTTTACATGGTATCCCTGACAGGCAAAATTATTGGCGGCTATCAGTAAAAGGTAGCCGTCGCCTAAAGTTTGGGGAGATACGACGGCTATTTTTTTTAACATCAAAAAAAACTCTTATTCTTCGTTTTTCTTTTCTTTGGCATCGCCGATTAAAATCTCCGAGAGCCATACAATACCAGCACCCGAAACTGCATGCGTAAGTGCTGTTTTTACCACTTTGTTAGGATCTGCAATTTGTGCTTCTTTTAAATCCACGACTGTTTCCGAAAAAACATTGAAACCAAAATTTTGGGGTCTTTTCATAATATCTTCCAAAATCACTCCGGCCTCATGGCCGCTATTAGTAATTATTTGGCGGCAGGGAGATTGGCAAGCTTGCACTAAAATATCGACTCCTATTTTCTCTTCTCCTTCTAATTTCAATTCTTTGGCAGCCTCTGCTGCTCTTAAAAGGGCAATACCTCCGCCTATGACGATTCCTTCTTCAAGCGCAGCTCTTGTAGAATTTAAACTGTCTTCAAACATCTGTTTCTTCTGTTTTAAAGCAGCTTCAGTAGCAGCTCCTACTTTTATGATCGCCACGCCTCCTTGTAATTTGGCTTTGCGTTCTTGTAGCTTTTCCTGATCATAAGAGCTTTCAGACTGCTTTTTTTGCTCTTCTAATTGTTTTATTCTCTTTTCCAAGGCTACTTTTTCTCCATGGCCATTTATAATGGTAGTTTTATCTTTGGTGATAATAATTTTCTCAGCCATGCCTAAATGACTATTTTGAATGTCTTTGAGATTATAATCTGCATCTTCTGTGATGAAAGTGCCCCCCGTAAGAATAGCAATATCTTCCAACATAGCTTTGCGATTATCTCCAAACCCAGGGGCCTTTATCGCCGCAATTTTTATAGTACCTCGTAGCTTGTTGATCACTAAAGTAGAAAGTACTTCGCCTTCAATATCATCAGCAATGATAAGCATTTCTGCGCCGCTAGCAGCGGTGTTTTGCACAATAGACAAAATATCTTGGATCGTAGACATTTTTTTGTCGGTAATCAGAATTTTAGGATTTGTTAGTTCAGCTGTCATTTTTTCCGCATTGGTACAAAAATAGGGGCTTATATAACCGCGATCTAGCGCCATACCTTCTACCAATTCAATATGCGTTTCAGTCGTTTTTGATTCTTCAATGGTAATAACTCCTTCCTTGCCGGCTTTGGCAAAACTATCGGCAATAATGTTGCCAATATTCTTATCCCCAGAAGCAGACACTGTTGCTATAGCTGCTGTTTGGCTGGCATCAGAAATTTTTTCGGCATGAGCATCCAGATGTTTTAAAATAGAACTTAACGCTTTTTCCATTCCTTTTTTTATACGCATAGGACTGCTGCCGGCGGCAATATTTTTTAAACCATTTCTAATAAGATCGCGATAGATAACGATTCCTGTCGTGGTGCCATCGCCACAGACATCCTTGATTTTTTCCACCACTCCTTGACCTAGGGATACCCCCATGTTTTCAAATTGGTCTTTGAGTTCTACTTCTTTCATTATGGTGTTGCCATCATTAGTAATTGTAGGTGACCCTACAAGAGAGCCTAATCCTACATTATGCCCCTTAGGGCCTAATGATATTGCGGCCAGATCAGCCAGCTTGTCTATTCCTGCTTTTAATTTACCACGTGCATCTTCTGCAAAGATGATCTCTTTAGGGGTGGTCATAGCCTATATCTCCTGTTTTTGAAATTTTTTAAGAATAATGCGACCAAGATGACTCGAACATCCACCGGGAAACCCCGACTAGAACCTGAATCTAGCGCGTCTACCAATTC
>JGI24915J38486_100504_pt1 | contig 3645 bp, 1 predicted proteins | sample LinPfosmplate3_FD_38486 | JGI IMG/M metagenome (IMG submission 38486)
GAGGAGGAGGAGGAGGAGGAGGAGGAGGAGGAGGAGGAAGAGGAAGAGGAGGAGGAGGGCAATGAGGGGGGTGAAGACGACGAAGCTGCGGGTGCGAGCAGCGCCGCCTGGGGAGCGGACGCGGACGCCAGCGAACCGGAGGCGAGGTCGACGGGTACTGTGCAGCAAGAAACGGGCGCTGCGGGCGCTTCAGCGAGCGGCAGCGGCAGCGGCAGCGGCGGTGGCAGCGACAGCGGCAGCGACAGCGGCAGCGGCACACCACACTTGCAAGCCGCGGCCGCGCGGGGCGCCGCGGCAGCGGTGCGCGCGCAGCTGTCGCCTTCAGGAGGCTCTCGCTCGCGCCCCTCCTCGACGCCGCCGCAGCCGCCGCCGCCGCAGCCACCCCACGCCGAGGCGGGAGGTGCACTGGCCTTCGTGCCCCCGGGTGGTGGGCAACCGATAGCGCCTGCGCGCCGCGGCCGCTCGGAGTCTTCTGACAGCAGCAGCCACAGCAGCAGCAGCAGCAGCAGCAGCAATCGCCGCCGGCAGAGCAACGAGCTGCCCCGCCCACCCGGCTCTGCCGCGCCCTCGCGGGCAGCGCGGCAGCAGGCAGTGCGCAGCTGGCTGGCGCGCAACCAGCAGCCCATGGCACCGCCGCAGCTGCAGCGTAAGCAGCTGGAGCTCGCAGCGTACACGGCGGGCGATGCCCCCTACGCCGCTGCCGGCGGTGACAGGGAGGAGGAGCAGCAGCAGCAGCTGGTGCTGCGCCAGCGCCAAAAGGAGCAGCGCGCCCTGCTGAAGCAGAAGAAAGAGCAGCTGCGGCAGCAGAGGCAGCAAGTGGTATCCGAGGGCAGTGGCGGTGCCGCCGCTGCCCACACGGATGCCGCTGCCGCTGCCAGCGCCGAAGATGCGCTCACGAAGCGCATGCCAACGGTAGTGATCGCGGGCGCGGGCCTGGCGTGCGCCAACGGCGTGTACCGGGCGCACGACACGTACTGCGAGCAGCCGCGCTACCGGCACGAGAGCAACCACGACATGTTCGTGGCCTACTACACCGACGGCGGCTGCTGGATGATCGACCGCGACGGCAGCTCCGCGCCCTTCTGCATCCCGGACGGCACCGACAACGGCGGCACGCCCTCGGGCCCGGACCGCTTCCCGACGGAGTGCGCATGGCAGGCCTTCCAGGGCACGAAGCACACGCCGCCCGTCACCGTGCGCTTCGGGATCGAGATGGTTGGCGGTGCGCCCCGCCCCGCCGCCGCTGCCACCACCACTGACGACGACGACGACGACGACGACTGCAACAGCGGTGGCAACGACGACGAGGGGAACGGTGGCGGCGCTGCTGACGCGACGGCGGTGCGGCTCGAACGCGACCCCGCCACCGGCGCGCTCCCGTTCGAGGGCGCGGTGGAGGTGGCCGCGTTCAGCGGCAAGCAGGTTGTGCTCGACGCTAGGCCGGCCACACTGGTGTGCTGGGGCGTCGCGGCGGGCGAGCGGCTGTCCAACGCCCACGAGGGGGCGGCGGCGCTCGACAGCACGGTGCTCGGCGCGCGCGAGGGGCGGCTGTGGGTGCTGTTCGACGGCTTCGAGGGGCGCGCGTCGCGCATCCAGCCGCGCGATGCGTCCGAGATGGGGCCTGCCGGCTACTTCCCCGCAGGCGGGGAGCCGCCACGGCCGCCGTGCGACTGCCCGGGCAAGCACGGGCTGCAGCAGTTCGCGACGGACGCGGCCGGGTACCACTGCAACGTCTGCCGCGCCGTGCTGCCCCTGGGCGCGTCGATGGCGGGGTGCCGCCTGTGCGACTTCGACGCATGCCACGCGTGCGTCAACGCACACCTACCGCACCCGCCGGCAGAGATGGCGCGCGCCACTAGCGGCGACGGGCAAACGCTAGACGCGGAGCACGGGGCGAGGGGCAGCGTTGTGGCTGAGGAAGACGCCACAAACGAAGACGCCGACGACGATGGCGACGACAGCGGCGACGGCGACGAGGACGACGAGGCAGTATTTTGAGCTGAGCAGCCATGGTGCACGAGGCCAAGCTGCGCAAGCGCGCACACCCCTGCCCGCACTGCCTCACCTGAGACAACGCACTGCCCTAGCGCATTCGGGCAAAAGGGCGACCTGAAGACGCACATCAAGATGGTGCACGAGAAGCGCAGGGACCACGCCTGCTCGAAGATGACAGAAGAGGCTTTCGCGCAGGCGGAGGATTGTTGCCCACACGACGGACCACGCCTGCCCCTACGGCAAAGGCGTGGCGTTTGGGACGGCCAGCACCCTGAAGGCACACATCAGCGCAGTCCAACTGAAGAGCAAGCGCAGTAGAGGCGCAAAGTAGGCAGGAGCGCGCAATAAATGCTCAACAGCCCGTCACGTCATGTCACGAGTGTCAAGCGCCTCGAAACGCGGCTCGTTCACGGCGAGCTCACAGCTGTTGAGCTGCTTCATCATCGCACCAAGACCCTTCGCTCCTTCTTCACCGAGGCCCCCTTCACCAGTAATCTTACGGGATGGGGAAAGAGGCCAAACCGCGCGTACACCCCTGCCCGCACTGCCTCACCAAGTTCCCCTCGCCGAGCAAGCGCGATGCGCACGCGCGCGCGGTGCACGAGAAGTGGCGCGACTACAAGTGCCCCCACTGCAGCAGCCTCTTCGCGGCGAAGAGCAACATGGTGCAGCACTGTCGGACGGTGCACGAGAGGCGGCGCGACCACCAGTGCCCGCACTGCAGCAGCCGCTTCGGCAGGGCGGCCGACATGCGGCAGCACTGCAAGACCGTCCACGAGAAGGTGCGGGCGCACGCGTGCATCTACTGCCCGGAGGACGTCGCCTTCGGGACGATGTTCAACCTGAACGTGCACATCAACAATGTGCACTTGAAGATGCGCGAGCACGTGTGCCCCTACTGCGAAGGCGTCGCCTTTGGGCGGAAGGGCAACCTGACGAGGCACCTCGATCTGGTGCACTTGGAGGAGCGCGACCACAAGTGCCCCTACTGCCCCGGTGTCGCCTACCAGACGAAGAGCTACCTGAAGACGCACATCAAGACGGTGCACGAGAAGCGCAGGGACCACGCGTGCCAATACTGCCCCGGTGTCGCCTTCGGGATGAAGAGCAGCCTGACGACGCACATCAACTTGGTGCACTTGAAGCTGCGCGAGCACGCGTGCCCCTACTGCCCCGGCATCGCCTACCAGACCAGGAGCGCCCTGAAGACGCACATCGAGACAGTGCACGAGAAGCGCAGGGACCACGCCTGCCCCTACTGCGAAGGTGTGGCGTTCGGGACGGCCGGCACCCTGAAGGCACACATCAGCGCAATCCACCTGAAGATCAAGCGCAGCAGAGGCGCAAAGTAGGAGCGCGCAATAAATGCTCAACGGCCCGTCAGGTCATTCGTCATGTCACGAGTGTCAAGCGCCTCGAAACGCGGCTCGTTCACGGCAAGCTCACAGCTAGCTGTGTGGGCTGCTTCATCATCGCCACCAAGCCCCTTCGCTCCTTCTTCACCGAGCGCCCCCCCTTCGCTCCTTCTTCACCAAGACCCCCTTCGCCAGAAAGGCATGGGGAAAGAGGCCAAACCGCGCGTGCACCCCTGCCCGCACTGCCTCACCGGCTTCCGGTCGCCGAGCGAGCGCGACAGGCACGCGCGCGCGG
>JGI24915J38486_100377_pt1 | contig 2065 bp, 2 predicted proteins | sample LinPfosmplate3_FD_38486 | JGI IMG/M metagenome (IMG submission 38486)
GGGGGGGGTAGACGAGTCATCGTGTTTTTCGATTTTCCGTGTCGCGGAATTTATCGAATGGTGATGGTCAGCAGCGAGGGCTAATGTTTGGTTGACTGTATCAGTCAGACACTTGCACTATTGGCGTGTGAAATTCCGTGAGACCGATTAGAAAAGGCTTTCACCATGAGACAACTACTGCTTGCTGTGTTGCTGGTTGCCATGACGGATTGTGAGCCGGATCCGAAACCGGAAGAACAGCCGACAACGCCGACGAAAGAAGATCAGCCGACAGTCCCGGCGGCAACGACCACCCTCAAGGGGCATACGGGGCCTGTCAGGAGCGTGAGTTTCAGCCCGGATGGCACGCGCATCGCCTCGGGAAGTTTTGATAAGACAATCCGGTTGTGGGACGTGGCCCCTTAAACGCAGCCGGTCCCCACTCGCGCTGAAGCCGCTGGCGTGAACTCTTCTGATACACGATCAGAACCCATCCAGCGGATCGACCGAATCCCTCGCAGCCAGCCCGCGTTTGGACTTCGGCGTCAGCCCGAACTGTGCCAGCAGTCCGGTGACGATCGCACTGTTCAAAATGCCGGCGTAGTAGTTGAATCCACCGATCGTACCAGCGTCAGGATCGTCTGCAGAATGTGTTGCGGCAGGTGCGGCCTGCGGGCCAGAAAAAATGTCTGTTCCAGTCCGGGTTCTGCGTCTCCGGACAGCGTGTAGTGGACGCCCAACTCTCAAGCGACACGGGTGGCTGGTCGGGCTTCATTACTGCCGCCATCGACAAGGTTCGTTGAAAGAACGGTACGTCGTTTTTACCCGTAATCTCCGCCAGTTCAACTGAGTTCATTAAAACCTGGGGCTTCTTTATCTCACGGTGCCAGAGTTATCCGAGATACTACTGGTAACGAAATCACGGTCCGTGATGCGAAGACCAGGACTCTTCGTGAAGGGGCACGTCCGAATTCACGTCGTTGAACCAAACCCGGTTCTAATTGGCACATGGTAGAGAATTTGAAACTGGTAACGGTGTCGATGGTTGGGGAACGCAGCAGATTGTGAATCGACGGCACGACCTTGATGTTCCGTCGGTCAATACAGTGTCGATTCTCTTTCGATAGCAGATTTTTGAATTAACGGGCGGCTCGCTGGCGATAGTATTTCAGGCCGGGCAGGAAGAAGCTCAGGCCAGCGACAACTCCATAGAGTGAGATGCTGAAGTCGGGCAGATTTGTTTGCGGGATGACGGCCATCACTCCGCCGGTAATGAAGAGTGCTGCTGCCTGAATGTAAAACCGGCCGTTTAACAGACTGGCCTTGACCAGAAAGACCATTCCACTGATCAGGCCGATGACCGGTGAAAGTTGCAGGACGGCAAGTCCCATTTGCCACTCTACAAAATAGAGCAGCGTGCTGACGATCATACTGCCAGCCCAGACGTGGACGATCTGCCTTTCCACGAAAGTCACCGGCCCCGCCCGGCGGCGCAGGTTGTAAAAAATGATTGCCCAGACACCCAGGCCCACACACCAGATGCTCATGTACGGCCAGCGTGATGAGGATTCGGCGGCCGCGTCCCGCCATTGCAACACGTTCGTCAGCAGGCACAGTACCAGCACGACGGCGCTGTGCAGCATCCACAGAATCCCCCAGTTTTCCAGCACCGATGCGTGGTGAGTTTCCCGGAATGCCCGGCTCAGCACGTCGGTAAACTGCGACGACCTTGCCGAGATCGTTTCGTGATTGAGCCATGCTTCGAGATCGTCGGCCAGCGCGGCGGCATCCTGATATCGAAGGTCGGTTGGCTTCTGCAGGCACTTCATCGCGATCATTTCAAGGTCGGAGTCTGCACCCGGATTGAGGACTCGCGGCGGAACGGGTTCCTGCTCAAGCACCATCAGAATTGTGTCGACCGGGCTGGCAGCCTGAAACGGAGGCCTTCCGGTTAACATTGCGTAGAGGATCGCTCCGAGACTGTAGACGTCTGACGCTTCGCCGATCTGGCCGCGCTGGCCGGCGGCCTGTTCGGGCGCCATGTAGCTGGGTGTGCCGATGATCGCTCCGGAATTCGTCAGCGTTT
>JGI24915J38486_100284_pt1 | contig 2048 bp, 1 predicted proteins | sample LinPfosmplate3_FD_38486 | JGI IMG/M metagenome (IMG submission 38486)
TGCAGGTCGACTCTAGAGGATCCCACCCACAGCGTTCACAAAAGTTCCTTCCGATGCAAAACTGCTCTACTTGGGGGCGCACTCCAGTCGAAGAGTTTACCCGGTTACCGGCGCGTCGTGGACAAACTGCAGTTGGGGAAACCGCGTTTTCAAGCCGCACTGGTATGGGGCTTACGCCATGATCGTTCACAGGGACCTGTTTGAACGGTTGGGTTTGGCCGCCCAGGCGTTTTTTGAGCAAGGTTCGCGTGAGGGCGGACCATATAAACCCTTGGACAGTGCAGAAGGGGAACTGGCTAAAATCCAGAAGGAGGGGTGTGCATATGTCATGACCCCGTGCGCATTTGAGGTTATTTTGGACGAGAGCGATGTTTTAGACAGACCGGATGACACCACCATGCAATCTCATTCAAAACTGGGGGTCGACGTGAGTCAATACGATTGGGGGGTATGAATAAAAATTTACGATAAATGTGTGTCATTTCTTGGGTGGCCTTCTTTTCTTTGGCAAGGCACCACTGGAAACACCTTTAGAAGCACCTTTAGAAGCACCTTTAGAAGCACCTTTAGAAGCACCTTTAGAAGCACCTTTAGAAGCACCTTTAGAAGCACCTTTAGAAACACTGGAAACACCACCGGAAGCACCACCGGAAGCACCACTGGAAACACCACTGGAAACACCACCGGAAGCACCTTTAGAAGCACCTTTAGAAGCACCACTGGAAACACCTTTAGAAGCACCACTGGAAACACCTTTAGAAGCACCACTGTAAACACTTTTAGAAACACTGTGGTAGGCCCTATCCAACTTGATGCGCCAGTCAATTTCCCGTCTGCCAACTACTGGGGACGGTTTCTTGGGGTCATACACACCCCTGTCCACCAGATGTTTGATCATTTTACCTGGCGCCCCCGGAGGGTAAATGTGGTGGGCACCGTCTTTATTGGTGTACACAGGACAATACAGTGACACCCTGTTTGTGGGTAGACCCCAAAATTTGGGACTGGCGGTTCTTTTGTCTGGAATCACACAAACAATCTCCTCTCCCGGTTGGATGTCTTTGGTTGCTTGCATGCTCAGACACGGCCATTTCGTGTCACAGTGAGGACAAAGTTCACCTGTGGCCGCGAGAACAACATTCCCCACATAGTCATGTGACTTAAAAGACTGTAAACTTATGTTGGTTGTTTTCACCACACTCATGATGTTTTTTGGGTTGAGCGCGCTCGTTTTCCATGGGTTGTCTTTCTTCACAACACCGCCCAACAAAAACCCCATGAGGTAGCCGTGTTCGGGGACCCATGTATAAAAAAACGGTTCCCCCAACCTCAAAAACTCCCGATCCGAGGGACCCAGTATTTCTGTGGCCTGCTGATACACAGATGCGGTCATCGTGCCTATGTAAGTGCGTACATCCCCCACATAAGACCCACTTGGAATTTTTTCGTCTGCGATTACCACGAGGCTTGGGTTCTGTTTTGTGGGGGGATCCTGCTCTACACGCAATTTAAAGAATGGCACATTTCCTTCCACAAGGTGTAAAGAGTGGGGATTCTCGTATACACGTTTCAGGGGGTTGTGTCTCTGTCTGGGGGGCACGAGCGACCTTGACACGGTTGTCACGGAAGGCGCCGTCGATGTGATTTTTCCCGCCGCCATTTTGATGGCCTGCATGAATGCCGGCTGTCTGTCGCCCCCCACCATTGCAGCATCATCACCTTTGGCAATGGTTTCTTCTTCGTCCAGCGGAACCACTGTTTCAACAACATGTTCAATGAAATGTGTGCTTCCGTCGTATCCATCCTTGTGGTTGCACCCCCACTGCACACACACAGGCTTGGGTGGGTGTTCTGCCCTGAAACGTTTGGGGTGCCGGCGGGAGGGCCCTTGAGGTTGTTGTTCAGAAACAACAACGGCGGCGGCGGGAGGAGGGGAGCCCCTCTGGGGTGACGGTTCAACGACGCTCATGTCAATGTGTTTTTGGTTTGTTTCCTGGCTTGGCAGTATAGGACGTTCCGACCCACCACCATCATCACCCCCCCCCCCC
>JGI24915J38486_100177_pt1 | contig 1334 bp, 3 predicted proteins | sample LinPfosmplate3_FD_38486 | JGI IMG/M metagenome (IMG submission 38486)
TTCTACTTTCCAAGGTGATTGTAGGCCTAAAGCCTGGCTAAATAAAAATTCACTATTCATGGTTCTATTATCGCATTACCCACTAAGATTCACATAGAGCCAAATAATATCTATGAATACCAGCCTACTCAGTATATCTATACTTTTGGTATTACTAACCCCTCAATTAGCCACTGCAAAGTCTTCCCCTTGTGAAGACTCATTAAAGTATCTGGTAGACGCTTACAAAGATGATATAAATACGCAAGAAGCGTTCGATAAAATCTATGCAGGGTTAACCGACCTTCCTGATGGTTATTCTTACGAGCATTCCAGTAAAAACCCTTGGAAGAAGGCCAAAAGTGGTGAGGGCTTAATGAAAGAAATGAGGTCTATGTTTGAAAAGCCCCCTATGTCAACATACCTGTCGCCTGTAAAATTTTATTTTAGGAGACAGAAATGGCATTATATAGCCAGGAATTTAAAGTACAATCTGTAGAAAAAGCCTTATCCAGACGAACTGATCAAACGCTTAACAATGTAGCCGATGATTTACGTATTGGTTATTCAACACTTCAAAGATGGATTCACTTAGCCAAGAAGAATAAACTAGAGAAATCTGAAACCAGCATGTTAAAAGAAACAAGTCCGCAGAACTGGACTAAAGCGCAACGCCTTGAAGCCATAATGGACTGTCACGGCATGAATGATGAGCAGTTTAGCTCTTATTGCCGAGAAAATGGAGTTTACCCACACCATGTAAAGGCATGGAAGTTAGAATTTTTATCAGAAAATAAAGCACCTGAATCTACTTCCAGGCAGGAACAAAAAAAACTCAAACAAGAAAACAAACGCTTACAGAAAGAGCTCAATCGTAAAGATAGAGCGCTCTCTGAAACGGCTGCCTTACTGGTATTATCAAAAAAGTGCCAAGCGATCTGGGGGGAAAAGGAGGTCGATTAATCTCCTACCCGGATCGCAAGCAATACTGTGGGTTTATTGAAGAGGCGGTACAGAGTGGCGCAAGACAACAGCTGGCTTGTGAGCTTGTTGGCATTGCTGCTCGTACCTATCAACGATGGAATCAGAGTGAAGAATTATTAGAAGACCAACGCATTTATAATGACGCTCCTGCACACAACAAGTTATCAGAAGCTGTCAGACAAGAAATACTCAAGGTCATTAATCTGCCCGAATATAGCACATTAACCCCTTACCAAATAGTGCCTACCTTATTAGATATAGGTCACTATATTGCATCAGAATCAACATTTTACCGAGTCATGAAGGACTATAACCAGCTTAAACACAGAGGTAAAGGGACAGCAGGTGGGATCCTCTAGAGTCGACCTGCA